>Ga0207645_10001536_pt1 | contig 18872 bp, 19 predicted proteins | sample KBSM53metaG_FD_184331 | JGI IMG/M metagenome (GOLD analysis project Ga0207645, IMG submission 184331) | Miscanthus rhizosphere microbial communities from Kellogg Biological Station, Michigan, USA - KBS M5-3 metaG (SPAdes) (version 2) | ecosystem: Host-associated > Plants > Roots > Rhizosphere >...
CTGCGTCGCGCGCCGCCACCACCATGTCGCAGGCGAGCGCGAATTCCAGCCCGCCGCCCATCGCAAAGCCGTGAACCGCGGCGATCCAGGGCTTGTGGCGCACCGCATAGACGAAGCCGGCGAACCCGCCGTCGCGGGTCATCAAGGACGGGCCACGGCCGGCCGCGACCTCGGCCAGGTCGGCCCCGGCGCAGAACGCCGGCCCCGGCGCCGCGGCGAGGATCGCCACGCGCAGCTCGGGGTCGGCCTCGATGCTGCGGACGATCTCTTCCAGGCGCAGCGTCATCGCGACGTTGATGGCATTGCGCGCCTGCGGGCGGTTGAGCGTCACCCGCGCGATGTGGCGGGCGATGCGCTCGAACAGGATCGGCTCCTCGGCCGGCTGGGGCGTCGTCTGATCCGGCATGGTCATTTCTCAGTGCGTCGACGAAGGCGCGTCGGTCCACACCGCGAGCGCGTCCAGCGCTTCAATTTCATCGCCGCGCACCCACAGCGGGTTCACCTCCAGCGCGGCGAGCGAGTCGCCGAGCGCGAGCGCCGCGTCCCCGATCGCGGCGATCACCGCGGCCAGCTGGTCCAGGTCCACCGGCGGGCTGCCGCGAAAGCCCTGCAGCAGCTTGGCGGCGCGCAGCCGGCCGAGCATGGCCTTGGCCTCCTGCGGGGAGACAGGCAGCACGTGCAGCTGGGTGTCGGCCAGCGCCTCGACCCAGACCCCGCCGAGGCCGACCGCCAGGGTCAGGCCCCACTGCGGATCACGCACCGTGCCGACCAGGATCTCGAGGCCACCGCTGCGCATCGGCGAAACCAGCACGCCATCGAGCCGCGCGTCGGGCCGGGCTTGGCGTACGCCGGCCAGCATGTCGTCGAAGGCCGCGCCGACCGCCGCGTCGCCCTGCAGATCGAGTCGGACGCCGCCGACCTCGGTCTTGTGCGCTATGTCCGGCGAGGCAATCTTCAGCGCCACCGGCGCACGCAACGCTGCGGCGAAGTCGACCGCCTCGCCGCGCGTTGTCGCGATCCTGGCGGGAATCACCGGCACGCCGCGGCTGGCAAGATAGTCGAGGGTCGCGCGTTCGCTGTCGGGCCGCGCCCTGTCCGGCAACGGCGACAACACCGGTTGCACCGGCAGCGGCCGCGCGGCGGCCGCCTGTGCGGCCAGCCAGGCGCTCCAGCGGCTGATGTGGCCCAGCGCTCCCACCACGGCCTCCAGGCCGCCGAACGCCGCGGGCACACCGCAGGCGGTCATGATGTCGCGGCTCTTCTGCGAGACCGGCCGAAGCGTCTGGTTGAGCATGGCCGACGGCTTGCCGAGTTGGGCCAGCGCCCGCCCGATGACCTCGATGGCCGGCACCTGCTGCCACTTGTCGTTCCACGGCATGCTGTAGACACAGCCGACGAAACCGATCGCCGGGTCGTCGCCCAGGGCCGTGAGCACGCGCTCAAACAAGGCCGGGTCGCGCACCGCGAGACCGGTGATGTCGAAGGGATTGAGCGCGTCGCCCGGCCCGGGCACGGCCTCGCGCAATGCGGCACGTGTGGCCGCTGAAAGCGCGGGCAGGCTCACGCCATGCGCCTCGGCGCGGTCGGCGATGAGCGTGCAGGCGCCCCCTGAAATCGACACGATGCCCACGCCGGGCGCGCGCAGCGGCCCGGTGTGGGCCAGCAGCCCGGCGGTGATCACCAGGTCTTCGAGCGTGTGCACGCGCAGCACGCCCAGCTGCCGGCAGGCCGCGTCGAACACGGCATCGTTGCCGACCAGCGCGCCGGTGTGGGCGGCGGCCACCTGGGCCGTCAGCTCGGTGGCGCCGGCCTTGAGCATCACGATGGCTTTCTTCTTCGTCGCGGCGCGGCGTGCCGCCGCCGCGAAGGTCGCGGTGTCGCGCAGCGTCTCGGCAAACACCATGATGACCTGGGTGTTGTCGTCGTCGACCAGAAAGTCGACGCAGGCGGCGACGTCCAGCATCGCTTCATTGCCGGTGGCGATGCACATCGACAGCCCGATATTGCTGTCGTGCGCCATGTCGACGATCTCGATGCTGGTGGCGCCGCTCTGGCCCACCAGCGCCACCTTGCCGGGCAGGAAGGGCGGGTGGATCGGGATGGGCGTCATCGCGGCGTGGATCGCGAGGTTGGCGAAGCCCAGGCAGTTGGGGCCGAGGACGATGACGCCGGCGGCGCGTGCACGCCGCGTCAGCTCGTCCTGAAGTGCTGCGCCTTCGGGGCCGGCTTCGGCAAAGCCGGAGGTGAGGATGACCGCCGACTTGATGCCGCTGTCGACGACGTCGTCGAAGGCGTCGAGCACCGCTTCGAGCGGCACGAACAGGTAGGCGGCATCGACCGCTTCGGGGATCTCACGGCAGGCCCGATAGCCCGGATACCCGTGCGCGGCCGCGCCGGTCTTGTTGACCGCATGGATCCGGCCCTTGTAGCCGACCCGCTGGATGTTGGCATGCAGCAGCTGCGACCAGGGTGAGCGCTCCGAGGCGCCGACCAGCGCGATCGATTGCGGATAGAACAAGCGCTTGAGCGCGCTCGGACCTGCCGCGGCACTGGGTTGGTTCATGTCTCCTCCTGATCAGATCGGTCCGTGCCGCGGCACGCGTCACAGAAACGGCGCCAGCGCCTCGACGTCTTGCTGGAACCTGTCCATCAGTTCGCGGCAATGCGCGATCGCGGCGGGCGGGTCGCCGGCCTCGAGCGCCTGCACCACCGCCTCCATGCCTTGCAGGCGCAGCGGGCCCTTGATGCGCCACAGCACCACGACACGCTCGATGGTCGAAAAAAGCTGGATCAGCATGCGGCGCAGCGGGCGATTGCCGCTGGCCCGCAGCACCACGTCCTCATAGGCGCGGGCAGCCGCGATGAAGGCCTGCGGGTCGCCGTCGTGAGGCATGCGCTTGATCAGCTCCAACGCCTTGCGCATCTCCTTCACGCCGTGGGCGTCCACGCGCGGGGCGCCCCATTCGTAGGCGGCGATCGTCAGCAGCTTGAAGACGGCCACATGTTCGCGCGCGCTCTGGCGATCGACGTGCGTCACCTGCTTGGGTCGATTGGGCGGCATCTCGATCAGGCCTTCCGCCGTCAGCAAGGTCACCGCTTCGCGCACGGGGCTGGTGCTGGCTTCGTAGCGCTGGGCCAGTTCAAGGTCGCGAATGATGGTGCCGGGCAGCAAGGCGCCGCTGACGATGTCGCGCCGCAGCTGGTCGGCCACCGATTCCTTCAGCGTCTTGGTGTGGGTCTGAGTCGTGGTCGGCATGTGCGTCGGGCCCTTGCTCTGCGCCATCTCGCAGGGTCCGGCAGAATGTATCACAGAATGCATTCTTAAAGGCGTTATGTGCTATCGAACGCGCCATGGCGGCGGCTACAACGCGAGCGGAAACTCTTCGCCATCCGCCTGGGCTGCGGCCTGATGCACGCCCCGAGCTCGTTTATGCGGACGTTCTGGGTGTCGACGCACCGCGGGGCGTCGTCCCGATCGGTGCCCGGGGCGCGAATTTCCGTCCGTGGACAGGCTGCTGATCGCCGACAGCGATGCGAATCGCTGCTGTCTTACCGGTTCGAAAGTGCCTGAAGCGATGATTCGGTCTTGCTGCCAACCCGGAGCGGCAACGCAGCGTGTCAGGCGCGCTCGGCCATCGGCACGATCGCCAGGTCATCGGGACTGGCCGGGCACGCGTTCGGAATGCCCAATTCGTCGCGTATTCCCATGAGACCGTTGACGACACCCTCGCCATGCTCGATCGTCAGCGTTTGTTGCGGCGCAACATTGCAGTCAGTATGCGCTTGTCTGATGACAGATTCATCAGTTTCGGCAATGTCGGCCCGGCCTCCACGGGCTTGCCCCGGCCCGGCGTGTTTTCGCGTAAAACGGGTGCGAACGCGGTGGCCGCGGCTTGGCGCCGCCCGCCGCAGAGTCCCCAGCATGTCCACTTCGACAGTCCCTGCCACCGTCCCGCCTCGTTGCCTGCGACCGCACGCGACGCGGATGCCGTCCCACGTCACGCTCGGACCGTACCGCCTGTCTGTCGAGTTCCGCGAAAAGTCGCAGATGTACGACAGGCGCAAGCTGGCCTGCGTGAATCTCGAGGACAGCCGCATCGAGCTGCGCCAGGATCTTGAAGGGATGAAGTTGGCCGAGGCCTTCCTCGAGTGCATCATCCGACTGAGCCATTTCAGCAAAGGGTGCCAGGAAGGCTGCATCGAAGAGGCCTATACCCACAGCTTCGCCACCGGAATGGTCGAGTTCGTTCAGCGCAACCCACGGGCATGGCTGTGGTTCAACCTGCTGCTCACCGAACACCATTCCAGCAACGTCCGGTACGACAGGGTCGTCGATGGCACCGTCTCGCGGCCTCCCGAGATGCCCAAGCGCATTCTCGTCAGCGGATACCCCATCACGATTCGAAGCATCACTAAGACCGAGAGCGGCGACGCGTTCGGCTGGTATCACTTCGCCAAACAGGAGGCCCAGCTGTACATCGGGCTGACCGGCTCGAATCTCGCTGTCGTGGCCCTGCACGAGCTGACCCATGCCGTGCACCATGTGTACGACATCAGGAAGCGCGACAAGCATCGCAACTTCAGGCGCGCGCAGCTCAAGGGCTGGCTGGACATCATGAAGCACAACCCCGGCGCATGGCGTTGGCTGGCCTGGGTGATGAGCTTTCCGGCGAAAGCGAACCTCGGCCCGGTAGTACCCAGGCTGTCGGCGGGCGCCGGGGCAGCGCGGAGCCGCCACGATCGACAACCCACGAGGGTCTAGAAGCTCGAAGTAGGGTAGAAAAGCAAAGCGGGCCGCTAGGGCCCGTCGTTACTGGCTATCTGGAGGAGAGGGAGGGATTCGAACCCTCGGAACCTTGCGGTTCGCCTGATTTCGAGTCAGGTACATTCGACCACTCTGCCACCTCTCCTGGTGTTTCGGCGGGTCTGTGCCGAGCCGCAAATTCTAACCCACGGCGCGCGGCGTCTCGGGCCAGCGCCGCGCCATGTCCTCAAGCCTTCAGCAGCGCGCTGCCGCCCATGTAGGGCCGCAGTGCGTCGGGCAGCGTGATCGAGCCATCGGCGTTCTGTCCGTTCTCAAGGATCGCGACCAGCGTGCGCCCGACTGCAAGGCCCGAGCCGTTGAGCGTGTGCACGAGCTCGTTCTTGCCTTGCGCGTTCTTGAAGCGCGCCTGCATGCGGCGCGCCTGGAATGCCTCCATGTTGGAGCAGCTGCTGATCTCGCGGTAGGTGTTCTGCGCCGGCACCCAGACCTCGAGGTCGTAGGTCTTGGCCGAGCCGAAGCCCATGTCGCCGCTGCACAGCAGCACGACCCGGTACGGCAGGCCGAGCTGCTGCAGCACGGCTTCGGCATGGCCGACCATCTCTTCGAGCGCGGCATCGCTCTGGTCGGGCTGCGTGATCTGCACCATCTCGACCTTGTCGAACTGATGCTGGCGGATCATGCCGCGCGTGTCGCGCCCGGCACTGCCCGCTTCGCTGCGAAAGCACGGGCTGTGCGCGGTCAGCTTGATCGGCAGCTCGCTCGCGGCCAGCACCTGTTCGCGCACGCTGTTGGTCAGCGAGATCTCGGAGGTCGAGATCAGGTACTGCTCCGGCTGGTTCTCGTCGCCGCCGCGGCTGACCCAGAACATGTCTTCCTTGAACTTGGGCAGCTGCCCGGTGCCCTCGAGAATCTCGCGGTTGACGATGTACGGCGTATAGCACTCGGTGTAGCCGTGCTGCGCCGTCTGCACGTCGAGCATGAATTGCGTCAGCGCGCGATGCAGCCGCGCCACCGGGCCGCGCAGGAAGCTGAAGCGGGCGCCGGACAGCTTGGCGCCGGTGTCGAAATCGAGCCCGAGCGGGGCGCCGAGATCGACATGGTCGCGCGCCGCGAAGTCGAAGCTGCGCGGCGTCCCCCAGCGGCGCACCTCGACGTTCGCGGTCTCGTCGGCGCCGACCGGCACGTCGTCCTGCGGCAGGTTCGGCACTGACATCAGCATCACCGACAGTTCCGCCTGGATCGCCTCGAGTCGCTCGGCCGACGCCTTCAGCGCATCGCCGATGCCACCGACCTCGGCCATCACCGCGCCGGTGTCTTCGCCCTTGCTCTTGAGGTGGCCGATCTGGCGCGACAGGCTGTTGCGCTGCGCCTGCAGCTCCTCGGTGCGGGTCTGCAGGGTCTTGCGCTCCGACTCGAGCGCGGTGAATCGATCGACGTCGAGGAACGGCTGAGGCGACTTGCGCTTGTCGAGTCGGCTGGTGACGTGCGCCAGGTCCTTGCGCAGCAGGGTGATGTCGAGCATGGCAATCGGCGCGCCGCAGTGCCGCGGTCAGAGTGCGTGGAGCGCGGATTGTAGGCAGCGCGCCCGCCGCACGCGCTCACCCTCTTCAGGCGATCTGGGCCTGGACCGGGCGGGCGATCGTCATCACGTGCTGCTGGTGATCATGCGCGCCACGCGCGTCGCACAGCACGCGCGACGCGCAATCGGCGCAGCGCCCGCATTGGGTGGCCACGCCCAGGTCGAACTGCAGGCATTCGAGGCTGTGCGCGCCCTCGGCCGCGGCCTGGCGAATCTGCTGGTCCGAGACCCTGCGACATACGCAAACAATCATGTCCGTCCTCTTGCATCTGTCGCCCGCCGGCGCCTGCGCTCGACGCCGAAGCGTCAGCTCAGGTCGCCGATCTGCGACTGAAGGTAGTTTTCCAATCCGACCTTGCCGAGCAGATCGATCTGGGTCTCAAGAAAGTCGATGTGCTCTTCGGTGTCGTCCAAAATGCCTTGAAGCAAGTCGCGCGAGACATAGTCGCGCACCGACTCGCAATACGCGATGCCGTCCTTGATCGTGCCCTGCGCGCCGGTCTCGGATTGCAGGTCGCAACTCAGGATTTCCGGCACGTTCTCGCCGATCAGCAGCTTGCCCAGATCCTGCAAATTGGGCAGGCCGTCGAGCATGAAGATTCGTTCCATCAGCTGATCGGCGTGTTTCATCTCGCCGATCGATTCCTCGTATTCCTTCTTCGCCAGTCGGTTGAAGCCCCAGTGCTTGAGCATGCGGTAGTGCAGGAAGTACTGGTTCGTCGCGGTCAGTTCGTTCTTCAGTTGTGCATTCAGATGGGCAATGACTTGGGGATCACTTTTCATTGGGGGCTCCAGGGGCTTCGTTGTTCAGCGTTGTCGCACCAGCGCGACGCTGGGGAAGCCATTGTGGAGCGATAAGACCATCGAATGAACATCTGACGTCCATGCCCGCATTATGATTGCAAATCGTTCGCATTAGCAATTCGGCTGCAAGGCCCTTGCTGTCGCGTGGCAAACGCGGGGCTTGTCGCGGTTCGCGTGTCGGCGCCGCGATGGCGATCCGGTGCGCCCTGCACCGCCGGCATTCGGCCATGCCGCCGCGGCGGTCAATGCACAAGAACACCTGAACCCGCACCACAAATGAGAGACAATCTCATTCGCATGTGCATTCAATTTCTCCGCAGCCCGCCGCCGCCATGTTGCTGAACGAACTGCCCAATGGCGCGCGCGCGACCGTGACACGCGTCGTCAATGCCTCCGACGAGGTCGACGCCGGTGCGCTGCGCCGGCTCGGCGAGCTCGGTTTCATCCCCGGCGAGCCGGTGCAATTGCTGCGCCGTGGGCCCGGCGGCCGCGAGCCGCTCGCGGTGGTCATCGGCGACACGATGTTCGGCCTGCGCCTGCTCGAGGCGCAGTGCATCGAAGTGAAGATGGCCTGAGGCCATGTCGACGCAGGCGCTCCACCCCGACGACCCGCATGCGCGGTGGAGCGTCGCGCTGGTGGGCAACCCGAACTGCGGTAAGACGGCACTGTTCAACCTGCTCACCGGCGCACGCCAGAAGGTCGCCAACTACGCCGGCGTGACGGTCGAGCGCAAGGTCGGCACAACGCGCCTGCGCGACGGCCAGAACGTCTCGGTGATCGACCTGCCGGGTGCCTACAGCCTCACGCCGGTGACGCCCGACGAGCAGGTCACGCTCGACGTGATCGAGGGCCGCCGCGCCGGCGAAGACGCGCCCGATGCGATCGTCGCGGTCGTCGATGCGACCAACCTGCGCATGAACCTGCGTCTGGTGCTCGAGCTCAAGCGGCTCGGCCGGCCGATGATGGTCGCGCTGAACATGGCCGACGTCGCCCGCGCCCAAGGGCTCCTGATCGATGTCGCACGGCTCGGCGCCGAGCTCGGTTGCCCGGTAGTCGAGACGGTCGCGGTCAAGCACGACGGCCACGCCCAGCTGCTGGCCCTGATGGAGCGCGAGTTCGGCGCCGCGACGCAGCCCAGCGCAGCAGCCGTGGCTGCGTCAGTGCCGGCGCCGGCCGCGCCGCTCGCAACGCCGGCCGAGCTGCAGCGCGAGGTTCGCCGCATCCTCGCGCTGGTCGAACCGGCGCTGGCGCCGAACACCAGCAACGCGAAGCGCTTTCACCACCGGCTCGACGCGGTCGTGATGCACCCGGTGTGGGGCCTGGCGATCCTGGCGGTCGTGCTGTTCCTGATCTTCCAGGCCGTGTTCTCGTGGGCCAACGTGCCGATGGACGCGATCAAGGCGGCGACCGCCGGCCTGGGCGAATGGCTCAGCGCCCACATGGCCGACGGCCCGCTGCGCAGCCTGCTGGTCGATGGCGTGATCGCAGGCGTGGGCAGCGTGATCGTGTTCCTGCCGCAGATCCTGATCCTGTTCTTCTTCATCCTCCTGCTCGAGGATTCAGGCTACCTGCCGCGTGCCGCGTTCCTGCTCGACAACCTGATGGGCAAGGTCGGCCTGTCGGGGCGTGCGTTCATTCCGCTGCTGTCGAGCTTCGCCTGCGCGATCCCCGGCATCATGGCCACGCGCACGATCGCGAACTGGAAGGACCGCCTGGCCACGATCATGATCGCGCCGCTGATGACCTGCTCGGCGCGGCTGCCGGTGTACGCGCTGCTGATCGGCGCGTTCGTGCCGGACCGCAGCGTCGGCATGTTCAACCTGCGCGGACTGACCTTGTTCGTGCTGTACCTCGTCGGAGTGGTGTCGGCGATGGCGGTGGCCTGGGTCTTCAAGCGCGTCTGGCATAAGAGCCGCTACCAGCCGCTGATGCTCGAGCTGCCGCCGTACCGCATGCCCGGCGCGCGCAACCTCGCGCTCGGGCTGTGGGAGCGGGCTCGCATCTTCTTGGCGCGCGTCGGCGGGATCATCTTCGCGCTGATGGTGGTGCTGTGGTTCCTGTCGAGCTACCCGGCGCCGCCACCCGGCGCCGACCTGAGCCAGTCGCCGGCAATCCAGTACAGCATCGCCGGCTGGCTCGGCCAGGCGCTGCAGCATGTGTTTGCGCCGATCGGCTTCAACTGGCAGATCTCGATCGCGCTGGTGCCGGGGCTGGCGGCCCGCGAGGTCGCGGTCGGCGCGCTGGGCACGGTGTATTCGATGTCGGCCGCCGGCGGCGAGGTGGCGGCCGCGCTGTCGCCGGTGATCGCCCAGGGCTGGTCGCTCGCGACCGCGTTCTCGCTGCTCGCCTGGTACGTGTTCGCGCCGCAGTGCATCTCGACCTTGGTGGTCGTTCGGCGCGAGACCAACTCGTGGCGCTACCCGGTCCTGATGGCGACCTACCTGTTCGTACTCGCATACGCCGCAGCGTTCATCACCTACCGCGTGACGCTGTGGCTCGGAGGCTGACATGTTCCAGACCCTGATCGTCGCGCTGCTGGTGACCGCCTGCGCCGGCTACGTCGCATGGACCCTGATGCCGGGCGCCGCGCGCCGCTCGCTGGCGGTCGCGATGCTGAAACTGCCGGTGCCAACGATGTTCGCCGTCCGGCTGCGCCGGGCCGCGCAGGCCTCGTCAGGGTGCGGCTGCGATGGCTGCGACCACGCGCCGGCGAAGGCCGCGGGCGCGGCGAAGACCGTCACGTTCCATCCGCGCCGCCGGCCTTAAGTCTCAAGCCTCAGCCGGCCGATCGCGGCACGCACCGTCAGGTCTTCGGCGCGAGGCCCATCGCCTTGTCGCCCAGCCCCATCGGCAGCGGGAAGTGCACCGTCTCCTCGACGCCGGCGAGCTTGCGCACCGATACCGCACCGAGCGCGCGCAGCCGCTCGATGACCTGCTGCACCAGGATGTCGGGCGCCGAGGCGCCGGCCGTCAGGCCGACGCGCAGCTTGCCTTCGAACCAGCCCGGCTGCAAGTCATCGGGCGAGTCGACCATGTACGACTCGGTGCCCAGGCGCTGCGCGAGTTCGCGCAGGCGGTTGCTGTTCGAGCTCGTCGGGCTGCCCACGACGATCAGGATGTCGACGCCTGGGGCGAGCAGCTTGACGGCGTCCTGGCGGTTCTGGGTCGCGTAGCAGATGTCCTGCTGCTTCGGCTCGCGCACGTTCGGGAAGCGCCGCTTCACCGCCGCGAGGATCTCGGCCGCATCGTCGACCGACAAGGTGGTCTGCGTCACCACCGCGAGCTTGTCGGACTGCGCCACCGCGACCTCGGCAACATCGGCGACGTCTTCGACGAGGTAGATGCCGTCGTTCAGCTGGCCCATCGTGCCCTCGACCTCGGGGTGGCCCTTGTGGCCGATCATGATGAAGTCGTAGCCTTCCTTGTGCAGCTTCGCGACCTCGACATGCACCTTGGTCACCAGCGGGCAGGTCGCGTCGAACACGCTGAAGCCGCGCTGCGCCGCCTCCTGGCGCACCGCCTGCGAGACGCCGTGCGCACTGAACACCAGGGTGGCGCCACGCGGCACCTCGGCCAGGTCTTCGATGAAGATCGCGCCCTTGGCCTTCAGGTCGTTGACGACATAGGTGTTGTGCACGATCTCGTGGCGCACGTAGATCGGTGCGCCGAACTTCGTCAGCGCGCGCTCGACGATCTCGATCGCACGGTCGACTCCGGCGCAGAAGCCGCGCGGTTCGGCGAGCACGATCTCCTGCAGCCCGGCGTCCATCACAACACCCCGATCAGCTGGACTTCGAAAGTCACCGGCCGGCCGGCCAGCGGGTGGTTGAAGTCGAACACCAGCACGTCGCCCGCGACCTCGCGCACCACGCCGGCGTAGCTGCCCTGCCCGTCCGGCGTCGGGAACTGCACCACGTCGCCGACGCTGTAGCGCTCGTCGGGGTCGCCGAGCTCGTCGAGCAGCGAGCGCTTCACGCGCTGCAGCAGCTCGGGGTTGCGCGCGCCGAAGGCTTCGCCGGCGTCGAGCTCGAACGAGGTGTGCGCGCCTTCGGGCAGACCGAGCAGGCGCGCCTCCATCGCCGGCGCCAGCTCGCCGGTGCCCAGCGACAGCGTGGCCGGCTTGTCGGCGAAGGTGTTGATCAGATCGGCGCCGTCGGGGCCCGACAGGCGGTAATGCAGGGTCAGGAACGACCCGGGCTGGACATGGTTCACGCGAAATCCCGGTGCGGCAGGGCTGCCGATAGACTGGGGGCGATTTTACGAGCCGGCCGCCCGGCCTCGCCTCGACCCCGTCACCCACCGCCCTGCAAACGACACCATCATGCTGCTCAAGGACATCCCGGCCGATGCCCGCCCGCGCGAGAAGCTGCTCGCGAGCGGCCCGGGTGCGCTCGCCGATGCCGAACTCGTGGCGCTGCTGCTGCGCACCGGGCTGAAGGGCATCTCGGTGCTGCAGCTGGCGCAGCAGATGCTCGACCGCTTCGGCGGCATTCCCGGCCTGCTGCACGCCGGCGTCGCGGATCTGAAGGCGATCAAGGGCCTCGGCCCGGCCAAGCGCGCCGAGATCGCCGCGGTGATCGAGCTGGCACGCCGCGCGCTGGCGCAGCAGCTCGCGCAGCGCCCGGTCTTCGATGCACCGGCCAAGGTCAAGAGCTATCTGCAGCTGCAGCTCGGCGGCCTCGGGCACGAGGTATTCGCGGTGATGTTCCTTGACAGCCAGAACCGGCTGATCAAGCTCGAGGAGATGTTTCGCGGCAGCCTGACGCAGACCAGCGTCTACCCGCGCGAGGTCGTCAAGCGCGCGCTCGAGCTGCAGGCCGGCGCGCTGATCCTGGCGCACAACCATCCGTCGGGCGCGGCCGAGCCGTCGCGCGCCGACGAGTTCCTGACGCAGACGCTGAAGAGTGCGCTCGCGCTGGTCGATGTGCGCGTGCTCGACCACCTCGTGGTCGGGCACGGCGAGGTCGTTTCGTTCGCCGAGCGCGGCTTGCTGTAGAGGCTGCCGTGAAAGCCCGTCACCTCGGCGATCTGGGCGCGATCAGGCAGGCGCTGCACGATGCGCAGCGCGAGGCCACCGAGGCCGCCGCGCGCGCACGCGAACGCCAGGCGCGCGAGCAGCGCGAGCGCCAGCTGTTCGCGCTCACGGTCGGCCCGGTCAACGCGGTCCGGCGCGCCGCGACGATCGTGCCGCATGCGCGCCCCGCCGCGACGGCGCGGCAACGCGAGCGTGACGAGGCCGCGGTGATGCGCGAGGCGATCTCGGACGAGTTCGATGTCGAGTCGCTGCTCGACACCGACGACAGCCTGTCGTTCCGCCGCGCCGGCATCGGCCCCGAGGTCGTGCGCAAGCTGCGCCGCGGCGTCTGGGCGATCCAGGCGCAACTCGACCTGCACGGCCTGCGCCGCGACGAAGCACGCGAGCGGCTCTCCGGATTCGTCCACGACGCGCGCCGCCACGGCCTGCGCTGCGTGCGCGTCATCCACGGCAAGGGCAACGGCTCGCCGGGGCGCGAACCGGTGCTCAAGTCCAAGGTCAAGACCTGGCTGGTGCAGAAGCAGGAGGTGATCGCGTTCACGCAGGCGCGCGCCTGCGATGGCGGTGCCGGCGCGCTGCTGGTGCTGCTCGGCCCGCAGGCAACGCGCCCGCCGCGCGCCTGAGCGGGCGCGCTCAACCGCCCTTGTTGCGCATCCAGTCGGCGGTGCCGAAGAACGACTCGCGCAGGCGTTCGGCCAGTGCCGGCGCGACGCCGAGCTCGGTCATCGCCTGCTGCATGCAGGCGAGCCACTGGTCGCGCTCGCGGATGCCGATCGCGAACGGCATGTGCCGCGCCCGCAGCATCGGGTGGCCGAAGCGATCGGTGTAGTGCTGCGGCCCGCCGAGCCAACCGCTCAGGAACCAGTTCAGCTTGTCGCGTGAGCCGGCGAGCAGGCTCGGGTGCAGCTCACGCAGTTCGGCGTAGGCCGGTTCCAGATCCATCAGGTCGTAGAAGCGGTCGACCAGCGCACGCACACCGGCCTCACCGCCGATCTGCGCGAATGGATCCGGTGCGGCGTCTGCGGGGTCGCTCACGATGCGAGCCTGCCCGCGATCGCCTCGACCGCGCGCGCCGCCGCGGAACCCGGCAGCAGCTCGAGCAACAGCTTGCGCTTCTGCACCGCCTCGCGCACCGCCGGATCGAGCGGCACCTCGCCGATCAGCTCGAGCGTCGGCGCGGCGCCGGTGTCGGGCAGCGTCGGCGCGACGAAGCGATCGACCACAAGCTGCAGCTGGGTACGGATCACGCGGCCCTCGCCGATGCGCCCGACCTGGTTCACGACCAGCCGGATCTCGCGCCGGTTCTGCTGCGTCGCCAGCACCTTGATCGTCGCGTAGGCATCGGTCATCGAGGTCGGCTCGGGCGTGGCGAGCACCAGCACGTCGTCGGCCAGCGAGACCGCGTAGAGCACCACGTCGGAAATGCCGGCGCCGGTGTCGAGCAGGATGTGGTCGTAGCGCGGCCCCAGGGTGTCGATGATGCGCAGCAGCTGTTCGCGCACCTCGGCGGTCAGACGCGAATATTCGACCAGACCGGATCCGGCGAGCAGCACCGAGAAGCCGCCCGGCGCGGGCAGGATTGCCTCCTCGAGCCCGACCTTGCCGGTGAAGACGTCGTGCAGCGTGATCTTGGGGAAGAGGTTGAGCGCCACGTCGAGGTTGGCCAACCCGAGATCGGCGTCGAGCACCAGCACGCGCTTGCCGCGCGCGGCCAGGCCGGCCGCGAGGTTGGCCGTCAGGAAGGTCTTGCCGACCCCGCCCTTGCCGCTGGTCACCGCGAGAACGCGCGCGCGCGACACGGCCGCGGGCCCGCTCGGCGCCGAGGGAAAGGTACTGCTCATTCGAGATCCTGGAACGTCGAGGTGCCGAACAACAGGCCCTTCTCTTCGGCGCTGACCAGCGACACGGTCGGTTGCTCGAGACAGGCGCGGTTGCGCCCCTCGGCCTTGGCGCGGTAGAGCTGCTGGTCGGCACGGTCGATCCACAGCGGCGCCGACGAGCGCACCCACTGCGGCGCGAAGGCGCCGCCGATGCTGACGGTGACGTACAGCTGCTGCCCCGGGGTGACCGCGACCGCACGGGCCTGCACGCGCAGGCGCACCCGCTCGGCCACGGCCAATCCGAACGAGGGCGGGCAATTCGGCAGGACCATCGCGAACTCTTCGCCGCCGACCCGGGCCAGCGTATCCATCGGCCGGATGCATTCGTCCAGCGCCTGCGCGATGGCCTTGAGCACCAGGTCGCCGGCGGCGTGGCCGTGCGCATCGTTGACCGCCTTGAAATGGTCGATGTCGATCATCAGCACCAGCGCCGGTTCGCCGGCCCGTGCGACGCGGTCGACCTCGCGGGCCAGCGCCAGCTCGAACTGGCGCCGGTTGGCCAGGCCGGTCAGCGGGTCGCGGCTGGAGATTTCGCACAGACCGTCGAGCACGGCCTGGAGCCACACGACGTGGCCGACCTGTTTGCGATCGGGCAACTCGCGGCCGGACTGCTGCAGCAGTTGCATCGCTGGGGCGAGCCGCAGACTGGGCGGCGCGGCCGGATCGGGATCGGGGGTGGGGCTCACGGCAGACAACGAGGGCGAGAAAGGGACCGGCAACAAATTTTAACGGCTCCCCCCATCGAGCGACCATAGGGATTGACAGGCGTATACCCGCCTTTCGCTTGGCGAGGCCGCCCCAGGCTGCGGCTCAAGCCCGCGCCGGCGCCGCCGATAAAAGGCCATGCGGCCGCCAACCCGGGGGCCGCCTCGTGCCTGACCCGTTGCCCCTTCGGAGACTCCATGCCCGCTGCCCTGTCGGTCGCCCGCGCCGAAGCGCCCCCACCGCCCGCCGGGAGCGATGTCCACAGCGAATTCAGCTTCGATGCGCGCGACTTCGAACGCGTGCGCAGCCTGATCTACGCCCGCGCCGGCATCAGCCTGCACGCCGGCAAGCAGGCGATGGTCTACAGCCGCCTGTCGCGCCGCCTGCGCGAGACCGGCCACCGCTCGTTCGGCTCGTACCTGCAATGGCTGGAAGCCGCCGGCGGCGCCGAAGGCGAGCAGGAGTGGCAGGAGTTCATCAACTGCCTGACGACCAACCTGACCTCGTTCTTTCGCGAGGCGCATCACTTCGAGGTGCTGGCCGATGAGCTGAAGCGGCGCGCCGGCCGGCCGCTGCGAATCTGGTGCAATGCCGCGTCGACCGGCGAAGAGCCCTACACGATCGCGATGACGGTGACCGAGGCGCTCGGCGCGAAGGCCGACGCGCAGATCGTCGCCAGCGACATCGACACCAAGGTGCTCGCGACGGCCGCGCGCGGCGTTTACCCGGCCGACTCGCGCGGCCTGAGCCCGGAGCGGCAGCGCCGCCACTGGCTGCGCGGCACCGCCGGCAACAGCGGCTTCATGCGCGCCAAGCCCGAACTGGCGCGCATGGTCGAGTTCCGCTCTCTGAACCTGATGGATGCACGCTGGTCGCTCGGCGAGCCGTTCGACATCGTGTTCTGCCGCAACGTGATGATCTATTTCGATACCGCGACGCAGCACCGCGTGCTGGCGCAGATTCATGCGGTGATGAAGCCCCACAGCCTGCTGTTCGTCGGCCACTCGGAGAATTTCACCGAGATGAAGACGCTGTTCCGGCTGCGCGGCAAGACGGTCTACGAACGCCTCTGACCCGCACCCCGCCGGTGCACCCGCACTCAAGTCGCGCCGCCAACGCACCGATACATCACCCATGTCCATCCAGCCCAGCTCCGCCGCGGCGTCGCACGCCCGTCCGCCCGCGGGCCTGCCGGCACCGGCATCGTCGCGCCTGCAGCGGCTCAAGTCAGCGGCCCGCAAACCGGGCGAGGCTTCGTTCTTCTTCTACGACGCGTTCTTCAAGAACGACGCGGTGAAGATCCTGCCGGGGGAATACTTCGTCTTCAACGAAGACATCCTGATCATGACGACGCTGGGCTCGTGCATCGCCGCGTGCCTGTGGGACCGTGAAGCGAAGGTCGGCGGCATGAACCATTTCATGCTGCCCGAGGGCGACGGCGGCTGCGGCCGCTACGGCTCGTACGCGATGGAACTGCTGATCAACGAAATGATGAAACAGGGCGCGACACGCGCAACGATGGAGGCCAAGGTCTTCGGCGGCGGCCAGGTCATCGACGGCATGACGATGAACATCGGGGAGCGCAACACCTCGTTCGTCGTCGACTATCTGAAGACCGAACGGATCCCGATCATGGCCAAGGACGTGCTCGACATCTATCCGCGCAAGGTGTGCTTCCTGCCGGCCAGCGGCAAGGCGATGGTCAAGCGGCTGATCGCGACGAACCCCGAAGCGCTGGTCGCACAGGACCGCGCCGCAGCGCGGCAGGCCGCGCCGGTCAGCACCGCCGGCGGCTCGGTCGATCTGTTCTGAGCGCGGAGGACGACTTCATGACAACAAAAACCCGCGTGGTGGTGGTCGACGACTCGGCGCTGGTGCGCAGCCTGCTGAGCGCGATCATCAATCGCCAGGCCGACATGGAATGCGTCGGCGCGGCGGCCGACCCCTTGCTCGCGCGCGAGATGATCCGCACGCTGAACCCCGACGTGATCACGCTCGATGTCGAGATGCCGCGCATGGACGGCATCGACTTCCTCGGCAAGCTGATGCGCCTGCGCCCGACGCCGGTCGTGATGGTGTCGACGTTGACCGAGCGCGGTGCCGACGTGACCTTGCGCGCGCTCGAGCTCGGCGCGATCGACTTCGTCGCCAAGCCCAAGGTCGGCGTCGCCGACGGGCTGCGGCTGCTGGCCGACGACATCACCGACAAGATCCGCGTGGCCTCGAAGGCGCAGTTGCGCCGCGCACCGCCGGCGCCTGCCGGCAGCGCTCCCCGGGCCGAGGCCGTCCGCAGCGCGCCGATCGGCGCGCTCGGCCGGCTGTCGACCGAGAAGGTGGTCTTCATCGGCGCCTCCACCGGCGGCACCGAGGCGACCAAGGAAGTGCTGATGAATCTCCCGCCGGATTGCCCGGCGATCGTGATCACGCAGCACATGCCGGCCGGCTTCACGAAGAGCTACGCGGCCCGGCTCGACGGGCTGTGCCGCATCCGCGTCGCCGAGGCGTGCGACGGCGAGCGCGTCCTGCCGGGCCATGCCTACATCGCGCCGGGCGGCACCGAGCACCTGAGCGTCGAACGCTCGGGTGCGAACTACATCGCCCGTGTCAGCGTCGGCGAGCCGGTGAACCGGCACCGGCCGTCGGTCGAGGTGCTGTTCGCCTCGGCGGCGCGCGTCGTCGGGCCGAACGCGGTCGGCATCATGCTGACCGGCATGGGCGCCGACGGCGCGAAGGCGATGAAGGAGATGCGCGACGCCGGCAGCTACAACCTGGTGCAGGACGAGGCGAGCTGCGTGGTCTTCGGCATGCCGCGCGAAGCGATCGCCGCCGGCGCGGCGCACGAGGTGCTGCCGCTGGCCCAGATCGCGCCGCGCCTGATCGAGCGGCTGCGCAGCAGCTCGGGGCTGGCGCACACGCGCGTCTGACCGGCGCGGCGTCGCCGCCGGCGTTCACGCATTCCGCACCTGGTTCAGGCGGCGAGAAACAGCGCCTGCAGATCGCTGAGCAGGTCGAAGCCGCGCTCGGTCGGCCACGCCCGCGCGAAGTCGCGTGCCAGCAGGCCGCGGCGTTCGGCAGCATCCAGCCCCTGCTGCAACGCGGCCAGAGACAGGCCGGTGCGTTCAGCGAAGCGCGCCAGCTCGAAGCCGTCTTTCAGGCGGGTCGCATTCAGCATGAACTCGAACGGCAGCTGCGCGCGCGCCACCTCTTCGTCCTGCGCGATCGGCTGGCCGGCCAGCGCCTGCGCCATGTACTTCGCCGGATCGCGAAAGCGCGTCTGGCGCACGACCCGGTGCGGGAACGAGAGCTTGCCGTGCGCGCCCGCGCCGATGCCCAGGTAGTCGCCGAACTGCCAGTAGTTCAGGTTGTGCTCGCAGCGGTGGCCGGCCCGCGCGAAGGCCGAGACCTCGTAGCGCTCCAGCCCCACCGCCGCGGTGCGCGCCGTGATCAGGTCGAGCATGTCGAATGCGAGGTCGTCGTCGGGCAGATCGTTCGGCGGGTACTTCGCGAAGCGGGTGTTCGGCTCCAGCGTCAGCTGGTAGATCGACAAGTGCGGCGGCTCGAGCGCGAGCGCCTGCGCCAGGTCGGCGTCGAACTCGGTTAGGGTCTGGCCCGGCAGCGCGTACATCAGGTCGATGTTGAAGGTGTCGAAGCTGCGGCGCGCCTCGTCGACCGCGGCCAGCGCCTGCGCCGCGTCGTGGACGCGGCCGAGCGCGGCGAGCTTGGCGTCATCGAAGCTCTGCACGCCCACCGACAGCCGGGTCACGCCGGCGGCCCGGTAGCCGCGGAAGCGATCGCGTTCGAAGGTGCCCGGGTTCGCCTCGAGCGTGATTTCGCAGCCGGGCTCCAGCGGCAGCCGGGCGCGGATGTCGGCGATCAGGCGGTCGATCGCCTCGGGCGCGAACAGGCTCGGCGTGCCGCCGCCGATGAAGACCGTGTGCACGCGCCGGCCCCAGACGAACGGCAAGGCGCTTTCGAGATCGGCGCAGAGGGCGTCGAGGTAGCGCTCGAACGGGATCTCGCCGCGCGCCTCGTGCGAATTGAAGTCGCAGTACGGGCACTTCTTCAGGCACCACGGCAGGTGCACGTACAGCGACAACGGCGGC
>Ga0207645_10001537_pt1 | contig 18871 bp, 19 predicted proteins | sample KBSM53metaG_FD_184331 | JGI IMG/M metagenome (GOLD analysis project Ga0207645, IMG submission 184331) | Miscanthus rhizosphere microbial communities from Kellogg Biological Station, Michigan, USA - KBS M5-3 metaG (SPAdes) (version 2) | ecosystem: Host-associated > Plants > Roots > Rhizosphere >...
ATTACAATAGAAAACAAAAAATTACCAGAAGATATCTATGACATAGAATTTATAAATCTTGCCGGGCAAACAATTAATAAGCAGCAATTATTTATGGGTAAGAAGGATAAAATTTATCCTAAGGTTCATGTAAACACCGCCGGCATTTATTTTATACGATTAACCGGCAGCAAATCATCAAAAGTTTATACAGAAAAAATTATTGTTCAATAATAAGAGTTATTCACCGATCCTGTTGATCTCTTTGTATAAACCACGAAAACTTCCTTGTTGAGTTTTGCCATTATTGGTAGTATCTTTTAAATCCTCGTAATATGCTTTCATAAATTGGGTAGAGCCTGACCAGACAGTTTGCATCATCCCATAAAACTTTGGCTGCATTTCTTTCGCGGATTCTTTTCTGAATTTGATCATATCATTCATTTGAGCCACAGCGATAGATGGATTTCGCCAGGGGCAGGTGATTACCCTGAAACCTTTCATTGCAAAATATACCGGTGTTTTGTCGGCCCGTTCATAATGCCAGTCGCAGATCACCACATCCTTTGGTATCATGTCAACGGCAGTATGCGTATTATTATAACTCGCTTCCCACATACCCATGCCTGTGGCTTTACCATCAATCAACCGGTCGCCCCAAATCCATAATTCTCTCTTCGACGCTGCGAGATGATCATGGATCTTTGTTACTTCACCCGCAAATAATTCTGCTTTGTTTTTACCGCCGCAACGGGGACATTTGTCTTCACCGAGATAAAAAACTTCATCCATTCCTGCATGAAAAGCATCTGATTCAAATACATCACATATTTCGTCCACGATCGGGAATAATACGCTATGCACATCGGGATGCAGCGGGCAATAACTGCGGCAATACAGATTATCATCATTTGGCCATTTATAGCTGACGGGATTTTGCACCCAGGGCGTCTCATCAAACTGGGGATATTTTGCCAGCAACTTACCTACATGAGATGCCCATGACTGGTGTCCCAAAAGATTCACCTGTGGAATCACCCGGATATTATTCGCTTTACAGGCTGCAACAATTTTTTTCACATCCTCTTTCGACAATGCGATACTGTCACGCAGCTCGGGGCGACTCTCATACTGATAATTAAAATCAACACGAAGCACCAGCGTGTTTACTTTTCGCGGCGCCAGTTCCTTGTTGATGAAAGTCAAGAAAGAATCCAGGTTTTTTGGGGTTGGTGCCGCAATGCAAAAGCCACGTACAGGAAGCAACGTTTCCAGCGGTTCCTTTTGCACTTTCGCTGTTTTGCACGAGATAAATGCCACAACAATGGCGGAGAAAATCAGGCAGGTCTTTTTCATAACTAAATATACACCCGATGCGTTAAAAGAAAATCAATGTTTTTGTACACTCTATCCCGCAACAATTTTAAATCGAAAACGGCGTTCAGGCAGGCTTTCGGATTTATTCATTACCTTAGGCCGCTTTCAATAAGCACCCCGCGTTTATATCTACATGCGAACATTACCCATAATAACAGACCCGGTTTTTAATAAACCTGCGAGCAGACCAGCCTTCGATAGATTTTTATTAAAACTACTTCGCGATGAACGGGACCTGCCGTTTGTTCACCTCAGTTTACAAATCACGTTTATATTGATTCCGCTCACGGTAATTCTTTACCTGCCATTTGTGAACGGCTGGCTGTGGGCTACTGCAGCAATTGCCTACCAATATTTTAACAACTTTGTCTTCAAAGGATCATTCGGTTTAATGTTGCATTGTACCAGTCACCGTATCCTGTTTAAGAAAAAATATAAAACGCTCAATTATTATATTCCCTGGATACTTGCACCGTTATTTGGCCATTCCCCGGAAACTTATTTTGTACATCATATCGGTATGCATCACCCGGAAAATAACCTGGAGCAGGATGAAAGTACAACGATGCCTTTTCAGCGCGATTCATTAGGCGACTTTATGAAATATTTTGGCGCCTTCTTTTTTCTGAGTTTTGTGAACCTGCCTAAATATTTTCTGCGCAAGCACCGGAATACGATGTTGTATAAATATGTACGCGGAGAAATGTTATTTTTTCTTTTTTGTATTGCCCTGTGTTTTGTAAACTGGCAGGCCACACTTATCGTATTTATTATACCACTTTTTATATTTCGTTTCATAGCGATGGTAGGCAACTGGTCGCAGCATGCATTTGTGTCGGCAGAAGATCCTTCAAATGCGTACAAAAACAGCATTACGGTTATTAACACAAAATACAATCACAAATGCTGGAATGACGGCTATCATATCAGCCACCATTTAAAACCCGCCCTCCATTGGACCGAACATCCTCAATATTTTCAATCCACAATCAATGACTACGCAAAAAATGAAGCGATCATTTTTGATGGCATACATTTTTTACATGTTTTTATATGGCTGATGGGTAAACGATACGATCTGCTTGCCAAACATTTTGTCAATGTAGGCGATCGGTTCAAGTCAAATGAAGAGATCATTGCATTTCTGAAGACCCGCACCCGCAAGATTGAACATCGCGCTTACGTGGCGGCCTGATTTATTTCTCCCTTTAATTTTACGTTGCCAAAAGATTAATTCATAATTCTACAGCAGTATTATTATATTGTTGTTGTGAAAAAAAATATGAAAACTGTAATTGTTGCCGGCGTAACAGTATTGCTGTTGGCTGCCGGATTTGTGGGGATTAAATCGATTTTTCACAAAGAGGAAAAAGAAATAACTGTCATCGGCACTGTTGATGAAGTAAAACATGTTCCGCTGGCCGGTGCCAATATTCTGTTCGATACCATACCATTTACCGATATTGATATCATTGCACCGGGCAGAGGTGCCAATACATTTTATGGCAATATTCAATCAGTAAAAATTCCCGACGCCGATGGCGAATCATGGTCGCTGGATAACGATGTCCGGTTTCTCTGGTCACGACTTCAGCCGGAGTCGGAAGATGTGTTCAAATGGGAAGCATTTGATGACCATTTCAAACAATCCATTGAGAAAAAGCAACGGGTCAGCTTTGGAATCGTCACGGTATGTACAACCTGTCCCGTTTACGATGGCATCATTAACGCAAATGAAGCTACGTGCAGTTACCCCCTTTTTGTGCATAATCAAATGCAGGCAGAACCTGTAAAGGATTGGGTTTTTAATGGCATCTGGATTCCCAACTGGAACAGTGAATCTTATTTATCCGCATTTGAAAAATTTCTCAAAGCACTTGCCAATCATATTGAAACTACTTCGTACAGAGGCATATCGTTTAAGGATGTTGTTTATAAAATTGACATACGCGGGTTTGGTAACTGGGGCGAATGGCATACCTATCCCTGGATCAGAAGTGGCGATGCACCCATAGATACGCGGCCCACGGATAATACACTCGTAAGAATTATCGATGCACACAAAAGAGCTTTTCCCGGTTATCCGCTCATCGCCAATATAAATATGTTTAACGGCGAATCTGGCCCGCCGGTCGGCTATTATGGTCTTACTGCTTCGAATGACTTTGGAAAATTCGGGATCCGGTCTGATCATTTAGGTGATAAAGGAACATTTGATTTTGATATTACTAACAATAAACGATCCTTCAAAGGAGTATCATTTAAAAATGAAATCCTTAGCCGCTGGAAAACATCGCCGGTATGCGGTGAACCATTGAATAACAAAGAAACGGTTGCCCGTGGTGGTGACTGGCCGTTTTATCATTTGGTGGACGAGGTAAAAGCCTTGCATATTTCGCAGTTCAGCAACACCAGTTGTGCAGCAGGAAGCCCGGATGCCGACAATATGTTCAGGAGGGCAAGCAAGATTTCAGGGTACAGGTTGCTGTTATATGATGGCATCGTATCTAAAAAAATAAAGGCTGAAGATTCACTGCAGATAACGTTGAACTGGGCAAATGCGGGTATCGCACCGGTATATGAAAAATGGAACACGGTTATCGAAATGCGATCGCCGGACCATGGAAAAGTTGTGTGGACCGCAACATCTTCTTTTAATGTGAGGCAATTTTTACCCGGTACCCGAACGGTGCATGATAGTTTTAAAATCCCATCTTCGGTTAGGCCTGGTGTTTATTCTCTTTTCTTGATTGTAAAAGATCCTGCGGGTTATCGAAAGCCTTTGCCCCTCGCTATCCGCGGACGTAATGCCGATGGAAGCTATTCATTAGGGACCGTTGAAATAACCGAGTAAATTTTGAAGATAAAGTGAAAGCAACCTGCAGGTAATGATTCACCTCAGTTAAGCGTATCTATTAATAATCGGGGTAATTTATATTTAGAAACGGCGATCTCTTCCGCCACCACCACGATAGCCACCGCCACTTCCGCCGCTGCCGCCTCTGTAGCCACCTCCGCCACTACCACCACGATAGCCGCCACCACCACCACCGCCGCTGCCACCTCTGTAACCGCCGCCACCACCTGATGAACCACCACGGTAACCTCCGCCGCCGCCGCTGCTTCCACCGGAGGAACCACCACGATCTTCGGCTTCTTTTACAATTAAAGGCTTGCTGCCAAGAGAAATGTCATTGAGTCCTTCAATGGCTTCTTTTGCTTCAGTGCTGTTTGGCATTTGGACAAATCCAAAACCACGGCTTTTACCGGTAGCTTTATCCATTGCAACTTTGGCTGATGTAACAGCTCCGAATTTTTCAAATATTTCCAGTAATTCGGCATCATCCAGATCATAGGGAAGGCCTGCGACAAAAATGTTCATGACGACAACTTTTTGTAAAAATAGTGAACTTACCAATGCGCCCGTTCTTAAAATATGCAGATAAATAATTTATTTATATTAACTCCAAAAAAAACAAGTGTTACCCCTTAAATGCCGGGTGAAATTGTTCCAGTGTTTTTCGTAAAAACTCGCGGTCAAGATGGGTATAAATTTCTGTGGTGGTAATGCTTTCATGGCCCAGCATTTCCTGTACCGCCCTCAGGTCGGCTCCATTTTCTACCAAATGCGTGGCAAATGAATGACGGAATGTATGCGGCGATATCGTTTTCTTAATTCCTGCTTTTGCCGATAAATCTTTGATGATGAGAAAGATCATTACGCGGGATAGCTTCGACCCACGTCGGTTTAAAAAAAGAATGTCTTCATTTCCCGGTTGCGGCTGAATGTGGATGCGGATACTATTTTTATAGATAGTAATATATTTAACAGCACTGCTCCCGATCGGGACCAGCCGTTCCTTGTTTCCTTTACCGATAACACGAATAAAGCCAACGTCGAGGTATAGTTGCGATATTTTCAGATTCACTACCTCGCTCACACGAAGACCGCAACTGTACATCGTTTCCAATATGGCCTTATTGCGGCCGCCTTCCGGTTTGCTCAGGTCTATTTGAGACAAAATTGTTTCTATTTCCTCAACACTGAGTGTATCCGGTAAATGACGCTTCAGCTTAGGGGCTTCCAGCAACGTAGTTGGATCGGTCTGGCTGATGTTTTCCAGCAAACAATACTTATAAAAAGCCTTTATCCCGGAAATGATCCGTGCCTGCGAGGTATCGGTCATGCCCAGTTCAGCCACCCATTTTACAAACTGCTGCAGGTCTTTCAGCGTGATCTCTGCCGGCTTTTTTAATACATTATTTTGAGTAAAATATTGAGTAAGTTTTTCAATATCCCGCAGGTAGGCCTCCACAGAATTATCTGACAAAGATTTTTCTAACTGCAAGTAGGCTTTGAATCCCTTTTTGTACGGTTCCCACATGAGGAAAGTTGAATGTTTAAAGCTTAAAGTTGAAGGTTGCCGTACTAACTTTCAACGTTTAACCTTCAGCTTTCAATTACAAACTAATTGCTTTTTCAATCGGTTTGGACTCGTTATCCTGTATCAGTTTTACAAATATGCGGTTACGGGTCACGTTTACCGAATCGAAAGCGGCGTGTACGTTATCAAAATCAATATCCAGGGAATGATCGGCCAGCTTCATTTTTTCTATCTTCCCTGTTACCTTGTCTTCTACATACAGAAATGCCCGGTCACTGTAACATACAAGGCCATCCGCAATTTTATATTTAGGGTCAAAATCGGTAAGCCCGCTGCTGTATTTGCTGATGGTTTTTTTCTTATCGAAAGGCAATTTTAAAAGATAGCCGCGAAAAGTAGAACAATCGTTCAGTTGTACCCAGGCAAAGCTGGTATCATATATCTCACATTTTACAAACTCTTTATTGATGGTAACAGGCTTGCCCAGTAATTCGCTGATACTCATTTTACGGTTATTCTCCAGGTTCTGATGGCTCCAGAGAATTGTATCGGGAGAGCAGCTATTCGCAGTAATATAAACATATGGCTTACCCGGACGATCCGTCGTAAACTTCATGGTGTCTTTCAGGCAAGGGTCACTGCAAAAAGATTTTGGTTTAGCCTGTTTGTCACCACAGGAAATTAAAAATATAAACAGGATAAAAGAAAACGCAGGCAGAAACTTCATTGGAATGATTTTGGTGCCTGACAAAAATAGATACTTCATATTTCTTACAGGGATTTTTCTTTTATCTTCGGCGCCCATGTTAAAGAATAGAATTGTAAATCTCCGTGCCTTTAGAAAAAAAGCACGCCGGCATAAAAAATCATTGAGGGGATTTCTCACACGATTACAAAAAAATACAGCACGTGGTATCGATGGAATTGTGACATCAATAGAAAAAAAAGTATGGGAGGAAGTGAGTTGTATTGGCTGTGCCAATTGTTGCAAAGTAATGTCGCCAACGTATACAGCAAAAGATATTAAACGGATTGCACGGCATTTACAAACAACGCCAGCAGAATTTAAACGCAAATGGCTGTACGAAGACCGCACAGGTGATTGGATGAATAAATCCACGCCTTGCCAGTTTCTTGATCTGGCTACCAATATGTGCAGCATTTATGCGGTAAGGCCTGCAGATTGTGCCGGTTTTCCTCATCTTTCAAAACGCCGGTTCAGGGAGTATGTACATGTGCATCAGCAAAACGTAGAATTATGCCCGGCGACATACAGAATGGTGGAAAGGTTGAAGGAAAGTGAATAGTGAATAGTGAATAGTGAATTGCTGTTTCTCACGACGCGAATTTAAAAATTAACGACCCGGTTAGCGTTTATTAGTGTATTATTAGTGTTCATCGTGTCAGAGGTAGACGTCTTCAATCAAAAAAAACTCCGGTTGTGCATTGCGGATAGTAATAGAAAGAATATCGTACTGTACGTGCCTGTATTCGGGATGATGGTAAAGAAATTCATCGGCAGCGTTGAGCAATCGTTTGAATTTTCGCTTTGTCACGCTGTCTTCGGGGTAGCCGGCAGACGAGGCATGCAATGTTTTGACTTCTATAATGTGTAAAAATTTATCACGGCGTGCAATAATGTCAATTTCATAAAAGGAATAGCGCCAGTTCCGGTGGAGTATTTCATAACCTTTTTTCAACAAAAATTCTATTGCCAGTTTTTCTCCATCTTTACCGAGTTGAATATGGGGAGCCATCACTTATCTTTACTTCAAAATACAAAAAGAGTGGCATTAAAAAATAAACTTTACCCCTTGTATGGCAAGGTGCAGCACTATAGCTGGGGCGGATATGAATTTATACCTGCATTACTGGATATTACCAATGAAGAAAATAAACCATATGCGGAATATTGGATGGGCATACATCCTCTTGCAACGGCCGAAGTTGGAGAAGATCATCAATCTTTAGGCAAACTGATCAATGAAAATAAAGAGGAGGTACTGGGTGCATATGTTGCAAAGCAGTTCAACAGCCTGCCTTATCTTTTAAAAATACTGGATGTAAGGGACATGCTCTCAATACAGGTGCACCCGTCGAAGAAACAGGCGGAAGAAGATTATGCAACTGAAAATGCGGCGGGCGTGGCATTGGATGCGCCGGATCGCAATTATAAGGATGATAATCATAAGCCGGAACTATCTTCTGCACTCACCGATTTTTGGTTATTGCATGGTTTCAAGCCGAAGGAGAAACTTATCTCTATTTTGAAGAATGTGGACGAACTGGAATCACTGTTACCTGTATTTGAAGATGAAGGATACGAAGGTTTGTATAAACATGTGATGGAAATGCCGCAGGAGGACGTGAATGAACTATTGCAACCACTGGTAGAGAGGATAGTACCCTTATATAATGAAGGAAAACTAACCCGGTACAAAGAGGATTTTTGGGCGGCAAGAGCAGCATTGACCTTTAACGAAGGCGATGATATTGATCGCGGTATTTTTTCTGTTTACCTGTTCAATCTTGTAAATGTGCGGAAAGGGGATGCTATCTTCCAGGATGCCGGTGTGCCGCATGCTTATCTTGAAGGGAAAGTTGTTGAAATAATGGCCAACTCGGACAATGTACTCCGTGGCGGATTGACGGAAAAGCATATAAATATTGACGCATTGCTGAAGCACGTAAAAGCGGAACCAACTGTTCCGGATATTTTGCACGGAGAAAAGGAAAGCAAACGTGAAACCATATTTAAAACTCCTGCAAAAGAATTTCAGTTAAGTTATATTACATTGGAAAAGGACGAAAGCTTTTCGGTGAATTCGCGTACAGCAGAAATATTTATCGTCATTGAAGGTAATGTGCGGTTTGGTGTTGGTGACGATAAATTGCGCCTCGCAAGTGGGGAGTCAGCCTTTGTCGTAGCAGGTCAGCAGGTAAATGTAAGAGCGGCTGGCAAAACCCTTATTTACAGGGCGTCGGTACCGGTGGATGGCAAATAGCCGTAAACAGGTAGGTTGTTTTTATTCAATTTAGTATTTTTGCTTTCAGTTTAAAAAATCGAGTATGAAGATCAACGGAAGATTAATTCTTTTTACTATTATATTGGTTGCTCTCGCAACAATCTGCAAATTTTTCTTCGGGCCGTCGCTTTCATGGTCCGGTTTTTCACCGGTTATTGCTATTGCTTTATTTTCCGGTTTTATTATAAAGCAAAAAGATGCTGCCTTTCTTTTTCCATTGCTGGCGGTACTTATCAGTGACCTGGCAATTCAGGGATTGTATGAATTAAATGCTTTTCCCTATGCCGGTATTTATAGCGGCCAATGGAAAAATTATTTGATTCTCTTTACCGCTACATTAATCGGGTGGGCGTTGAAAGGGAGAAAAACAACCAGTCTTATAATAGGAGCAATCGCTGCACCGACAGTTTTCTTTTTAATTTCCAATTTCAATGTCTGGATGTCGCAGGAAGTAATGTATCCAAAAAATTTCAATGGATTAATGCAATGTTACGCGGCAGGTTTACCATTTTACAGAAATGCACTGATAGCAGCGTTCGTGTTTTTGCCGGTAATTCTTGTTACTTATAATTACCTGATGAGGAATAAGCCGGTACTTACTGTAGCTTAATAATTAATTCTCAAAAATAATTTTAACCCGCTTCTTATAGCGGGTTTTTTTATTTTTTATCCGTCATTTTATCAACCAACACAGCGGCAACAAGGGGCTATTGCAATTCTGAAAACCAATACCCGGCATGGAATAATGGTTTTACAACCACCACGTCAATTCTATGTTCAAACAGTGGACAATCCAACACCAGTGTATGAAACTCACCGTTCTCTCCACATGCATCTATACCCATTGACTCCAATTCATCAACAAGAGCGGTGGTTATTGTTTTACCGATAAACCGTTCGCCCATTTTTTCATTACAACTTACAATCATTGTTTCAATGCCGCTTTCCAGCATCTGGTTTATTAAGGCGCGGCGATCCTGTTTCCACAACGGAAGTACTGCCGTCAATGCTGCGTTAGCGCACACTTTCTCTTCCCAATCGCGGTGTGGTTGCAAATCAATATCGCCGAATACTGCATGTGTGATCTTGTATTTCTCCTTTAGCTCTTTCAATGCAGCAGTAAAATGTTTTTCATATTCCTGCCAGGTACTGATGATTAAATGTATAGGAAGATTTGCTGCCGATGCTTGTTTTTGTAAAATAGCCGAGGGAATTCCATGTGAACGTGAAATCTTTCCTTCTTCATTCAATACATTTAATAACACGTTCGGAACAAATCCCATTTGTATTGCCTGCATTAATGCAAAGCAACTATCCTTACCACCACTCCAGCTGCAGAGAGAATTTTTTGTCATTGATTTTTTTGTTTCGTGCAAAGAAAGAGTAGCTATTGTTTAAAATGGAAGACAAAAAAGCGGGACTTCACGAACTTTCTGTCGTGGTGTTGACTTATCCGAATAAATTATTTCGTTCCACTTCATAACCATCATCCGGTATCAGGTTTCCACCATCTGCAGCAGCTGTGGCAAGCTCATCGCAGCGGTTATTGAATGGATTATCTGCATGGCCTTTTACCCAAACAAAATTGATCTTTTGATCTTTTGCAAGCTCTTTATACTGCAACCATAAATCTTTATTTTTTTTACCACCCTTGAAGTTTGTTGCAATCCAATTGTCCAGCCACCCCTTCGTTACCGAATTAACCACATACTGGCTATCGGAGTATATCGTAACATTCAATCCTTTTTTCTTCAATGCTTCAAGTCCGGCGAGCACGGCACGAATCTCCATCCGGTTATTGGTTGTATGCGAATAACCTTGTGACAACTCTTTCCGGTGATTACCACTCATTAATACCACGCCATAACCCCCGGGACCAGGATTACCTCTCGCAGCACCGTCTGTATATATAGTTACACTATTCGCAGAGCTCATTCCGTTTTATTTATTAAAAAATCGTTGATAGCCAGCGTTCAAACCTGGAAAACCCCTGTTTTCAATTCTCTTAATTCAGGGTTATGATTGGCGGCATTGATTCCTTCAGCAATGACCTTGCGTGTATCAAGCGGATCTATAATATCGTCTACCCATAACCGTGCTGCGGCGTAATAAGGCGCAGTCTGTTTGTCGTACCTGCCTTTTATTTCATTCAATAAACGTTTTTCTTCTTCTGCCGGCACGGTTTGGCCTTTTGCTTTCATCGAACTTACCTGTATCTGCAATAAAGTTTTTGCTGCCTGCTCACCGCCCATTACGGCAATCTTTGCAGAGGGCCATGCATAAATAAAGCGTGGATCGTAGGCTTTACCACACATGGCATAGTTGCCGGCACCATACGAATTGCCGATGATGATCGTGATCTTTGGTACGATAGAGTTCGCGACTGCATTCACCATCTTCGCGCCATCTTTTATAATGCCTGCGTGTTCGCTGCGGCTGCCCACCATAAAACCGGTCACGTCCTGCAGAAACACCAACGGAATTTTCTTTTGATTGCAATTCAAAATAAACCGTGCGGCCTTATCCGCACTATCGTTGTAGATCACACCGCCGAGTTGCATTTCACTGCTGTCTGACCGTCCCGGTCTCGCGGCTTTTTTTGCTTTCACGACCAGGCGTTGATTTGCTACAATTCCAACAGCCCAGCCGTCAATGCGTCCATAGCCACAAATAATCGTTTTACCATAATCTTCTTTAAACTGTTCGAATTCCGAGTCATCTACTATTCGCTCAATAATCTCAAGCATATCATAGGGCTTGCCCTCTGCAGGAAAAAAATTATAAAGCTCTGCCGCATTTTTCTTTGGCGCCTTTGCGGCGATGCGGTCAAACCCCGCAAGTGATTTATCACCCAGCATGCCGATCATCTTTTTGATATGATCCATGCATTCCTGCTCCGTCTTGAATTTATAATCAGCAATACCAGACACTTCCGTATGCGTATGTGCCCCGCCGAGAGTTTCGGTATCAATATCTTCACCGATTGCCGCTTTTACCAAATAAGGGCCTGCAAGAAAAATGGATCCATTCCCTTCTACCATCAATGTTTCATCGCTCATAATGGGCAGGTAGGCGCCGCCGGCAACACAAGGTCCCATCACGGCAGCAATTTGTGTAATGCCCATTGCACTCATCCGTGCATTGTTGCGAAAGATGCGGCCAAAATGTTCTTTATCCGGAAAAATTTCATCCTGCATCGGTAAAAAAACACCCGCACTATCAACCAGGTAAACAATCGGCAAATGATTTTCCATCGCAATCTCCTGCATGCGAAGATTTTTTTTGCCGGTGATCGGAAACCATGCCCCTGCTTTCACCGTTTGATCATTGGCGACGATAACACATTGCCGGCCGCTGATATAACCGATACCGGCAACGGTGCCACCAGCCGGGCAGCCACCGTTATCTTCATACATTTCGTAACCGGCAAAAGCGCCAACTTCGATAAACGGTTTGCCTTTATCTGTGAGATAAGCAATCCGTTCACGCGGCGTCAGTTTATTTTTTTCCCTTTGTTTTTCGATTGATTTTTTTCCCCCGCCTTCATAGATTTTTTCAAGCTTTCGCCGCATATCGCTCAGCGAAAGCTTCATTGCATCTTCATTACGGTTATGTTCAATAGCCATGTGCAGATCGTTGTGCCGCAAAGATAGGGTGTTAGACTCTGAGCTGTTAAAGGAGTGATAGGTATAACAGCAATATCCGAAAGCGGAACAGTTCTGTTAAGAATGATCAATAGTATGTACCCGGCGGCATCTCTGCTATCAGCTGCCGTTGCGTCGCACTCTTTTACATTCTGTCCATTATTCAGCAAATCACAAGCTATCTCATATTTTGAAGTTTTCATTATTACCAGTTTGTGGTATTCTCAAAAAAATATTCACAGTCAGTATAAGAAAATGCTGTAAAGATTTACCTCTTTGTTGTATTGACTTCCGTTATTCAACCCACTTATTTTGCAGTTACGATTAACAACAGTTTATTCAATAATTATTAATCATTAACACCTTATTTATGAAAAAGTATTTTCACCAGGCAATCCTTGCAATCCCGTTGCTTGTATTTTTTTCAGCCTGTAAAAAAGATGCAAAAAACGAAACGACAACACCTCCGCCTCAGCCTCCGCCTGTGGCCGTAATTACAATTGATAGTGTAAAACTGCAGTCGCAGAAGGTAACTACACCGGTTGCACCTAAAAATCCCGGTAATTATTCAGTGTGGTTTACTATGGCAGGCAACAAAATTTATTATGCCAATCCGTCCAATACGGCAAATCCGCAATTTATGCTGGCGTATGATATTTCCTCCAATACATTCAGTGAGAGAAAAGCCGACCCTAATGTTTGTGCATGCGGTTACGAATCACAAATTGTATCTGACGGACAAAATCTTTTTTATATCGCAAATGATGCCACAAAATACAATGCATCGGGCGATACATGGTCGGCAATTAATTACCCTGCCAACGCAAAGGATAATAATGGTGAGGCGGGTGTATTGTATTACAACAGCAAGATCTATTTTCTCGGGGGAAGAACAGCGTCAACAAAATTCAAATATTACGATATCAGCAGCAGTGGTTGGTATAACGTTGCCGACTACCTGTACAGCACTACAGCGTCACAACTTGTGGCAGTGGATAACAAAATATTTGCATTGGGCGGCCAGGGTATCGAGAGCAAGTTCAGCTATTTTACAGCTGAAGGTAGTTGGCAGACTCTGCCCGATCTTCCTTTTGAATTGCAGGGGTACTATGATACGAAATTGGTCACCTCCTTCCAAAACCGTTTTATACTTGCACTGGTCGCAAATAAGATTTATGTCTACGATGCAGTGGATAAAAAATGGAAAACAGATCCCGTTGAACTGACGATCAACGATGGTAACCTGAATATTTTCTCTGATAACATTAACGTATACATTGTCGGTAAATCATCATCCAACGATTTCTCGCTGCACAAGATTGTCCTTACAAACCTACCCTCATAGCAGCATAAGTGATGAATGATACAATTCCCGGTAAGTCCTTTGCCGGGATTTTTTTGTTTGGGACATTGAATGAGGTTGATGGATGAACAACCACAAAACATCTTATATTTAATTATCGATCATTTTATTAATCAAAATTTTCAGCGATGAAAATTGTAATTGTTTCGGCTATTGCAGCGTTGGCTTTTACTTCGGCCAAATACAAACCAACCGGCAATGCGCCGGCCGTTCATCATTACCTCTACGTTGCAACGCCCGGCATCCGTGATTATCTCGGTTATGGCGGACACGGCATACTCGTTTTTGACATGGATAACGGCCACAAATTTGTAAAGCGGATCAAGACACAAGGTCTGCACCCTGACAAAACACCATCGAATGTAAAAGGCATTGCGGTGAGTATTCCGCTCAATAGTATTTATGTGAGTACGCTGGAATCATTGCAACGGATAGATCTCCGCACCGAAAAAATAATATGGGAAAAATCATTTGAAGGTGGTTGCGATCGGATGTCAATATCACCTGATGGAAAAACAATGTATCTGCCATCATTGGAAAAAGATAGTTGGAATGTGGTGGATTGCGAAACGGGCAACGTCATTAAAAAGATCAGCGGCTTTAAACGGGCGCATAATACATTGTATGGCCCATCAGGAAAGTTTGTTTACCTCGATGATATCGGTAATCCATGGATTTATGTTGTGGACGCAAAGACACAGGAAGTAGTGAGTAAAACAGGTCCTTTTGCAAACTTCGTGCGACCGTTTACGATCAATGCTAAAGAAACGACCGTTTACGTAACGGTGGATAGTTTGTTGGGTTTTGAAGTCGGCGATCTGCAGACTGGCAGTAAACTGCAACAGGTGGAAGTACAGGGATGGACAAAAGGACCGGTACGGCGGCATGGAAACCCGAGTCATGGTATTGGTTTAACACCCGATGAAAAGGAGTTGTGGTTGTGCGATGGCTTCAATATGCGACTGCATGTGTTTGCTGCTGCACCGCCTTATCAGCAACTCACCACTATCCCGCTCCAGGATATGCCGGGATGGATCACATTCAGTATTGACGGGAAATATGCCTACCCGTCGAGTGGCGAAGTGATTGATGTAAAGAAAAGAAAAATCATTTCCGTGTTACAGGATGAGTATAATAACAACGTCGCCAGCGAAAAAATGGTCGAAATTGATTTTGACGGGAAGAAAGCCGCGAAGACTGGTGACCAGTTTGGAATCGGACGAAAGAAGTGACAATAAACTTAATCACTGCATTATATCAGTTCCTACATACCGCTTCGTGGTAGTTGTTTGTTTTTTGCAACATCTTTCACTCAAATTGCCAATAAAAATCCCCCTTTTGTTGTATTGTCTCCTGTTGTTGTGCGGCTTAATTTGCACCCGATAACTGATTCTGTCGGTAAATAATTTTTGAACCATTAAACCTTGACTCATGAAAAGCTTCTTTCAATGGATGCTCTTCATCGCCTTTGTGGCATACGTTTTCATATCCTGGACGTTCACCATAGTTTCTTAAATTTTTGCAAGGACGGTGTCGAGTGCTTAAAGTCCCGGTAAAAGATTTACCGGGATTTTTTATTTAAACTCCAGGCTCACTGTGCCCTGGCTCGTCTCTGCTTTGACAATAGAACCGCCGCCATTCAACGTTCCTTTCATTGCACGTGTCTCCTTTGAGCCACTGAAATTTTCCAATTGGCTCAGGCGAATATTTTTAGCATGCAAATCAATGTCGAGACCTTTACCCTTTGGCAGCTGCAAACTGATATTGCCATGACTGGTTGATGTTTCCACACTCGCATTGAGATTGGAAAATGCGATGTCGCCATGTGATGTAACAGCGCTGAGTTCTCCTTCGACCATATCTCCATCTACATTACCATGACTGGTGCCTGCGTGAATTTTTCCTTTAACCTTTTTTATACGTACATCACCGTTAGATGTAGAGAGCTTTACATTACCCGAACAATTATCGGCACTGATGTTTCCATGGCTCGTACTTACATCAACTCCTTCCGATACATCGTTAACAGAAACGTCTCCATGCGAGGTTCCGCCGGTCAATTTGCCACTGATCTTATCAACTCTTATATTGCCGTGACTCGTACCAAGCTCCTGGTTGCCATTCATTCCCGACAAATCAATATCTCCATGACTTGTTTTAAGATCTGTACTTGCAGGTTGTGCAGAATAGATCCGGAAAGAAATACTGAGACTGCGTTTCCAATTGACAGAGCTAAACGCTTTTGGTTTTTGTTTTGCAACGGCATGCAGTTCGCCATTCGAAACAGAAACTTCCAGCTCGTAGTATTGATCTAAACGTGACTGAATTTCTTCTTTACTCAGGCGCTGGTCGCCGACACCGTTTCCGTGAATAAACACTTCAATACGGGCCCCAGAAGCAACAACCGGCGAAACCGCTATATTGCCATGCGAAGTAGACGCATTTATTTTCTGAAAGGACTCATTGGATAGTGATTTGGTAATAAAAGGTTCCTTCAATGAATTGAATTGTGCCTGAACAAAAATTGCTGATGATACAAGCAGGAAAGCGAAAAGGACTTTTTTCATTTGTTAAGTTTAAGAATAGTTATCAATAAGCACTAAAAGCTGTGCCGCATTAATTTTCCGTTGTAAATCATGGCGATAAATGGTTGACCACAAATCAACCTGTTCGATTCCGATACAGAATATGTACGGTTACGCCGCACAGAACTGCATTTACCATTTTCTATACGATTGAAAAAGAGAAAGGTTACAGCGGCTTATAAATTAAAGTTAATTGACCGATACCCATAATAAATAGTCGAATCAATCGTTTTGTAAATCACGGCTATTCACTATTATCCTCGTACATTTTATGAAAACGACATTTTGTTTTATTCTTTTGCTCCTGGCATTCATAACTTATTCTCAATCCTGGACCGCTGCGCAGTTGGATGCAGCCAACACCGCGAAATATATAAAGTCGCTTACCGAGTCAGAAAAAGCAGCTATACAATATATCAACCTGGCGCGATTGTATCCGCAGTTATTCATCCGGAATGAACTGAATAGCTACAACGGGGCGGCCGGTTTTCATGAAAACCTGCAGCGTTCCGGTTATAAAAAATCATTACTGAAGGAATTAAAGTCGAGGAAACCGGTAGGTGCACTGCAGTTTGACAAAACCATGTATGTATCTGCTAAATGCTATGCAAAAGAATCAGGCAATGCAGGTTGGATAGGGCACAAACGAAGATCCTGTTCTTATGGTTACCTGGCAGAATGCTGTTCATACGGAGTAAGTACAGGAAAAGATATTGCAATGCAATGGCTCATTGATGATGGCGTTCCGGGTGTTATGCACAGGGTAAATTGTCTGAATGCAGATTATTCAATGATCGGTATTGCGGTGAATAAACATAAAACGTATAGAAACTGCGCAGTCGCTGATTTCCGATAAAAGTTTTATCTGCTGTCTCAATTTTTATCCCACGATCTGTTATGCGTTCCCCAGCAGCACCTTTACAGACTACACGTATATTGGTTTAATAATTCTTTACGGCGTATCAATATATACTCCGGACAAGCGGAGGCGTTGTATCAATTCAGTCGGACTTTTTACCTTTCTGCAACGGTTCGACAAGTAAATAAACCCGGTTCTTGAAAAATTGACCTACATTGTATGTCGCGGAGCAAATAAATGCTCCTGTTGATTTCCCACCCCCTGCAAATTTTTTGAATTCCGTCCGTTTCTTCAATCGTTTTTATCATCTAAAACAAAATATCATGAGAAAGCTTGCCATTTTTTGTGCACTTATTTGTGCTGCTTATATCGCTTTTCCGCAAAACGCAGATGAACAAAATGTCATTAAGGCTATCCAGGCAAAAATTGATGCTTATTACAACCGCGACCTGGCAGGCTGGAAAGCGTCGTGGCAACATGATGCTAAAATTTCCAATACCGTCACTAACCGTAATTTTTATAATACAATTAAAGGATGGGATAGCATGCAGGCCATGATGGAAAGAGACATCAAGCAAAACCCCAACCCGGATCGCTCATACCAGGTGAAACTGGATAATTTTTCAATACAGTCCAATGGCAATATGGCGATTGCAGATTACGATATGATTTTTACGCCAACCGTTGATCAGTCCTCTGTGTTTCCTTATATGGGTGCGGAACGTTACCATGCTTACGAGATGTTGGTAAAAGAAGGTGACGCATGGAAAACCAATACACGTGTACTTACTTTTCCTGATAGTTATAAATCGAGTTCCGATCATGAGGCAGAAACTAATATAAATACCGCCGGCTATAACCTTATCAATGCAAAAAAGATAAAGGAAGCAATCGACGTGTTTCGATTAAATGTAAAGCTCTTCCCGGATTCATGGAATACGTACGATAGCCTCGGTGAGGCATTGGCACTTGCGGGGAATAAAAAAGAAGCGATTGAGAATTATGAGAAGTCAGTGCTGTTAAATCCTAAAAGTAATTCAGGCAAAGAAGCGATTGCAAAGCTGAAACAAAAGTGATCATTTTTTCTTTGCAGAATGTTTATTATTGATAACTCGGTTTATCCTGACAAAAATAATAATGCCGGCAAAAAGCCGGCATTATTATTACGATCTGAAATACATTTCTATTCAATCTTGTCCGATCAGGCAACTCCTACTTTTTCCAACAGTTTCTTTGTAGCGATCACTCCTTCATCATTCGTTTGATATGATTCATCTTTACCCATCGACCGCATCAATCCGCCTTCGTATTCAATACCCACATAACCTTTGAAGCCTGCATTCTTTATTATTTTAAATAAACGTGTATAATCCATTTCTGCTTCTTCGCCGTCCGCTTTAAACTTATGTGTTTTTGCGCTGATACCTTTTGCATAAGGCATCAGTTCTTCCACACCTTTATACAAATCGTATTGCTCCAGGCATTTTGTTTTCATCCATCCGGCAATATCATTTGTTTCAGGTTTGGTACGTTTTACACAGAAGTTACCAAAATCGGGCAGTACACCGGCACGCGGATGATTCACCTGTTTCATAATACCGGCCAGCCATTGTGCATTGCAGGAGCGGCCAAGATGATTTTCAACAATTACGT
>Ga0207645_10001538_pt1 | contig 18865 bp, 19 predicted proteins | sample KBSM53metaG_FD_184331 | JGI IMG/M metagenome (GOLD analysis project Ga0207645, IMG submission 184331) | Miscanthus rhizosphere microbial communities from Kellogg Biological Station, Michigan, USA - KBS M5-3 metaG (SPAdes) (version 2) | ecosystem: Host-associated > Plants > Roots > Rhizosphere >...
CATCGTCGGCAGCAGCGCCGTGAATCCCGCGTATCTGCCGAAGACTTCGATCACGAGGAATCGCTCGTGTGATCCCGCCGAGGTGCGCAGGCGGTGCGTCAGCTCGATGGTGCGCGTGACGCAGGTGCTGAAGCCGATGCAGTAATCGGTTCCATAGACATCGTTGTCCATGGTCTTTGGAATGGCGACGACGTGCATGCCCTCGTCGTGCAGCCGCTTGCCGTAGCTCAGCGTGTCGTCGCCACCGATCGGGATGAGCACGTCGACACCGATGTGCTCGAGATTCCTGAGCACGTCTTTCGTAACGTCGTTGGTCTTCTGGTCGTAGCCCGAGTAGTGCTTGGGTACGCGCCCGCGCGGCAGGTGGCTTGGCCGGGTCCGGGAAGTGTGCAGGAAAGTTCCACCGGTGCGGCCTGCCCGGTTTACCTCGGCCTCGGACAACTCCTGGACGTTGTCCGAATTGTCGGCGTTCTTGTCGTCGCGATTGTAGTCTACCAGCCCTGCCCAGCCGCGCCGGATGCCGACGACGCGGTACCCTTCGCGCAGCGCACGAATCGTGATGGCTCTTATCGCGGGGTTGAGACCGGGAACATCACCGCCGCCGGTGAGGATCGCGATCGTTCGTTGATTGCTCACTGATCCAAAAATTAGCGGGCCGGGACGAATCAGCCAGAGAGGCTAGCCAGTTCCACAGCTACTAGCATATTGAGCTGAACTGCAACTGACCGGATGCGGGGTTGGGGTAGTCAGGGTGCCGGTTACGGGATCACCCGCACCCCGCAACCTACCTACGCACATCCCGCATCCGGTCGGTTGCAGTTAACCCTTAATCCGGGGAGACGCTTTGCTGCGATTCCGAATCTCGATGTCCCTCGACTGCTTCGTCGCCGGTCCCGAGCAGAGCGTGAAGGAACCGCTTGGAGTCGGGGGCGAGGACCTCCACAAATGGCTGTTCCCCCTAAGGTTCTGGTACAAGATGCAGGGGAAGCCCGGCGGCGAAGAGAACGCCAGCAACGATTTCATCGAAGAGTCGTTCGCCAACATCGGCGCGACGATTATGGGTCGCAACATGTTTGGGGGCCATCCCGGACCATGGAAGCGCGACAACCCCTGGACGGGTTGGTGGGGCAAGAATCCACCGTATCACCATCCCGTTTTCGTGCTCACGCATCATCCGCGCGAGCCACTGCGGCTGGAGGGTGACAACACCTTCAACTTCGTTACCGATGGAATCGAGTCTGCGCTCGAGCAGGCGAAGCGAGCAGCGGGTGCAAAGGATATCTGCCTGGCCGGCGGTGCCAGCGTCGCCAACCAGTACCTCAAGGCCGGTCTCGTCGACCGAATGGATTTGAGCGTCTCGCCATTCCTTCTTGGCGCCGGCGAGCGATTGTTCGAAGGCGTCACCGACCTGCACGGTCTCGAGCTGCAGCGCACAGTCGCAGCGCCGGACGTTACCCATTACAGCTTCGTGAGAGGCTGATGAAGAAAGTTCACCTTTTTGTTTTTCCGGGCTTCGCCGACTGGGAGCCGGCCCACGCAATCGCTGAGCTCAGGCGGAATGGAAATTATGATGTCGAAGTGGTAGGGATCTCTGTCGAGCCGGTGGTGTCGATGGGTGGAATGACCGTCCAGCCGACACGTGACCTGTCGCATGTCCACACCGACGACGTTGCCGTGTTCATATTGCCCGGTGGCGATAGCTGGGAACACGAGCCGGTGAACGCCGAGCTGACAACGCTTCTTCGCAAGCTGGACGAGGCGGGCGTACCTATCGCTGCCATCTGCGGCGCCACGATTGGCATCGCGCGAATCGATCTACTACACGGGCGTCGTCACACCAGCAATGGGCTCACCTATATGCGTGAGCAGGTCCCCGACTACTCGGAGAATGCCAACTACGTCGACGCTCCAGCGGTCCGTGATCGCGGCCTCATCACCGCCAGCGGTCTCGCCGACGTCGAGTTTGCCGCCGAAATAATGACAGAGCTCGAAGTACTCAGTGCAGCCGATCGCGCGCTTTGGACGGACATGTTCCGCAGTGGGCGCATTCCAGACGGAACACCGTCGAACGCGTGAGATGGCGTCCAGCAGGTATGAATGACTCCCGCGTCGACAGGGTGCTGTTGGTAACCGTCATTGTTTGTCTGGCGAGTTCGGCCACTGCCCAGACTGCACCGTCACCACCCGCTGCGTCGCAGAATCCGTCACCGATGGTGGAGGCAACGCGCAGTCACGAGCGGCTCACGCAGCGAGCAATTGGCGGTGATACGGCGTCGTTCGTCGGCCCCGGCGGAAAACCGGTGAGTGTGTGGATTCCGGGCGACGCGCGATCGAAAGAGTCAATCGATCTGGTCATCCATTTTCTCGGTGCGGCGTGGTTGCCGGAGCAGGCTGTTTCGGACCTCAAAGGTCCGGCGGCAGTCGTAGTCAATCTCGGCGCTGGCTCAGGCATTTACGACCGAAGTTTTTCTGACGCGACCGCTTTCGACTCACTTCTCACCGGCATCACGCGAACGATCAGTGGGATGACCGGGAAGCCAACGCGAATCGGCCTGATAACGCTGTCCGGATTTTCCGCGGGACATGGCGCGGTGCGCGCGATCCTCCGCCAGCCACGGCACTTCGATCGCGTTTCCGCAGTACTCCTCCTGGACGGAATGCACACGTCGTACATCCCTGAAGCCACTCCGCTTGCCAGGGGCGGTGCGATCGACAGCACCAACCTCGTCGCCCTGCGAGACTTCGCGCGCGCCGCGATGCGCGGTGAGAAACGCTTTCTGGTGACACACTCAGAGATCTTTCCGGGTACCTTCGCAAGCACGACCGAGACCGCCGATTGGATTCTCACCTCACTCGGGCTGAGCCGAACACCCGTGCTCAAGTGGGGACCGCGCGGCATGCAACAGCTCAGTGAAGTTCGCGTCGGACGATTCGAGCTGCTTGGATTCGCCGGCAACGCGGGGCCTGACCACATCGATCAGCTTCACGCAATGCCGGAACTGCTGGCGAGGCTGCTGAAGAAATGAGAGTTCTGATCTTCGGAGCGACCGGAATGGTTGGCGATGGTGTTCTACACGAATGCCTCGCCGATTCACGTGTGACGAGCATCCTCGCAGTTACGCGATCTCCACTCGGCATCACGAATCCAAAGCTGAAAGAGCTTCGCCGCACCGACTTCTTCAACTACGACGACCTCGCTCGCGAATTGTCTACTATCGACGCCTGTTTCTTCTGTCTCGGCGTATCAGCGGCAGGAATGAAAGAAGCACAGTACCATCGACTGACTTTCGATCTCACGCTCGCCGCCGCTCGAGCTCTCGCCAAAGCGAGGCCGGGCGCAGTTTTCTGCTATGTCTCCGGCGAGGCAACCGACAGTACCGAGCGCGGGCGCACCATGTGGGCGCGGGTGAAAGGCAAAACCGAGAATGCAATCCTCGCGCTTCCGCTCAAGGGATTCATGTTTCGTCCTGGGTTCATCAAGGCCAGGCCGGGAGCGAAGTCGAAGACCTTGCTTTACCGACTGCTGTACGTGATCGGCGAGCCGCTGTATCCGGTGCTCAAGCGGATCGCGCCAACCCACGTAACAACATCCGAGAACCTCGGCCGCGCCATGATCGCCGTGGCGACCGTCGGATACTCGAAGCAGATTCTCGAGAACTCAGACATCAATAAGATCGGTGAAGCTTAGGATCGAGTTGACGCTGCTGGCGCTTCTGGCGACCACACCTGGCTCTGCGCAAACACAGAGTCGGCGCACATATGCGAACCCAATCGATATCGATTATCGCTACAACTTCGAGCAGAAAGATCAGGGGATTTCTTACCGCTCCGGCGCCGATCCCGTGATCGTCGTTCAGGGCGGCCAGTACTACTTGTTCGAAACAATCGGCGAGGGCTACTGGCGCTCGCGCGATCTGGGGACCTGGGAACACATCACACCATCGCGCTGGCCGCTCACTGATATAGTCGCGCCCGCCGTGCTGTCTGTGCGCGATACCATATACCTGCTGCCGAGCACGACAAGTCCGATTCCGATATTGATGCTGACTCAGCCGTCGAGTGGTCGCGTCGACTTCTACAATCGCGATACTCCATGGCTGCCGATGGCGCGGGCTCGGGAGGCGGAGGGGATCTTCGCAAAACCCGATTCAGTCCAGCCCGGCCCCTGGGACCCACAGTTCTTCTACGACGCGGCGACCGATCGCTGGTTCCTCTACTGGAATTCTTCCAACGTCTATCCGCTCAACGTGATCGAGCTCGACAAATCAAAGAAGCTCGCCTACAGGGGAACTCCGAAGTGGCTGTTCGGCCTCGATCCGGTGCACCACGGCTGGGAGCGATTCGGTCAGGATCATCGTGACACGACGATCAAGCCGTTCATCGAAGGCGCGTGGATGACGAAGCACAACGGCCGGTACTACCTCCAGTACGGCGCACCGGGGACGGAGTACAATGTCTATGCGACCGGTGTCTATGTCGCCGACAATCCGATGGGTCCGTTCAGTTACGCGCCGTACAACCCGGTCGCATACAAGCCTGGCGGATTCGTCCACGGCGCCGGACACGGCAACACATTCCAGGACGTCTACGGCAACTGGTGGAACACAGGTACGCCCTGGATCGGCTACAACTGGAACTTCGAGCGCCGCATTGGACTCCACCCCGCGGGTTTCGACGACGATGGCCAAATGTACGTCGACACTCGCTTCGGAGATTTTCCGCACTATCTCCCTACGAAAACTCGAGGGAAAGGCGATGATCTCTTCACCGGATGGATGCTTCTCTCATATCATAAGAAAGTCGTCGCGTCTTCCGCGCGAGATAGTTTTCCGGCGAGCAACGTCACTGACGAGAACAACAGGACTCTCTGGGTTGCCAGGCAGAACCGCCCGGGAGAAGCGCTCACGATCGATCTGGGCCGGATTTTCGAGGTGAAGGCGGTTCAGGTGAACTACGCCGATTACAAATCCGGTCTCTACGGAACAGACTCCACTGTGTATACGCAGTTTAGTCTTTCGGTCTCCGAAAATGGAGAACGTTGGAAGCTGGTTGCGGATACGCGTCAGCCTCGGCGCGACCGGCCAAACGCCTATGTGGAATTAACACGGCCGCAGCGCGCCCGATTCGTTCGTTACGACCACATGCACGTTGGTGCTGCGAATCTCGCGATTAGCGACATCCGCGTCTTCGGAAACGGCGACGGCGCTCGCCCTGCAACACCATCGGGCCTGTCTGCAACGCGCGATCGCGATCAGCGCAACGCAGCTTTATCGTGGCAATCTGTACCAGGCGTCGTCGGCTATAATCTTCGGTGGGGAATCTCACCAACGAAGTTATATCAGACTTACCAGCGCTTCGCCGACGAGGGCACGACGCTTGACCTGCGCGCGCTGACCGTCGGCCAACGGTATTGGGTTGCAATCGAGAGCTTCGATGAGAATGGAGTCTCCAATCTCAGCCCGGTCATCCCGATTCGCTGAATGAAAAGAGAATCGCCCACAGATCACGACGGGCGCTACGCCAGACAGTTTCTTGCCGGCTGGCGAACCATGGACGCCAATGGCCATATGGGGAATACGGCGTATCTCGACCTCGCGGCTGATGTGCGGATAGCGTTCTTCGCCGAGCATGGGTTCCCGGCGAGCGAGCTGAAGCGGCTGGAGATCGGACCGGTGGTGCAAAGGGAGGAGATCGAGTACTTCCGTGAGATCGGCCTGCAAGAGACCGTCACCGTGACCTACGCCCTGCTGGCCATGAGTGCCGATGGCGGGCGCTTTACCGTAGAGAACGAGGTCTGGACCGAGCGTGGAGAACGGGCCGCCGTGATCCGTTCGACGGGCGGCTGGCTCGACCTGCGGCCCCGCAAACTAATCGCACCGCCTCAGGCACTCCTCGCTGCGTTTTCCCGGGTTCCCCACGCGCCGGACTTCGTCGAGTTACCTGAGCGCACCAAGCGCAAATAGCTGAAAAAGAATTTCACGCGTTTGGTTAGAGCCGCAGAGCGGCGCATAACGTCGATTTACTTGACGCTGCAAACAAACGGCGGGTATGCCTCTTGTAATGCTTATCCTGATGCCCAACAACGGGCAAAGCTCATCAGGAGGCAGGATGCAAAGAAATACCCTAATACGATGGAGAACCGCGCTGGGCGGGCTAGCTCTCGGAGCCCTGGCGACGACGGCAGCGTCGGCGCAATCCCGCGTTGTTCTTCCCGCTGGTTCAGTGCTGATCGTTCGCACGACCACCCCCCTTCAGTCTTCGACCGCCAAGGTCGGGCAGACATTTAACACCAGAGTCGACGAGAGCATCGGCGTCGACGAGTTCACAGTCATTCCCGCGGGTAGCACCGTTCGCGGCAGAGTCACAATGGCGACGCCAGCGACGCGCCAGCAATCAGGCGTCATCGACGTTGTCTTCGACCAGCTGACGCTGGCCAACGGACAAACCTTCCAGATCCAGGGCAAGCTCACGAGCACCGATTCGGCGGAGCGCCGTCAGATCGACGCCGATCCGAACAACTCGCACGTCGTGCTGGTTGGTGAGCGCGGGGGCATCGGCGCAGCAATCGCCGGCGCCGGATCGAGCGCCAGCAACAACTCCATCTTTGCGGCGCTGGGCAGTCTCCTCTCCGAAGGCCGCGATGTGAGCGTACCCTCCGGAACTCCACTCGCTGTTGAGCTCGAGAGCGGCGTCACTCTTCGCGGTGGCACACGCCTCCGTGGCGTCGAGAACTCCACGATTTATACCGCAACCGAGCGTGTCCGCGCGGCCCAACAGGCACTCGCGCAGCTCAATTACTATCGCGGTCCGATTTCCGGGCAGCTCGACGACGCAACTCGTCAGGCGCTGTTCCAGTACCAGGTCGATCGCGGCCTGAGCAGGACCGGGAATCTCGACGGTCGTACCGCTCGCTCGCTTGGAATCAACCTCGGCACTGGTGTCGCGCTTTCGGGCAACGTGCTGAGCGCCAGCCAGGCGGCGATGCTGCGTCGTGATGCTCAGACGCTCGTTGCACGTGAGCGCAGCGACCTCGGCGGGTCCGCCTATGGCCAGCTGAACACGAATCGCGCGTACGCGCAGGGCGATATCGATCTCTGGTTCGCGCTGTCAGCATTCGCGGACAACGCGGCGATCTACGAGCAGCTCACCAGCAGTGCGAACAATCGCGACGCGGCCGTGCTCGCCGGCCGTTCGCTCGTGAACGCAGCCCGTCGGGTAGACGCGGCAATGCAGAGTGCACGTCCGTCTTCGACGGTGCAGAACGCGTGGATGTCGATTCGTCGACAGATCACCACGCTGGATAACGGCTCGATGACTACCGAGTAATCGCAAGAAATAGCATGATTGTGGGCGTAGAGCTTTCCGCTCTACGCCCACTTTTTTTGTCTGGCCCCGATGCCACTGCGAGTCGGCGTAGTCAAATACGCGTCGGTCGGGAGCGCTATTGCGCGTGCGCTCGGTGTCGACCCGTCTCCGGAAGTCTACCTTGGACAGCGCATAACTTTGACCTTCCGTCGCCTTGGTGCGACGCGCTGGGATGAGGCGCAACAGACTGACTTCGCTCTCCGCATCGCGGCCGTCGCACGGGAGGTCCTGGCCTCGGATTCACGGCGCGCAATCCGCGGCAGGAGTAAGACGCGCGCGATAGTTGTCGTATTCGAGGACGCCAGGTTGGTTCACGGGTGCTCTGTTCTCGCGCGCTGGGAGTGCGTTGTGCCCGCTCCCTAGGATCGGCAGATTCTCGTGGTTCCACAACCAGGACGGGAGCGATGCCGCCGAAGATCGGAAACGGGAAGATCTGCTACCTCGAAATCCCGACCAACGACATTCCGCGATCAGTAAGGTTCTACGAGAAGGTCTTTGGCTGGAAGACGAGGAAACGCGGCGATGGCGCTACCGCGTTCGACGACGGTGTCGGCGAAGTAAGCGGCGCGTGGGTGAATGGCAGGCCACCGTCGACCAGCGTCGGGCTCCTACTATATGTAATGGTCGACGACATCCGCGAAGCGATTGGCTCCGTAGAGAAAAACGGCGGGCGGATCGTCCAGCAGCTCGGAGCAGACGCTCCCGAAAAAACAGCGCGGTTCGCGGATCCCGATGGAAACGTGCTCGGACTATACGAGGAGCCTGACTAATGTCGCCGATTCTCGCAGAACTCCTCGGAACTGCAATACTAATCGTGCTCGGCGACGGCGTCGTCGCCAACGTCGTGCTGCAACGCACCAAGGGACAAAACTCCGGCTGGATAGTGATCGCCGCCGGCTGGGGTCTCGCCGTCACCATAGCTGTCTACTGCGTCAACAGCATCAGCGGAGCGCACCTGAATCCGGCGGTCACTATCGCCCTCGCAACCACCGGAGCTTTCGACTGGGCGAAGGTTCCCGCCTACATCGTGGCGCAGATCGCGGGCGGGTTCCTTGGCGGAACGATCGTCTGGCTGGCATACCTCCCACACTGGAAGGCAACGCCGGATCCGGTGAGCAAGCTCGCCGTCTTCTCGACGACGCCCGCGATTCGCCAGCCTGCCGCCAACTTTCTCTCGGAGTTCATCGGCGGCTTCGCGCTCGTTCTTTTTCTGCTGGCGGTGCTTTCGCCGACCAACTTCGTGCCCGGGTCAGACCTCGCCAAAGGCTTCGGCCCTGAGCTCGTCGGCGTGATCGTGACTGCGATCGGCCTCTCACTCGGTGGCCCGACTGGCTACGCCATCAACCCGGCGCGCGACCTCGGTCCTCGCATCGCTCACGCGGTACTGCCCGTCGCCGGCAAGGGAAGCTCCGACTGGGGCTACGCGTGGATACCCATAGTTGGGCCGACTGTCGGCGCAGTCGTCGCCGCTGTCTTCTACAACTCGGTGTGGAAGTGATGAAATACATTCTCTCGCTCGACCAGGGCACCACCAGTTCGCGCGCGATTTTGTTCGATCAGTCGGGTTCGATCGTATCAGTCGCGCAGAAAGAGTTCAGGCAGATTTTTCCGAAGCCCGGCTGGGTGGAGCACGACCCTCGCGACATCTGGTCGACCCAGGCAGGCGTCGCCGCCGAGGCGCTCACGAAAGCCAACGTACGGGCCGCCGACATCGCCGGCATCGGCATCACCAATCAGCGCGAGACGACGATCGTGTGGGACCGGGTCACCGGCCAGCCCATTCACAACGCAATCGTCTGGCAGGATCGGCGCACAGCCAACATCTGCGACAAGCTCCGCGCGCAAAAGAAGGATCGCATCATTCGGCGCAAAACGGGTCTCGTGCTCGACGCGTACTTCTCGGCGACCAAGGTGCAGTGGATTCTGCAGAACGTGAAAGGCGCGCGGGCCAGAGCGAAGGCCGGCGAGCTTGCGTTCGGAACCGTCGACAGCTGGCTCGTCTGGAATCTCACCGGCGGCAAAGTACACGTCACCGACGCCAGCAATGCGTCGCGAACCATGCTTCTCGACATCGGTAAATGCGAATGGGATGATGAGCTGCTCAGGATCTTTGGCGTTCCGCGCTCGATGCTGCCCCAAGTGAGATCGTCGAGCGAGATCTACGGCCAGACACAGATGCTCGGCGTGCCGATTCCCATTGCCGGCATCGCGGGTGATCAGCAGGCCGCTCTTTTCGGGCAGGCATGCACCAGGGCGGGAATGGCCAAGAACACTTACGGCACCGGCTGCTTCATGCTGATGAACACGGGCACTAAACGCATCGCCTCAAAGAACAATCTGCTGACGACGATCGCATGGCGGCTTGGCGACAAAACGGAATACGCGCTGGAAGGAAGCATTTTCATCGCCGGCGCGGTGGTGCAGTGGTTGCGCGACGGGCTCGAGTTTTTTCGCTCAGCGTCCGATGTCGAAGCGCTGGCGCGCAGCGTCGAGGATACGGGTGGTGTCTACGTCGTTCCCGCCTTTGCCGGACTCGGCGCGCCGCACTGGGATCAATATGCGCGCGGGACGATCGTTGGACTCACTCGCGGCTCGACCAAGGCGCACATCGCGCGCGCTGCTCTCGAGTCGATAGTGCTCCAGGTGCGCGATGTCCTGCACGCCATGGAGGCGGACGCACGCATCAAGCTCAAAGAGCTGCGGGTGGATGGTGGCGCCAGCGCCAACGATCTGCTGATGCAGCTGCAGGCTGACATACTCAACGTGCCAGTCATAAGGCCGAAGGTTACCGAGACCACTGCGCTCGGCGCGGCCTATCTCGCCGGGCTAGCGGTGGGATACTGGAAGAACCAGGCAGAGATCGGGCGTCAATGGCAGGTCGACCGGCGTTTCACTCCCGCCATGAAATCGGCGGCCCGCAATCGAATGGTGGAGGGTTGGGGGCGCGCGTTGGGCAGAGCCAAAGCGTGGGAAGAGTAACCGGAAGCACGCGGCCAAGGTGCGGGACGGGCGAGTTGGGCGATGGTTAGCGTTGGTATCGTCGGTGGGATCGGTCCCGAATCAACGATCGACTATTATCGGCGCATCCTTGCCGGTTGGTCGCACGATCACCCTGGAACTTCCCCGTCGATCGTAATCGACAGTCTGGACGTCCAAGTCGGGCTACGTCTCTCCGAACACGACCGGCCTGGGCTGGTGGAGTATGTGCTCGCGTCACTGAAACGCCTCGCTGGCGCAGGTGTCGATTTCGCAGCAATGGCGGCCAACACTCCGCACATCGTCTTCGCGGAGCTCGCCTCGAGATCGCCGGTCCCGCTGGTGAGCATCGTCGAGGCGACGGCCGAGGAAGCCCGTCGGCTTGGATTGCGCCGGGTTGCAATCCTCGGCACGAGGTTCACAATGGAGAGCTCGATGTATCCGGAAGTCTGCGGCCGGTACGGCATCCAGGTCGTCGCTCCCGATAAACCGGAAAGAGAAATGGTGCACGATCGCTACGTGAATCAGATGCTCAAGGGCCAGTTCCGGGAAGAGACGAGAAGGGAGATTATCGCGCTCGTCGATCGGCTCAAAAACGAGAAGCACATCGGTGGCGTGATTCTGGGCGGCACCGAGCTGACGCTGCTGCTCACAGGTCCTAGTGTTGCCGGATTACCAGCGCTCGATACCACAGCCCTTCATGTGGCATCAATCCTCAACCGTCTCAGCCGATGAGCTATTACCGGGTGTGTGGACTGACAAGGAAGCTTCTAATGCTAGCGGTCGCAGTGTTGCTCATAGCGTGCAGCCGCCAACCAGGCGATCCGACTCGAGAGCGACTTGCCGATGACATTCGCGACAGCCTTGGGCGAACGTCGAATCCTCAGGTGGGAACGCTAGGCGGTCGCCGCCATCTTCTCCTGAATATTGATACAGCTGCGTTCGCCGGCCTTTCCGAAAATGCCTTCAGTGCGAAAGCGGAGAGCGTCGCGCGCTTTGCGACGCGACACTACAAGGATGTGCGGCATATCGACAGCATCACTGTCGTTTCTCGCTATCCGCTTCAACCTGGCGTTTGGAAAATTGCCCATGAGCAGACCTGGGCAACGAAGGATCTGGGCGCAGCCGAACCCTGATCAGGCTGAGTGTGGGCTGACCTCGCCAACAACCGGTGCGTGGTGCCGCGCCGCCCACTTCAAATACGGAACAGTGACGATCCCGCTGACCAGCACATACAGGAGAACGGCAGCAGGAGCGAGCTTCTGATCGGGAAAGTTGACATGCGCAATCGCGATCGCGATTGCCGGATGACGCGCCGCACTCGAGAGAGCCAGTACCGCGCGATCCTCAGGATCCGGTCCGCCCAGGAGATGTCCGGCTGCGAGCGCAACCACAGCAAGCACGGCCATCACCACGACTGCCCCGTTCCCGACCAGAGACATCATCACCGGCCACACCTTGATGAGGATCGGAATGACTCCGATCAGCAGTGTCACCGTCGCGACGGTGACCACCGGACCCGCCGCGCGATCCGCGAAGGAAGGTGCAAGCTGGTGGATCACCACGCCGACGATCAGCGGCAGCAGCAACGACTCGAGGACGAGAATCCATAGCGATGCCGATGACATCTGCAGAGGCACGCCCGTGAACTTGGAGATGAGATCGAGCGCCAGTGGAATGAAAAACACGGCGATCAGAGTCACGGCGACAAAAAGGCCGACAGTGTAGGAGACGCTACCGCCGGCTTTGAGTGGCTTCTTTGAGAACGTGGGAGGAAGCGGCGCCAGCGAAAGCGTGACGAGAGCGATCTTCACCGGCAGTTCGAGCGGGAAGGTGGCGGCGAGTGCGATTGCAACCGCGGGCACCACGACATCCATCGCCACCAACGCGCGCAACAGTTGTCCGGGTCTGCGAAACAGGTAGAACGCGTCTGAGATGGTCGCCTTCAACCCGATGCCCAGAACCAGGAGCATCAGGGACGCTTTGAGAACGATGGACAGGAGTTGCGCTATCGTCGTGGTGATTCCCTCGTTCTAACGCGTCACAACGATCTATGACGGCGAGCTAAGTCGCTGGCCGGATAATGCACCGGAAGCCGACGTGACACGTCGACGTGTCTATCGGCTCGGGAAAGCGGGCAGCCGGCCGATAGCGGCGGCAATAGTTCGGCGCGCAGAGATGCGAGCCGCCTTTGAGAACCTTGCGCGGAATCTTTATCTCCGGCTGGCTGGGATCGTAGCTCTGCGTTTCCTTGCCCCCGCGCGGATTGACAGGCGTGCAGCATGTCTTTGGCGCCTCGCCCTCGTGCCGCGGATTGTACCAGTCAGTGGTCCATTCCCAGGTGTTGCCAATCATGTCGTACAGACCATAATCGTTGGGGGGAAAGGCGCCGACCGGTGACGTACCCTCGTACCCATCCTCGACGAGGTTATGGTAGGGAAACTCACCTTGCCATGTGTTCGCCATCGGTCGGTCGCCGGGCATGAACTCATGCCCCCACGCGTATGGTGCTTCAGCCAATCCGCCACGCGCGGCAAACTCCCACTCTGCTTCTGTCGGCAGCTCCTTCTGTTCCCAGCGCGCGAAAGCCTCGGCGTCCGCGAAAGTCACGTGCACGACTGGATGTTGCATCAGCTTGTCGATGGAGCTGCCAATCCCAGCCGGGCGCCTCCAGTTGGCGCCGCGCTGGTACTGCCACCAGTTGCCGAGGTTGCGTCGATCGACGGGACCGTTCGGCTTGTTGAAGACGAGGCTGCCGGCGTACAGCATGTCCGGCAGCGCGCCGGGATAATCTTCCGCTCGCGGCGGGATCTCGGCGAAAGTCACGTAACGCGTCGCCTGGATGAAGCGCGCGAATCTTTCATTGGTCACCGGATGCACATCCATCCAGAAACCATCGACGGTCGCGTTGTGAGCTGGCCGTTCCTCGACGTAGTGCTTGTCAGAGCCCATGCGGAATGTCCCGCCCGGTATCCACACCATCCCGGGATACGGCGCGTCGCCGGGAGATACCGTCGGCGCCGAGAGGGGATCCAGTACCCTGAGAGTCGTAGCCATAGTTGGCAAAGTATTGCCGGCCCGCAGCTCGGCTGATATTAGCCTTTAGGATAGTTGAACGCCGATCGTCAGACGGCGGAAAGCGCGGCCGGTAATTTCGTCGGCGCGGCTTTAGTGCTTCATCATCTCCCGCACAACTATCAGGGGTGTTTGCTCGACTCGAATCAAGCCGCTGCGCGGTCTGTCGAAGTCGAGAACGATGCCTGCCACCATCACGATCAAAAGGTTCACAGCCAGTGAGAGACCGATGTGGCGGTATCCTGTCTCCCCGAGCGCATGGCCGATCATCGCCGCGCAAATGATGATGGATAATCCCAATAGGATCACGACGGCCGCGGGCATGTGAAACCTTCGCATCCACTCGCGCTTGGCAGACAGGTGTATGACCTCATTCGCGCAGGGTACAATTGCGCTCGCGAGGGCCCGCGGCCGGTCGGAGTTCACGGCGCCTACAACCGCCGTCCAGAGCTCATCGAGAGCTGCGTGCATTTGACCGGAACTGCGCTGGTACTCGCGTCGGTCCAGACCTATATCGTAGCTCTCCAGGCGGAACGCCATGTAGCTGCGCAGGGCAGCACGGATCTGGCTGCTGGCCGGCTCGGCCACGAGATCGGCGCGGAGATAACAGGCCTCGATCGAAGTGGCTTCATCCATAACGAGCTCTGAACGGTCGTTGAAGCGACCGCTGGTGATGGCGAACGAGAAGCCCAGAAGCAGCGCGACCAAACCGAGTGTCCCGGCCCTGATGGTCTCGATAACCATGTGCTCGGATTTCGAGGCGCGCAACGCGCGACCGCGACGGAAGCCGAGCTCCGTCGCGGCCAGGCAGAGAAGCAGGATGCTTAAGACGGGGATCCAGAGGGGCCAGTCGTAAATCCCGTTCACGGGCAGATCGCCTAGAGGTACAACTGGAGCCGGGTCTGGAAAATGTGCATCGCACCTGTGAGGTCGAATCGGTCAGTCTTTCCATAGCCGTATGCCATCTCGAACCTGACCTCCTCGGAAAGGTGCCAGTTGAGCATCGGCGTGATGCGCCAGAACTTTCCGCCGTTCACTGTGCCGCCGTCGAGATCGCTGTAGGAAAGTCGGAGCACCATCTCCAGCGTTCCGGGGCCACCTTCGAAAACCGTTTGAGTCGGTGAGACCGCCTTGAAGTAGCCGCCGACGGTGTTGTAGCGACGCGTCTCGCCGGTGGCGTTCCATACCACAGAGACGTCGCCGCCCTGAAACGTCGGATTGCCGGTTTCAGGAGAGTGGATTTTCTCCCAGTAGTACTCGCTGCCCACCAGCACCGGGCCACGCCTGAAATAAATCTCCGGTCCGAAGAGAGTCGACCGGTCCGACGGAATCTTGCCGGTGTCGATGATGTACGGCGCGTGAGATACTTCCGGCTTCGAGCGCAGTTGTCTCTGGCCGTTGTCGGGTTTGCCGGTCTCGACGGCGAACCCCAGGTGCAGCAGCGTACCACTGCTGTCGGATACAAACGGCACATACGCCACGCGGCCTACCACCTGCTGGTCGAAGTAGGACCAGGTTTCCTTTTCGGAGAGCCAATCGGTGAACACACCGACGTTCCAGATCAGATGCCGGCTCGGAATGTAGCCGAGCCATTTGATGCCGTCGGCGAGCAGCGGGATCGCGTCGGAAAAGGTGAAGCGCTCTGCAGTCCACCCGTCATAACCGGTCATCATCTTGTTCAGACTGGCACCTTCCTTACTGCGGCCGATGAACAGGTTTCCCCACCATTCGGGAATGCCGATCATGACTCCCGACTGACGGATGAACCAATCCTCGTTGTACGCGTCGTACATGAAGCCGGCCTGGTAGGTGATGCGACGCTTGGTCTTCAGGCGCCCGCTGACCAGGATGCGCACGTCGCGTATCTTGGCGGCCGGCTCCAGGGTGACCTGTTCCTTGCTCGCTGAATCCTGGGAATAGGTCGCATAGTCGACGAGAAACCCGCCGCCGAAGCGGAACGTCAGGTATTTCCCGTCGAACTCATTCCACTTGACAAGCTTGCGAGTCTTTGGCTCGGCGTCAGCCTCTCCGGCGGAAAGTGCATTGACCAGAGTGGAGTCAGGCTGATTCTGCTGTGCGTGCGCTCGCTTCGCGAGCACGAGGGAAAGAACCGCCCCCGCGGCGAGCGCAATACGTGCGACACGCATCGTCGCGGGGACAGTTTTCATGATTTAGATCAATATTCGTCGAAGTACCGTTGGATCGTCTTCGGATCGCTGGTCTTGAGCAGTGCGAGGCGCAGCAGCACACGCGCCTTCTGCGGATTCAGTCCCAGCGAAGCAACGAAGTTGTTCTTGTCGTCGTCCACTTCGACGTTGCGTCCGACGAGCCCGGTAGTAACGCGCGAGGAGCGCACCGCTACCACGCCCTTCTTCGCCTGCGCCGTGAGAGCTTTCAGCGCCGTCTCTGTCATGTTGCCATTGCCGACACCGGCGATGACGATTCCCTTGGCGCCAGCCGCTGCGGCCGCGTCGATCAACGCGCCATCCATGTTCTCGGTCGCCATGATGATGTCCACACGCGGAAGCACGGTGTTCTTGTCGACGGAGAACTCCGACGATGTGGTGTTTCTCGCTGCCGGACCGCGGTAGAACTCGGCGTCACCATATGCGATGGTGCCGATCACGCCCGACACCGGAGACATGAATGTCTGGACGGCTGTGGTGCTGGTCTTGGTGAGCGATCTCGCCCCGTGTATCCAGTCGTTGATGACCACCAGCACGCCGCGATTCGCCGCCTCTTTGTTGGCAGCCACGGCAACAGCATTGTAGAAATTGAGTGGACCATCTGCGGACAGAGCGGTGGACGGGCGCATCGACGCGGTCAGCACCACCGGCTTGGTCGATTTGACGACCAGGTTGAGGAAGTAGGCGGTCTCCTCGATCGTATCGGTTCCGTGCGTGATCACGATTCCCGACACATCGGGTTTGGCCAGTAACTCGTTGATTCTCGTCGCGAGCTTGATCCACACCACGTCGTTCATGTCCTGCGAGCCGATGTTCGAGATCTGCTCGCCTGTCAGATTCGCCAGTTTCTTCGCCTGTGGTACGGCGGCGAGAAGCTGCTGAACGCCAACCTGGCCGCTGGTGTAGCCGGCCTGCACGTCAGTAGCTGCGGCGCCGGCGATGGTGCCGCCAGTGGCAAGTACTACGACGTTCGGAAGGTCTGCGCTCGACTTCGCCGACGGGCCCTGCGCCGATGCCTGCTGCGTTACGAGCAGGCCGATCGCGAGGAACGGCATAAGGGAAGAAACAAGGAACTTCAGAGCTCTGTTACGGGCTAACATGGAATCTCCTCCTCCGATTTAACGTGTGACCAGCAGTAGCCATGGCGTGCCTACCACCAGGTAGATCAGGACGCACAGTCCTGTATGCAGCAGCCCCAGACGATAGAGGTCCTGTTGTGAGAGATATCCGCTCCCGGCAAAGAGCAGGTTTGCGCTCGACGCCTGCGGTGTGATTGCGGCGAAGTAGTTCGTAGCGAAGAGCAGCTGAAACGCCAGCGGCGCCGCGAGAACACCTAGCTTGACGCCGACGCCGAGAAAAACTCCGAACAGCGCCAGCAGGTGAGAGGTCTGGCTGACGAACAGGTAGTGGAGCACCACGTATGCGAGGAGCAGCGAAACCGCCGCGACGAAGGTCGGCAATCCACCCAGTCGCACCGCCAGCCGGCCACCGACGAACTCCATGAATCCGAGCTCGTTGAGCATGTTGCTCATCGTGAACAGCGAGGCGAACCAGATGAATGTCGCCAGGACGTCGCCTTCCTTGGCAATGTCGCCCAGCGTCAGCACACCGGTCGCGAGCAGCGCTCCAAAACCAAGGAACGCAACTGCGGTCGGATCGATCCCGAATGTCGATGCCGTGCCCCATAGCACTACCATGACCACGAACGCGCCTGCTACGACTTTCTGATCGCGCGTCAGCGGGCCCATTTCGGCCAGCGCCTTGCGCGCATTGGCCGGCGCTTCGGGCATCGCCGTCACTTCGGGTTTGATCAGCTTGTAGTACAGGAACGGCAACACCACCATGCACGTGAGCGTCGGCACCGAAGCCGCGATCAGCCACGATCCGAAGCCGATGTTGATGCCGTACTCACTGGCGATCGCCGCGCCGAGTGGATTGCCCGCCATCGCGGTGAGCCAGAGCGCTGATGAGAGCGACAGACTCACCATGCCGCTGAACATCAGGAAGCGTCCCAGCCGCTGCCGATCCGCGCGCTCGGGCGTCGCGCCGGCAGCCTCCGCCATCGACACCGCCAGCGGATACAACACACCCGAGCGAGCGGTATTGCTCGGAAATGCGGGAGCAATCAGGCCGTCAACGATGATGATGCTGTAGGACAGACCCAGCGTCGAGCGACCGAAGAGACTGATCGCGCGGTAGCCAAGTCGCTGACCCAGCCCGCACTTCACCACTGCGCGGGCGACCAGAAATGCCATGATGATCAGCACGATCGTTGGATTGGCAAATCCGGCGTACGCTTGCACCGGCGTCAGTGTACCGGTGAGAACCGCGGCGGCTATGCCTAACACTGACGCCGTCAGAATCGGGAAAGCCCCGATCACTACCGAAAAAATGGTGGCAAAGAAAATCGCAAAGAGATGCCAGGCTTGTGCAGTCAGATCACCTGGCGGGGGCACGAACCAGATCGCCAACGCAACCGCGAGCGCGACGCCACGCGCTATGCGCGTACGTCGCAGCGACGGCACGGAGGTAGCCGTGCCCTGAGAATCCGGGCGCTGCGTTGGCGACCTTAGCTCAGCTACCGCTGTCATGACGCCTTCGTCAGCGACCCTGACCGGTCATTGCGGCCGGACTGAGGATCTCTTCGATCTGCTTGTCTGTCAGAACTTTCTCTTCGCGCACCAGCTCGATGATTCCCTTGTCTGCCTTGAGCGCCTGCGCAGCGAGCTCCGTCGCGCGGTCGTAACCGATAACCGGGTTGAGCGCGGTAACGGTGCCGATGCTGTACTCGACGTAGTGCTGGCAGATGTCAGCGTTCGCGGTGATCCCCTCGATGCAGAACTTGCGCAGCGTATTTGCCGCGTTGATCAGCAGCGTTTGTCCCTCGAAGAGCACCGCCGCCACGACGGGCTCGAACGCGTTGAGCTGGAGCTGGCCCGATTCGGACGACAGCGTGACCACGAGGTCGTTTCCCATGACGCGGTAGGCGACCATGTTGGTGACTTCCGGAATGACGGGGTTGACCTTGCCGGGCATGATCGACGAGCCTGGCTGCACCGCCGGAAGATTGATCTCACGAAGCCCCGTTCTCGGACCAGATGAAAGCAGGCGCAGGTCGTTGCCGATCTTGGCGAGCTTGATCGCCACGCTCTTGAGCGCCGAGGAATAGATCACGAATGCCTGCATGTCCTGCGTCGCCTCGATCAGATCCTCAGCAAGCTTGATCGGGAACCCTGAAACCGTGGCGAGATGTTCAGCACACT
>Ga0207645_10001539_pt1 | contig 18860 bp, 19 predicted proteins | sample KBSM53metaG_FD_184331 | JGI IMG/M metagenome (GOLD analysis project Ga0207645, IMG submission 184331) | Miscanthus rhizosphere microbial communities from Kellogg Biological Station, Michigan, USA - KBS M5-3 metaG (SPAdes) (version 2) | ecosystem: Host-associated > Plants > Roots > Rhizosphere >...
CACGGTCTGCCGCGACGAGAGGTTGCCGCCGCCGCTTGGCTGCCCATAGCGCGCCTGGTAGAGCGAAGCCCCGCCGCCGAGCAGCGTCCCCGCCGCGCCGAGGTAGGCGGCCTGCGCCTGCGTGCGGCCGGCCGCCTCGAGGTACACGCCCTCACGTCGCGCGATCTGGGCGCGCTGCCGGAGGTCAGAGGCCTGCACCTTGAAGCCCCACGCTTCCCGCGCGGCGTTCGTCCGAATGGTCAGCGCGTCAAGCTCGCCGAGGAAGGCGGCGTCCGCCTGGACGTCCACGGCGGATCCCGAGCTCACGTCGATGTTGCCGGCCGCGAACCCCGCGCGCTGGGCGCCGACCGCACCACGAACCTGCATCCGAAAGCCGGACTCCTGCTCGGCACCGCGCTCGAGCGCGTCCTTCGCCTGCAGTTCGGCGACCTGCGCGTTGTATTCCTGCAGCTCGGCGCCAGACTCGGCGGCCGCGCGTTGCGCTTCGCCGGCGCGGCCGGCGGCCTGGCCGGCGCGGATCTGCCCGATGGCCTGCATGCCGAGGCTGATGCCACCCAAGATCGCGAGCGTCGTAAAGGCAGCCATTTACCCTCCCACCTCGACATTCGGAATGACCCCGAGAATCGTCAGCGGCAGCGGGTCGGTCTGCCGGATGAAGACGCGGCCGTGCTGGTTGTACTCGGCGGTGATGTTCAGCTCGACGCTGCCGGTGAACTGATCGACCGCCGACTCCCACGGCTCGAGTTGCACCGCGCTCAGATGCGCGCTGTCGGGCCCCGCCGAGAACCGGCGCGACGACGCCTCGAGCAGCACGGTGATGCTGCCGATGCGCTTTTTGCGATCGCGGATGCTCGACCCCTGCACGTCCAGGTCGAGCGGTTCGAATTCGCTCGTGATCGGCAGGCCGACATGGATCTCGCTGTGTGCGGCCGGTAGCGTGATCGCCCCGGCGGCGACGACGAACGTGCCGAGCGGGGTGCCGTCGCCGAGCACGGCCACGGTCTGGCCCTCGAGGTGGCCGAGCCCGCTGACGCTCGAGACCGCGGCGCCGCTGTAGCTCAGGCCGGAATCGACGAAGAACGCATCCGCGTCGAAGGTGGCGGCCAGGAGCGGCCGGCGCTCGAGGCGCTCGATGTAGCGCGCCACGGACCCGTTGATCGTGCGCTTGACGATGACGTAGAGCGCGTCCTCGAGCGGCTCCGGCACGACGCAGACGTGCTCGAACTTCCCCGACGCCCCCGTGTCATGCCGGTGCCAGCCCCAGATGTCCTGATCGCGCAAGTATGTGAGTCCAAGTAATACACCGTCGCTCCGCGCCGCCCAGACGATCGAGTGCGGCGTCTGCTGGTAGTCGAGATCCTTGATGGCGTAGCCGTCGAAGAGGTGCGCGCCGAAGATGGACAGGTCGCGGCCGGCCAGGCCCTCGACCTCCTGGTCGAAGCGGAGGTCGCGCACGATCGAGCCACGCGCCTGCACGTAGAGGATCGAATTCCCGACGATGACCGGCCGGACGTCGGCGACGCCGACGTAGGTCTCCTGGTCGGCGCCGAGGTTGCTCGGCGTCAGCGGCACGCGCGGCTCCCCGACGGTCCACTCGCCGGAATCCGTCATCACGATCAGCTGCTTCAGCGCGACGAGCTGGCGGACGGGGTTGTGATTGTTCCCGGCGATCCGGAAGGTGATCGAGTCGTCGTCCTGCAGCGGTGAGCTGATGCCGAAGTTCGAATAGAAGCCGGTCCGCGAGCCCCAGACGCTGTCGGGCTCATCGTTCGTGTAGGCGAAGAGCCGCCGCTGCTGGTAGTAGGCCGCGATGTGCGGATAGCCGTCGGCCGCGTCGAACAGCACGCGCGGCACCGGTGGCGTGATGGCGAAGTCGGGCGTGATGCCGGTGTCGCGGAACTCGGTCGCCCCGGTCGCGGTGCCGATGAAGCCGTAGGTGCCGTTCTGGTAAGGGTCGGCGTAGATGTAGTACTCGACGGCGCCGGCGACCGCGTCCCACTCGATGAGGTGCGGATCGTCGGCTGTCGGCGCGGCGACGCTCCCGCTGATGACCTGGGCGGACGCCGGCGATTCCTCGTAGGTGTCCGCGGCGCCGGCGGTGACGACGTAGCCGTAGGTCAGCGACCCAGCCCCGCCAGGCGTCACGCTCACGCCGGTCGGCGCGGGGATCGTCGGCGCCGTGGTGATCGGCCGGAGGATCCACCGGGTCAGCGTCAGGAAGACGAGCTCGTAGGGCGCCTCGTCCTTGTGGGTGAAGGTGATGATGCGGCCCGACTGCACCCAGCGCATGACGTGCGTAAACGGCGCCGGGAGCTCGTAGGCCCCGCCGGTGAACGGATGCCAGTAGGTCGCGTTCGGCGGCGCGTGTCCGGTCGTGTCCTGCTTGGCGTAGTAGATGACGCCCCCGGATGACACCAGGTCGCCCTGCACGTAGGCGGTCGCGTTGTCGTAGGCGCCGACGTCGTCGATGTCGACGGTGAGCGCCGCGCCGCTGCGAAAGAAGCGCAGATACCCGACGCCTTGCTCGATGAGCAGGCTCTCGTCGACGACCTCCGAGACGTAGCGCAGCAGCTGCACCGTGATGCTCGTCGTCTTGCACGCCTGGACGAAGCGAAACCCCGCGCGATTGGCGACGCCGCCGTGCCGCTGGACGATGAAGTTCCGGCAGGTGCGCAGCCCCTGCTGGTACTTCGCGACGTCGGCCCGCGCCGCCAGCGCCGGGGCGAGCTCGCCGCCGGCGAAGGTGCGCTGGATGACCGACTCACCCACCGGTAACCTCGCCGTTCGTGATGAAGCCGTGCCAGCCGCAACTGTCTTCGATCAGGATCGACGGTGCTATCGTCAGATTCTTGAGACTCGTTCCCGAGACACTCCAGCGCGTCGGCTGCCCTGCTTTGTTGTGAGCGCCTTGGTGAGACTCGACACCTCGCCCCTCGAACGTCACCGAACAGAGATGCGTGCCCCGCTCGCCGCCGTTGGCGGCGAAGCATTTTGGACAGAGGAATTCGATCCCCTGCGCATCAGCAAGTTTCTTAACGGGGATCGTGTACTCCCGTGGGCCGGTCACGATCTCGGTCGGATCGCCTGACTTCCACGTCTTCGGATCGCCGATGACGCGCGTCCATTTTTCGATGCGCGTCTCATAGCGAACCCAGTACGGCTTCAGCTGGCTCAGCGTCATCAGCGGCCCGGGAAGTAGCGCGCGACGAACCGCGCGCTGTAGTTGTCACCGTTGGCCACCAGGTGCTTGGCGCACTCGCGCAGCCAGGCGGCGATGTCGCGCCGGCGCGCCGGCGACATGCGATCGGCACCCTTGATGGTGAGCCGCGCGAGTGCAGATGCTGGATTGCGACCTGACGGGGTTCGTGCCATCCCTAATCCCTCCCGCTAATCCACGGCGCGTCCGGCATGTTCGGGTCCTGCTGGGACTCGTTGGCCGCGGCTACCTTCGCGCGCGCGATCTGGTCGAGATACATCGCGTAGCAGTAGTCGACCTTCTTCTGATCGCGCGAGAGGCCAGGCGCCATCTCGTGCGCCAGGCGCCAGCCGAGCGCCGAGCGGAACATGGCGTCGCCCGAGCTCGCCGCGCAGCTCGGGCGGAAGGTGTATTCGAGCTTGGCGTCCGCCTCGACGACGTCCGTGTAGAGCAGCGGCCCGGTGCTGTCGCTGCCGATGCGAAACATCTCCGGCTCCGGGTCGTACGAGCGCTTCTCGCCGGCGGCGCCGACGAACCGCCGGGCGAAGAGCATGTCGCTCGGTGCGCGGTAGCTGTAGGTCCAGTCGTCGTTGACCGGCACGGTATCGGTGCCGGCGACGAGCGTCAGCGTCGCGTAGCGCGTCGCGAACGGCCACGGGAAGTCGCGCAGCGTCGCCTCGAGCGCGTCGACGTAGTGCAGGCGGGCGACCGTCGCCTCCGGCGTCTGGTCGGTGCTGACGTTGGCGATCTGCTTCGTGATGCCGAGGCGCGAGAGCGCGACGTTCGCGATCTTGGTCGTCGCGGCGACGCAGCCCGTGGCGAAGTCGCTGCCGGGAGGGGTTTCCGGTCCGGGCTCCGGTTCGGGTTGCGGCCCGGGATCGTCCGGGTCCTCGGGCATGTCGTCCCAGGGCCCATCGACCGGTGGCGCCGGGTCGACCGGAACGAACTCGCCGGCCACGCTCCATCCGCCGTTCCCGGCCACGCTGTCGCCGGGGAAGCTGATGACGTTGTAGGTGACGCCGTTCGAATTGAGCGCGGAGCCGACGGTGATCTGATCGATCCCGCCGGCGGTGATGCCCGTCGAGGCGTTTGCCGTCGACGGCACCTGCGTGCTCGTCACCGTGGTGTGCGACGGGTCGCGGAAGATGGCGGCGCCGCCGTTGTTGGGGACGACCATCGCCCACATCGGACGGCGACCGCTCGCCGGCGCCAGCGCGAGCGTCCTCGAGGCGGCGCCGTCCCCGACGTAGCTCGTGATCTGCACGACGCGCGGCACGCCCGGATCGCCGCTGCCGTCGTCCTTCCGGAAGGCGGCGAAGGCGATCTGGTTCGGCTGGTTGATGGTGTAGAACGCCGTCTTGGCGGTGAGCGCGCCGGCGGCCATCGTCAATGCGTTGGCGACCTCGGCGACGGTGAGCGTCGACACGCTCGCGGCGGCGTTGCCCGGGCCCTTGGTCGACAGACGCCCCGTGGTGCCCGAGCCGATGAGCTCGTTGAACAACCAGAGCCAGTCCGGCAAGAAGGTCGTGTGGATCAGGGCCGTCACCAGATCGGCCGTCCCCTTGTGTCCGGTGAGCGCGCCGTTCAGCAGGAAGCGCATGCCCGGATCGCAAAACGCGAAGTAGCTGTAGACGACGGTGTTCGCGTTGCTCTGCGCATGCGCACCGCCGATGCGCACGAGGTACCGCGTCTGCTGCTGGTCCTCGCCAGGCGCGGGCAGGAACGTGAGATCGACTTCGGCCCGCGGCATGAGGCCAGCGGTCGGCGCCTCGTCGCTGCCGCGGTGCGCGCCCATCAGCGTCGACCACCAGGTGACGCCGCCGGCGTCGCCGGTGAGCGGGCGGATCCGCAGGAAGTGCACCGGCGCCTTGAAGACCAGGTCCTGGCCGCTGCCGTTTCCGACGTAGGTACCGGTGACGAGGATGACCGGCGACTGCGGCGGCTGCCCGAGCTGCGCCCAGGGCGTGCGCGGGTACGGCGCGTTATGGATGCCGCTGTGGCCCGGCGGGATGTTGAGCGTCGGCGCCTGCAGCTGCTTGTCTTCCTCGCCGAAGATGCCGAGCACCTCGGCGACCGCCTGCAGCGCGAACACGCTCGAGCTGTTCGTATCGGCGCCCTTGGTGTGCACCAGTTCGAGCGGCGCGATCTTGACCGCGGCCGTCAGCCCGGACGGCCGATACATGACGGTGTTCCAGCCTTGCGTGGTCGACTGCGTGATCGCAGCGAGCACCTCCGCCGCAACGTCGATCTTGTAGCCCAGCTGTCCGTTGGCCGCGCCGACGCGCGAGTTATTCAGCGCCACCACGAAGGCCGCGCAGCCGATCGTGTTGGGCATCGACTCGATCATGTAGGCGGCATCGGTCGTGACGGCGAGGCGGCCGGCGTTCGTGGTCGATGACAGCGACACGCCGGCGTTGTTGGTCGGCCGCTGCATCAGCGTCCGCACATCGCCCGCCCAGGCGCCGGTGTCCGAACTCGCCCGCGCCTGCGGCCGCACGAGGCACATATGCGAGCCGTTGATCCAGTCGAGGCCGTCGAGGGTGGCCGGCCAGTCGGCGGACATCCAGTCGTCGATGTCGAGGCTCAGGGTGTTCGCCGCCGAGTCGCCGAGCTCGCTCGAGACATGGGTGCGGCCCGCCGTGGTGATGCCGCCGGCGATGAAGCTCGTCACGTTCAGCGCCTGCACGCCGTTCAGATACAGCTGCGCCTTCGCCGCGCTGCCGAACTCGAACAGGATGTCGACGCGATACCACTGGTTCAGATTGATCGCCGACGTCGTCGCGACCAGGGCGTAGCCGCCGACGTTGTCGACCTTGTTGAAGGCGATCTGCCCGCTCGGCGTGACCTGCAGCGCGAGGCCGGTCGCGTTTTCCACCGAACCCCGACAGCGCCAGAAGGTCGTCGCGGCTGCCGGCACCTGCACGAGGCGGATGTAGAGCCGCTCCCAAGTCTTGTTGGGGGTGTAGCCGGCGGCATTTTCGTTGACGTTGTGCGAGCGGATCGTCGTCGTCGAGCGCAGCGCCAGGCCCATGCCCTCGCAGTGGCGCGAGGCCATGCGCGCGTTCTCGCCGACGCTCGGGACCGTGCCGCCCTCGCCGTTGTTCGGGAGCTCGAAGCCGTCGATCCAGCGGCGCTGGCTGATCGGCGCCGGCGTGCCGCCGCCACCGCCGCCGCCGAGCGGCGGGCTGTAGACGAAGATTCCGCGCCAGTAGTAGTGCGTCGTGTCGCCGAAGAGCAGCGGGATCCCGAACCAGCCACCGCTCTTGCGATCGAACTTCGCGACGTTGGTCGGGAAGTGATCGCCGGTGCCGAACCATTCCGAGGTAATTGAGGGGGCAACGAATTCGTACGGCTTGACGAGCTTTGGTGCGCTGTAGTCGATGGCCGCCTGGTCGGGCGCCTTGATCACGGCGCCCATCGCGCCACCGGCGAACGTCGTCCCCTGCAGCTGCGCGACGAGGGCTACGTCGGTCAGGTTGATCTGGTATTGCAGGATGACGGTTTTAGTGGCCATCGGCTTCACTCGAGAGACATCGCGCGGGGCGGACCCAACGATCCAGGTTGATCCGCCCCGCGCAATGGGTGCCCGAACCTCGACGCCGCCACAGCGCGAGGCCCGAGCCGTGCGCCGCTCTTACGCGTTTGCCTCGGCGCCGGTGACGTCCTTGTCGGAAACGCGCGTCGCCTTCCCGCCGAGGATCTCGTCGTGCGCCTGCTGCAACGCCTGCTTCGACGTCGTGATGCGCTCCTGCTCTTTCGCGTCGACCTCTTCCATCCAGTTCTCGCTGAACTGGTCGCGCGCGGAGAGGGTCTTCTTCACCTGTCGCGTCTTCGGCAGGTCGGTCCGCGGGTCGAGCACGGGGTCGGACTCCGGATCGTCCGGGTCCTCACGGATGATCTCGGTGACCATGCCTTCGCGCGGCACGAGATCGAACACGTCGCCGACGCGTCGGCGGATGTGCTGGTAGTAGCCGGCCTGCGTGGCGCGCACGCGCAGCGTCCCCTCTGGACCGGTGGGCATGAACTGCCGGAGCGTGTCGTCGTGCGAGCGCCCGGGCGGCGGCAGTTGCGTGCCGCTGCGCCCGGCGCGCGCCGCGACCGTCGGATGCGGCTGCTCGAGGCCGCCTTGTGTCTCGAGCCCGGTCGGTTGCTGGCTGGGCGTCGAGCGATTCGGCTTCATGTTCGGGTTGCCCTGCTGGATGGGCTCGCCGGTGACCGGATTGCGCGACACGGACTTGCCTTCGCGCGGCGCCGGCTTCCCGCTCGCCGCGCGGCGGCTGCGAGGACGAGCACCGGTCGTCTCTTCTGCCACGCGCTGGCCTGAGCCACGCGGGGCGTCTGCGTTCTTCTTTGCCATGTGTGCGTCTCCTCCGTTGGTGCGCGTCTGTTAGAAGACGCCCGGGTAATACACCTGCTCGTCGACGAACGACTGCGGGATGATCGCCGCGGTCACGGTGATCGTCGGCGTGGTGCCGCCGACGTCGTAGTAGACGCCGAGGTAGCGCAGCGTCGGTGTGCCGATCGGAATGCCGATCGTGACCTTCTTGCCCGCCGCCAGGCCGGCCGACGCCGCCGAGACGGTTCGCACCGCGAGGATGTTCGGCGAGCTCAGGTTGGCCGCCGCGGACTCGATGATCTGGAACGAGTAGGTCTCGTCCGTCGTCGTGAAGTCGGCCGACACGTCGATCGTGAACATCGCGACGAGCGGCATGCCGTCGCCGATGCGGCGGTTGGTGCCGCCGAGGTCGATGGTGTTGGTGGACGCGGCATCGGCGGTCACCGCCTGGGCGTCACTCAACACGAGCAAGGCATCGAGAATCATGGAACGCTCCTTTGTTGATGTGACTCGTCAGACGACCGCGGCTTCCGTGTCGAGAATCGCGTCGGTGACTTCGATCGGGATGCCGCGGAACGACGGCACGCGCCGTCCGTCGACGTTGTCGTAGGTCAGGCCGCCGCCGGTCGAGACGGCGCTGCGCTCCTGGATGTCCAGCCACTGCGCGACCGTTCGGTTCATGTAGAACCGCGCCGTCCCCATCCCGAGCGCCGGGATGCGGTGCGTCGCGAGCGTCATGAACTTGATCACGTCGGCCGGCGTGCCGCCAGCGAGGTCGCTGACGTCGATGTTCGCGATACGGACGACGTAGCGCCAGTCCTTCAGCACCAGGCCGGCGTCCCAGGTGAAGCGCTCCTGGAACGCGCGCATCCGGTTGCCGCCGACGCCGGCGCTGACCTCGACGGTCACCTCGCCGAAGTCTTCGTGCTGCAGGCCGGCCTTCGAACCCTTCGGGAAGATGCCGAAGATGGTGTTGTCGCCCCAGACGATCAGCCAGATCGACGTGTTGTCCGACCCGGAACCGCCGGCGCTGATGACGTTCTTGTAGTTGGGGACCGTTGACGAGAGCGTCGAGTAGCGCGGCGCCAGGCCGCTGAACTCTTCGGGCGCGAGCCCGCTGTTGCCGTAGAAGAGCGTCTCGGCCATCTCGATGTTCATCGCCTCGATGAACGACGACGCTTCCGAGCGGCGCAGCGCGTCGGGGTTGCCGCCGAGTCGCACCAGCTTCGAATCGACTTCGGACCAGGCCTCGAGCATCCCGGTCATGTCGGTGACCTGAGCGACCTGCGATTTGCTCGGCGGGATCCCCTGGTTGATCATGCGCCAGTAGACGTTGGGCAACCCGGTGCGAATGGTGCTCTGGTGGCCGACCTCGAGGTTGCCTTCCTGCCAGCGCATGTCGCGCAGAATCGGGTTGGTCTTCGACAGGGCCTCAACGATCTCGGGGATCTTCCCGTCCGGGTCCTTCCGCTTCGCCCAGTCGATGAGCGTCAGGACGTTGTTGGCCAGCGTCGCGCCGAAGATGCTGAACCCGAGGTAGTACATCCAGTCGGGTGTCGACGTGTGCGCGTTGGTGACGCTGGCGGCGCCGACGTCGACGGCGAGTACTGCGAAAAACAGCACTGCGACCAACGTCGCGAATCGGATCACAGTCTTCATGGGTCGATTACTCCTTGCCGGCGGCGACTGCGCGCGACGTCGGGTGGTCGTACCACGACTTCGGTTCTCGTGGATTCGCCCCGCCCGCTGGCTTGTCTTCCGCCGCCATGCTGCCGAGGTCCGCGAAGAAACTCAGGACCTCGAGGTGATTGCCGTAGCCGGTCTTGTCGAGAATGCGGAGGAACGACTCGCGCCGCGGGTGCCCTTCCGGTCGCACTTTGTCGATGACTGCGCGCGCGCGCTTCTGCGCGTCCGCGAGCTTCTCGCCGCCGTACTCCGGATCCGCGTTGGTCTGCGCGAGCCACTCCTGGGCCTGCGCGGCCGTCCCTTTCGCGTAGCGATCGAGCTGCGCCTGCGCTTCCTCGTTTGTCCAGCCTTCTGCTTTGGCGAGGGCCGCGACTCTGACGAGGTCGTCGTCATCGACGTAGCCGCCCTCCGGCGCCTTGAGCGTGTACTTCTCGGGGACCTTCGGTTTGTCACCGGCCTTGTCCCCGGGTTCCTGCTTCGCGGTGTCGGCGGTCTTTCCCGCGTCGTCGGCTGCCGCTTTCCCCTCGGCCGCTTTGGTGGTGTCGGCCTTCTGAGCGGTGTCGGCAGTTTTGCCGGTGTCGGCTTTGTCGGCCGCACCCTTCGCGCCGGAATCGGTGTCACCCTGACCGGCGGCGGTCTTCGTGTCGCTCATCGGTGCTCGCTCCTATTCGTCCATGACGGCGCGGCCGCCGGCCTGTTGCTGGCCCTGGGCGTTCGCGTGTGCCGCGTCCGTCTCGCGGTCCTCTTGACGTTGGCGCGCGCGCGCCTCGCGCTGCATCAGGTCGTACCCGTCCTCGTCCGCCACGAGCAGGTCCGCCATCAGCTGATGGCCGAAGTCCTGGCGGCCGGCGTTGTAGTGAATCTGCACGTTCGGGTTCCAGATGCTCTCGAACACGCTCGCGCGCACGAGGAGGTCCCAGAACACGCGCCGCCCCTCGGGGGTTTGCAGCACCGCGCGGATCGCCTCGAGGCGCTGCTCGTCGGCGTCGCGCTCTTTGCGCGCGGCGCGCTTCACCTGTTGCGGGTCGGCGGCGTTGCGGACGTGCGCGCGCGGCCGACTCATGAGGTCACCGGCGGATCAATCGCATCCGCGCACTGCAGCATGGCAATCGCCAGCTTCCGCACGCGGTCGGGTTCGAGGCGGATGGTCTTGATCTGCGTCGAGAATTCGAGCCCGACCTTCTTGACGTCCGGGTAGATGCCGAGCGTGATGCGCACCGTCTCGCTCGGCACGGTTTCCGGCGCGCGGTTCGGCAGGATGAGGTCATCGAGCGGCATGGCTAGTACTCGAATCCCTGCGCCGAAAAGGTCAGCACGTTGGTGGCGACGTTCCCGCTGACCGAGATGCACAACGAGCCGCCGGCCGACAGCTCGAACCCGTCCGGGAACTGCGTATTGAACTGGCCGACGTTGCCGATCGCCGCGGCGGTGCCGCCTTGCGCCAGATAGGCGACGACGCTCGAGCTCGCGGTGCAGGTGGTCGTGTTCGACATCCGCAGCGTGACGAGCGCCCAGGGGAGCGCCGCGGTCGTCGACCGGATCTGCGCGTTCACCGCCGTGATGCGCAGCGTCTTGCCGCCGGCAGCGACGATCGACTGCGCGCCGGCCGCGGCGACGCCCGCAGTCGCTTTGATGAGTGCGGTCACGACGGTGTCGGCCGTCGTCGGTGCCGCGGTGGTGTAGCTGAGCGCTACGGCGGAGCGCCCGGCGTCGACGAGCGCCTGCACGGTGAACCCGTTCGCGCCCTGCGTCCCCTTCGTCAGCGCCCCGGGGTTGGCGGTGAAGGCCGTGTTGCTGATCGCGCCGATCGTCGCGGCGCCGGCGGCCAGGCCGAAGGTCGCCGGGAAGTTGCTGACGCTCGCCGTCACGGTGCCGGCCACGGTGACCGCGCTCGCGCGCAGCTGGGTGTCGGTCAACGGTCCCGACACAGGCACAGCCGACGCCCGGAGTTGCGTGTCAGTCAAGGGTCCGGATACCGGGACCGGCGCGGCGCGCAGCTGCGTATCGGTGAGTGGCCCGGTAGCGGTGACGGTGCCGCTCACCGGCTGCGTCGCCGGAAAGTTGCCGACGTTGAAGCTGGTATTGCTGATCGCCCCGATGGTCGCCGAGCCGGCCGCGAGCGCCGGCAGCGCCGCCAGGCTTACGGGCTGCGTCGCCTGGTAGAACGTGCCCGAGACCGGGACGGCCGACGCCCTGAGCTGGGTGTCGGTGAGCGGGCCCGTGACCGTGGTCGTCGGGGCGCTCGTCACCTGCACGGCAAACGTGCCGGCATTCGTGACCGCCTGACTGCTCGGGAAGTTGCCGACGTTCACCGTGCCGCTGACCGGCAGCGGCGTCGCGCGCAACTCCGTATCCGTGAGGCCGCCTCCACCCGCCGGCAGCACGACGGGCACGCGCCCGCTCGCGAGCGCCGGCAGCTTGGCGTCGATCGAGGCCAGCGAGGCGTTGCCCGTCGCCTGGGCGGTATCGGTGGCCAGCCCCGTCGTGTCCACCATCGCGGTGACTTCGGCATCGACCGGCAGCGGGAGCCGCGCGTCGAGCTCCGCGGCCGTCAGGCCCGTGGTCGTCACCGGATTGCTCGCCGCGCCGCTCGCGCCCGCCGGCCCGAGGAACAGCGTCACTTGCGCCGTGCCGCTCGTGCGATCGCTGAAGCGCACGCGGATGCACTGACCTGACGTCGCGCCGAAGAACCACGCGCCATTCGTCGTCGTCGAGCTGACCGCGACCAGCGCGCCGGTCGTCGGCAGCACCGGTGTCGCGGCGTAGGTCGTGCACGGCGCGTCGGCCTTTTCGAAGGTCAGCGTGCCCGACCAGGTGCCGGTAACATGCGCGCTGCCCTGGCCGGTGCCGCTCAGCACGAGCGCGATGCAGCCACTCCCGGGGCACGTCGTCGAGGTGAGCGAGGCGGTTGTCCCCTGCGCCCGCAGACACTGCCCGAGCGGGATCGCGAGCTGCAGCGCCAGAACCACGATGAAGACGTAGAGGCGCCGCATCATAGGGTGCCCGCCTTGTTACGGATGGCCGTCGTCACCTGCGCCGGCGTGCGAGTGGCCAGCCCGAGCTGCGCACGCAGCACGTTGATCTCGTCGAGCAGCGTCTCGGCGAAGGCGCGCGTCGAGATCGGCCATTGATCGATCTCGCCCTGCGCCTGCAGCTGCGGCGTCCACTCGGGTGCCGTGTCGAGCACGTTCTGCGCGGCGTTGCGTTGCGGCGTCGTCCAGGCGGTCGCCTTCTTCAGCCGATACGCCTGGGTGCCGACCTCGTGCTGCACGCCCGCGGTCGCGTCGAGCGCGCGGAGCTGCGCGAGCAGCGTCGGCTGATGCGCTTCAGTCGTCCGGTTCGCCGTGAAGTCTTGAAACGCCGACACTTTCAGATCACCTCGAGCGAGCCATTCCAATAGACGGCCAGCGTGTTGACGATCCCGGTCGTCCAGTTGCCGGCGAACTTCGCCAGCGCCAGCGTGGTCAGCGCACCCGAGACCACCTGCACGAACCCGTTGGCAAATCCGCCATCGTTGTGTAGCAGCGTGCCGCTCACGAGCTGCTTGGCGAAGGTGAACCCGCCGAACTGCCCATTGGCGATCCGCAGATGGTTGGTGGCCGTGCCCGCCGTCGATGTCGTCTGGATCAGGAATTGGAAAAAGAGCCGCTTGCCTTTCAGGCAGTAGGAGATCGAACCGATGTCGCCAGCCTCGACCGTCCAGGTCATCGTGCCGTTCGTCGTGAAGTGCGCGGCGTTGAACGCGGGCGTGATGTCCTCGCCCTGGTCGTGGCCGGTCATCTTCCAGTCGGTGCCGTCGTGCTGCCACACCGCCCAGCCCGTCGGCGCGAGCGGCATTACGGCGCTGGTCGCGATGTTCTGCAGCCGATTGCCCGCCGTGGAGCTGCCCGAGTTGTTGGCGAAGGTGATCACCTTCGTGGTGCCGGTGTGCTTCACCGCGCGCACCAGGCCCACGGCGCCGCCGGCGAACCCCGTCACCGCGGCGTCGGCCGCGCCGTGCCAGGTGATCAGGCTGTTCCCGTCGAGGCCCGTCGGGTTCCAGTTGTCTAGCGCGCCGGTACCCGTCGAGTCGACGATCGTGTAGGTGCCGTTGCTCAGCGAGGCGACCGGGACATCGCCGCCGAACTCGCTGAGGAGGATCGCATCGCCGCCGCCGCTCTTGTGTGAGGCCGCGTGCGCGGTCGGCGTGCGGGCGTCCGACAAGCGGCTGTCGTTCCCCTGCGCTGCCGTGTTGGCCGCGGTGCCGTAGACCTGTTGGCTGCCGGTGAGCTTGCTGCTGGCGTCGAGGCCGGCGTAGCCGCTCGCGGCGTTTTTGTTCGCGGTCGCTTCCTTCGCCGCCAGCGCTGCGACGAGGCCGGTGATGTCGGCTTGCGGAATCGCCGCGCTCGGCACGTTGAGCACGCCGCCGGTGACGGTGACGTAGCCGGTGCCCGCGGGCGCGGGCCCGGCAGGTCCGGCAGGTCCGGCCGGCCCGGCAGGTCCGGCGGGCCCCGTCGCTCCGGTTGCCCCGACGCGTGGTGGCGGCAACGTCACGCCTTGCGGCCGGCGATACGGCTTCCGGTTCGGGCTCACTGGATGCTGGCTCCCGCGGCCGCGCCGACGAGCCGATCGAGCGCGGTGTCCCCGCCCATCGGCGTCGTGCCGGCATCCTTCACGGCGCCGGCGAGCTTCGCGGCCTGCTCGGCCTGCATCGCCTGCTGCTGCGCCTGGGCTTCCTGATTCGCGAGATCGGCGGCTTCCTCATCCGAGCGGATGATCTTCGGGTTCACCGCGAGGATCTCGCCGTAGGTGTTGATGACCTCCTGGCTGTTGACCTTGTGCCGTGCGGACGGATCCGCGGCGATGACCTGGCCGGCCGACATGACGAACCGATCGAGTGCGCCGAGGCTCACGAGCTTCTGCGCTTCGTGCAGGATGCTGGTGTACTCGACCTTCAGGTCGACGCCCTCGAGCTCCGCCGGCGCCGGCGGGATGAGGTGCGCCGCGTCCATCAGCATGTAGACGCGGTCGACGAGCGGCTCGAGGAGCTCGTCGTTCAGCCGCTCGAGCACCGGTCCGAGGACGACGAGCTTCTCTTCGTGGCGCTCTTCGACTTCGCGCGCGGTGATCGGCTGGGCGCCGCGCGCCGGGTTGTCCATCGAGAGCATGCGGAAGAGGTCCTCGTAGAAGGCCGTCTTGATCCGCGACTGCGTCTCGTAGATGTCCTCGGCGAGATGCTGGATGTTCAGCGTGACTTCGTGCAGCGAGCGGACGCCCTGGTGCTGCTCGCGCACGTTGACGTAGGTGATGTCGCCGGGCAGGAGCGAGGTCTTCTGCGTGCGCAGTTCGACCGGCGCCTGCAGCGGCGGGTCGATCATCTTCCAGATCGCCTGGCCCTTCCGGCGCTGCATCACCTGCAGCTGCTTGATGTCGCCGAGCGCGACCATGCCGGGCGAGTCGGTGCCGTAGCTGTCCTCGCCGGTGATGTCCCAGCGCGGCGCGAGAATCGGGAACGAGCGGAAGCCCGACTCGCGCAGGAACTTGTCGCCGTCACCGCCGCGCTCGAAGTGGCAACTCGACCAGGGCAGGTATTTCGCCTCGAGGCGGTCCTTCCGGGCGCCCTCGTTGGGCAGCGTGATCCAGCAGAGGGCGACCGGACTCTCGTATTCGCCTTTCGCCCACAGGTTCTTGACGGTGCGCGAGAGCTTCGACCAGTCGATGTCGCCGTTCGGCTGCCGGCCGAACTCGCGCACCACCTGGCGGACGGTCAGCTCGTAGTCGCGCACGAACGTCGCCGCGACGCAGCGCTCGTCGAGCCCGAGCGAGTAGCTGCCGATCGGGTACGGATAGCAGCGGAACAGGTCGCGCGTGTCTTCGACCAGCGACATGCAGCCGGTGGCGAAGACACCCATGTCGCCGTAGACGATCGGCAGGACGTTGTAGAGATTCGTCTGCGCGAAGACCGTGAGCATGCGCTGCGTGACGTCGTGCAGCCATTCCTTCACCGGCTGGTGCTTGGCCAGATCGGGATCCGGCGTCGAGAGGCGCATCCAGGGGCGCGCCGGCGAGGTCACGCCGGCGTGCAGGCCGCTCTGCAGCGTGCGCGCGGCAAAGCGCCCGGTCGAGTCGATGATGTTCTGGTTGCGCTTGTCGCCCTTGTTGCGATCACTCACCCAGAAGCGTGTGCGCCGCGGCACGAGGTAGTCGCCGAGCTCGCGCCAGTGGTTCTCGAAGGTGCTGCGCTCCTGTTTCAGCGACGCGGCGAGGGTGTCGAGCCTGGTGATGCGGTCCTTGACGTTGCCGGTGTCGTAAAACGCGTCCGGCACTCAGTAGCCTCCGCCACCGAGGAGCGTGCGTGGTGCGAAGACGGCGGAGGGGTTGATGCCGGCGCCGACCGGCTGACCGGTGACGATCGTGCGGCCGCCGGCCGCGGCCTTCTTCCGCTGGCGCTGCGCGGCCTTGATCGCCTCGCTCGTCGCATCCGAGCGCGCGCGCGCGGTGTCCGGGGCTTGCCCGAGCAGCGTCGTTTGCTCCGCGTTGGGGTTCGGGCGGCCAATCTGCGCGGCAAGGCCCGTGGGACCGGGGGCGAGGACGGGAGCGCCAGGACGCCTCAACGGCTGGCCTGGCTGCACGAGTTGGGGCGAACCGAACAGGGCCACCGCCTAACCTCAGTGGGAAGAGGTGCTACAAGCGCTAGGGGCGGTGGCGTCGCCGTGCGCTACGACTCGGGGTAGGGTAAGACAACCTCGGGCGAATGGTCTACATGATTATTCCGGTTGAGGTGCCGAGCTCCCCAGAAGCGTCTTGCAGTAGGTGAGCTCGACCAGGCGGTAGCCGCGGCGCTCGTAGAAGCCGCCGACCGACGACGCGGCCGGCGCCACCATCTTGAGCATGCGGAGCGCGTGCGCGATCGCCCAGCGCTCGCCGTGCGCCAAGAGCCGCGGCCCGACGGAGAGATGCCGCGCCTCGGGCTGGACCCACCAGGCGAGCTCCTCGGCGAAGGGGTCGCCGCTGACCGGGTGCGCGAGCGCGACGAGCGCGAGGAAGCCGACGAGCGTGTGTGGCGGCGCGTCCTCGAGCTCGGCGACGTAGATGACGCCCAGGTCGAGGCACTGCAGCATCAGTTGCGCGATCTTGACCTCGTTCGGGGTGACGAGCTCGCCGTAGGGCGTCTCCTCGAGGAAGCGGATGGCCATCCGGCAGACGGCCGCGCTGTCCTCGAGGGTTGCGGGGCGGATGATCATCGGCGTGGGTCGTTTGCCTGAGCCTCGCTGACCGCGCGCGTGTGCGCCGACTCCGGCGCGCGCGCCGCCTCGAGGATCGCGTCGATGATCGCGGTGGCGTCCTCGCGCGTCGGCGCCGCCGTGTCCATCAGGTCGAGCAGTAAGCGAATCGCTTTGTCGCGGGCCGTCTCCATCACGCCTCCTGTCTCTGCACCAGTTGTATTCATTTCCACGGGTCCCCGTCGCGATCAGCGCTCGGGAACGGGTCGCCGTCGTGCTCGGCATGGCCGCTCGTGCGCAGGCTGGTGATGAGCGCCGCCGGCATCTCGGGCAGCGCGAAGGTCGTGGCCAGCGCGTCGGCGTAGTTCGGCGAGCGGCCGAGCCGCTCCTTGATCTGCTCCTTCTCCTCGAGGACGAACTGCCCGTTGCGGAAGGTGTAGGTCGGGACGGTGAGCTCGGGGACGAGCTCAGGCATGTTCGGCAGCGCGCCGCCGTTCTGCACCCACTTCGCCATGCCGAGCCACATCTCCGCCCGGCGGTTCTTGTAGCGCTGATCGAGCGCCGGCGCCGCGAACTGGACTTCGTGCACCGGATACCCGCCATCGAGCATCACGTCCCGGGCGCCGGCCGCCCAGCCGCCGGTCGCATCGATGAACTCGACTTCTGACAGCCAGCTCGTTTTGGCGCGGATGATGGCGGTCGCAATGTCGACGGACGCCGCGCTGTTCCGCGCGTGGCGCATGGCCCGCGGCCGGAAGGCCGCACGGCCCTGGCGCGGGAAGATGACCGTCAGGTCGTCGCCGAAGCGCGCGACGTCGATGCCGAGCCGCTTCTGCGCCCAGTTGTAGCGATCAGGCGTGAGGTGGCGCGCCATCGCCGCCTCGACCTCCTCGACGCCGAGCAGCGCGTCGATCGAAGCCGGCGGGAACTCGCCGAACACGTTGACGAGGACCCACGGGTTGTCGCGCCCGTACTGACGAATCTGGTCGCGTGCCCACTGCAGCGAGATGCGCTTCGAGCGCCGCGGGTTGTCGGGGTCGCCGGTGATGGTGATGACATGCCACAGGTCACGGTCCTGCGTGCACGCGCGGTGCAGCGGGCCGGTGACGTGCGTCGGGTTGCCGGCCTGGATGATCTTCGCCTGCTGCCCTTCGGTCGCGAGCACGGCTTCCGCGGTGACCATCACGGCCTGGGCGATGCCGCCGGACTCGTCGAGGAGGAACATCACGAAGTCGGCGTGCAGGCCGGCCAGCGCATCCGCCTGCTCTTCCGCGTTCGCGCGCTTCGCCCAGGTGCGCCGTTCGGCGAAGACCTGCGTCGGTCGCGTCTTGAGGAACACCTTCGACGCCGTCCAGCGCAGCGTGCCCTTCAGGAACTCGGACCGCTGGATCCACTTGTCCATCTCGGGCCAGAGGTTCGCGTCGATGTTGTCGCCGGTGATCGAGGTGGCACCGATCTTCGTGTTCTTGTCGGGGAACAGCAGGCCGCGGGTAACGAGGAAGTTCAGCGCGCACCAGGCGAGGCCGGCCGTCTTGCCCGGGCCCTTGCAGCTTTTGAGCGCGATGCGGTTGATGTCGGGCCTGGCGTAGGAGCGCAGCAGGTCGACCTGGAAGAGGTCGGGCTCGACGCCGAGCTCCTCGACGACCATCGCGACCGGGTCGCGCATCCAGCGCTCGAGCACGGCGCGCGCCTTCTGGAAGTCGTTCACGGTTCCGGTTTGTAGTGGCGCGCGAGCAGCGCCGCCAGGGCGTCGGCGGTATCGCTCTCGCCGGGCGCCTTCAGTCTGCGGTGGACCTCGAGGATCATCCGACGCGCCGCGAGCTTCGACGTCAGCTTCACCTTGAAGGAGCCGTCGGGTTTCTCCTCGATGCTCTCGACGCTGCAGGCGATCGCGTCGGGCCAGTCCTGCACCGGCAGGAGCTTCCCCTTCTCGTCGTAGAGGACGCGGACGTCGGCGCGCGCGTCACTCGCGACCAGGGCGAGCGCCTCGTCGGCGCTCATCTGCGCGGCAGTCCAGCGCTGCTCGAGCTGCCGGGCGACGAAGGCCTTGACGTCAGCATTTGTTAGCAGCCGGTGACCGTTCGTGCGCGCCGTCGGATCGTGGTCGACGCCGTAGGCGGCCTTGTAGGCCGCGCTCGCGTTGAAGCCGTTGGCGAGGTACTCGAGGCAGAAGGCGTGCTGCGCCTCGTTGAGGCCGGGCGGGAGCGTCGGCTCGGCCGGCGGGTCGGGCACCTTGGGTGTGGCGCGGCGGCGCCGAGGCGGGGGCTTCCGGGCCTTCTTCTTCATGGTTTGCGACGAGATCCACCTTTCGCGCCAGCTGGCCTCGCCAGTTTCGCGTAGCGCGCACCGGTCTCGTCCCATTCGCCACGCTCAAGTAGGTCCTGCTGCATTTGAAACGGATACCCGCGGCTGTTGCTCGCGGTCGCGGCGCGGGCGGTTT
>Ga0207645_10001540_pt1 | contig 18848 bp, 16 predicted proteins | sample KBSM53metaG_FD_184331 | JGI IMG/M metagenome (GOLD analysis project Ga0207645, IMG submission 184331) | Miscanthus rhizosphere microbial communities from Kellogg Biological Station, Michigan, USA - KBS M5-3 metaG (SPAdes) (version 2) | ecosystem: Host-associated > Plants > Roots > Rhizosphere >...
ACCTGATCGTGTCGCCGGCCGTATACGTGAGGTGTTCGGTATGCGGCCACGATAGCCCGTTGATCGTGCGAAGCGCGGGGTTGTTTCCCGTGCTGTCGACCGGGCCGGCCCAATCACTCAGCACGAACACGCGATCCGGAGGCGGCGTGCCCCCCGCGGGATCGACGATGAATGCGCCGTGCAACTGACTGTCAACGCCGCTTCGGTCCACGATCGCGTGGTGTGTCGTGGATCCCCAGTAGAAGTACGTGCCTGGTTTGCCCGCGGCGAAGGAGCGCTCGCGTGTCTGGCCCGGCGCGACCTGCATCGTATCGTCCAGGGGGCTCGGTCTCGTCGCCAGTCCATAGACCACAAGCGTCGAATCGTGCAGCGAGTTGCGAACCGATACGCGAATGGTGGTTCCGTCCGGAACGCGGATGAGCGGACCCGGGTTCCGCGGCTCTTTGCCTGCTTCCGCGAAGAACTGCATCACGATCGACGGCCCGCCCTCGCCGTCCGGGTACCAGCGCGCCTCGCGGGCCTCGAGGCGGAGCGTCAGGATACCGTCGCGCAGCGATCCGGCCGGTGCGCGGTTGTCGTTAGGGATGACGCGCGCTTCGTGCCGCACTGCAGGGCGGCAGGCGGACACGGCTAGGCCGAGGCACGTCCAGTATGCCAAACGGCGGAGCACCTGCCACGCTTCGGTCATTGAACGAGATTGTCGGGGATGTCTCGAACGTGTCACTCATCGGCCTCGGCGTCAAAGGTCGACAGTCTCCCCGTTGCACCTATCGACGCGGGGCGCACGGCGTCGTACACTCGACTCCAGCGCGACCGCGAGGACCGACGTGGCGAACGTCAGACGAACCGTGACGGCGGGGCTGGTTGCCTTTGGCCTGATCGCATGCAATCGTGGCGGCCCGGCCACCGCTGGTGCCCAACGCGGCGTCGACCGGCGGCCGCCCAACGGCAGAAACCAGACACCCGCGTTTCCCGGGCAGACCGACGCGCCCGAGCACAAGTCGAGCGTCGCGTTCGACGTGGTCACCGTAGTGAAAGGCCTCGGAAATCCGTGGGCGCTCGCCTTCCTACCTAACGGCAAGATGCTCGTCACCGAGAGACCGGGTCGTCTTCGCATCCTCTCGGCCGACGGCACGCTGTCGGATCCGGTGACCGGACTCCCGCCCGTTGACGCGCGCGGGCAGGGCGGCCTGCTCGACGTCGCGCTCGATCCGGCCTTCGCCTCGAATGGCCTCATCTACTGGAGCTATGCCGAGCCTGGCGATGGCGTCAACAACACGGCGGTCGCGCGGGGGAAGCTGGTCGATGGTCCTCCACCTCGACTCGAGAATGTCCAAGTCATCTACCATCAGCAACCGTCGCTCGACTCGCGCCAGCACTTCGGGAGCCGACTCGTCTTCGCCCGCGATGGCAAGCTGTTCGTGACGCAGGGTGACCGCGCGATCATACCCGGCCGCATGCAGGCGCAGAGCATGGACGGTCTGCTTGGCAAGATCGTCCGCCTGAATCCCGACGGATCGGTTCCGCCGGACAATCCGTTCGTGGGTCGCGATGGCGTACGTCCGGAGATCTGGTCGATCGGCCACCGCAACATCCAGGGAGCCACACTCCACCCCGTGACGGGCGAGCTCTGGGAGGTGGAGCACGGCACGCGGGGTGGCGACGAGCTGAACGTCGTGCGCAAGGGCAAGGACTACGGATGGCCGACGATCGCCTACGGCATCGAATACGAAGGCGGACCTATTACCGAAGGCATCACACAGCAAGCCGGCATGGAGCAGCCGCTTTACTACTGGGACCCGGTGATTGCGCCGAGCGGGATGGCCTTCTATACGGCGGATCTGTTTCCGGCGTGGAGAGGCAACCTCTTCATCGGCGGTCACGGCACCAAGGATCTCGTTAGGCTGGAGCTCGATGGTGAGAAGGTCGTGGGCGAGGAACGGCTGCTGAGGAACGTGGGCGATCCAGTTCGCGACGTCCGCCAGGGGCCCGACGGCGCGCTGTACGTCGTGACGGACGACAAGTCGGACGGTCGCGTGCTGAAGCTCGTACCGAAACGCCGGACTCAGTGAGCTAGCGCGTGGCGACCGATCCGACCGTCGCTGCGACGACCTTGATTCCGATGCTGTCTCGAGCGCTACCTGAACTGCCGCGAATATACGCGCTCCCGGCGCTCACCCCGGTCACAAGTCCGGCTGACGAGACCATTGCGACGCCTGGATCGCTGCTCGCGAACTCAAGGCCCGGAGCGCAGAACTCGTACTCGCCCCGCGCGTTGACTGCAAACGCGATAAGTTGGACGGTGAGCCCGACGCGGAGAGTGGAATCCGGCGCCTGCATCGAGACCCCCCTGGCAGCTACAGGCGATGGGCAGAGCTCAATGTTCTCCAGATCCGAAGCGGTCGGCATCCCGCATGCGGCCGCCGCGAGGACGCCCGCCGTAAGAGCCACGAGAGTTAAACCGCGTAAGCCAGCGTGTGGGGTTAGCATTGTCTTGCTCAGTGGATGTGTTGGCCAGCTGAAAGCGTGGCGCAACTTCGCGCTCGCCGCAGTGCCAAACTGCAACCACCAGCGAAGGACACCCATACGTCGCGTGACGTAGGCGACCGCCGATTCTCCACGACACCCGGACGTCGACGGTCCGTGCTACTGCGCCAGGTGGGCCTTGAGGAACCGCCCCGTATGCGACGCCTTGCACTTTGCGATGTCCTCCGGCGTCCCTGTCACAACCACCTCCCCACCCGCGTGCCCACCCTCCGGCCCCAGATCGATCACGTGATCCGCCGTCTTGACCACATCCAGATGATGCTCGATCAGAATCACCGTGTGCCCCGCATCCACGAGCTTGTTGAGCGACATGATCAGCCGCTCCACATCCGACAGGTGCAGGCCCGTCGTCGGCTCATCGAGGATGTACACCGTGTGCTTCGCTCGCTGGAGCTTACTCATCTCCGACGCGATCTTGATGCGCTGCGCTTCGCCGCCGCTGAGCGTCGTGGCCGACTGGCCTAACGTCAGGTAGCCCAGTCCCAGGTCATTCAGCACCTCGATCCGCTTGCCGATCACTGGCTCGCTCGCGAAGAACGTCACCCCCTCCTCGATCGACATGTTCAGCACGTCGTCGATCGTCTTGCCGCGCACGGTCACCTCCAGCGTCTCGGCATTGAACCGCGCGCCCTTGCACGCACCGCACGTCACCTCGACGTCGGGCATGAAGTAGAGCTGCGTTCGGATTACACCTTCGCCCTGGCACTCCTCGCAGCGTCCGCCCTTCACGTTGAAGCTGAATCGCCCGGCCTTGTAACCGCGCTCGACCGAGAGCGGCGCCTCGGTGAACAGGTCGCGGATGTTGTCATAGAACCCGATGTACGTCGCCGGATTCGACCGGCTGTTCCGGCCGATCGGCTGCTGGTCGATGTTCACCACCTTGTGCACCAGCTCCATGCCCTCGACTGCGTCGTGATCGCCGGGCAGCGTTCGCGTGTCGACCAGCCGCTTCCACAGTGCCTTGTACAGGATCTCGTTGATCAACGTGCTCTTCCCTGATCCCGACGCGCCCGTGATCGCGACGAGCCTGCCTAACGGGATCTCGACGTCGATGCTCTTGAGATTGTTCTCGCGCGCGCCGCGGATGGTCAGTGCCTTCCCATTCCCGTTGCGGCGCGACGATGGCGTCGCGATGGAGCGCTTGCCCGACAGAAACTGGCCCGTTGGCGACGCCTTGCACGTGAGCACGTCCTCCAGCGAGCCACGAACGACCACCTCGCCGCCGTGCACGCCGGGCCCCGGACCCATCTCCACCAGGTAGTCCGCCGCCCGGATCGTGTCCTCGTCGTGCTCGACGACGATCACCGTGTTGCCGATGTCGCGCAGGCTCTCGAGCGTCGCGATCATCTTCACGTTGTCCTTGGGGTGCAGCCCGATGCTCGGCTCATCCAGCACGTAGAGCATTCCCATGAGCCCCGACCCGATCTGCGTCGACAACCGAATGCGCTGCGACTCCCCGCCCGACAGCGTCCCGGACCGCCGGTTGAGGTTCAGGTAGTCGAGCCCGATACCTAACAACAGCTCGAGCCGCCCGCGAACCTCCTTGAGCACCTGCTGCCCCGCCGCCGCTCCCCGGCCCGTCGGCTTCACCGTCCCGAGGAACGCGTGCAGTTCGTCGAAGTGCAACTGGCCGATGTCGAAGATCGTCTTCCCCGCGATGGTGAACGTGAGTCGGGTGGCGCGGACGCGGGCGCCATTGCAGTCGGGACAGGTGTGCTCGACCATGACCTTGTCGAGCCACTCCTCCATGTTCGAGCTGGCCTCGCCTCGCTGCCGATACCGCCGGTAATGTCGCTCGATACGCCGCGCGATGCCGTGAAAGCCAATGGGATGGCCTTCCCACTTCCCGCGGTTCGCCTTCGCCTCGGGCGGAGACGTCATCACGACCTTCTCGTCAATCCCATTCAGGAGCTGGTCGCGAATCTTCTGCGGCAGATCCTTCCATGGCGTGTCGAGCGAGAAGCCTAACGTTTTGCTCAGGCTGTACATCAGCACGCCATCCCACGTATCCGGGTTGTACCGGTACGCCTCCTTCACGAAGCAGCCGGCGCGAATGCTGCGCGCCGGGTCGGGTAGCAGGAGATCGGGGTGCGTGAGCTTGTGAACCCCGAGGCCGCCGCACGTCCGGCACGCGCTCTCGGGGTTGTTGAACATGAAGTAGTCGGGCAGGATGTCGCCGTAGACGAAATGGTGCGTCGGGCTCGTGAGCGCCTTGTAGAACCGGTCGGTCTCCGCCTTCGACACCCCTTTCACGACCTGCACCTGCAAGAGCCCATCGCCAACGAGCAGCGTGGCGGCGATGCCGGCCTTGATCGCCTTCTCGTGCGCGCGCCCCACGACGAGCCGGTCGACGATCGCGTCCATGTGCTTCACCTTCGCCTCGTCGAGCTCCACCTGCTCGGAGATGTCGACGGTTTTCCCATCGACGATGACCTTCCGGCAGCCCTTCTTCCGGATTTCGGTGAAGACGAAGTCGAGGTCTTCCCCGTACACCTTGAACACCGGCGCCCTGAGCTCGATTTCGGCGCCGTTAGGCAGCGACAGAATCGCCTCCAGGATCTGGCTGGCCGAGCGACTGGGGGTGAGCTCGCCCGTGCGCGGGCAGTGCGGCTCGCCGATCGTCGCGAACAGGAGATTCAGGTAGCTCGCGATGTCCGTCATCGTGCCGACGGTCGACCGAGGGTTGCTTCCGATCGTTTTCTGCTCGATCGAGATTACGGGCGAGAGACCGAATACGAAGTCGACGTCCGGCTTCGCGACCTGCGACACGAACCGTTTCGCGAAGCTCGAGAGCGATTCCATGTACCGCCGCTGCCCTTCGGCGTAGATGGTGTCGAACGCGAGGCTCGACTTCCCTGAGCCCGAGAGTCCGGTGACGACGATCAGCTTGTCGCGCGGGATCTCGAGCGAAACGTTCTTGAGGTTGTGCACGCGCGCGCCTCGCACGGCGATCGTCGTGCGCGGGGCGGCCTCGTGGCGCGTGGGCCTGGCGGCGGAGCGCTTCCGCGGGGTTGGGCTCACGAGCCCATCATTAGCGCGCGCGGCCGCGTTGTCCAGCGTGCGGGCGGCCAGGTGCAGCGGTTGGCGTCGACGGTGCAGCCGGCGGCGCAGTCGCCGGCTGCCTCGGACCACCTTCGTTACGTTGGTTCCCGCCTAACGGCGATCGCCACTCGGCCCAATACGTGGTCGTCGAGACGCCGGTGCGCATCGGCCGCGCGCGCCAGCGGAAACGTGGCGGCGATCGGCACCCGGAGCCGCGCGCGCTCCGCCGCCCTGCCGAGCTGCGCGAATTCGTCGGCTCCGGTGGCCGCGTCGTATCCCTTCATTCGCACCCCGGGTCGCTTCTCCGGTTCGGGTTCCACGCCGTTCGGATAGACGACGCGGCTGCCGCGCGGCACCAGATCGAGCAGCCGCTCGAGCCCACGACCACCCGCAAAGGCGAGTACCACGTCGATGCCCTCCGGCGCCGCCGCGGCGAGTTTGTCGGCCGCATCGCGATCGCGCGCGTCGATCGTGGCCTTCGCGCCGAGCCGACGCACGAGGTCTCTCGCCTTCTTGCCGGTTGCCGTGGCGATGACGCGCGCTCCCCGCGAGGCGGCGAACTGCACGGCGAGCGTCCCGACGGCACCCGTGGCGCCGAACACCAGCACCGTCTCGCCGCGTCGTACACGTGCGTGATCGACCACACCTTGCAGGGCAGTCAGACCCGTCACCGCTCCCGTCCCGGCCTCGCGCAGCGACAACCGCTTTGGCACTCGGCCAGCGCTGTCAGCGTCGATGGCCACGTATTGCGCCTCGAACCCCGCGTTGTCGTAGTCGTACGCCCATACGCGGTCGCCGACGGAGAACCGTCGCACGTTCTTTCCTTTCGCCGCGACAACGCCAGCGCCGTCCAACCCGAGCACGCGCGGGAAACGAACGCGTCCGGGCGGACGCCACTCTCCCGCGCGCATCTCTGCATCCCAACTCCCGACGCCCGCCGTATGAAGCGCGATCAGAATTTGATTGGCGTCAGGCTCGGGCGTTGGCAACTCGTGAAGCTTCAACACGGACGGCGGCCCGAACCGATCGATCGCCGCGGCTTTCATGGTCGATGGAACTCGATCGACAGTCTGTGCGCCCATCGGTGCCTCCCTGCGTGTAACGGATCGCCTCGCCAACGTCCAACGGCAGATCGTACGACGCACGATGAGCACCAGCCCGCACGCCCGACGCCGGCATTCGGGTCTTCGGTTGTGCGTCAAAGGACCGCCGTGGCGGCGAGTTTATTCCCGCCGGAATAACTCTGCGGAGCGCGAGGTCTCCGTCATTGAAGCACTGACATCGCACTTTCGCTTGAGGAACATCGCATATGCAATCCACGAACGCTCTACAGTCGCAGACCGCCGCCGGGGTCGTGTTCGCAGCCCTGACCCTCGCTGCGGCGCCCGCAGTGCATACCCGCCGTGACCCGGCTACCGTCGACGTTAGGCTTTCCGAGTGGAAGGTCGAGCTGACCCAGCGTCCGATCGCCGCGGGCAGCGTCACGTTCGCCGTTACAAACACCGGCAGCATCCCGCACGCCTTCGAGGTGGAGGGCCAGGGCATCGAGAAGGCGACCGACGTCATCATGCCGGGGTCGTCCGCAACGCTGAAGCTCACGCTCAAGCCTGGGAATTACGACCTGTACTGCCCGGTTGGCGGTGACTCGCACAAGCACCTGGGCATGGAAGCTCACCTGCGAGTTGGCAACGCGTCGAGCGCCGGCGGGTCGAGCCAGGCCGCTCGAACGAGCAGCGAATCACACGAGCACGAGATGGAGAAGCCCGACCCCAAGGGCAAGATGATCCGGGTGACCGGCGGAGGGCCGGTGATCCAGATCCTCCCCGGGCCGTTCCCGTTTCCCGACAGCGCCGCCCCGATTCTCAAGCAATTCGGCGACGAGCGCGAAGGACTCGAGTCACAGGTGAAAGACGGCCCCTACTCGAACAACGTATCCCCGATCTCAGGCACGTTCAGGTTTAGCGCGTGGGACAAGGGCGCGGTTCGCGACTCCGTGGACGGCGTCGCCGAATTCGCGACGCAGGACGGCGCGCGCTGGAAGCTTGCGCTCGACCGCGTGCAGACCAAAGACGTGCCGCATCACCCGCGCTTCGGTGGAGTGATCCTGGGCCTGTACTACCACGGAAACACCGCCGTGCACACGCCACTCGTGCCGACGATCAACAGCGCCGTCGCGCTGTGGGCGGTAGGCCACCTCTACAAGAACGACGCACTGGTGACCGACAACGCGATGGTGCACGTGATGTTACTGTCGCACACCCGCCGCCCGAGCGATTTCGCGCTCGACTGCTGGGACTGCTCAAAGAACAAGATCGACGAGCTGCAGCTGCAGATCCTCCCGGGACCTAACGAGCCGAAGCTGGACGCGCCCGGTGGATTCCTGTTCGTCAACTGGGAGAAGTCCAGCTCCGTCGCGCCGGCGATCCGGGGAGAATGACCGAAATGAACTTCCGCACAGCGGTCATCGGCTGCCTCGCGCTCGCATCACTCGTGGGGTGCAGCGGCAACACGTCGACCGGACTTTACGGAGGCGGCGGAGCCAGAGGAGGGGGCGGTGGCCCCGTTGGGGCAGTCACCGTCGGGTCAGGTATTCAGTTCGTGAGTAGCCACAACGGAAGCCAGAATCCAGCCGTGGACACCATCCCTGTTGGCAGCACCGTGACCTGGACCTGGACGGGTTCGCTGCCGCACAGTGTCCATTCAACCGGATCGACGAGCTTCACCAGCAGCGGCATCAAGACCGGTAGCGGGACGCATGCGGTCACCTTCACTGCACCGGGCACCTACCAGTACGACTGCGCCGTGCACGGCACGGCGATGAGAGGCACCATCGTCGTTCAGTAACGCCGCCGCTGATATCTCACAGAAAACAGAAACGCTGTCGTGACACCCGGGGGTCGCGACAGCGTTCATGCTCGATCACCCTGCTTTTTTCTGGTCGGTGCCTCGGCCCCGACTGCGCACGACTAGTTCTTCGTCATCGTTAGGCCACTCACCGTCGCCTCGGTGTTGTGCCCGAAGCGAATGCCGTACACGCCGTCGGTCGACTTGAGCTTCCCTGCACCGACGACGTCGGCCTTCTTGTACGTTCCCACCACCGTGCCGTTGATCGCGCACGTGACGTCGCCGCCCTTCACCGACACGGCGATCTCCTGGCTGACCGGCTGACCCGTGCCAGCCGCCTTGTGCACCGCGTCGTTCGCCTCGCCCCGCCCGTTGAGCTGGAACGGCGCCGGCCCGAACCCGCGGACGATGAACTTGCCGTTTCCGTACGCCGTGCAATACAGGTAGGTCTGGTTGTCGGTGCCCGCGTCGTTGAGGCCGATGACGATGCCGTAGGGGTGCGGGTGATCGTTGAGGCCCATGTACTTCGCTTCGGTGAACGTCGCCTTCACGGTATAGTTGCCCGACGCCTTGTTGGCGGGGTTCCAATACGCGACGGCGGGACCGGTCGTGACGTGGAGGTTGTTCCCTTCCTTGGCGAGCTTCGAGTCCTCGAGCTTGCCGCCTCGACCGGCTTCCGACGGATCGATCTTCCCCTGCCAACCCGGAACCGAGATTCCGCCGCCAGAGACGGCGCGAGCAGCATCCTGTGCGACGGCGGTGGTCGCCGCGGAAACGAGCATGATGGTACCGGCGGTAACGGCCGGAACGAACGTGCGACGCATGGTTGTGTCCCCTCTGTTGGAAGTGAGCTACCGATGACTATAGCGCCCCGTATGCCGTCCGCGCGACTGCCGACGTGAGGAGTTGGTGAGGTCGTATGACCTCTCGCGGAGGGTTCACTTACGTCGGACATTGTTGGCGGCCGCACGGGCTGGCCACTCAGACGAAGGGGTGTTCGGATTCGTAGATGCCTGCCATAGGAGACCTGATGCAAAACCGACTCGAGCTCGAATTCCTCGACAACGTTCAGGACGAAGCCGAGCTCCTGGCCGAGGAGGCCGAGGAGGTCATGGGAATGGATCGACGCGAGTTCGTCTTTCTGTCCCTCATGACCGCCGCGGCGAGCACGTTCGGGTTTGGCGCTCGTGCCCTCGCGCAGGGCACACCCGCGCAAGCGCCCCAGGCACCACCTCTCCCGCCACTCGGCAACGGCGAAGCGATGTCGTGGACGTTCCAGCCGTACCCTGGCGGAACGGGTGCGCTCATGGAGAAGCTCGTGCGCGAGCACGGTGCGGCGGCGTTCCAGCGCGCGACGTTCACCGTGCCGAAGTGGACCGGTCCCGTGCCTAACGACCCGGAGACCATTGCGTTCCTGCCCGCCCACCGGCTCTCCGCCCTGATCAGAGACCGTAAGCTCACGTCCACGCAGCTCACGCGCATCTACCTCGACCGCATCAAGCGGCTCGACCCGCAACTGCTCTGCGCTGTGACGATCATGGAAGAGCAAGCGATGGCCGAAGCCGCGAAGGCCGACGCGGACATCAAGGCCGGAAAGTATCGTGGACCACTCCACGGCATCCCGTACGGCGTGAAGGACCTCTTCTCCACGAAAGGCGTGCGCACCACCTGGGGCTCGGCGGACTTCGAGAATCGGACCATCGACGAGGACGCCGAGGTGGTCGTTAGGCTGCGCGATGCGGGTGCCGTGTTGATGGCGAAGCTCGCGACCGGCCTCTTCGCCCAGGGCGACCAGTGGTATCGCGGCCGCACGAACAACCCGTGGGACCTGCGCCGCGGGTCGAGCGGGTCGTCGGCGGGACCCTCGTCGGCGACGGCGGCCGGTTGTGTCGCGTTCGGCATCGGCACGGAGACGTCCGGCTCGATCGTATCGCCCGCGCGCGAGTGCGGCGTCAGCGCGCTTCGACCGACGTTCGGACGCGTGAGCCGCTACGGCGGGATGGTGCTGGCGTGGTCGCAGGATCGCGTCGGGCCGATCTGCCGCACGATCGAGGATTGCGCCATGGTCTTCAACGCCATCCATGGCGTCGACCCGAACGATCCGTCGACCGTGATGACGCCGTTCCATTTCGATCGCGACATCAGGTTGGCCGCGCTGCGCATCGGCGTGGACGCGAATGCGCCCAAGGAGTTCGTCGACAAGCTGCGCGAGCTCGGCGCCGACCCGAAGCCGATCGCCCCGCGACCGCAGTTGCAGGGTGGCGCGTTAGGCGTCGAGTCGGCGGCGGCGTTCGACTCGTACGTGCAGGCGAAGGCCAAGGAGCTGGGGATCGACCTGGCCACGATCCCCGAGCCGCCGCCGAACCGCGGCCCCGGTGGCGGCGGTGGTGGTGCGAGCGCGGGTGGTGCGGGAACGTCAGCCGGAGGCACACCCGGCGGCCCTCCGCCCAATCCCGGAAACCCTACAGGCATGGCAGCGGTCACGCGCTGGACGAACGGCCGCTTCCCCCGCGCCTTCGAGTTCGTGCAGCAGCAGCGGCGCCGCTACATCCTCATCACGCAGATGGCGGAGCTGCTCAAGGACTTCGACATGTATGTGCCGGGCGGAGGCAACGGGCAGGGTCAGTGGGACATTGGCCTTCACGCGCAGACGGGCCACCCGTGTGCCGTGGTGCCGTACAAGTTCGAACCGCAGACGACGCGGCCGTTCACTGGCGGTCGGCCCGACACCACCGCGTCGCCGGTTGCCTACAACGCGCAGCCGATCTGTGCGGTGCTTGCGGGGAACCTGTATAACGACGATCTCATTCTCTCAGTCGCGAACAAGTATCAGCTGGCGACGGACTGGCACACCCGTCATCCCAAGCTTTAGCTGCAAGCAAATTCGGTCTCTCGAGTCTGCATCCAGAAAACAGGGAAACGGATCATACGGAAACAGCGGATGATACTGATTGCCTTCGGGTGAGAAATGACCGCGATTGCCTCGGTTCGATCCGTTCGATCAGCTGTTTCCGTGTGATCCGCGGCCCTTCATTTTGGATGCCTGCCTGGTGCAACGGGAGCATGTCTTGTGAATAAGCGAGAGTTCGTCAAGACGTTAGGCGGCGCATCGCTCGGGCTCATGTTCAGCCCATCGGTCCTGTCGCGATACATGGCCATGCCACACGCCGAGCTCGCCCAGGACGAAGCCTTCTGGGCCACGATCCGCGGGAAGTACAAGCTCACGCCCGAGTACATCAACCTCGAGAACGGCTACTACAGCATGCAGGCCGAGCCCGTGCTCGAGGCGTTCATTGGCCACGTGCGAAGTATCAACGTCCAAGCGTCCCGCTACATGCGCACGCGCCAGCCCGACGACAAGCTGCGCGTCCGCACCCGTCTCGCGAAGATGGCGGGCGTCAGCCCCGAAGAGCTCATCATCACCCGCAACACCACCGAGTCGCTCGACACCGTGATCAGCGGCTACGACTGGAAACCGGGCGACGAAGCCGTGATGGCCGCGCAGGACTACGGCGCCATGCTCGACATGTTCAAGCTCCAGGCGCGTCGCCACGGCATCGTCAATCGCGTCGTGTCACTGCCGCTCGACCCGCAGTCGGACGACGAGCTCGTGCAGCTCTACGCGAGCGCCATCACGCCGAAGACGCGGCTCCTGATGGTCGGCCACATGGTGAACATCACCGGCCACATCCTGCCGGTTCGCAAGATTGCCGACATGGCACATGCCCGTGGCGTCGACGTCATGTGCGATGGCGCCCACGCGTTCGGCCAGCTCGTCTTCCGCATCCCCGACCTCGGCTGCGACTACTACGGAGCGTCGCTCCACAAATGGTTAGGCACGCCGCTCGGCGCCGGCATCCTGTACGTGCGTCAGGACAAGATCGCGGGGCTCTGGCCGATCTACGCGGACGAGAGCATGGCCGACACCGACATCCGGAAGCTGAATCACACCGGGACGCACCCGGTGCACACGGATCTCGGGATCGACGACGCCATCGACTTCCACGAGAGCATCGGAGCCGAGCGGAAGGAGGCGCGCCTCAGGTACGTGCAGCGGTACTGGACGAGCCGCGTGCGCGACGTCCCGAACATCCTGGTCAATACGCCCACTGATCCCAAGCGGTCGTGCGCGATCGCGAACGTCGGGGTCCGCGGGATGACGCCGGCCGATCTGGCGAAGACGTTGTTCGAGCGCTACAAGGTATTCACGGTGGCGATCGACACGGCAAACGTGCACGGCGTCCGGGTCACGCCACAACTCTTCACCACGCCGAAGGAGCTCGACGTGCTGGTCCGCGCACTCAAGGAGCTCGCGGCCGCCGCCTAACGCTGGTGCGGTATTCACCTCGTCAGGGGAATCAGCGATGAATACGAGGCGGTGGGCGCTCGTGCTCGCGATGCTCGCGGTTGGAGCGCGTGCCGACGGACAGGCACCGCAAGGTCTGCGGGCCGATATCGCGGCCGCCGATAGTGCCCTCTTCGGCGCGTTCAACCAGCGCGACCTGACGAAGCTCATGTCCTTCTTCACACGCGACCTGGAGTTCTATCAGGACAACGAGGGCGTCGCGAGCTACGCGCAGACCGAGAAGGACTTTGGCGAGATGTTCGGGCAGGCGGCACGGATTCGTCGAGAGCTCGTGCCAGGCAGTCTCGAGGTCTTCCCGATCAAGAACTACGGCGCGATGCAAGTCGGTCGGCATCGGTTCTGCCACGTCGAGAATGGGAAGGAGGAGTGTGGCACGTTCAGCTTCGTCCACGTCTGGCGACGGACCGATCGGGGGTGGCAGATCGCGCGCGCCATCAGCTACGGACACTAGCCGAGGCTCCGGTTGCGGATTGCCAACCGCGCTCCAGATTCATCCCTCCGCAATCACCTTGACCGGAGGTAGTCTCATGGCTGCCGAGCGAGCTGCATTCGTCACCACGTGGTTCGACGAGATCTGGAACAAGGGCCGGCTGGATGCGATCGACGAGTTGTTTGCCGAGGATGGCATCGTGCACGGACTCGGCGAGGCCGGTGGTGAAGTGAGCGGGCCGGCCGCGTTCAGGCCGTTCGTCGAGCGTCTGCGCGGAGCGTTTCCGGACATCGAGGTGAAGGTCGAGCAGGTGGTCGATGACGGCGACCTGATTGCCGCACGATGGGTCGCGACCATGACGCACATGGGCGATCACCTTGGGATGCCAGCATCGGGTAAGCGTGTGACCGTCACTGGTATGTCGATGACGCGCCTTCGCGACGGGAAGTTGGTGGAGGGATGGAACAACTGGGACATGCTGTCCCTCATGCAGCAGGTCGATGCGATCCAGCCCGCGGCGCAACTGCTGCCGTAGTCGGGAGAGGGTGCCGCTCGCATTCGACACACTGGCCGGCGGCACCTAACGCCTGTGCGGATTGCAGTATCAGGAGCTCACGGAACCGGGAAGTCCACGCTGATCGCGGACCTCGCCCGGAATCTGCCCGGCTACGCCGTCGCGGAAGAGTCGTACCATGCCCTCATGGCAGAGGGCCACGTGTTCGCGGCGCTGCCGTCCCGCGATGACTACGAGCTGATGCTCGAGCGGTCGTGCCTCACGCTGATCACGAACGACTCGCCGAACCTGCTCCTCGACCGCTGCCCCGCCGACTACCTCGGCTACCTCGTCGCGAGCCCCGGGCCGCTGTCGGAGGTGCTCGATCGCTGGTTCGAGCGGGTGGCGGAGGCCATGCGAACACTCGACCTCGTGATCTTCGTGCCGATCGAGCACCCGGAGCGCATCGACCCGTCGGTGTTCGAGCGGCCGAGATTGCGACGACGAGCGGACGATGCGCTTCGCGAGATCGTGGTCGAGGACACCTGGGGGTTCATCCCTGACGCGATCGAAGTCTCCGGTACGACCGACGAGCGTGTGAGTCAGGTGCTCACGCGGTTCGCGCGCGGCGCTGCATCGCGGTAGGGTTCCCGCCGCGCCGGGCAAAGCGTGCTCATCGACGCATTTGAGGCCGTCACCTCGAGGTAACGCCGTCTCGCCAGTTGCGCGGATTCGGGTGGAAGGCTACGCGGCGCGCGGCGAGCTGCGGCAAGGCTTTGTGCTCGATCGGGCGGGCAAGCCGATGAAGGTGAGTTACGAGGTCCATCACGGCATCGCCATCTGGCAGGGCGACATCGCGCTCGGGCGCGCACGGGATATCGCCACCACGCCCGAGACCGCGCGCCCGTTCGTTCGATCCGGCGCCATGGGGCCCCATCAGCGGTCCGATAAACGCACAGGCGACCGTCATCCGCGATGGCGACACCTTCCGCTGGCCGGACGGTGTCGTGCCGTACGTCATCGACGGTGCCGTGATCGACCAGTCGCGGATCACCGACGGTATCACGATGATCGAGTCGACCACGGGTGGCGTGACGTTCGTCCCGCGAACGAACCAGGCCGACTACGTGAAATTCATAACGAGCGATGGCTGCTCATCGCCGATCGGCCGCCAGGGCGGCGAGCAGACGATCGACTTCGGGGATGACTGCAGCAAAGGAAACGCTGCCCACGAGATGATGCACGCGCTCGGCATGTTCCACGAACAATCGCGCTGCGACCGCGACGATTTCGTCGAGATCCTGCTCGACAATGTCGAAGACGGCAAGGAGAACAACTTCGAAAAGAGGTGCGACGACGCGACCGACCTTGGTGACAACTATGATTTCGGGTCGATGATGCATTACCCGCTCGATGCATTCTCGAAGAACGGGCAGCCAACGATTCGCCTGAGACCGGGCGTGACCTTCGACGGCACTGACTGCACGCAGGCGCAGCCCAAGCATCGCTACGCGGACAACAATGTCTACAAGGTCGGGCTCTTCGTATTTGATGGCTATGAAGAGGAGGCAACGGAGACGTTTGTCACGATCACGAATGCGGCGCCGGTGGTTGACGCGGGTCAGGCTAAGACCGTCGCGTCAGGACAGACGTTCAACTTCGCGGGCAGCTTCAACGACCCCGGGGTGCGGGATGCACCGTGGACGTGGAGCGTGGCGTGGGGCTTCGGCACGCCGACGACGGGATCGACGAACACTCAGGGCGCGGGCGCAATCTCGGCGAGCCAGCGCATGTGCGCCGCCGGCACGTACACCGTGACGCTGTCCGTGACGGACAAGGATGGCGGAACGGGCAGCGACGACGTTCAGGTCACTGTTGGCTACGTGACCGTGGGGCTGAGCATCATGCCGGGCAGTTCACCGACAACCATCGCGATCAGCAAGAAGGGCACTGTACCCATCGCGATCCTCAGCTCGGCATCGTTCGACGCGCGGACGGTCGATGTGGCATCGATCCGGCTCGGCGACGGAACAGGAACCGAAGCCCCCGTCGATCAGCAGAAGGGCCGGTACCAGTCGCGCGTCGCTGATGCCAACGGCGATGGGAGGCCCGACATGATCGTGTCGTTCAGTGTGCCCCAGCTCATCGCGAACGGCGACCTGGCTCCGGGCATGGCCACCCTCGTTTTGCGTGGCTTCCAGAGCGCGACGGGCGACTCCTGCATCAACTTTGGCGGTACGGGTACCGTGCGCGTAGTCCCGTGATCGCGCGTGCGATCGTCCTGAGCGTCGGTGTCGTGGCGTGCGCGGCAGGGGGCGCGCGTCACGACACCGGTGCCTCGGCCGGGGCGGAGCGCCTAACGCTCGAGGTGGGTCCCGCGCGGGTTCCGTGTACGGGCGAGGCTCACACCCAGTGTTTGCGGGTGCGCGTTCTCCCGGACACCGCGTGGCAGCTCTTCTACTCGAGGATCGACGGATTCGACTTCGAGGAGGGGTTTCGGTGGCGCCTGGAGGTCGAGCGCCGGCGCGTGCCAAATCCTCCAGCAGACGCCTCGAGCCTGTCCTATCGCCTGGTTCGCGTGATCTCGAAGGAGCGAGCGCCGTAGGTTCGCGTCGGAGCGTGCGCGGCGGTAGCTTTTCGCGCCCGTCAGCGCCGTTTGTCACATCTTTCGCTCCGACACACACGCCCGTGAACAAGCCGCTCGTACTCGTATCCGCACTGCTCGGCGCAGCCGCGTCGGTGATCGCGACCGCACGCCCGCTCGAGGCTCAGGCGCGCGGCGCCTCGCCCGCGAAGCCATTCACGGTCGTCGAGGCCAGCATCGACGACATGCGGAAGGCGCTCGAGCAGAAGCGGACGACGTCGCACGAGATCGTGCAGCAGTATCTCACACGGATCGCGCTGTACGAGGACCTGATCAACGCGATCATCACCGTCAACCCTAACGCGCTGGCGATCGCCGACTCGCTCGACCGTGAGCGCGCGCGTGGAAGGATTCACGGACCACTCCACGGAATCCCGGTCGCGCTCAAGGACAACATCCACACGACGTCGATGCGGACGACGGGTGGCGCGCTCGCGTTCGCCGATCTCGTTCCGCCGTACGAGGCCACGCTGGCGAAGAACCTGGAGGACGCCGGCGCGATCATCATCGCGAAGACGCAGCTCACCGAGCTCGCGAACTGGGTCGCGAGTGGAATGCCCGGCAACTACAACGGCCTCAATGGCTACGGGATGAACCCCTGGGATCCGCGGCGCGACCCGCGGGAGAACAACTTCGATGGTCGCCCGGTGCTCACCACGGGCGGTTCCAGCTCGGGCACGGGCACGAACGTGAGCTTCTGGGTCGGCAACGTGGGCACGGAGACGTCGGGGTCGATCCTGAGCCCGTCGAACCAGAACATGCTCGTTGGTATCAAGCCGACAGTGGGGCGCGTGAGCCGGTATGGCGTCATCCCGATCACGGCGGATCAGGACACGCCCGGCCCCATGACACGCACGGTATCGGATGCCGCGATCATGCTCGGTGCCATGGAAGGGGCGAAGCCGGACCCTAACGATTCGGCGACGACGAAGTGTCCGCCACCGGCGGGCCGGGATTACACGAAGTTTCTGAACCCGAAGGGGCTGGCCGGTGCGCGCATCGGCATCCCGCGCGCGTTCTACTATGAGAAGGCCTCGGCCGGCGCGACGCAGCCGCGCGGCGGCCTGAACGACGCCCAAAAGAAGGCGATGGACGAGGCGATCGCCGTGCTCAAGGCGCAGGGAGCAGTGGTCGTGGACCCGGCGGACATTCCGAGCGTGACCGCAACGGATCCCGCCGAGAATATCCTCAACTGGAACCCGTGCAGTGGGCTCGATAACGCGAAGGGTCGCGACGCCGACTGCTCCATCGCATTCAAGTACGGGATGAAGCGGGACTTCAACACGTGGCTCAAGTCGTTAGGTGACAAGGCGCCGGTGAAGACCTTGACGGAGCTTCGTGAGTGGAACATCGCTCACCAGCGTGCGGGTGCAATCAAGTATGGTCAGGCGAACCTCGACGTCTCGGACGAGATGAACCTGCAGGCGGACCGCGAGCGCTACGAGGCCGATCGTCGGAAGGACATTCGTCTCTCGGCCACGAACGGCATCGACGCGGCACTCAAGGCGAACAATCTCGATGCGCTGTTCTTCCCGGGCGTGAGCAGCGCGGGCATTGGCGCGCGCCCGGGCTATCCGTCGGTGACGGTGCCGTGGGCGTTCGTGCCGGCGACCGGCGGTCAGGGGCCTAACGCGTTCCCGGCCGGGTTCGAGCCGAAGCCGTCGCCGTTCAACGTGACGTTCACGGGGACGGCGTGCAGCGAGCCGAAGCTGATCGGGCTGGCGTACGCGTTCGAGCAGGCGACGAAGAAGCGGGTGGCGCCGCCGCTCTTTCCGTAGCCGCGCGGGTAAAGCGGAGCGACACCCTTACCGGCCATTGAAGCAAGACCGAGGTGGCCGCCGAACGGTTGCAGTGTCGTATTGGGTTATGCGACGTCCCTCGAGGTAAGGGTGAAAGAGCGCATCGAAAACATTACCAACCGTATTGTCTCCGGGTCCGCGACGATAATCGCCATTGTCGCGCTGGCCACTGCCGTGTACCAGGCCCGCTTGAGCCGCGACCAGGCCAAAGCGTCCGTCTGGCCGTATCTCGTTCAAGGCAACTCGAGCAACAATGGCTACTCGCGCATCGTACAGAATGTCGGCCTCGGCCCAGCCATGATTCGCGGCTTCGAGGTGCTCGTCGACGGCAAGCCAACGAGGAACTGGACGGACGTCGCCGGGAAACTTGGGATTCACCCGACCTGGCGCGGCATGCGAAGCACGACATTCCGTGCCGGCCTCGTTGTGCCGACCGGCGCCCTCATCGAGCTCCTCAATCTCCCTGATACTGTGGACGAGCGCCTGATTCGCGGCTCGATGGACCATCTTCAGACATGGGTCTGTTTCTGTTCCCTGTATGGCGACTGCTGGGAGAATCGCAGCAATGACTACGAGCCGAGGCGAGTCAAGGCCTGCAGGGATGATCCTGCACGACGGTTCGTGGAGTAGCTGGAGGCTGCCGCCCGGCAGCTTCCCGGGGCGTCCGTCCTTCATCGCGAAGG
>Ga0207645_10001541_pt1 | contig 18836 bp, 13 predicted proteins | sample KBSM53metaG_FD_184331 | JGI IMG/M metagenome (GOLD analysis project Ga0207645, IMG submission 184331) | Miscanthus rhizosphere microbial communities from Kellogg Biological Station, Michigan, USA - KBS M5-3 metaG (SPAdes) (version 2) | ecosystem: Host-associated > Plants > Roots > Rhizosphere >...
TCACGCCCGCCGGGCACATGGTGTTGGCCGCCGCCGGGATCTTGTAGCAGGCGAAGTTCGTCGCCGAGTCGAAGCTGCAGCCCGACATCTCGGCGTAAACGCCGCCGGTGCAGGTCTCGGACTTCGCGCCCTGCTTCTCGGGACCGCAGGTCTTGTAGCAGAGCTGCACGTCGGCCGCGACGCACGCGACGCCCTTTGCGGGCTCCATGCCGCCGGCGGTCACCAGCCCGGTGCACGACGGGCTGAAAGCGCCGCCCGCGCCGGTCGCGCTGCCGCCCGCGCCGGTCGTGCCGGCCGCGCCGCTGTCGCCGGCCTGGCCCTGCGTTCCGGCCTGACCCACGGTTCCAGCCGCGCCGCTCGTGTTACCCGTCCCCATCGAACCAGCGCTGCCCGCCGTCGCGGGGCCGTTGCCGCCGCCGCAAGCCTGAAGAATCAAAACAAGCGCCGCCGCACCCAGCGCGCTCACCGATTGGACCCGAATCCGCTTAGTCATTTGAAACCCTCGTTTTTGTTGGCGGCCCTACGGGCCAATCCCAGCCCGATGGCCGGCTTGCTTGCTCCGTGGGTGTCCGTACGGGATCCGGAAGGCTCATGGATCGGGGGGGTTTGGGCGCCGATTTTCCCGGTCCTGCCCCATCGAGACGGCCCCTGTCGTTTTGACGAGCTGTTCCGACCCCGATCAGCTACCGATGGGGACTCGTGACAAAGCTGCTCCGTTCGCTCGTCGCCGCCCTGCCGATCCTGCTCGCCGCTTCGACCGCCCGTGGTTGGGGTATCGCGCCGTTCCCCGGGGCGGCCCCCGCGCCCGCCGCGGCCTCCCCGCTGGACTGGGCCCGCCGAACCTGCGACGCGGTCATGAAGCGCAGTCCGATCCTGACCGATCGCTGGCACTACGACGTGGGCCTGGTGCTGTCCGGGTTCGAGAGCGTCTGGCGAAAGACCGGCGATCGCCGGTACTTCGACTACATCAAATCAAACGTCGACCGGCTGGTTGGCGCGGGCGGCGTGATCAAAGGGTACGAGCCCGGGGCTTTCATTCTCGACGACGTGAACATGGGCAAGGTGTTGTTCGCGCTGCTCGCCGAATCGAAAGACGCGGCGGGGACGGAACGGTATCGCGCGGCGCTGGTCGCGCTGCGCGCGCAGCTGGTGAAGCAGCCGCGCACGGCCGACGGCGGTTTCTGGCACAAGCAGGTCTACCCGCACCAGATGTGGGCCGACGGCGTTTACATGGCGTCGCCGTTCCTCGCCAAGTTCGCCGCCGTGTTCAACGAGCCCGCCGCGCTGGACGACGCCGTGAAACAGGTGCTGCTGGCCGAGGCGCACCTGCGCGACGGGAAGACGGGCCTGCTCTATCACGGCTGGGACGAGAGCAAGAAAGAGCGCTGGGCGAACCCGAAGACCGGGCTGTCGTCGCAGTTCTGGGGCCGTGGCGACGGGTGGTACGCGATGGCGGTCGCCGACGTGCTGGCGGAGATGCCGCGCAATCACCCGAAGCGGGCCGCGGTCGTGGCGGTGCTGCGGCGGCTCGCGCGGGCGCTCGCCAACGTCCAGGACAAGGCGAGCGGCGTCTGGTGGCAGGTGCTGGATGCGGGCGGGCGGGCGCGCAACTTCGAGGAAGCATCCGCGTCGGCGATGTTCGTCTACGCCATCGCGAAAGGGGCCAACAACGGCTGGCTGGACGCGAAGAAGTTCGCACCCGTCGCCGCGCGCGGGTATACCGGAATCGTGAAGGAATTCATCGTCGTCGAAGACGCCGGCGCGGTTCACCTCGCGCGCATCTGCAAGGTCGCGGGCCTGGGCGGCGATCCGTACCGCGACGGAAGCTACGACTACTACGTCGGGACCGAGGTTGTGGCGGACGATCCCAAGGGCGTCGGCGCCTTCATCCTGGCCAGCGCGGAGCAACCAAATTGACCATGAAGCGCGTCGCTTTATTGATCCTGGTTCTCCTTGCCGTGCGCGACGCGGGCGCCGCGCCCGCTGCCGCGCGCAAGCCCGGTCCCGCCTTCTTCGACATTCGCAGCTACGGCGCGGTCGCGGACGGGAAGACCAAGGCGACCGCCGCCATACGCAAGGCGATCGACGCGGCCGCGGCCGCGGGCGGCGGGACCGTCGTGTTCTCGGGCGGGACGTACCTGACCGGTCCCATCCACCTCAAGAGCAACATCACGCTGCTGGTGGAGGCGGGGACGGTCCTGAAGTTCTCGAGCGACTTCGACGACTACCTGCCGATGGTCCGCTCGCGCTGGGAAGGGACCGAGGTGGTGAACTTCTCGCCGCTGATCTACGGCAACAAGGTCGAGAACGTCGCCATCACCGGCCGCGGCCTGATCGACGGCAGCGGCGAGCCGTGGTGGAAGACGTACCGCGACCTGAAGGAACAGCTGGGCAAGCCCGTGGCGAAGCCGTCGAAGTGGCAAGCGGAGTTCGCGCGCCTGAACACCGCGCGCGCCGACTGGCCCGACGATCGCCGCTGGCTGGAGAACGGTTTCCTGCGGCCGCCGCTGATCCAGATCCTCGACTGCAAGAACCTGGCGATCACCGACGTCACGGTGAAGAACCCGCCGTTCTGGACCATCAACCCGGTCTACTGCGACGGCGTCACCATCCGGGGCATCACCGTCGACAACCCGGAGGACGCGCCCAACGGCGACGGCATCGACGTCGAGTCGTCGCGCAACGTGCACATCTCGGACTCCCACATCAGCGCCGGCGACGACTGCATCGCGCTGAAGTCGGGGCGCGACGCGCAGGGGCGGAAGATCGCGCGCCCCGTCGAGAACGTCACCATCACCAACTGCACGATGGTGCGCGGTCACGGCGGCGTCTCCATCGGCAGCGAGATGGCGGGGGGCGCGCGGCGCATCGCGATCTCGAACTGCGTGTTCCAGGACACCCAGCGCGGCATCCGCATCAAGACCACGCGCGGCCGCGGCAACGTCGTCGAGGACGTGCAGGTCAGCAACATCGTCGTGCGCGATCTGAAGTACGAGGCGGTCGCGCTGGACATGTTCTACACGGCCGCGCCGCCCGAGCCGGTGTCGGAGCGAACGCCGCGCGTCCGCAACGTCCACATCTCCGGGATCACCGGGACCGCCAAGGGCGCGGGCGTGATGCTGGGACTCGAGGAGTCGCGACTGGACGACGTCACCCTGACCGACTTCGACGTCACCACCGAGACGGGCCTGGTGATCAGGAACGCGGACCACGTCACGCTGCGTTCGGTCCGCATCAACACGCAGGGCGGGCCGGTGATCAGCGCCGAGAACGCCACCAACCTGCGCCTCTACGACGTCGGGACGTCGGCGCCGCATCCGGGCACGCCCGCGGTCGCGTTCGTCAACGTCGCGCACGCGTTCCTGCAGGGCTGCTACGCGCCGGCGGGCAGCGACATCTTCCTTTCCGTGCGCGGCCGCGACACCCGCACGATCATCCTCGGCGAGAACGATCTGGTGGGCGCGCGCTCGCCGTTGATGCTGGGCGGCGACGTGTCGCCGAACGTGATCACTCGACGATGATCGGGGCCACCGTCGTCGTCCCGGCGCCGTAGAACGCCAGGTCGGCCGCCGCGCCGGGGATCGGGATGGGCGTTCCCGCGCCGGTCATGAGATCGATCTGGATCAGCTTGCCCGCCAGGGTGAAGCCGTAGGCGATCCCGCCCCAGTAACCGAGTCCCAGAACTTCGTCCATGCCGGTGGGGCCGATGATGCGCTTGAGCGCGCCGGTCTTCGGGTCGACCTCGACGATGCGGTCGCCGCCAGTCGGGTTGCCGCTCTCGGCCGTGACTGTCAGGTACGTGCCGCCGTCCTTGATCGAGACGACGTCGCCGCTGGAGAGCCAGCGGACGCCGCCGCTGACGGCGTTGTTGAGCAAGCCGATGTCGGTGACGGCGCCCGTCGTCGGATCGACGCGAACGTAACGGTCATCGGCGTAGCCGACCAGCGCCTCGGCGTTCGCGACCAGCGTCCCCTCGGGCACGTAAGTCAGCGACGTCACCAGGTTGGGGCCGCGGGTCAGCACGGTGCAGTGGGCGTTGGTCGGATCGATCGAGACCAGCGCGCCGCCCAGCGCGCCCTGGAACGAGATCGCCGCGCAGCCGGTCATCTTGCCGGCGCGATCGATCGCGATGTCGACCATCGAGTTGACCGTCGTTCCGACGCAATCGAACGCGCCGACCATCGTCACCGCCTTCGAGATCGGTTCCAGCAACCACAGCGTGCTGTCGCTGTGCGCGTAGACCTTGCCCGGCGCGGGCGGCGGCCGCTCCGTGCCCGAGAAATCGAACGACAGCGCATCCGGGACGTCCGCCGTCGTGGGCGCGTCGCGCGGCGCGGCGGTGTCGTTGCCGCCGGCGCCACTATCCGTCGGGGCCTGCGGCGTCACGGACGCACAGCCGAGCAGGCAGAGCAGGGGCGCGCGGGCCAGCACCCGCGACAGTGACGACGGGAGCACGTCCGGAGCATGGTGCCGCCCGGAAATCGACGCAAGCGCGCTGCTGCTGCTGCTGCTGTTGACGCCGTCGCCGCGCTCGGCGACTTTCCCGGCATGCGCCGCTTATATGTGCTGGGACTCTTGCTGTTGGTCGTTGCCTGTGGGCGCCGCTCCTCGGCGCCGGCGGTGTCGAAAGAGAAGCTGGACGCGTTCCGCCGCTGCAACGAGGCGAGCGCCAGGCTCGATGATCCGGTGGATCCCGGCGAGGAGATCGGTTCGCGATCCGCCGAGCTCTCCCGCGCGTGCGCCGACATCTACTCCGAGCCGGCCTGCGCGGACGTCTGGCGCCATCCGTCGCCGCGGCTCGAGGAGCGCGCGAGCACGATGGCGAAGGCGTGCCGGGATGCCTACTGCCCGAAGTTGCCCGAGCCGCGCCCCGCGCTCTGCGCGACGAAGGAGCTACCGCTGCCCACCGAGATGGCGCGCCAGTGGCGCGAGCTGCAGAGCCGCATCATCGCGCGCGAGCTGGGAATCGCGCCGGAGATCGTGGAGGCGCTGTCGCCGGTCAAGCACGTCACGGTCCGCAAGCGATTGACGATGCCGCCGGAGCCCGAAAAGCCGCCCCTGGTGGTGAAGGTCGCCAACGAAGGTCGCGGCGTCCGGGTGTCGATCAACGGCGTGAAGGAGAGCGTCCTGTTCGACCCTCGCGGGAAGGACGACGCGCTCGCGGCGATGGTCCGGCGCGCGAAGGCGAAGGCCCCGGCCGGCACGGGCGTCGTGCTGGGCGCCGGATCGACCGTCGCGTACGACACCGTCCTCCGCGTGCTGGACGTGCTCAAGAACGAAGGGTTTCCGGACGTTTCCTTCGAAGCGGGCCCCTGAAAGAACGGTCAACCCGGCGCGCAAACTGCCGATCTTAATGGCGCGTGGCAGGGGACGGTGCGCAGCCGGGACCGGGACAGCTGACCAAGGGAGCCAGCCTCGGGCGTTACGTCGTGCTCGGGCTCATTGGCAAGGGCGGGATGGGCGAGGTCTACGCCGCCTTTGATCCGGAGCTGAACCGCAAGATCGCGATCAAGCTGCTGAAGGCGAGCGGGCCGGACGCGGCGGCCGCGGCGGACGGGCGGCAGCGCCTGCTGCGCGAGGCGCAGGCGATCGCGCGCGTCTCGAATCCGCACGTGGTGGTCGTTCACGACGTCGGCACGTTCGGCGACGCGGTGTTCGTGGCGATGGAGTTCATCGAGGGCCACACGCTCGCGTACTGGGAGCAAGCGGCGAAGAGCAGCTGGCGCGAGGTGCGGGATGTGTTCATGGCCGCGGGGCGCGGCCTGGTCGCGGCGCACGCTGCCGGGCTGGTTCACCGCGACTTCAAGCCCGAGAACGTGATGATCGCGCAATCGGGCGAGGTGCGCGTCATGGACTTCGGGCTCGCGCGCGAGCAGCGGGACGACCTGCCGGCGCTCGCGCGCCAGTCGGCCGAAGTCGCGCAGAAGCGCGCCGCGTCCATCGCCGATACGTTGAACGCCGGCGCCGATCCGGACGCCACCGCGAAGCTGGCGCCTGGCGGCGGCGCAGCGCCCAGCCCGCGCGCCAGCGGGTTCCTGCACCTGAAGCTGACACAGACGGGCGCGATCCTCGGAACGCCCGCGTACATGGCGCCCGAGCAGTTCGCCGGCGAGAGCAGCGACGCGCGTACGGATCAGTTCTCGTTCTCGGTCGCGCTCTGGGAGGCGCTGTACGGGCGGCGGCCGTTCGGCGGCACCAACGTCGTCGAGCTGATGGCGAACGTCGTCTCGGGCGCCCTTCGAGAGCCGCCCGCCGACACGCGGGTGCCGGGCTGGATCCGGAAGATCCTGCTGCGCGGGCTGCAGGTCGATCCAGCCCAGCGCTATCCGTCGATGGCCGCGTTGCTCGCCGACCTGGGGCGCGATCCGGCGGTGCGCCGAAACCGCTGGCTGGGCGCTGCGGCGATCGTCTTGTTGCTGGCGGCGACCGCGGCGGGTGCAAAGCGGATGGGGGGGAACGGGCGCGACGTCTGCGCGAGCGGACCGGGTCGCGCCGCGGCGGCGTGGGGCCCCGAAAGGCGTCGCGCGGTCGAACACGCGTTCACCACCAGCGGCAACGCGAACGCCGCACAGGCCTTCGCCACGACGGCGGGACTGATGGACGAGTACGTGGGGCGCTGGACGAAGGTCTACACGGAGACGTGCGAGGCGACGCACGTGCGCGGGGAACAATCGGCGGAGGTCCTGGACCTGCGCATGGACTGCCTCGGGGAGCGGCTGGCCGGCGTCCACGCCGTCAGCGACGTGCTCGCGCACGCGGACACCTACGCGGTCGACAACGCCGTCGCTGCTGCCAGCAATCTCCCGACGCTCGCGCGTTGCTCCGACGTCTCCATGTTGCGCGCCGTCGTCAGACCGCCCGACGACCCGGCGACGCGTGCGCGCGTCGAGGCGCTCCGGGAGGATGTCGCGAAGGTCACGGCGCTGGCATCGTCAGGACAGTGCGCGCGCGCATCGGCTGCGAGCGACAAGCTCCTCGCCGCTGCATCGGCGCTCGGCTATCAGCCGCTGCGAGCCGAGGCTTTGCTCGCGGTGGGACGTCTGGGCGAGACGTGTTCCGATTCGGCCCAGGCGCTCGAGCGGCTCGAGGAGGCATCGTACGTGGCGGAGATGTCGCATCACGATCAGATCGTGATCGAGGCGGCGGTGTTCGCGTCCGGGTGGTACGCGGAACGAATGAACGACATACCCACCGCGCGCCGCTGGCTCCGACACGGCGAGGTGATGCTCGTGCGTTCTCCGGGGCATCCGATTCTCGAAGCCTGGATGGGGAATTCTCGCGCGAACATCTTGGTCAGGATGGGTGAGTACACCGCCGCGATCGAGGAGGCTCGTCGCGTGCTGGCCCTGCAAGAGAAGGAGCGCGGACCCGTCCACCTGGATATCGCCGTTGCTCTGCAGAACCTCGGCGTCAATCTCTTCGAGAACGGCCAGTTCGCGGACGCCGAGCAGCCGACCGTCCGTGCGCTGGAGATGATGAGGAAACTGTTTGGTAACGAGAGTACGCGGACGGCCGCGCTGCAGATCAACTACGGTGAAATCTTGACCGAGCTGGGCCGCTTCGACGACGCGCGCACGAATCTCGATCACGCGCTGGCGATCTTCCGAGCGCAGAAAGCGGATTCGTATTTCATCGGATACGCGCTGCTCGATCTGGGCCGGCTGGCTCTCGCACGGGGCGACGCGACGAAAGCGCGCGCGACACTGACGGAAGCGGCGGCGACCCTGGGCACGGCGCACCAGCAGCTGGCGCCGGAGCTGGACTTTGCCCTCGCGCGGGCGTTCTGGACCGTGCCGGCCGATCGCCCCAAGGCGCTGCGCCTGGCCCGCCAGGCGCGCGAGCGGATCGGCGAGCCGGGCCGCCGCCGCAAGCTCGCCGAGATCGAAGCCTGGTTGGCCGGGCGCGAGTAGGCCCGACCGGCGACAAAGCCCGCGACCCGGGGTATCCTGCGCCCGCGCGGGCGTTCAACCCAGAGGAGATGCCATGAAGGGACTCGTTGCGGTGGTACTCGGACTCGTGCTCGGCAGCTGCAGCAGCAGCAGCACCAACAACGGCGCCAACCCCCAGGCGCTCTGCAAGGAGGGATCTGCCGCGGTCTGCGAGAAGGTCTACACCTGCAATGAAGCGGCGGCCTTGCGTGCATTCCTGGGCGCCGACCAGGCGGCCTGCGAAACCACTCTGAACGCGGAACAGTGCGCGACGGCCACCGGCTGCGACGCGGGCCAGACCTACCACGCCGACATGGCGCAGGCCTGCCTGGACGCGGTCAAGGCGATCACGTGCGCGCAGCTGACCAGCATCGAGGTCATCACCCCGCCCGCGTGCAACATGATTTGCACCTGAAACGTCGCCGGACCGCCCGGATCGTGGACCGTGGAGGTCCCTTCCGGACACTGGCAAGCCATGGAACCTAGCCGTCTGCGCATAACCGGTCTCTGGGTCGTCGCCGCTACCCTCGCGCTGGGAATGGGCGCGTGCAGCAGCGGCGGCAACGACCAGCCCAAGCCGGACACGGGCGTGGACATGACGACCGGCAACGACGTCGTGGACGACACGCCCACGGGCAACGATACCGCTGACGATACGCCCACCGGCAACGACACCGCGGACGACACGCCGGTGAACACCGACGGCGGCGTCGACACGGGGATGGACGCGCCCGGCGTCGATTGCGCGCCGGTGCCCACGGGGACGACGCCGGCGGGCACCGCGCCCCAGCAAGCCGCCGGTCCGACGGTGGCGACGACGGCCACGCGGCCCGAGCTCTCGGACACGCAGGCCGGGCAGTACACGGTCCAGAAAGCCATGGCGGCGGGCTTCAACATCACCTACGGCGACGGCGGCGTTCCGCCCGTCACCTACTCGATGAACGACGGCTGGGACCCGCAGGCCAACGGCATCGGCGACCCCGCCACGTTCACGCCGATGTTCACGGTCGCGCCCGACGGCAGCGGCGACCAGCCCAACATCAACCAGGCCTTCCTCGCGGCGAACGCGCTGGGGGTTTGTGGCCGCGTTTACATCCGGCTGCTGCCGGGCGAGTACCGCGGCGTGATGCAGCTGCCCAGCAAGACGTCGGCGCCGGCGATCACCCTGTACAGCACGGAAACGGACGCCTCGAAGACCGTCATCATCAACAACAACGCGACGGCGACGGTCGGGAGCATGAGCAACTCCGCCACGTTCACCGTCAAGGCGATCCGCAACTTCCAGATGAAGAACATCACCGTCGCCAACGACTACGTCGAGGGATCGGCGACGGGGAACCAGGGCGCGGTCGCGATGCTGCTGCAGGCCGATCGGTCGCAGTTCGAGAACGTTCGCTTCATCGGTAACATCGGCACGCTGTACGTGAAGTCGGCGAGCGAGAACGTCGTCGCGCGCTCGTACTTCCGCGATTGCTACATCGAGGGCGATCAGGACTTCATCACCGGCCGCGGCACCGCCGTCTTCGATCACTGCGAGATCAAGGTCGTGACCTCGCGGCAGACGACGGGACTCTCGATCGGCTATCCGAGCACGCTGGTCTTCAACCCCTACGGATTCCTGTTCGACAGCTGCAAGTTCACGGCGGATACCGGCGCGACCGGCGTCGCGCTGGCGCGCCAGTGGGTGGAGGCAGGCGACGGCGGCTCCGCGACGGCGGGCTGGGCGGTCGGGAAGATGATCGTGCGCAACTCGACGCTGGGCGCGCACCTGGCTGGCGCCGCGCCATGGTCGACGACGGGCGCGCGCACGACGACGCCCAAGGATCCGGCCGGTACGACGCCGCTGCTCCTCTACACGTCCGACGACTATTACCCGGCGGGCGCCGGTCCGGCACCGGCCGAGCCGTACGTTGCTGAATATCGGAACTCGGGTCCGGGCGCGCACCAGTAGCGCCCGCGAGAAACGGTTCCACAGCGGGAAATGGGCTGGCTGGAACCAGCTCACGTAATCGTACGGAAATAGGGGCCGTGGGCGTGAGCCATGCGGGGGCCCGCCGGCGACTCTTCCGGCACCACCCCTACAAGAGGCCACCCGAATGTCTACCAATCGAACACTGCGTTATCTCCTGCTTCCCCTGGGTCTGGTCGTGGCGAGCTGCGTACCGACGAGCGACACCGGAACGCCGGGTTCTGGCGGCAGCAACGCCGGTGGAACGACGGGTCAGGCGGGGACATCCGGCACGGCCGGGACGTCGGGTCAGGCGGGAACGACCGGCACGGCCGGGACGACCGGTCAGGCGGGGAACTCCAGTCAAGCGGGGACGACGGGCACGGCCGGGACGACGGGCACCGCGGGGACCACCGGGACGGCGGGGACGACGGGCACCGCGGGAACGACGGGGCGGGGCGGGACGACCGGCACGGCGGGCACGACTGGCGCAGCGGGGCGTGGCGGCACGACGGGCACCGCCGGAACGACCGGCACGGCGGGCACGACCGGCGCGGCCGGGCGTGGCGGCACGACGGGCACGGCCGGAACGACCGGTACGGCCGGAACGACCGGCGCAGGCGGGTCGGTGGGCTCGATGGGCTGCGACTACTGGGTCGCGGCGAACGGATCGGACTCGGCGAACGGTAGCGAAGCGACGCCGTTCGCGACCTTCCAGAAGGGCTACGACGCGCTCTGTCCTCCGCCCTCGGGGGCGTCGGGCAAGGTGGCCTGCAACGCCACGGGCACGAACTGGACGGTCTGCTTCAAGTCCGGGACGTACAATTTCACCGCGTCGATGTGGATCAAGTCCACCCGCGGCGGCACGTCGTCGAAGCAGCTGAAGTTCATCGCGGCGCCCAATGCGACGACGCGGCCGATCCTCGACTTCACGGGCCAGCCGCGCCTCGCGAAGGGCGCCGATCCCACCAGCGCCGACCGCGGCGTGAAGATCAACGCCGACTACGTGCTGCTGAAGGGCTTCGAGGTCCGGAAGGCGAACGACAACGGCATCCACATCCAGGGCATGAACGACACCGTCGAGAACTGCGTCGTGCACGACAACGACGACACAGGCATCCAGATCGGCACCGACGTCGTCGGTTCGAGCGGTATGAACATCACCATCCGGAACTGCGACTCGTACCACAACTACGACGCCGTCAACGGCGGCGAGAACGCCGACGGCTTCGGCGCCAAGGAATCGAGCGGCACCAACAACCTGTTCGTTGGCTGCCGCGCCTGGGAGAACGCCGACGACGGCTACGACTTCTTCGCCTGGGTCAGCCCGGTCATGCTGACGGACTCCTGGGCGCTGCGCAACGCGCGGAACACGGCCTACACCGGCTCGAACTCGGACGGCAACGGCTTCAAGCTGGGCGGCGACAGCATGGGCGGCAACCACCGGTTGTCGAACTGCAGCTCGTGGGACAACAAGAAGACCGGCTACACCAACAACAGCGGCGCGGCGTCGAGCTGCACCGGCTGCACGTCCTGCAACAACGGCCAGGCCGACCAATCGGTCTCCGGCATCAGCAGCGGCAACTGCCCGACCGCGCGCGGGATGACCGCCCGCAACATCGACGGCACGATCCCGTAGCGTCAGCGGGCCTGCGCGGCGGCCGTGCGGTGGCGGGCGATCTCGTCGGCGCGCAGGCGCGCGTCCGCCTCGTTCACCATGATCGGGACGAGGCGCCGCTCGTCGGGCGTGAGCGCGAGCTGCGCGGTCAGGACGTAGCCCAGCTCCCAGAACAGCAGGATGTCCCAGGCGAACCGGCGCGCGAACAGGAACGCGGCCACCGACGTCAGGATGAACCCGCCGATCAGGAAGCGGACATGCTTGAAGTTGCGGCGGCGGCCGCGGTGGTGCTTGTACGGAAGGTTCGACAGCTGCAGCGCGGCCAGCGCCGGGACCAGCACGACGCCCGCCCACAGTCCGCCGGGGATCGCGCGAACCGCGAGCGAGTTCACGAACCCGAGCATGACGAACGACGCGACCACCTGGGGCAGCCCGATCCACGCGAATTCGATCGCGACCGGGCGAACGTTGCGGCGCGCGTAGCGGGCGCAGCCGGAGACGATCAGGACGGCGGCGAGCGCGGCGCCGAGTAACGCGGCGGCCTGCGGCGACAGTCCGAGGGTGGCGGCGGCGTCACGGTACGCGAGGTAGACGATCAGCGCCGGCGCGACGCCCTGGGTCACGAAGTCGGCAGCGGTGTCGAACTCGGCGCCGAAGCGGTTCGCCTCGCGCAAGGCGCGCGCGATGCTGCCGTCGACGAGATCGGCGGCGTAGCCGGCCATGATCGCGTAGCAGGCCCACAGCCAGTGGCCCTCCGCGCACAGGATGAGGCCGACAACGCCACCCAGCGCGTTGATGCACGTGAACACGTCCTTCACCCCGAACATGCGGCGGGCGCCGGGATGAATGTCGTGCTCGTTCACGCCGCGCCTCGAAGCGGGCCGGCGTCGAGCGAAAGCACCGTCGCCGGCGCCGACGCGAGCGCGTGCAATCCTTCGATGCCCAGCGCGACCAGCGCGAGGTGGCCGGGGTGGTGGCGGCCGGACAGCTCGCGCCAGACATGGTCGACGATCAGCCTCGCGTACCGGAGCTTGACCAGCGGAAGCACGGCGTCGCGTTCGGCGTCGCTCGGGTTGGCGATCGCCGCCCAGCCCGCCCACAACCCCGACCAGATCTCCGGGCGCAGCCGCCCGCCGGCGATGGCCAGCTGCGCGAGCGCGATCGCGACGTCGGCGATGCGCGGCGCGGCCCCCGCGTCGCCGAAATCGATCAGCCCAAAGCGACGATCGTCGTACACGATGTTGGCGCGCGACACGTCGCCATGGATCACCTGGCGCGGCAGCGCAGGCCAGGCGGCGACCGCGCGGGCCGCGTCCTCCAGCGCGTCCTCGACGCGCTGCCAAGGAAAGCCGGCGATCTTGCGGCAGCTCGCCAGCCGATCGCGCGCCGTCGCGAGATCGGTGATGTCGTGCGCGATCGCGTCTCGCCCGTCCGGCAGGTGCGCCAGCGCGAGGTCGACGCGCGCCAGCAGCACGCCGATGCTGCGCGCGAAGACAGGCGGCGACACGCAGCGGTCCAGCGCGACGCCGTCGACGTAGTCGAGCAGCGACACCAGGTCACCCTGGTGCTTCGCGAACGTGGCACCCTTGGCCGTGGGCAGCGGTCGCGGCACCGGCAGATCGAGCCCCGCGAGATGGCCCAACGCCGCCAGCTCCAGGCGCACACGCGCGTCGGTGTCGGGACGATGGATACGCAGCACGACGCGCCGGTGGCGATACGACCGAGTGTCAATGATCAGGCAGGTGTTTTCGACACCGCCGCGCGCCTGTTCGAAGGCGCTCGCCTCCAAATCCCAGGCGGAAAGCATCCGGTTGACCTCGGCCAGTGAAGCGAACGGGCTGACGTTGAACATGACCCGGGCAACTGCAATCACGATGCCGCGCTTCGCACCAACGGCACGCGGTGTGCACCTCCCGGCGTTAAAGTCGGGAGACTCACGCGATGGCGATTGCAGTCCTGTTCGATTTCAACGGCGTCCTGGTGGACGACGAGGACGTTCACTACGAGGCGTTCCGGCGCACGCTCGCGGCGGTCGGTGTCACGATCGATCAGCGCGTCTACCGCCGCTATCTCGGCTACGACGATCACGGCACGATCGTCGCGTTGCTCGCCCACTACGATCGTCGTGGCGCCCTCGAGGGCGATGCGCTCGCGCGCGCGGTCGCGGACAAGCAGGACGTCTACGCGCAGCTCGCGGGCCGGCATCCGCGGCTCGGCTTCGGGGCGCGCGCGCTGATCCAGGCGCTGCGCGACACGGGCGCGCGCCTCGCCATCGTTTCGGGCGCGCGCCGCGCGGAGATCGACGCTGTGCTCGACGCGGCCGCGCTGCGCGGCTGCTTCGACGTGGTCGTGGCGGCCGAGGACGTCACGCACGGCAAGCCGGATCCGGAAGGGTATCGGCTGGCGCGCGCGCGGCTCGAAGCCGCGGCCGGGACGCCGCTGGACGCGGTCGCGATCGAGGACGCGCCCGCTGGGTTGCGCGCGGCGCGCGACGCCGGCCTTCGCTGCGTCGGTCTCACCACCACCTGTCCAGCCGCCGAGCTGGAGGGCGCCGACGAGATCGCGCCGTCGCTGTCTGCGCTGGACGTCGCGCGGCTGGCGCGCGTGGCGGCAGGGGACGGATCCGCTCCGGGTGGTAACCCGATCCTGTTCACGCCCGGCCCGGTGCGCGTTCCGCCCGCGGTCACGCGCGCGCTCGTCGATCCCCCGTGCAATTACCACCGGCAGGACGCGTTCCGCGCGCTGCGCGCCGACATCGAGCGCGACGTCATGGCGTTGCTCGGGATCCGCGACGGCGCCGCCTATCACGCGACGGTGCTGGCCACGACCGGCACCGGCGCGAACGAGGCTTGCCTGCTCGCGCTCGCCGGCCTCGGGCGGGGTTTGATCGCGGCCAACGGCTTCTTCGCCGCGCGCCTCGCCGATCAGGCCGCGCGTAACGGCATCGCGTACAGCGTGCTGGAGGCGCCGGCCGATCGTCCGCTTGATCCGGCCGAGGTCGATCGCGCGCTGGCGGCGGCGCCCGACGTGCGCTGGCTGTACGTCGTCAGCCACGAGACGCGCGCCGGCCTCAAGAATCCGCTGACAGAGCTCGGCGCGGTCGCGCGGCGGCGCGGCGTGGCCGTGGCGGCCGACGTCGTATCCAGCGCGTTCGCTTACCCGATCGACATCGAGGGTGCCGGCCTGGATCTCGCGGTGACGTCATCGTCGAAGGCGATCGGCGCGGTGCCGGGGCTGGGGATGGTGCTGGTGCGCGCGGCGTTCCTCGACCGGCTGCGGGCGGCGCGCGGCGCCGGCTACTACCTGGACCTGGTCGCCGAATGCGACAAGCAGCGGAACGAAAGCCAGCCGCGCTTCGCGCAGCCCGTCGCGCTGTACGCGGCACTGGCGGCGGCGTGCGCGCACCTGCGCGCGATCGGCATCGACGCGCACATGGCGCGGATGCAGCGTCAGATGCAGGCGATCGTCGCGCACCTGGACGCGCTGGGCATTCCGGCGACGCTGCCGGCGGCGTACCGCTCCGGCGTCGCCGTGAACTTCCGGTTGCCGGCGTGGCTGCGCTATCCGGAGTTCGCGCGTCGCATGCAGCAGGAGGGTTATTACCTGCTGTACGGACCGCCCGGCGACGACGGGCAGTTCCAGGTCAGCACGATCGGTGATCTGGACGACGGTCACGTCGCAGGATTGCAGGCTGCGCTGCGGCGCGTGCTGACAGAACAGCGGTAGGTTTTCACCGGATCGAGGACGAGGACGAGGACGAGGACGACTTCGAGGACGGAGACGGGGACGAAGACGGGGTGGATCGGGGTGGTCCTGGAGTTGCTCGGTGTCAGGTGATGCTCGAGCAACTTGGCGCGCATGTGGGGAAGAGGATCGTGTTTGGGTACGACCGGCACGTGCTGCCGGAACTGGCCGAATACGTCGCGCAGCTCGCTGCGTATGGGATCGTCGTCACGGATACGGATCCGCAGCACCTTCACTATCTCAGCTCGGCAGAGCGCGTTTGCCGCCGCGTGCGCGAGCGCGCCGACGCGGTCGGCGTGCTGGCGTGCATGACCGGCATCGGCGTCAGCATCGCCGCCAACAAGTTCGGCGGCGTGTACGCGGCGCGCTGTCTGTCGGTCGCGGACGCGGAGATGGCGCGCACGATCAACAACGCGAACGTGCTGTGCCTGGCGGTGAGCTCGGGCGCCGCGCTCAATGCGGCGATCATCGACGCGTTCATGCGCACGCCGTACCAGGGCCGCAAGCTGGACGAGCTGGCGGGCCTGCGCCGCTTCGAACGGCAGACCAAGGACGGTCTTCGTCGGGGCGCGACCGAACCGGACCTGCGCTTCGCCACCGTCGAGCAGATCGGCGTCGAGACGCTGGCGTCGCGCGGAATCACCGGCGTGCTGGCCGATCTGGACGGCACGCTGGTCGGCGATCACCAGCAGGACGTGGCGGGCAGCGTGACCGCGTGGGTCGACGGCCTGCGCGCGGCGGGCATCGGCGTCTGCATCGTCTCGAACAGCGGCCCGACGCGCGTCGCGCCGGTGGCGGCGGTCCTGGACGTTCCCTATGTCGCGCACGCGGCGAAGCCGTTGCGCCGGGGCATCGACGCCGGCCTCCGCACGCTCGCGCGGCCCGCCAATGACGTCGCGCTGGTCGGCGATCAGCTGTTCACGGACGTGTGGGGCGGCCGCCGCTCGCGGCTGTTGACGATCCTCGTCGAGCCGCGCTCGCCCGACCAGGCGCTGCTGACGCGCCTCAAGCGTCCGCTGGAATGGCTGGTCGACGGAAACCGCGCCGCGAGCTGACAGCGCGCCGCCCGGACGCGCTGGTCAGTACTTCGCCGGAGCGCGCGACAGGTAGAGCATGTCGAGGGCGAAGCCGCCGGCGGCCTCGGCGTAGCAGTAGAACTTCGCGCTGCGCGCGTCCGGCGAGCTCATGAAGGTCGAGGAGAGGTCCGGTGACCAGTCGACGTTGAGCCAGGTGTTCTCGTCGATCGTCAGGGTGGTGAAGTTGGTGCAGCCCGCGGTGGGATAGACCTCGACCGCGCAGTGGATGAAGCTCGTCCCGTCAGCGTGGGCGCGATAGCCAAAGTTGTAGGAGGTCGCAGCCGAGATCGGAACGCACTGCCAGAAGCGGGAAACCCCGTCCCCCGGGCCGTTGACCCTGGCGATGCCGGAGTAGGGGCAGTTCTCGGCGTCGCCGGAGCCCCACATGACCGTGGTCCCGCTGTCCGTCGACCAGCCGGAGACGTTGGTGTCGAAGCCGGGATTCTGTAACAGGTTCGCGCTGGCGTTGGGCTGCGTGCAGGTGCAGGCGGAGGCGCAGCAGCGCCCGCCGCAGATGTTGCTGGTGCACTCCTGGGCGGCGCTACACAGCGACATGTTCGGCTTCTTCGCGGTGCACGCGCCGGCCGCGCAGTAGTAGGAGGTGGACGAAACGCAATCGGCGGCCGTCGTGCAGCTGGTCTTGCAGGCATCGTTGCTGCACACCAGGTTGTTCGCGCACGCCCGGGCGGTCGGCGTCATGCAAGTGCCGCTGCTGCACGTCCCCGGATCGATGATGCCGGTCCCCGAGCAGCGCGCGGTGCCGCAGGCGCCGGTCGGGTACTGGCAGAGCCCGTCGGAGCGGCCGGCGCAGGTTCCGCCGCAGGTGGGATCGGTGCCGCAGTTCCCGGCGCAGCAGAAGCCGTCCGCCTGGCAAGTCGTGCCGGAGATGCAACCCCCCGTTGTCGCCTGGCAGTTCTGCCCGCGCTTGCTCTTGCACGCGCCGCTGCTGTCGCACGTGCCGGCGCAGCGGCCGTTCGGATCGTCGACGTTCGTGGCCGCCGTGCAGGTGTGCGCCGTCGAGCAGGTCTGGCACACGCCCGTGCAATCGGCGGTGACGCAGCACCCGGACGCGGCGATGCAGATGGTGGTGGTGCCGGTCGTACACGTCTTCATGTTCGCGCCGCAGCCGCCGGTGCCACCGGTGCCCGTGCTGCCGCCTATCCCGGCGCTGCCGCTCGTCCCGGCGCCGCCACCGGTCCCGCCTCTGCCGCCGGTCCCGGCGCTGCCCCCTGTTCCGGCGCTGCCGCCGGTGCCAGCCGTCGCTCCGCCTCGCCCCGAGCCACCGAGACCCCCCGTCCCGCCGACCGCGGTCCCGGCCATCCCGCCGCCGCCGCCCGTCCCCGCGGTTCCGCCCGCGCCTCCGGTACCCGCGGTGGCGACCGAACCACCCGTGCCGCCCCCGCCGACACCCCCGCTGCCGCCGACACCGCCGCTGCCCGCGCTGCCGCCGGCGCCACCGCGGCCCGTTCCGGCATCAGATCCGCTGTCGGGCCGCGCCGGATCGGGGATCGGAACGCAGGCGCCCTGGTCGCAGGTTTGATCCGCGGCGCACGACTTGTTCACGCAGTCGGCGCGCAGGTGGAAGGTGATCGCGACGCGCTGACCGTTCTCGACAGCGACCCGCCCGCGCGCGGTCACGACCGCGCTTCCCGCCTTGAGGCCCCGCACCTCCAGCGTGACCACAGAACCGTCCGCGAGGCCGGTCGGCGTGATGGTGAGGCGCGACGGATTGGGCGAGGCCGCCAGTTCCTGGTTGAGCGGGTCCTTTCCCTTCGCCGTCGCGGTGAGGGCGATCTTCTCGAGCATCAGCGCGGCTTCGCTGTCGACGGTCACGTCGATGGCGGTCGACGCGTCGGACTTGCAACCCGCGACGCCCGCGCTCGCGACAGCGGCCATCGCCACGACGGCGCCCATCGCCGCGCGCCGCCGCGGGCGCGCGCCGGCTCCGATCACCAGGTCGTGCACGGCGTATCTCCCATCTTCGCGCAGCTCTCGCCGCGGGTGAGGACGAAGGCGGTCGCGCCGGCCGCCACCAGCACGCCGGCGACGGCGGTCCAGAACCACCACCGCGTGTAGATGGGCGGCGACGCCGGCTCGCCCTGTGGGTTCGGAGCGGTCCGCAGGTCAACCTTCGAACCGGCCTCGGGCACGCCGCCCGGACCGGCGCCGTCGGACGACGCGCGGGCGGCGGAGCCGGTGGTTGCCGCGGCCGACTCCGACGGAAGAACCGCGACGGCCGCCAGCGCGATGTGCTCTCGCAACGCCGTCCCGGTGACCTCGACCGTGACGCTCTGCGGTCGGAACCCCGGGGCCTCGACGGTCAGCATGCGCCGCCCTTGCACCACGCGCAGCGGCGTGGTCAGCGGCAACTTGCCGACGGGCACGCCGTCGATGCTCACGGTCGCCCCCTCCGGCGTCCCCCAGACCTCGACCGATCCCAGCTTGGCCTGCACGGCCGCCAGATCGGCACGCAACGTCGAGGTGTTCTTCGCGATCCAGGGATCCTTGGGTTCTCCCAGCGC
>Ga0207645_10001544_pt1 | contig 18822 bp, 27 predicted proteins | sample KBSM53metaG_FD_184331 | JGI IMG/M metagenome (GOLD analysis project Ga0207645, IMG submission 184331) | Miscanthus rhizosphere microbial communities from Kellogg Biological Station, Michigan, USA - KBS M5-3 metaG (SPAdes) (version 2) | ecosystem: Host-associated > Plants > Roots > Rhizosphere >...
GGCAATAACAAATTAAAGAATAAGGTCGCGCTGATTACCGGTGGCGACAGCGGCATTGGAAAAGCAGTTGCAATTTTATTCGCGAAAGAAGGCGCAGACATTGCGGTTTCCTACTTAAGTGAAACGGAAGACGCTGAAGAAACAAAAGAAATTATTGAATCAAAGTATGGACGTACCTGTTTATTACTGCGCGGAAATATCGGGAATGAAAAACTGGCCAAATCGATCGTGCAAAAGACAATCAGGAAGTTTGGAAAGATTGATATACTGGTGAACAATGCGGCGATTCATTATGAAAACAAATCGATTTTAGACGTAACGCAGAAAGAACTGTTGAAAACATTTCAAAGCGATTTTTTCTCCTTCTTTTTCGTTACCAAAGCAGCAATCCGGTATATGACCAGCGGAAGTTGTATCATCAATACATCTTCGGTTACAGCTTACCGGGGTAGCCCGGACCTGCTTGACTATTCATCGGCAAAAGGTGCGATCGTGTCTTTTACAAGAAGCCTTTCTTCCAACCTGGTTAAAAAAGGTATTCGTGTGAACGGTGTTGCACCGGGACCGGTATGGACACCTTTGATTGCGTCCAGTTTTAAAGGCAAGAAAGTAGCAAAACACGGAAGTGATGCGCCGATGCAACGGGCGGGTCAACCTGTAGAGATCGCTCCTGCTTATCTTTTTTTAGCCAGTGAGGATGGCCGTTATATCAGTGGCCAGTTTATTCATCCAAACGGTGGAGAAATTATTAACGGCTAAAGATGTCTTTCATTTGCGTTGAAAAGAATTCAGAATAGGAAGAGGAAAGAATTTTAGTTTGCCGGTACGGGCTCGCAGGTTCGTAACACGCGGTTTTTAAAACAACGGTAAAGAAGGCACTATGAATTTGCAGGCCGGGTATCCATATTCGCTGATCAAGCATGGTTTGCTGTTTAATTATCCCCAACTAAATAAGAACCTGGAGACTGATGTGCTGGTGGTCGGCGGCGGTATCTCTGGTGCGCTGGTTGCCTGGCATCTTATAAAGCGGGGCATTGGTTGTGTCCTGGCCGACAGCAGAACGATCGGATTGGGAAGTACCTGTGCCAGCACGGGCCTATTGCAATACGAGATCGATACAGCTTTATCAGAATTAAAAGACATAGTGGGACTAAAACAAGCAGTCCGCGCTTATCATTTGTGCAGGCAGGCTATATATGAACTTGGAGACATCTCGAAGGAAATTGGCTTCAACGAATTTGAATACAAAAGAAGCCTTTATTATGCGGCACATAAAAAGGACATATCCTTTTTAAGAGACGAATTCACTATTCGGAAGGAGAGTGGATTTGACATCGAATACCTTTCGGCAGCTGCTCTGAAGAAAGAAGTTGGATTTAATGCTCCCGCGGCGCTTCTTTCCAATGACGGGGCACAGGTTGATGCGTACCTGTTTTCACACCGGTTACTGCAACATGCAACAAAGCACGGCTTACTTGTATTTGATCGTACAAAAATTATAAACCTGGGATATCAAAACAAGAACAGCATTTTTAAAACCGAAGATAAGTTTACCATCAAGGCGAAAAGGATAGTGTATGCCACAGGATACGAATCCGTAAAATACGTGAGCAAGTCTATCGTAAAGCTATTATCAACGTTTGCTACCGTAAGTGAACATATGGATGACGATAGCCGGGTTCATAAAAACGATCTCATGATATGGAACACGGCGAACCCATACCTGTATATGCGAACAACACATGACGGAAGAATTTTAATAGGAGGACGTGATGAGAATTTTTATAACCCGCTGAAACGCGATAAAATGATCAAACGAAAGGCGGTGCAGCTCGCTGAAGATTTCAAAACATTGTTTCCCGCTGTTGATTTCAAACCGGAGTTTAGCTGGGCCGGTACATTCGGTGCTACAAAAGATGGACTTCCGTTTATCGGTAATTATAAACCAATACGCAATGGATATTTCGCTTTGGGTTTTGGCGGAAATGGAATTACATTCAGCCAGGTAGCCGCAACCATTATTGCAGATTTAATTGAAGGAAAGAATAATTCCGATGCCCGGTTATTTTCATTCGACCGGGTGTAGGTGTAACAGAAAAGAATGAATGGCTCTGTCAACTCATTTTCTTCTCGCAGCAACGGAAAAAATCACAACAATAATTATGATCACCACCAATATGCCTACCCATACTCCTGCTTTGAAAATTCCGCCCGCAATTGAACAGGATTGAAGCATCAACAACGCAGGCACTAAGATTAATAAATTTTTCATATAGCAACACGTATTTAATTGACTTGTTTTAACAAGATTCGGACGGGAAACATTTTCCGCTTTTTGTGGAAATAATTAATCTGTCATTTGGTTAACAAAATGAGTTATCAGGGTTGTATTTCTTTGCCCGAAACCCATTCTATTGCTGATGGTAATTGCTCCGGGTAAAAACCTTTAAACTCACCGGGCGCTAAATAACTGAATACATCGGTAAACCAATTGATCGCATCAGATTCTGTTATAATTGCAGCCCGCTTCCATTTTGTCAATTTCTTTATCCCGATCAGCAGGTCTTCCATCCAGGCACCGCCGGTAAAGTTTTTCAACGGCGTATCAATAAGCATGAGGTAATTTAACTCGTCGTATTTTTTAACAAGCTTATTTATTACCGGGATGACCACATTTTCAAAATCTTTCCTGTCAACAGTGCCGGTGGCTTTAAAGGCCGCAATATTTTCGGGAACACCCTCCAATTGTGTAATCATAGGGAACTGATTTAAAATATTGTACCATTAACGGGGAACGAGTATAAGATTGCCCGTTGGCACAATTTTGTTTTTTATGTTTGTTTTAATCGCTTCGGATAATCGATACCGGTATGAACCCAAGTCTTCACTCGATCAAAACTATACTTACCAACAGGAAAGAACGCATTGCAATAGCGGAAAGCGTAACAGGGGGTGATGTGCAATCAACGTTCTCGCTGAGCGATGAAGCACTGCGTTTTTTCGAAGGAGGCATTACGGTGTATAACCTGCAGCAAAAGGTAAAACACCTGCATGTGGATCCTGTAAATGCAAAGGCTTGTAACTGCGTATCTGAACAGACAGCTTCGGAAATGGCCGCTGGTGTTGCACGGCTTTTTGCTTCTGATTGGGGCATCTCTATTACCGGTTATGCATCACCGGTACCTGAAAAAGGTATAGAAGAATTATTTGCATGGATCGCTTTTTTCAATGATCCGAAAATTGTATTGACAGAGAAAATTACAGCACCGCACGGAAGTCCTTCAGACGTTCGCTGGTATTACAAAGACAGGATCATCCGCATTTTTCTCAAGATTCTTTCGCATTCCTGATATTGTATTTCTATTCGGAAAGCAAATTATAATCAGGGATACGCTTCTTTTACCAGTTTTATTGCCTCTTTCGGTTTTATTCTGTCTGAAATTTCAAAATTCTTTCCTTCCAGTTTATTGTATTGTATAAAGAACTGTTCTGTTTCTTCCATGATGTCGTCGGGAATATCACTCAATGTTTCAATATGACGGAAAACTTCCGATAATACAGGCACTGCGAAAATCCGGTCGTTCCTGATTTTTTTACCCTTCGATTTTGTTTCTGATTGTGTTGCTTTGAAACCGCCTATAAGACGGCACTCCTGCTGGCAACCGGGAAATGTTGCGAATTCGGATAGCACCAATATATCCAGCGGATCTCCGTCTTCTGCCTTTGTACCGGGAACGAACCCAAAGTCAAATGGAAACACCATTCCCTGCGGTAAAAGTTTTTTCAAACTGATTATACGGGAACTTTCATCATAATGATATTTCTGGCGGCTTCCTTTCGGTGTTTCAATGATTACTTTTATCGTTTCCATATGAAGAGATGAATGGTTAAAAAACTTTTTAAAAAATCAGACCACTTATGCTTGGCGCTGGATTTTCAAGACGCTGGCAGGATTTTTTAAATTGTTGATCTATCAGCAGACAGGTGAAGCTATCTATCTGCATGAGCCGTGATTATATGAACATGAAGCATATACTATCGAAAATTATCTTTCCCGTCGTCGTTGCCAGCATATCGCTTGCCGTTGTTGCACAGGACACGATGGTGCGGCGTGTGCAAAAATCACATGGGCAGACGTCGCCGGTCATCATATGGCTGTTCATAGCGATTGTGCCTGTGTTATTCCTGATTTTTGCCATTGCAAAAAGCAAACGGGCGAAACGGGAAGTTGTGAACGACGCAAATAAAGAGGAGAGAGTGGTGAAAAATACATTGCCTAAACGTGAATAAGTGTATGAATAAATCTGATGTTTCTTACCTGCTGACCGTTTTGTTTTTTGCTTTTGGCTTCATCGGTTTTGCCGCTTATGCAGGTGACGGTATGAATACCATTTGGTATGCCTGTATTGCGATAGCGGTTGTCTTGTTCCTTTGGCGGATCGGACGTGGTGATGATTAAATTTCCCTTCAATAATAATAGCTATTCCAGCATTTCTTTACGCATGACGGAAAATAAAGGGCCATTGGCTTTGAATCGTTATCGGCGAAGCTTCCTGTAAGAATGGGTCGGTTTTTGTTTCACCATCATAAAATAAACACCATGGAAATCATAGACAGGTTGATAGGCAAAGGAGAAGAACTTACTGCCCTGCATATGGCCATCCGCACAATCATCATCTTTATAATAGCGCTTATTATGTTGCGGATCGCGGGTATACGAACATTTGGAAAAAAGACCGCTTTTGACCTGGTAATTATAATCATGCTCGGCGCTGTGCTAAGCAGGGCCATTGTAGGTGCTTCTCCATTCGTTCCGATAATATGTGCCTCGCTGGTAATGGTACTGATTCACCGGTTGCTGGGTATACTTAGCTATCACAGTGATTTTATAGGAAGACTGGTGAAAGGTGAAAAGAAAAGCCTGTATAAAAACGGTGTCCCGGATAAGACGAACATGCGGCAGGTACAGATTTCGCGAAACGATATTATGGAAGAAGTGCGGGTGAGCCTTAACCAGGATAATCTTCGGGATGTGGAGGAAATTTTTATAGAGCGGAATGGCAAGATCAGTATTATTAAACGACAGGATTGATACGTGCTACCGGTTTATCGTCGGGATAATGGTTTGTCGCTTTCTATTTTCTGGTAGTCATAGTTCTTCTTGATTAATTTATTTAAAAAGGTTCCTTTTGAAGTAGCTTTCATCAAATGATCGTACACGTCAACCGGGACTTTTTTGTATTTGTAAAGGTCTCCTGAAACAAATCGTATATACAGATCGTGATTCAATTCATCATATCGTATATGTGCAATGACGGAAGAAGGCATACTGCTTGTTTTTTAATGATGCAATGAATCAGGCGGAATAGGATTCGTATGAGTCGTGTCCACTGCAGCCGGAGCGGTCTGCGATCGCTTTTCCCTGCTACCGGTGTATATCCAACCGATCGCTAAAACAACAACCAGCAAAATCAATACGGTAATCAAGACTGAACTCTTTTTCATGATTGATTTTTAATGAAGGATGAAAAAATTATGCCTTCGGCAGGTCATATACATCAGCGGGTGCTGGTTTTTTTCAAGTCATTCAATTTCAGTTGGCAACCAAAAACTGCCTTGCATTATGTTTAATTGCAGCGCAATAATTCTTCCGGCGCAGAATTAAATTGCAGGCACTGCAACTGTTTATTGATTCCTTTGTTTTGGATAAGGACGTTCAGCTTGCTGCTCATCCCGGTGAGAAACCGGTACGATAAGTTGAGCATCTCTCCTTCATTAGTGCAATAAGTTTTTCCTTTCCGTTCCATTTGTTGAATGTGGTGTGCGATGCCGAGACTTCGCAGAAAATATTGCTGCGTGGTGAAACCTGAATAATCAAGTCCATATTTTAATCCCCAATGGTACAAGGCAGAAAAGTTAATGTGAGCGGTAATATCCTGCTCGCCTACATGTAAATAAGGGTTTGTATTGCGCGTATGCTGATAATAGCAATTAAGATTTCCCTGTTGATAATGGTAAAACTCACGGTTGGTATAGCCGTAATCAATTGTAAGAACAAATCCTTTTTTCAAAATCCGGGCTGTTTCCCTTATCCAGTCAAGAGCATCCAGGTTTATTTCTGTATGATAACCGGCGGACAACTGTACATTCAATTGCGAAAGATAATCTTGCAGCACACCGTCATCGTTTTTACATACTTCGACAAATTCATTATTGAAATAGTCTACAAATATTTCCTGCAAACTTTCCTCCATCTGCACACGATGTACAGAAAGATTATCCACCAATTCATTCGATAAAACGCAGCCGGAAATATTTTGCAGGCTGTCACTGTCAGGCAGCCAGCTTACCTTGTCGTGATAAAACGGGATCTTTTCCGGCTGTATTGATTTTTCAATAATATAATAATGCAATCCTTTGTATAATTCGTAATTGTCTTTTAAATATTCAAGTATATCCAGACACAACCTGCCATTGCCTCCACCGAATTCTACAATGGAAAATTCATTGCCGCCGGTGAGTCGCCACATCTCTTCCATCTGTCTTGCGATCATTTCTCCGAATAAAGGTGTAAAGTGAGGGCTGGTGTAAAAATCCCCGTTTTTTCCAATCCTGTTTTTAGAAGAACAATAATAACCCTGATGAGGAGTATACAGGGCAGCTTCCATAAAGTCCCGGAAAGAGAGCGGGCCCGTTGCACGGATTTTTTCTTTTATCAGGTCAGCTACGCACATAGAAAATGAATATGGAGAACCTGGTGCATGTGTAAAAAAATTGTTCCTTTTTGAAGAGATAGGTATGAATTTTTAGCCAAAACCCATGCAGTGTTTTTTTTGAAGCATAAATCATACGTTATGAAAACTGTATTCAGATTCATCCCGGTTTTTTGTTTGACATTATTTTCAGCATTGATAAGTTTTTCACAGGATAGTGCGAAGATTCCTGCACCCGCAATTAAATCGGCTTTTTCAACGGATTTACTCTGGATGATGGCTGCCATTATCGTTTTGTTACTGCTGATTATATTAATGCCAAAGAATACAAAACGGACAACGATTTACCTGAAAGATGAAAATGGAAACACAAAAATTACGACGCAAACAATAATCCGGGGAAAGAAGGTGGCTGAAGGGTAAAAATGAAAGTTGAAAATCAGCGATCTGCTATAAAGGATTTCTCCATCATAGCTAACCTCCGACTTTCAACCTTCCACGTTTAGCTTGTGTGATTAATTGACTGAACTATCACGTTTTGGCCATGAAGTATCTCTCTTATTCAAACTGTCTTTTCCATATTTCTTATTCAGGCTGTCTTTGGATTTCGGAATAGTATCTGTTACAGATGTCGATAACAGGCTCTTACCTGCATTTGGACTATGATTACCCGGGGTCAGCCATCCATAAGATAAAAATCCTGCAAACACAAAACTTACTGCAAATATTAAAGTCTTCATAACAATTTAATTTTACTGATAAAAAAATATTTTCGGAGACAATGTTTCAATTTTCATTCCTCCATAAGTAAGTAGTCACGCCAGTGAAATAGTATGAAATAAATTCAACACAATTTCCGAATCCGGCAATTTCGACAGCATAAAGTGGGCTTCTTCAGGCACGGCCGGCATGATTCAAACGAGCGTTTCGTTCAAAGCCCCATGCTTTATACGTGACCCGTTTTGAAATGGATTGCTATAAATAAGCTTATCAGTAACAGACCATAATTTTTCCTGGCAGGTCTTTATTTGTTCTGAGAGCGCTTGCCGCATTTCCCTATTATTTTCTTCGCCCGGAATTTCACGGTATTCAGATTGTAATTTGTTCAGCTTTTGCAAGACTTCCGTGTAAGTCTGGTATAAATCAGAGGGTGTCATAGTAGCAATAGTTTTTAATATAGTTGTAATAGCCACAAACTGTAAGCCACGATGAATAGTATGTGCAATTTTTTTCACAACGAAAAAAGTAAATGAAATCCAACTTTTTGAATACGGTTATTTGAAGTAATATAAAAGAGTTGTGCGCTGCGGCGACAGGCGGGTGATTGATTGTGGAAACGGTTGCCCGTTCCTGGTGTCGCAATTTGTAAACACATTAAAACCCTCAAAATTCCGTTTGGGTCAGATCAATATGTGCGGCCAGGTGGTCCTTTTCAGTAATGAAAAACAAAGAATGAATTTTATTTTCAGGAATTTTATTTTATGGCTTAACTTTAAAGTACTCTTCGTTCTGAAGAAGGAATAGTCACTTTCAGATATTCAATAAACATTTCCCGGTTAAATAGAAAAATTGTTTGCCATGAATACTATCCATGTTATCGCTATACAGGGTGAAGTCTCAAGGCTGCGCTCTGAAATAAGCCAATTGCTGGCCGCTTATATGCATCTTGTAAAAAATAATGCGACGCTGGATGAAAGAAAGCGATTGCGGCAACAAATAAAAATGCTGACATCCAGGGCCACTGAATTGCAAAACGCGTTGTCAGAAATTGTCTTATAACCGGTAAAGGTGGTAAGTAATTTATATTGCTTAGACAAGTTCATGTTTGTGAACGAATTCTTTTGACCTCGCCTTTTATAATAAGTCGCAAATTTATTCCTGTAAGCGTATTGTAAAACTGGTGTTTTTCGTCAACGTTCGATTTTCTTTTTATGCTAAAGCCCACTGTTTCCACAGTGGGCTTTTACCAATTATTGCTAAACTTTATTTTACCAACAAATCAGGCGCCTTTATTTTTCAGCGTTTGTTGAATTGCCGTGCAGGAGTCGAGGTGTTTGCGAAGTACAGGTAATGTGCTGTTGATAAACTGTTTTACTTCGGTATCATTTATTTTATTACCGGCATCTTCAAATTCTTTGATATCTTCTTTATGATCATCTACCATCATATCTATATAAGCTTTGTCGAAGTCCTTACCGTCTTTGGTATTTAATTTCTTGATCATGTCCGCTTTGTCATCGCTCACCCTTGCCGGTACTTCCACATGTCTTGCTGCCGCAAGGTCTTTTATTTTGGCATTTGCTTTTTCATGATCTTCGATCATCATTTCGCCAAATTTTTTTACGCTCGCGTTGCGGCCTTTTGTTTTGGCAATATTCCCCAGGCTCACTTCCATTATACCGCCATCCGTCGCTTTAACAAGAAACTCCGATGTTTCCTTGTCCGCTGCAATAGCCGTTTTATTGCTCGTGTCTGCACTGCTGTCTATCCTGGCTTTATTGGTCGAATCAGCCTTCTCTACAGAATCAGTTGAACTATTATTACACGCTACCGCTATCAGTGTTATCATGGTTACAAAAAATAAAGATTTCATAGACGTTAATTTTTATAAGCAGGCATACAAAAATTTGGCCATGACGGTTTGTAAATTCTATTGCCAATTAGATCAATGTTGAGTATTGTGAAAAACCAGCACACATCGAATTGAGATTTAATTTTTTTTTGAAGAAGAGAACAGTAAGAATGATCTGACCCATTTACAGGCAGTAGTTATTTTTGAGTAAGCTAAAAATGATCGAACTTTCTCGGGCGAATATATCCATGCACTTCAGAGGGCATTTTTATATGATAAATGATTAAATGAAGCTTTGTGAATTTTCTCCTGATCTTACGAACAGATTTTTCCTTTGGATCGTGCAGTTCGGTTGATTTGTCTTTATGATGTAGCGTCTTATCCATGATCTCTGCAGTTCCGGGATTTTAACTTTGTTCAATAATGATTCCATCCTTTTATAACTTGTACAATTAACTGCGGCAGCGTATTTTTTTCCCCAACCCCGGGAGTTGGCGATATGTGCGTATATTCAAAATCCGGGTGTTTCAGGTATTGCAGGCCGGGTTGAAAATGTTATTTGGCGCTTGCAGCAACAGAACTCCCGGTTTCTCCGATTCTGATTCTGTGATTTTATATTTTAACCCTTTATCAAAAACGCAAATGAAGAAACTATTTTTCCTGGTAATTGCTTTGAGCAGCATTATCTGTGTACATGCTCAAATAAATTCAGCGGCAGATGGTACTCCATACGAAACAAAGGAAATTGCATGTCACGTTCCTGATACGTTACGGTCATATGCATTGGTGGCCGGCGGCAGCAAGGGAATTGGCTATGCAATTGCCGAGGCCCTTGCAAAACGGGACTACGATCTCATCTTAATAGCCAGGCATAAAGACTCGCTGATCGCTGCAAAACATAAACTTGAAGCCGACTTCGCTGTTCATGTTGAGATACTGGCAATGGACCTGGCTCTTGACCAGGCAGCACCCGAGATTGCCGAGTGGTGTAAGAATAAAAATATCCGGCTGAAAGTATTGTGCAATGTGGCCGGGCTTGGTGGCGCTGAAGATTATTTATCGATTCCCCTGGATACTGTGCGTTATATGATCAACCTGAATATTGGTTCAGCTGCATCACTTACGCTTACTTTGCTTCCTTTGTTGGAAAAGAATGCGCCCTCTTATATTTTAAATGTAGCCAGTATGGCCGGCTTTGCGCCCATCCCGATAAAAAATTTGTATGCTGCTACCAAATCTGCGGTTATATTTTTCAGTTATGGACTGCGTTACCAGTTAAAAGAAAAAAAGATCAGCGTCAGCGTTCTTTGTCCCGGGCCGGTTTTTACCAAACCGTCAATTAAAAAAGATACAAAAGAAAAACTGGGATGGGTCGGAATGCAATTGGCCATACCGCCGGAGCGGGTAGGAGAGATAGCTATACGGGAAACACTGAATAAAAAACTGGTAATCGTTCCCGGGGCGCTTCCAAAGTTTATGGCTTTTCTTGTAAGGGCCCTGCCCAGGCGACTTATAGTTTCTATTTATAACAAAGCTGGTAAGAAATAATTATTTATCTCCGGAATTCCGCGCTATCGCTTTTCATCCAGGCGGAACGAAATTTTGCAGATCAATCCGTAAGTCGTGATCTTATTATCCTTTACATGCACCTTGATATCTTTTACATAAATGGAGTCAATATTGTGAATGGTCTTCGACGCTTCTGCTACGGCTTGCTGTAAGGCATCTTCAATGCTTTTTTCAGAAGAAGCAATTACTTCAATCACTTTTACAATCGGCATAGAATGATTATTTGGTTAGATAAAGGGTATTAACAGCAATTATTATTCCCCCACAGGTGATTATTCGTTATTATTGAGCCATCGGGTTTGATTTTTGTAACTATTATTCCATGAAAAATTTGCTTATCTGCACAGATTTTTCAGAAGCATCGGTACATGCGGCAAAATATGGTTGCGTACTGGCAAAGCAATTCAAAGCTGAAAAAATTACTTTATTACATATTTATCAACCGGTGGCAATACCGGTTGAATTGCCGTTGATCCCACCTTATCACGATGAAGAGAGATATAAGGAATCGATGGCCAAGCTGGCTGCGCTGCAGCATGAACTGGAATATATGTTTGATCTGCGCATCCCGGTTAAATTAAAGACCGAAGAAATGGCATTCGATGAAAATATCAACCGCATCTGCCTGAACGAAGGTGCAGAAGTGATCGTGACAGGAACCGGGAATGAATCCACGGATGAAAAAGAATTCAGTGAAAGCAATATCATGGATGTTGTGCAAAACAGCAGGTATCCCATTTTTGTTGTGCCGCGGCAGGCAGTTATACAACCTGTAAAGAGCGTTCTATTCGCTTGTGATCTCGCTGAATTTTCAGAAAGAATACCCTTGCATTTGGTGGAAAAGGTTTTGGATGCACTGCCTGTTCCGGTATTTGTAATAAACGTAAATGCCGATGAGAGAAATTTTTCTGCCGAAACGCCGGAAGAGATCCGCCTGATGCATCATGTGTTTGACAGGTACGAAGCGAAGTATGCCTTTATCGACCGGGAGAACATCACGGATGGCATACTCAATTTTGCAGATACATATGCAATCTCGCTGGTGATAACAATAACGAAAAACTATAGTTTCTTTCAAAAACTGTTTCATAAAAGCACAACGCAAAAGCTGATTCACCGGTCGGGGCTTCCAATATTGAGTCTGCACGAATAAAATGGACATAAATAGCCCGTGAAAAACCCCAATATGACCCCCAATTTGTGGCAATAATTACGCAGAGTACCCATAACCGCTACGGGAATTCCCGTAGCATGAAGTTTGTAAGGATTTGGTATGATTCAAATGATTTAAAGGTTATAAGCAATGAAAAGTCATCAGTTAGCCGAACTGGAAGCTCTAATGGAGCAGTTGTCGAAAGAGACGGAAAAGTTCACAAAAATGCTTTATGCCGGGTTTGATACGTCTGAAGAGTTTCGGGCATGCGAGGTTAGGATCAGGCAGTTACAGGCAAATATTGATACGCTGAGAGATAAGCCGGCCAATGTACCGATACCATTTCCGTTGTTTGGAATGATATTTTAGATTATCGCATACATATCGTGGTTATGTTTTAAACCGCCTCCTTCCATGATGCAGGAATATGGACGGTGGCGAATGGAACCCCGGGATATAAGTACCCGGGGTTTTTTTGGATGTAGGCTGTAAGCTGTAAGCATTCACTACCCGATAACTATCGGGTCACTATTCACCTCACTCCGGAAACTGCGTTTTATCAATATTCGGCATAATCCGCAATGCATTTTTATAATACACTTTTTTCAAAATCGAATCCGGTAATCCCATGCCGTACATTCTCCAGAATGCGTGGTATTTTTTGTGATAAGGGAAATATTCATCGTTGGTTTCGAGCACGCGGAAATACGTCGCATATTCATCCGGTGCCCAACTATCTTTTCCAAATAAAATGCGATCCTGGTATTTTTCGAAAAACTTCCTTGCCGCTCTTGGCTGTCTTCCGAGCTCTGCAATCACGGCACCAAACTCCACCACTACATTTGGCATCTGTGTGAGCAAACTATCCAGTTTGTTTAAATTATTGGCATACCAACCAAAATGTGCAGCAATAAATGTTGTATGCGGATGTTTCATAAACATCCGATGCTGTTCTTCAATCAACGTTTCCCATGGAGCAGGATCGTTTGCACCCCGTTTACGCTCCGGGTGCGTTTTTATTTCAAGCCAGCGTTCATTATGTTCATCTTCGGGCTCCCAGAAAGGTTCGGGATCGGCGGTATGAATGAGCACCGGTATCTTTAGCTCGCCACATTTTTCCCATATCGCATCCAATCGTGGATCATCTATCGTTACCCGTTTACCATTTACATCTTTTACAGAGAAACCAAGATTTTTAAACACCTTTAATCCATTGGCGCCGTTCTTTACATCTTCTTCCAGTTGTTTCACCGCTTTTTCCGTCCAGCCATTGGCGCCGACCTTATCAAAACTTACATTGGCAAATACAATAAACCGGTTCGGGTAATGTTCTTTTACATTTTCGGTCATTCGCTGCAGCCCGTTTCCATTGCCCCCGCTCAGGTTCACCATTACTTTCATATTCAGTTTATCCATGTCCGTTATAAGATTGGTAAGGTCCTGGGATGCCATGCTCCATTGATGATTGTGTACATCAATAAACGGAAATTTTGCCGTTGTTACTTTATGTTCCGGTACCACCAGGGTAGAAACGGGATCATACGTTTCAAAATCCATTTTGGATGATGGTTGCGCATAGCCACTGGTGGCAGCAATAACAAAGAGGAAAACAAATAAAACGGAACGGTTCATCTTAATCTGTTTTGGTAAATTTTTTCATTGACACAATTACTCTGGAAACTGTGATTTATCAATTCCGGGAATTATACGCATCGCATTTTTATAATAGACTTTCTTTAAAATGCTGTCCGGCAAACCGATGCCGTACATTCGCCAGAACGCATGGTATTTTTTATGGTAAGGGAAGTATTCGTCTTCTGTTTCCAGCACACGAAAGTAAGTGGTATACTCTTCGGGCGCCCAGCTATCCTTTCCAAATAAAATCCTGTCCTGGTATTTCTCAAAAAACTTTTTCGCGGCAACCGGTTGTCTTCCCAATTCGGCGATCACGGCACCAAACTCAACCAGTACATTGGGCAACTGTGTTAACAAGCTATCCAGCTTACCAAGATTGTTTGCATACCATCCGAAATGTGCTGCAATGAATGTTGTATTCGGATGTTTTTTAAACATGCGATGTTGTTCTTCGATCAATGTTTCCCATGGCGCCGGATCAGTAGCGCTGCGCTTGCGGTCGGGATGTGTTTTTATTTCCAGCCAACGTTCATTATGTTCATCTTCCGGCTTCCAGAAAGAGGCCGGGTCAGCCGAATGAATCAGCACAGGGATATGCAGTTCGCCGCATTTGTCCCACACGGGGTCGAGTCTCGGATCATCGATAGCAATGAATTTATTGTTTTCATCCTTGAACGACATGCCGAGGTCTTTATAAATTTTTAAACCGCAGGCGCCGGCTTTTACATCATCTTCCAGGTCGTGCAGTGTTTTTTCAATCCATCCCTTATTGCCAAAGTTGACGAATGAAATATTGGTAAAGAATTTTACACGCCGCGCATCCACTGCGGCTATACTTTTCATATAGTCTACGAGGTAAGCATGATCGCCCAGATCGAAAAAGCCATTGCGTCCCTGTGTTTCTTTGTAACCGCGGCCACTCAGGTTGATCATTACTTTCATGTTCAGGCTATCCATTTCCGTTATCAATTTCTTTACATCCTGCCCCGGTCCATCCCATTGATGATTGTGCACATCGATAAAAGGGAATTTGGCTTTGTGAAGTTTATGTTCGGGAACAACCAATGTAGATACAGGATCATAGGTTTCAAAATCCATACGGGAGGCAGATTGGGCAGACGAAATCAACGCGGCTGTTAATGCGAAAGAACTCAATAAAGATCGGATCATACCAATTTTGTTTACAGTAAAACTATGGCGTGGCAATCAGAATATAGTACCATTCAGCAAATTTAACGACTCATCGTTGGCTGTTGTTGATATAATAACGATAAGTCAGGATGGTGATCGGCAGACCTATCGCAACTATAATGATGATCAAACTAATCGCTGCCTGTAGCGGGTTGGAAGGAAACCTGCCGATCCGGCTTAGCGGCACAACGATAAGATTCATAACCAGCCATACAAACAAACCATAGGCAATGCCACTCACAATTATATTTTTTGAAAGAAATTTTAACCGGGGAAATATGAAAAAGAAAAACGCGGCAAAGATTGTCGCGATGGTGAAATGAAAAAGTAAACCAAGCAGGGGCATGGCAATGCCCGGTTCAGATGCATTGGCACCGAATACCGCGCTGGCTACATAATTTAATATCCGCAGCGGATTATTGCCTGTGCGTAACACATAATGCAGCATTGCGCAGCAGATATCGCAGGCACCGGCAATGAGCCCGGTTTTCAAAATGGCTGCGATGCGATTTTTCGATCGCGTACTATTCATAGTAATTAAAGGTAATTAGTATTTGAATCGGTAACTTTCCTCCGCTTACTTTTTTACCGGGACTTAAAAATAAAACAGATGCACCGCCGCCAGTTATTTGTACAATGCTTTTTGATCGTTTTTCAATTATCGCTTTTCACACACAGTCATGCACAATTGAATTCGCTGGGTGATAGTCTTAAAGAAATAGATAAGTTATTTGAGAAAATGAATACGACTACACCAGGCGGCGTATTAAGTATTTCAAGAAACGGACAGGTACTTTATCAAAAGGCATTTGGTATGGCCGACCTGGAGCACAATGTGGTGAATACAACTGAAACTATTTTCGAAGCCGGCTCCGTTTCCAAACAATTTACCGCTGCGTCGGTACTTCTGTTAGTAAAAGAAGGGAAGATTGGATTGAAAGATGATATCCGGAAATATTTTCCCGACTTTCCAAATTACGGTTATACCATTACGATAGAACATCTTTTACATCATACAAGCGGGTTGAGAGACTGGGGCTCGGTAGCAGCAATTGGCGGCTGGCCGCGGGGCACAAGAAAATATACACCGGCTCATGTAAAGGAAATTATCTGGCGGCAAAAACAGTTGAACTTTATTCCCGGTTCAGAATATAGCTACAGCAATTCAAATTATAACATGCTATTTTTCCTGGTAGAAAAAGTGAGTGGGGAAAGCTTCCAGGCATTTACCAGCAAGCATCTCTTTATACCTGTCGGCATGACGCATACGCAGTGGCGGGATAACTATAACCGCGTTGTTCCAAACAGGGCTATTGCATACGGGCAGGAAAAAGGCACTTATGAACAGAATATGCCTTTTGAAAACACGTTCGGGCACGGAGCTTTATTAACAACTGTCGATGACCTTGAAAAATGGAATCAACGCTGGGCGAATAATGCTTTGGGAATAGATATCAATTCCATGCAACGGACAAAAACAAAATTAAATAATGGTGTTACGATAAGTTATGCCTGTGGAGTGGTTGTTGATTCAACAAATGGATTTGAGTCAATCAGTCACACCGGTGCAACGGCCGGCTACCGGGCCTTGCTTGCTTTTTATCCGCAAAAACAATTATCGGTAGTGTTTCTTAGTAACGATGCAGGCGCTGCCTTAGGGCAGGTTAATCACGCGGTTGCGGACCTTTTTCTTGGAAAGGCGGCAGTGAGGACCGTTGAAGATCCCAAAGGAATTGTATTATCAAAAGAAAAAATTACAGGCAAGGCAGGTATGTATCAACATGCCAGTGTGCCGGACCTGCAGGAGTTTGAAATCAGGAACGATTCACTTGTTTTTAAAGATTGGAAAGCGGCGTTGATACCAATTGCGGAAAATAAATTTATGCTCAGGGGAACTACGTTCGAATTTCCGGCAGGCATTGATAAACCGGCAACTGTTTTTATAAAATGGCCTGACGGGGATACTGCCACTTATTACCGCGTGAAAAAGATTGAGAAAGGCAAGGCTGCATTTAACGACTTCATTGGCAATTATCATAGTGACGAAGCCGATGCAACAGTCACGCTGTTGATAAAAGAGGGAAAGCTTCAGTTATTTATGCATCCGGATACTTACATATCGCTCGATGAGCCCTTTGAAGATGGTTTCTTCGACGGTGATGGATCATTTTATCGCTTTATACGCAATAGCAAAAAGAAAGTAACGGGATTTACTATAACAGTAAGCCGTGTACGAAACCTGTTGTTTACAAAAATCAATTAATCCTTATTCGGCGATATACCATTTGCCGCTATCATCTTTCGCGTAAGTAAAACCATTGCTCATCGTATGTACGTTGCGTCCATGTTTTGCGCTGTAGCTGTTTGATTTTTCGTATACCCGCACGCCGTTATTTTCTCTTGTGAGATAATTGATAAGGGCAGAAAGAGTGGGAGGCACATCATGCAGCCATTCTCCTTCGCTTTCCCTGACAAATGCCTGGCTCATGTATTGATTATTTTACCTGCAAGTTATGACGATTAGAAGGAAACGGAAAGTTTGCGTAATACTTCCATCGCCTTATCTGCATCTGCTTTCGCTACAAAGATGTGATCATGATAATAAGCGGCGATTACATTGCAACTGATGCCGGCTTCTGCAAGCGCTTTTGAAAAAGCAGCAGTGAGGCCAACAGCCTGCAGCGAGGAATGAACCGTAAGCGTTATCCAGGCGGCGATAAATTGATAGGGAAGCTGAAGCGTATCTGCATCTTGTTTGTGTAAAACTATTGTTACACCTTCTTTTTCGGTAAATGAACATATGATCTTTGCGGCATTTAATTCCTGTCCCCCAGGTACCGTACAAAATACATATTCACCGTCATTCAGTTCGGGCGTCATCGTTTTCAGGAGTACAGAAAGGTTGGTTTCGCCTTGCATGTTAAAAAATATGTGTGGAGATTAAATGTACTGACTAAGGTATAAATCAACTTTGATTAATTTTATTTCTTTTAAAAAATGTATAGTAAGAAGGAAGCAAGTCTAATCCGAAAAAATTTCTGGACAAGCTTTGGCCAGTATATGAAACCGCTGCCGGATGCCGAAGGAGAGAGGGTAAACTGGGTAAACTACAATACAGGTGTTAAACATATTTATTTCCGGATGGATGCCGATAGTAAACATGCATCTATTGCAATTGAGATAACTGATCCCGATCCGCTTCAACGGCAACAGCAGTATGAAAAATTTCTTCAATTGAAATCAGTATTCACTGAAACAATGGAAGAAGAATGGAAATGGCAAAAAAATGTGGCGGATGAACACGGAAAGCATATTAGCCGGATCGGAACGGAGATCAGCGGGGTGAATATTGTTAAGACGGAAGATTGGCCTGCTATTATTTCGTTTCTAAAACCGCGAATGATTTTACTGGATAGATTTTGGTATTCAGTTAAAGAAACTTTTCATTGAGATGGTTTTAGTTTTATGAGCTTGCTATAGAAACGGCCACGGGAGTTTCATCGGAACCGCAACGCGTCAATTCCTGCCAGCATACTTAAATGATAACACGGGTTAACCAGCTGTGCATAAATTTTTCGTTGGCAGGTCTTACCCGTGCTATATCTACATAACGGGCACCCTGTAAACAATTCAATAGCTTAAGCACGTCATTCGGTCGTTTATGTTTATTCAGGTAACCAATCGTTACAGGGCCAACCTTTGCATCTTCTTTAATGTCGGGATAGTCATGCCCATTGTTGTTAAGCACATTCAGGATTTTCTGAAGAAAGATTGCGGCAATACCTGTTCCCATATTTACGCCGGTATCGAATAATTCTGTTGCGATAGTTTGGTCATATACCTGGTCCAATGCTAACTCGTCCCAGAATTCAATTTTATAAAAATCCAGCACTAAGGCTTGCAACGTATCGTCTTTTTCCAATAAAGTTTCAAACCGTTTGGTTTGTCTTTTCCTTACATCTATAACGGGCCAACCTTTCCAACCCGGG
>Ga0207645_10001549_pt1 | contig 18803 bp, 11 predicted proteins | sample KBSM53metaG_FD_184331 | JGI IMG/M metagenome (GOLD analysis project Ga0207645, IMG submission 184331) | Miscanthus rhizosphere microbial communities from Kellogg Biological Station, Michigan, USA - KBS M5-3 metaG (SPAdes) (version 2) | ecosystem: Host-associated > Plants > Roots > Rhizosphere >...
GACCTCTCGACGGCGCCTTACGAGACATACCTCCTCGAGGCTGGTGGCACGCCGGTTCGACTCGGCACCGGCCAACCCACCTCGTTGTCTCCTGATAGCCGATGGGCCCTTTCGGTGCCGGTGGATGGTCATCCGCTGCTCCTGCACCCGACCGGTCCCGGGGAGTCCCGCACACTGCCCGACCCTGAGAACATCGTGTTCAACAATGCCGGCTGGCTGGACGCGAACCACGTCATCGCGTTCGGCCAAAAGGTCGGAGAGCGCTCGCAAGGCTACATTCAGGACATCACTGGTGGTCCGCCACGGCGCTTTACACTCGAAGGCGCGACCGCCAACGTGCCGACGTGGTGGACGCTGCCGATCTCTCCAGACGGGACGCGCGTCGTCGCGAGGGACGCACAAGATGAGCCCAGGATCTATACGGTCGACGGCGGCGCCTCAGAGCCTGTCACTCACCTCAACCCTGGCGACGTCGTCGTGCAATGGAGCGCCGACGGACGCGCGCTGCTGGTGGCACATCGTGACGGGCTACCGTGGGTCGTCGAGCGGCTGGACCTCGCCAGCGGACGGCGGACGCCGGCGGTCACGATTCGCGCGAACGATTCCGCCGGCCTGCGCCTGAGCGTGTTCGCCATCTCGCGCGACGCGAAATACTTCGTTCACACCTACGCGCGTCTGCTTTCCGATCTCTACGTCGTCAATGGGTTGAAGTAACGCGAGAGAAGCGACGCACGGCCCGGCAGGTGGCCATGTCTCCGCAATGTCTGGCTCACGCCGGCATTGCGGAGAACAGGAGAGATCGCGAACCGAAGATTCAAATGCTCTCCTCCGAGAGCAACTTGACGAGGTCCGCTGCGAAGGTCTTGCCCGACACTTTAGCCAGTTCGTGGAAAACCCATTCGCCTTCACCGAGGTCGGTGTATCCGGCACGTTCGACCGCGCTTATGTGGACGAACGTATCGCCGTCACGGTCGGCTAGGAACCCGAAACCTTTGTTCCTGTTGAACCACTTCACCTGCCCGATGCGTTTCCCAAGCATGTGGCCATCGACGCCTGCCAGCTCGATGATTTGTTGTCTCAGCGACGGGAACAGGTCGCCGTCCGCTTTCAAGCGAGCCAGCACCGACTGACGCAACACTCGATGGAGTGAAAGCGTCCCAAGCTCATCTCCTTGCTGGACCAGCAGCTGCTCTGATTGAAGGTCGACAATCGCCGCCGCCGCCGGATCATCGATGCCAGGTCCTGCCCGACCGGCCGTGTCGAAATGACGGCGAACGAGCGCGTTCAACCATGACAGAAAAACATGGTCCTGTGGCAGGAGCGCCGCATACTGTACGAGGCGAAGCTCCAGCGGCGACAGGGCGGCGATCATGTCCGCGAGAATCGCATCGAACTGCTGCTGATAGTCCGGCAAACGACCCACGCTGTTCTCAGTGTCGATCAGCGTGCGTACGCTCTTCGATGTCAAGGCAGCCGCGTATTTGTCCCAACTGAGATGAGGAACTCTGGCCATGTAGATGCCGATGGCCGCCAGGGCCACGGCCCAGCCGTCAACGCGACTCACAATCTCTTCGACCGCTGCGAGATTGGTCTCGTGCGCTGCGTCGCGCCGCCGCTTCGAGAGTAGCTTGACGGCGTGTGTGAGCGGCACCCGCCCGGCGAGAACAGTCGGGAGATCCGTGAGATGCCGCGCTCGCGTCGTGACCAGCCGGCGGCAGGCGCCAGCTGGAAACAGCGGCGCAAATTTATCGCTCGTCCACTGAGCCTCGTCGCGAACGTTGTCGAGAATCAAGAGCGAGGGCTGAGCGGCGGCAAGATGTTGGGCGATCAGTTGCACCGTTCGGTCGTCGTCGTCAGGCGCAGCCGTGTTCGGCAGGCGTGTGCTCAGTGAGACGAGCTGGTTCTTGTAGTCACCGCTACAGTCGATGAAGAACAGACCGCCCGGATACGCGTCGATATGCCGCCACGCGTACTCGATTGCCATCGATGTCTTCCCGGACCCAGCCATACCATGGATGCAGATCTGCCTCGGGACACCAACTGATACGCGGCGGTTGAGTTGCGAGTGGATGTCCCTCAGTTCAGATGATCGCCCCACGAAATACTGACTTCGTGGGCGAAGCAGGTGCGGCGGCAACGAGTGGTCAGTGGGTCGATGCTGACCAGCGGCAGGCAACACTCTGAGATGCCCTACCTCTGGTGCCACGTGCGCCGGCTGCCCGGTGAGATGCCGATAGAGTGAGTCGTAGCCGGCAGGTGTATCGACGAAGTAGTGCGTCAGCCCACGCAACGGGAGCGGAACGAAAGCGATCGAACCGCCTTCGAATAGCACCGGGATAAACTTCTGCACTTCGGAATCGCCGTGATAGAGCAAGTTGTAAATGAGATTGGCTTCCCACATCACACCGCGCCCTTTGCCGGGCCGTTCGTGTCGTTCGACGCGGCGGAGATAAGAACCTGTGCAGATCAGGAGGACGAAGTCGGCGTCTTGGATCTGCGACTCCATCCACCGTGGCAACCCTTCCGGCGGTGCCGTGTGATGCTGGTCGATAATCGCGTTCAGGCCGTCGACACGGAGGCGGTTCGCCAGTTCGAGTGCGCGGCGCTCGTGGTCCGGCGAGTCGTGGCTGTAACTCACGAACACCTGCGCTGAACGCGGAAGGGGTGGTGCGAGTGGCTCCGGCACTATCCAATGGTAGCGGGACGCGCCTTTGCGTTTTTTACGGACGAATTGCCATGCACGGTACGTCCGGCAACTCCGCTGGTCTCATTCGGATGTTACGCGGCGCGGACAGAGAATCTGCGGACACCTCATTCTGATGCCCCCGCTCCGGAAGCGTGACAGGAGGCTGGTCGGCCGCTCGTTGTGACGAGCGGCCGACGCAGAACTCACCTCGAGCCTGGTGCGACGAGGAGGCGTGTGTGATTGGTGATCGCAACGTTGTCGGAGTGCGACAACGACAGCGACAGAGTAACGCTCTGTCCGGGCTGGAGCCTCGGTGTCGACGCGTTGATGTACGGACTGCTGATTGCGTGCAGTCAAGGCCAGGCCGTGGCGCGGTTCTTACACGACGGATCAGCTTTAGGGGCTCGCGTTCACGACCCTTTGCGAACGTAGTATCCGCCTTCAGGCGGACGCGGAAGGCCGGCTAAAGCCGGCCACTACGGTCTTCGTCGGGACCGTCCGGATGAGCGGCGGCTCGCGTCGGCACGCGACATGGATATGTCAAAGTGGAGAGCCATTGTGCCGTTCGATTCGACCCTGACCAACGCCATCGCGACCTATGGCGCCTGGATCGTCGGTGGTGCCGTCGCAATCGAGAGCATGGGCATCCCCGTTCCAGGGGAGACGATGCTCGTCACGGCCGCCGTGTACGCGGGCACCACCGGGAAACTGAACGTCGCGCATGTCGTTCTTGCGGCCATCATCGGCGCCATCGCGGGCGACAATGCCGGCTTCTGGATCGGGCGAACCGTCGGATTTCGTTGGGTGGTGCGCCATCGATCGCGGTTGCGGCTCAGCACACGCCGGCTCAAGCTCGGGCAGTATCTCTTCCTGCGGCACGGCGGCAAGGTCGTGTTCTTCGGACGCTTCGTCGCGGTCCTTCGTGCATTGGCTGCGGTGTTGGCCGGGATCAACTGCATGACCTGGGGGCGGTTCCTGCTGTTCAACGCATTGGGCGCAATCGTCTGGGCTGGCGCGTACGGCCTCGGCGCATACGTGTTTGGGGAAACGCTCGCCAGCGCGTTGAGCAGCCTGGGCGTCGTCCTTGGGATTGCCGCGGCGGCCGCTGTCGTGGTGGGGCTGGTGGTCGCCCGCCGGTTTGAACGCCGTTTGGAGGACATGGCCGAACGCGCTTTACCCGGCCCACTGGAGGGGCCAGGAGGTTGCGCGCCGCCGGCCGCGGCCGAGGGGGAGTAGTGAAAACGGCGTCCTCCCACGCGGCCGGCGACAGATCATTTCCGAGCCGTTCGCCGTTCGCTCGGGGGTGAGCGGTAGAGCGATTTCTACCCAGAGCTCAGTAGAATAGCGACCGTCCACCGACTGACGACACACCAAGGCACCGAGTTCAGCTTCGAGAGGTTCGATGTGTCGATTCTCTTCACGCGGCGCGAAGCGCTGGCGATGATCGCGGCGGCGCCGGCCGCGTTGGCCGCCCAGGGGTCGCAACTGCCGCTCAAGACCTCGGGTCTGGAGCACGTGGGGTTTACAGCCCCCAATCCGCAGAAGTCTGCGACCTTCTACGGCCGGATCTTCGATCCGCAGATCTTTCAGGAGATGATGCCGCCGCTGCGCTACTACTGCCGGCTGGGCATCGGCTACGTGGCCTTTGGCCCGAATCCCACTGCCAATCCCAATGCCGCAGCGCGAATCGATCACTTTTGCGCAACGGTCGAGGACTACCGCCTCGACGAGATGCGTGCGGAACTCAAGACCCAAGGCCTCAATCTCGTCGGTGCGCCCGGATTCAACGCGGTGACCGATGCCGACGGCATTCGCATGCAGTTCATGGCCACCCCCGGGGGGCTGCTGCAGACGATCATCCCTTCCACACGCGTGACGCAGGACGATGCGATCTGCGAAGCGGTCGGCCTGGATCATGTTGTGCTGCAAGTACCGGATCTGGAGAAGTCGGCCGTCTACTACCGCAAGTTTTTCGGCATGGAGACCTCCCGAGACCGGACGCCAGAGCGTATCTGGTTCACCGCCGCGCGCACACGCCTGGGGCTGGAGAAAATGGCCGAAGGTCAGATGCCGCACATCGACCGCTTCGGCATCCGGGTGGCGGCATTCGATCGCCAGGTGGTCACCCGCAAATTGGGCGGGATCGGCGTCACCGTGCTGCCATCCGCAGGTGAGAATATAGTGAGTTTCCGCGACGCCGATGGGATCTCGGTAGAGGTTCGCGGAGTCTAGAGTTCACGCTATCATGCGCGTCATGGCGCGAAGGCGTCTCGTCGCCGGCATCGCGTTCGCGGGATTGGGTTGGAGCCTGTTCATGGCCCACTCCCAGGGTTTCTCGCAGAACACGCCCGACGCCCGCGTCCAGACGCCGGCTGCCGCCACAGCGAACTTGTCCGACGCCCGCGCAGAAACGCAGGCGGCCATCGCGAAGTACTGCACGACCTGTCACAACGAACGATTGAGGACTTCCGGCCTCGTGCTCGATCCGATGGGCGTCGGCCATCCCGGCGATCAGTCCGAAACCTGGGAGAAGGTCCTGCGTCAGTTGCGTGCGGGAACGATGCCGCCTCCGGGCGCCGCTCGTCCGCCGCAGGCGTTCTACGCGCGCGCGTCCGGCTATCTTGCGCGCGAGCTCGAGGGCAGCGCCGCGGCGCATCCCAATCCTGGCTCACTGCCGCTGGCTCACCGCCTGACGCGGACCGAATACGCCAACGCGATCCGCGATCTGCTCGCCCTGCCTGATCTGCCCAAGGAGTTCGACTACGCCACGCTGCTGCCGGCCGACAATGCGAGCAGCGGCTTCGACAATCTGGCTGACACGCTGTTTGTCTCGCCGGCAACGATGGAGCGTTATCTGGAGGCGGCGCTCAAGATCAGCCGCCTGGCTGTGGGCGATCCCGACATGGGTGCGCTCGTAAACACCCACATCACGCCGGTGCGGCAGCCCCAGGAAGGCCGGAATGAGGGACTGCCTTTTGGCACGCGCGGCGGGCTGCAGATCGACGGTTATTTCCCGCTCGACGCGGAATACGAGTTCAAGATCGAAACGGCCGGCGTTGGAGCCGACGTCCATCAGCTGGAAATCAGTATCGACGGCGAGCGCAAGGCCATCACGAACGTTTCCAGAAGGCCAGGGGTTCCGGTGGGAGACGATGCACCACCGAACAAGGGCGCCTTCCGTTTCGCGGTCCCGGCAGGACCGCGCAGCGTTGGCGTCGCATTCGTCGAGCGCAGCGAGGCGCTGTCGGAGGCTCCTCTCCGGCCGCCGGGTCGCAATCGTGGCGCCCTGCCCTCGGTTGTGTCGGTGACTATTACCGGCCCGTTCAATGCGACCGGGCCCGGCGATACGCCCAGTCGCCGCCGGCTGTTCGTGTGCCGCCCTTCGACTCGCGACGCTCGCCCACCCCTCGACCTTGCTCAGGGTGACCCTGCGCGTGTCGAAGGGTCAGGGCAAGGTGCAAACGCCGAAGAATCAGCGTGCGCGGACCGCATCCTGATAACGCTGCTTCGCCGTGCCTACCGCCGCAACGTCACGGCCGACGACCTGCGCCGCGTGCGATCCTTCTACGAAGCCGGCCGCGCCGAACGCGATTTCGACCTCGGCATCCAGAGAGCGTTGGAACGCGTGCTGGTCAGCCCGCAGTTCCTGTTCCGCATCGAGCGGGAGCCGGCGGGCGCCCCACCGGGGTCGGTCTACCGCGTCGGCGATTTCGAGCTGGCCTCACGTCTCTCTTTCTTCCTCTGGTCGAGCATTCCGGACGACGAGTTGTTTGATGCCGCTGCCGCGGGAACGCTGCGGCAACCCGATGTCCTGCGTCGCCAGGTGACGCGCATGCTCGCCGATCCGCGCAGCCGGTCGCTCGTGACCAACTTCGCTGCCCAGTGGCTGTTCCTGCGCGACGTCGAAACGAAAGAGCCGGACGTGTACTTGTTCCGCGACTTCGATGAAGGTGTGCGCGCCGCGTTCGTGCGTGAAACGGAATTGTTCCTGGAGAGCATCCTGCTCGAGAACCGGAGCGTCCTGGAGCTCTTGACGGCGGACTATACGTTCCTGAACGAAGCCCTCGCCAAGCATTACGGCATCCCGCAGATCACCGGCAGTCATTTCCGTCGCGTGACGCTGCCCGAGGGCAGTCCGCGCAGGGGGTTGCTGGGGCAAGGAAGCATCCTCTCGATCACGTCCTACAGCACGCGAACATCGGCCGTGTTGCGGGGCAAGTACGTGCTCGAGAATCTGCTGGCCTCGCCGCCGCCGCCGCCGCCGCCCAATGTGCCGTCGCTCAACACGGAGCGGTCCGGAAAGCCGCTGTCGATGAAGGAAGCGATGCAGCTGCACCGCGCCAATCCCGCGTGCGCCGGATGCCACGCCAAGATGGATCCGATCGGCTTCGCGCTGGAGAACTTCGACGCACTCGGACGATGGCGCGCGGAGGAGAACGGGCGTCCGCTCGAGGTCACGAGCGCTCTGCCGGACGGGACGACCGTCGACGGCGTCGAGGGCGTGCGGCGACTCGTGCTGCGCGACCCCGCGCTCTTCGTCGAGGCGATGACCGGCAAACTGTTGATGTATGCGTTGACGCGGAACATCCAGTATTACGACCAGCCGACGATCCGCATGATCGCCCGGGAATCGGCGCGCCAGAACTACACGTTCGCCTCGCTGGTGCAGGGCGTGGTGAGCAGCACCCCGTTCCAAAGCCGGATGGCGCAAGCCGCGGCACAATAGATAGGGAGAGAGACCGCATGATGTTCCTCACCAGAAAAACGATGACGCGGCGGAGAGTGCTGAAGGGAATGGGCGCGAGCGTCGCGCTGCCGCTGCTGGATTCCATGATGCCGGCGCTGTCGGCCCAGACCAACGCCGCTGCGGCAGGGTCGAGGCAGGCGCCTATGCGGCTCGGGTTTGTCTACGCGGCGCATGGCGTCATCCATTCGGAATGGAAGCCGCGCCAGACTGGCCGTCAGTACGAGCTGACGCCCAATCTGCAACCCCTTGAAGGTGTGCGCGATCACTTCAACATCCTCACGAACCTGTCGCATCTCGAAGCCGACAGCAAGGGCGACGGCAGTGGCGATCACAACCGCGCCGCCGGGGCGTGGCTCACCGGCGTGCACGCCTGGGACCGCACGCTTCCGGGCGGCGAGATCCGCCTTGCCACGTCGGCCGATCAGATCGCCGCCAGACATCTGGGTAAGGACAGCAGAGTCTCTTCGATCGAGATGACGCTCGATCCGGCGACACAAGGGGCATGCGATTCCGGCGATTGCTTCTACGTCAACACCGTCTCGTGGCGCAGCGAGACGTCGCCGAACATGCCCGAGATCCACCCGCGCGTCATCTTCGAGCGCCTCTTCGGCGACGGCGGCAGCGCCGAGCAGCGGCGCGCCCGCATCCGGCAGCAGGGCAGCATCCTCGACTCGGTGCTCGAGGAAACCCGTACGCTCACAGCGACACTCGGCCGCTCCGACACGTCGAAGGTGAACGAGTACCTGGATTCGGTGCGGGAGGTCGAGCAGCGTATTCAGCACGCGGAGTCCAGCCTCGATGAATCGGTCGAGCTGCCCGACCGTCCGATCGGCATCCCCGCCAGCTTCGAGGACTACGCGCAGCTCATGTTCGACCTGCAGCTGCTGGCCTTCCGCAGCGACATCACGCGGGTGTTCTCGCTGATCATGGCGCGCGAGCTGAGTGGACGGTCCTACAGCCAGATCGGAGTGCCAGGCAACCATCACCTGATCTCGCATCATCGTGAGGACCCCCAGCTCAAGTCGCAGAAGGCCAGGATCGACACGCATCACATGCGCCTGCTCAACTACTTCCTGGAGCGGATGCGCGACACACCGGACGGCGACGGCTCGCTCCTCGATCACAGCGCCATTCTGTTCGGCAGCGGTATGGGCGACGGGAACCTGCACCGCCACAATGACCTGCCCGTCCTGATGGCGGGCAAGCTGCACGGCAAGTTCCAAACCGGTTACACGTTCGACTACACACCGGATACGCCGATGGCGAACCTGCTCGTGACGATGCTCGATCACGTGGGAGTGCCGATTGCGAAGCTGGGCGACAGTACCGGGCAACTGCTGCTCGACTACGAGCGCGTCGACGCCGCACGCGCGCGAGGCTGAAGCCATGACGGTCTTTCGATGCATCACCGTTGCGGTCGGACTTCTGTGCGCCTCCGCGTCACTCGTTGCCGACGGCCCGGGACTGGTGGACGCTGCCAGGAACGGCAATCTCGACTCGGTCCGCTCGCTGCTCAAAAGCGGCGCCGACCCGAACCAGGCGGCGCCGGATGGCTCGACTGCCGTGCACTGGGCGGTCCATGGCGACAACCTGGCGATGCTCAACGCGCTGCTCGATGCTGGCGCGAAGCCCAATAGTGTCACGCGCTACAGGATCGCGCCGCTGACGCTGGCCGCGCAGAATGGCAACGCGGTGCTCGTCGAGCGGTTGCTGGATGCTGGCGCCAATCCCGATACGGCATCCGAAGAAGGACAGACAGCGCTCATGACCGCGGCCCGCAACGGCAGCGTCGCAGCGGTGCGCGCACTGCTGAAGCGCGGCGCGCAGATTGGCCTGACGGAATCCTTCCGCGGGCAGACGGCGCTGATGTTCGCGGCGGGCGAAGGCAACGCGGACGCCGCCACGCTGCTGATCGAGTTCGGCGCGAAGCTGAACGAGCGCTCGAAGGGCGGCTACACGCCGCTGCTCTTTGCCGTGCGCAACAACCGGTACGAGATGGTCAAGTTCCTGTTGGAGCAGGGCGCCAACGTCAACGACCGGATACCCGACGGCACGTCGGCGCTCAGCATGGCGATCCTGAACGCTGATTTCGACCTGGCCGCACTGCTGCTGGACTCCGGCGCCGATCCGAACGTGCCCGACCCGCGCGGTCATCCGCTGCACGTGGTCGTCTGGTTGCACCAGCCGGGCGCACCGCCGGACTTCGCGATGAACGGCGAGGATCCGCAGCCGGTCCCGCGACCCCGCGGCAAGCTGTCGCACCTCGACATGGCGAAGAAGCTGCTCGCGGCAGGCGCCGATCCAAATGCCCCGATCACTTGGGGCGACCGCCGCTTCGGCAGCGGCGGCCTGGCGCGCAACCCCGTCAACCTGAACATCGGGCGGCACTATCTGACCTATCAGGGCGCCACGCCGTTCTATCTCGCAGCTCGCAACGGCGACGAACCGATGATGCGCGTGCTGGCCGCGGCAGGCGCCAATCCCACGACGCCCACCCGCTTCGGCGTCACGCCCTTGATGGCCGCGGCGTGCCTTGACTACTACGAGGGCGAGACCGCCGGACCCTTCTCGGGTGTCCCGGAATCCGAACGGCTGGAGGCAGTGAAGCTCGCGCTCGCGCTGGGCAACAAGATCAACCAGCGGACCACCTTCGGCGATTACAAGATGATCGGCACGCCGGAGGCCACATTGCTGCGCTATCCAGACAACTTTCAGGAGCTGACCGATTTGGGCATGGGCGACCCGCGCTTTGCCGAGATGACCGCGCTGCACGGCGCGGTCATCTGCAACCAGCCGTCAATCGTCAAGTATCTGATCGAGCAGGGTGCCGAGGTGAACGCGAGAAACCGGTTGGGGTGGACGCCACTCATGATCTCGGGCGGCCTGTACATCGCGAATGCCCATAAGACGTCTCCCGGGTCAGCCCAGATTCTGCGCGAGGCGTTGGCTTCGGCGCGCTAGAAGTCCCACCGTGCTCCGAACTTCACGAAGCGCGGCTGGATCACTGACGTCGCGTTCCGCCAGGCCACGCCGTAATTCTGGACTTCCTGGAGGATCGCGTCCGAGTTGAACGCGTTGTAGAGATCAACGTTCAAATCGACCCTCCCCTTGCCGACGTTGAAGATCTTCGTGAAGCGCAGGTCGAACTGGTTGAGACGGTCGCCGAACTCGGTGCCCGTCGGAAGACCCCTGAACCCAAACGCATCAACCCATCCCGGAACCAGGTTGACAGTTGACGAGCCGGAGGAGAAGGGTCGTCCGAGTCCGGGCGCCGTGACCGCGTACGTGTTGTAGGCGTTGATGATCGGACCAATGACGCTCTGGAACGTCCCACTGACTCTGATGCCGTACCACGGGAGCCCATACGAGGCGTACGCCTTGAAATTGTTCTGCATCGGCTCGCTCACGCGGCAGAAAGGAAAGATGACGGGCGTGGCCTGCCCGGTGATGGTGAGAAACGACGATTCGGGCACCTGCGTGCGGACCGCGCAGACGTCGGTCAGCCTTCTCCCGCTGCTGATGCCTCCCTGGAGAAACAAGTTGCTGAACCGGCCGTTCGCCGTCACGTCGTAGCCATCGTAGTGCTCGATGTGTTCGCCAAACTGTGAATCGTCCTTCACGACGTTACGGCTCAGACCGAGCTTGTCGGGATTCAGATCGGGCACGCCGGTGATGACCTGACCCGAGTTGGGCAGGCGCGGGTCGGTGGGCACGACGGCGTCGTAGTACGTGTAGTCGGACGCGCTCACGAGCTCGTTGTCGGTCACCCAGAAGTTCCCCAGCGCGCGGTGGAAGTAGCCTGCGCTGACGGAGACGCGCGGGATCACTTCATGCTGGACACCGATCGAGTACTCCCAGTTGTACGGCCGCACGCCCCAGCCGTCGAGAATCTTGGAATCCCAGGTGGTCGCCAGCGCCGGATTGCCGAAATTGGCGTTGTTCCACGGTCCGCACAAATCCTTCGTCGGATCGAAGGCGGGCCCAAAGAAATTCTGCGGCGCCGGATTCGACAGATCGCAGTCCGGCGTCCTGTTGCCGTTGTTGTCGAACCACAGCCGGTCCGTCGAGGTCACCAGCGCGTTGGCGGCCGGATCGTTGGCGCGCGCAACGCCGATCGAGTCCTGCAGGATGCTGCGGCTCACGCTCGCCTTGACGGCCGTCTTCCCATTGCCGAACAGATCGTAGCTGGCGTTGATCCGCGGGTTCACGTCCTTCCAGTTGGGCACGTTCTTGATTTCCGGGTAGTTGATATTGCGGTTCGGTATCCACGGACCGGGACCGTAGTGATAGGCGTCGACCGACTCGTTCTGGAAGTCGAGACGAACGCCCCCACTCAGCGTGAGCCGTCTCGTCGTCCACTGATCCTGAGCGTAAATCCCAAGGTTGTAGTTCAGCCGGTCCACCCAGCCCGCTAGCGGGGACGTAATCGTCGCCAGCAACGGCGAGCCGTTGAGCGACACGATGTAGTAGTCACCCTGCGCATGGTTGCTGTCGCGCCGTTCGAAGTGTCCGCGCTGCATCTGCGTGCCGACCTTGAAGTTGTGGCTGCCCGTGACATAGCTCACTGAGCCCTTGAAGGTCTGCGATGGCAGGCGGTCGTCGTTATCGGCGAACCATGACGCTCGATGCGCAAAACTGAACGGAACGTCCGGCCCGCCCAGCTCGAAGATCGGGACGCCCCCGATCTTCTCTGGCGGCTGTGTGATGGTGTCAGGGCTCTCGCCGGGCGCGACCCCCGCTTCGATCAGTACCCGGTTGGTGGCGGTGTACGTCCAGGTGATGGTGCTCAGCTGCGTCGGCCATTTCACGAGTTGCGCCGCTTCCGGCGACATGAAGAGAAGCTGCGACAGCCAGTGGGGATCGTCCTTACGCTGATATGCGTACCAGCCGGAGACCTTCTGCTTCGCGGTGGGCGCCCACGTCAGGCGGATATTATTGTCGGCCGTCCACGTGCCGGCGAACGCCTGCCGAGACTGATCCGGTGTGCGAATGTAGGCAGAAGGATCGACTGGGAAGTACAGCCCGGCCTGATAGTACTCGTTGGTGAAGTATCGCGACGTGTAGTAGAACCAGAGCTTGTCGCGTTTGATGGGGCCGCCGACGGCCCCATTGATGTCGTACAGCTTCTTCAGCGAGTCGGTGTCGGACGCGCCCCTGGCTCGAAGCCGATCGTTCACGTTGCTGCTCTGGAGAGACGGCGCGGATCCGTTGACGAGCAGCGAGCCCTGGAACGTGTTGCCGCCCGACTTGGGAATCGCGTTCATGATCACGCCGTTGGTCCCCGACTCGGGAGTCTGCCCAGAAAACGAGATGTTGACCTCGTCGTAGATGAGCGCCGAGAGGCTCATGTTGGTCAGGTTCGAGCTGAGATACATGTTGCCGATGCGCATGCCGTCGATCATCGACACCCCGTCGCCCGGCAGTCCGCCATGCACGGACACCTGTGTCCCGGTCTGATCGCCCTGGAGCCCTCCGACGTCCCGGACACCGAAAAACGCGGAATTGATGGCCGGGACGAGCTGCGCGATATTCACCCACGATCCGCCTGACGGCAGCTCCTTGAATGTCCGTTCGTCAGCCACGGTGGTTTGTGATGTCGACTGAAGATCGACGACCGGTGTCTGGCCGCTCACCGTAATGGTCTCTGTCAGATTCCCGACGCGCAGCTCGGCGTCGATGTTGGACGTGACATTGATCGACACGTCCACACCCTCACGCCTGACCGTACTGAATCCTGACAGGGTGAATGTCATGACGTAGGTGCCGGGAGGAAGGTTGACGATCCGATACTGACCGGCGCCGTCAGTCACGGCTGTCCGGATCTTTTCGATGAGCGCCGGGCTGGATGCTTCCACGGTGACGCCGGGGAGCACCGCCCCTGATGCGTCCTTGACCGTCCCCGCTACGCTGCCGAGCACTTGTGCTGCGGCCACTGCGGGCACGCTCACGAGTCCGCAAGCTAGGAGCAGGATTGGTGCGTACTGTCGCAGAACTCTGCGCATCACTGTCCTCCGGGTTGTCATGGAAAGCTGCGGTGGGTTTTCGCTATGCGAACCTCTTTTCCCTGAACGGAGGACGTATACGCCTCGATCGCAACCCTGTCAAGGCGGGTGGCGTGGTTCATTAGCGGTTCATCTTCCCGTCGGTAACCTACGACCACGGGACCTTCACGTGCGCCGCGCTTTCATCACCGTAGGCTTTCTCCTGTTCTGGGTACTTCCCACTGAAGCGCAGTCGATACAGTCGCCATCGTTATTGGACGCGCTTGACGAAACAACTCCTTCCAGCCCATCAGCGACAACCCCGACGAAGAATCAGTCGTCGGCTGGCTCGCTGTTCAGAGCCCTCGGACATGACTTCGCAAGTTTGCCGTCCAGGAGAAACTTCGTCACCCTGGGAATTGGTGGCGCACTGGCTTTGGCAGTGCATCCGGCCGAACACGACTTGACTGCCTTCGCGATCAGGTCTGACCCGCTGGAAGACCTGTTCGAGCTCGGTTCCACTGCGGGAGGCGGTTGGGCACAGATTGGCGGCGCACTCGGAACCTACGCACTCGGCCGAGGGACCGGTCACCAACAGATTCAGATCCTCGGTGCAGACCTGTTGCGCGCCCAGATCGTCAACGCGGCACTGACGCAAGGTATCAAGATCGCCGTGCAACGCACCCGACCAGACCAGGGTCGATTCTCCTTCCCCTCGGGTCACGCGTCGGCGACGTTTGCGACGGCAACGGTGCTGCAGCATCACTTCGGGTGGAGAGTCTCGGTTCCCGCCTATGGTCTTGCGACCTATGTCGCGGGGGCCCGCGTGCAAGAGAACCGGCACTATGCCAGCGACGTCATCTTCGGTGCGGCGCTCGGCGTGGTGGCTGGCCGGACGGTGAAGGTTGGACGAAGTACAGGAGGCTTCATTGTGTCGCCCATGGCCGTTCCGCGAGGGGCAGGGATTGCCTTCGAGCGCGCGCCATAACCGCGAGCACCAGGCGACCGCGATTGCCATCGGGGCCGATTCGACTACTTGCGCAGCGCGTCGACTCGTTGTTGTAAACGTGGGTTGGGAAATGTCTTGAGTACGGACTCGAGTGATGATGCTGCCGCGTCCCTCCTGCCAAGGGCCTCGTACGCGTCGGCCTGAAGGGTGGCATGCTGAAACGCCATGAAGCGATTGCCGGCAGGCAGGGTCACCTTTGCGAGGGCGTCGAGCGCTCCTTGGGGATCCTTTCGGTCGCGGAGCAACGAATCCGCGGCGAGCATCTGCACTTCAGGGTCGGCTGGAAAGCGTGCAGCGGCCGCTGAGAGCAGCTCCGCCGCCTGAGCGCTGCGTCCGGCGCTTCGCTCCGCCAGTGCCTGTTGGTAGTAGCCAGCCAGCAGCAGCCGCTCCACATCTTTCGGGTCACCCGAACGAATGCCGACGCCTCCGGCGTATCCGTACACAAGCTCGCCGCCGTGCTCTCCGGCTTCGTAGACGCAGACGACCGCGACCAGTCCGGCTACTGCCGCCACCGAACGGACCAACCTGACCTTCGGCGACCGACGCAAGAGGAGTCCGAGGATCTCTACGGCACCGACGATGAGCAAGGCCGTTTGCGTCCGTTCGCCCCACTCTTCATGCTCCATCACGGCCGGCCGCGCGCCCGGCGCTCGCTCGACGGGTCCATGTGCGGCAGTCCCTGAGCGCACCGACACGACAGACGCCGCCGCCGCGAGCAGAAGGAGCGTTGTCGCGGCCGGGCTCGCGAATGCGGGCTTGCCGACCAGCGACACGAGTCTGAACACCACGCCAACGATGGTGAGCACGATCGTGAAGTGCACGACTTGCGGATGCAGAGCGCCCATGCGTCCATCCTTCACAAGGCTAGTACGTTACTGTTTGGTGGCTAGTTGCGCACGTGTCGTTGCCACGATGATTGACGATGCCGATGACACCGAACGGTAGTAGGTGACAAACCGTTTGGGTTCTGCCGCATCGTAGCTCTCGAGATTGCTCGCCCACCTGAAACCGATCGACTCATAGCGCAGCTCGACTTCGACGCTGTACGGCCCGTCGCCGGAGATATCGACCACGTAGCGCACGCGATCGCCGCTTGCCCCGAAGTCGGCATCGCCCGCGGCCGCGCCGTAGACGCCGATCTCGGCGGGCGCCGTGGACTTCTCGAAGCCACGCGGCAGCAGGCGGTTGTCTTTTAAGTATTGTGTTGCCGTCAATAGACCGGTCGTTGGTGTCCCCGTACGGTCGCCCAGGATGGGTTCGTAGATCTGAACCTGATCGGACTGGGTAATTCGTTCGTAGTGAGGTTCGTATCGCCGCGGATCGACGTCGTTGTCGTTGCCGCGGATCGCGCCAGTGGGCTCAACAGCTCCCGATTCGAACACGATAGCTTCGCCACTGCGCACCGCCACGTGCAGCCAGGCGCGGCGGGAGGGATATCCGGTTGGAAATTTGTGGCCGGTCAGATTGCGGACCTCCACGTCGAAGGCCAGTTGCTGAGGATTGATCTCGACCGGCGAGATGGAGAGCGTCGCCGTTTGTTCCTGCAGTTGTCGTGTGGTCGCGCGCGCCGTGGCTTCGAGCTCGGAGGAAAGCGCGACTACCCCCAGTTCGTTCCGGTAGCGATTGAGCATCCGGACCATGAACGCATTGCCACCGACGAACACGTGCTGCGACAGCTGGTCGCGCGTATCGCCGAGCACTGACGACAGTCGAACGGGTCCGGTCACCGCCGGCATGTGGCAGGACTGGCAGCTGCGTTCCTCCTTGCTGAATGCACTGTGTTGCCATTCGGGATAGTTCATTTGCTCGGGCAGCGAGCCGATGACCTCGCCGTTCGGCCCGTACGCCTCGGTAATCAGAGTGTGGCACGACGCGCAGAGCTCCGATTGCTTGATGTGCGTGGCTTCGGACTGCACGAAGCCTGTGACCGATTTCATGATCGATTGCCGGCCTTTGTCGACTTCATACGGTCCGAAAATCAGGCGCGTGCCGTCGCCGCGCGTCGGGAGCAGGGAGAAGTTTGCGTTGAAGCTCTCGCGCGTCCCGAGTTTGTCCGGAGCAATCTGATGGCAGACCGTGCAGGAGATGCCGTCCGACGCCAGCCGCTGCAATTCTGAGGCGTTCGGTCCGGCGATGGGGAGGTGAGCGAAGACTTCGCCTTTGCCGCCAGCGGCGTGCGCGATCTTTTGCGCCATCGGCATGTGACATGCCGCACACTCGTTTTGAATGTCCGCCGACCGTTTGGGATGATCGATCGTTTCGCGCCGCACGCTCGCCTGCCAGTATGGGTCTCTCGCCGAGTTCGCCATCATCGTCGATCGCCAGGTCGCGCCGATCGACACGTCCTCGCCAGCTGCGGACAACAACGAGTTGTGACAGGCGACACAGTTCTCCGAGTGTGAGAAGAGCGAGAGGTCCGGATGGGGAACCTTCTCTCGTGGGGGCGGCGCCTCACGCGCAGATGGCGAAACCGTGAGGACGGCGACCGCCCAGAGCGTGCAGCCGAGCAGGATCATGTGCCGCGTGGGTGTCATCGACCGCCTATCTCCAGAACTGGAACAGTCCGCCGTCGAACCAATCCCACAGGAAGTATGTGAGCAGCTCCGGCTTTCGCTCCTCACGCTCATTCAGCGGGACCCGCACGCCGACGCTCAGCAGAATGTGTTGAAGTTTGCTGAGCGAGATCTGCACCTGAGGCACGACGTCCCATTCGGTGGCGGCGCCGTGCGGGCTCGCGGTGAGCACTTCGAGCATCGGGGTCCAGGCGCGCCCGAACCCCTGATCGCGAGCGAAGGTGTATCCGAACGCCGCGCGTACAAACGTTTCGGTGTCTCCGAGGGTCTGGTCCGATGGGATTTCGACGCCGCCATGCACCTGAAGGAAGGCGTTGGAGCCGATGATCTGTCCCCACATGGCAAACGGCTCGTAGGTCCAGAAACCGCTGCCCAGTCCCTCATTCTCTTTGCCGGTCGGTGCGATGACCGCGCCGCCAGCGGCGAAGATGCTGCCGCGATCCAGGTTGGCGTAGAACGTCCGCCGCACGGCGAACTCGACGTCGCCGATTCCGCGGCTCCATGTGCCACCGGGTTCCTGTTGTGCAGCGGCGATTGGGAGCGTCACCTCGAACTGGCTGCGCGAGCCGATGCGGTGCTCGTAGACGAGCTCATTGCTGACTGCCTTTGCACCCGACGTGGTGACGCCCGTCGTCCAGACGGTTTCGTTTTCGGGGAAGGCCTTCTCGGTGAAGAACGCGCGCGGGAGGTTCAGATCGCCTCGCGGCCACGAGGAGTCCTTGCAGAACGTCCAGACGTATTTAACCGCCCGCTCGATCTGGTCGTCGGTCAACGCGTCGCCGAACGCGGGCATGTGGCGATCGAGTGCGCGAACCGGACCGCCTCGGTGCACGACGGCCATCCAGTCGGCCAGTGGCTCGACGGTGTTCGTGGCGCAGTCGTTGAAATCCGGAAAGGCGTGCCCATTGGGCAGAGGCAGTTGAAACCCGACGACGCTTTGCGGCTGGCCTGAACCGTCCATGTTGTGACACGCGGCACACGCCTGACGGTAAATCTCTTCGCCGGAGGCATCGGGTCGCAGGAGCGGCTCAGAGGTTGGCGGTGCCGTACGCTGGGCCGCGCGGACGGAGACCGTCATCGCAACCAGGAGGAACAGCAACGCGAAGAGGTTTAGAGATGCAGGATGGCGCATCGGAAATGTGATGCTGCATCACAGGCCCCCATCGCTCAAAGCTTGCGAGCGAGTCTCAGAATCAGTCTTGAATTTGGAGCTGGAGTCCGTATGTGTGAGCGTATCGCGGGCGCCTCGTTGCGACGCATGTCGACGGAGGTCCAGCCGTGCGCCCTTTGATCAAGAAACGGAGAGAATGCCGATGATGTCGCGAGCTGCTCTTGTTCATGCCCTTCTCGTCATGGTGTGTGCGGGCGTCGCGTGCCGGCAGGCGCCGGCAGCCCAACCCGTGGCGGCAGCCCAACCGGCGAATGCCGCGGCAGACGAGATCGCTGCGCTCAAAGCGGACGTTGAGGTCTTGAAGGGGAAGGCACCGTCGGCGTCGGTGGCCATGGCCGATGTGGGATTTCATTGGTCGAATCTCTGGTTCGCCGGCCAGTCCGGCAACTGGCCCCTGGCTGGTTACTACTTCAGCGAGGCTCGGAACCATGTCCGATGGTTGACGCGCATCAACCCGATGCCGAAGGGGCCGGACGGGATGCCGGTTGATGTCAAAGGCATCTTTGATGGAATCGACACGAGCACGTTCGCAGCAGTGAAGGCGGCTATCGACAAGAAGGACGGCAAGGAATTCGAGACTGCGTACCGAGGTGCCCTCGAGTCCTGCTATCAATGTCATAAGGCGGTCGGCAGGCC
>Ga0207645_10001550_pt1 | contig 18794 bp, 22 predicted proteins | sample KBSM53metaG_FD_184331 | JGI IMG/M metagenome (GOLD analysis project Ga0207645, IMG submission 184331) | Miscanthus rhizosphere microbial communities from Kellogg Biological Station, Michigan, USA - KBS M5-3 metaG (SPAdes) (version 2) | ecosystem: Host-associated > Plants > Roots > Rhizosphere >...
CATCCGGCCGCCGATCGCCTGGTGAGGCTGCTGCCCAGCGTGATCGCGGTCGACGCGTGGAGCTCGCCCGAGGTGGAGTGGATCCAGAGCACGCTACGATTGATGGCGATCGAAGCCAGAGAGCGACGGCCTGGTGGCGAGACTGTGATCACCCGGCTCGCAGACATCCTGGTCATCCAAGCCATCCGATCCTGGATTGCGACCGACCAAGCCGCACAGACGGGATGGCTCGGTGCGCTGCAGGACAAACAGATCGGCCACGCCATTGCCCTCGTCCATCGAGAACCCGCGCGTCCATGGACGATCGAGTCGCTGGCGAACGAGGTTGCGATGTCCCGCTCGGCATTTGCTGCGCGCTTTACCGAGCTGGTCGGCGAGCCAGTCATGCACTACGTCGCGCGCTGGCGGATGCATGTCGCCTTGACGTGGCTGAAAGAGAAAGATACAGCGGTCAGCGAGATGGCGAGTCGTCTCGGCTACGAGTCGGAGGCCGCCTTCAGCCGGGCGTTCAAGCGTTTCCTCGGGTTCTCGCCGGGGGCGGTTCGGCGGACGAAGTCGGCACCCCATTGTGTTCGTGTCGAGCAGATCTCGTTGGTGGACCGCCCCGGAGCCTAAGCCTTGAGACGCGTCGTCAGGGCAGGACTGGTGAGTTCCCGGAGCGCATCTTTGCCGATCCACCTTGCCGTCGCATCCTCCGATTCCGCCAGGCGCCGCGCCACCCTGACGGCAGCAGAATTGAGCGCGAGATTGCGTTTGCCGATCGCGCGCAGGGCCATGTTCGTAGCCTTCTTCACGAAGTGGCGTTCGTCGCCCGCTTCGCGTTCGATGAGAAGCAGGCCCTTTCAAATGCCTCGTCGGCTGCACTCTTGTCGTGCACGGTCAGACTTCGCTCGCTCACTGAGGAAGACTGGGCGCGGCTCTCTGGTATTCCCCTCCGTCAACGCCGCGAACTCGCACGGTGCGAAATTTCCGGCGCCTGCTGACAATTCAGACCGAAGGGCGGCAGAAATCGCGTCGTACTTCCGCGGACCATGAATTTGCGCAGTCTCGGATCGGCGCAGGAAGGTGCGGTGAGATGACGGAACCAGTACATGGCGAGTTCCGACAGTGTGAGACTGTGGCGGGGGCCCGTGTCTGACACCCCATTTTTGAAATGCGGTTCTGACGCGGTGAGAATGGCCGAATCGAACCGATGATACCCAGCTACGATGCTTGCAGGGCGGTGGCAAACTCGCCCAACTCGGCACTGTTCAAGTCAGACACGGCCCAGAACGACATTCCGTTGTGGATCCAATGAAGGAGGTTGAATCCACGAACGGTCGAGACGACATTGTCGGTGGACGGATCACCGCCCGCCGGGGAGACAAACACGTTGATGGTATGTTTCTGCCGCTGATAGACCAGCGCGGCAACTGGCCGCCCACCTACGTAGTCGAGGCGGCCGCCGACGAGCGGGAATCCACTCGTAGCGAGATCAACGACGGGCGGGGAGAAATCGAGCTTACCAAGGAACCACGGTTTCACGGTGTGCAGATCGGTCGACTGGACATCGAACAGGTGATTCGCCATCAGGGAGCGCACATGGCTGTTGACCACTTCAGCAGCGATGACGTCCCCGCGCCTTGACGCCGGCCGCCACAGCGTCATCCCCGCGCCGACCGAGAGGACGAGCACCGCTGCGGCTGCCCATGTGAGGACCCGACGGACCGAGTGGGACTGGGAGGACTGTGCTAGCACTCGAGCCCGCAGGCGATCTGGTGCCGAGTAATACGGCGCGGCCCGCACGAGCCTTGACAACGTCTCGCGCTGAGCGAACTGTCGACGGCACGCTGCGCACGTCCTCACGTGCTCGCGCACCGCTGTCGAAGCCGCCGCATCGAGCTCGCGATCGAGATACGCATCTAGGTCGCGTTCTACAAGTTCGCAACTCATCGGAGAGTCTCCCTGGGTGCGTTTAGCTTCAGTATCGTCTGCAGCCGCTCTCGTGCTCGGGCGAGTCGCGACATGACCGTGCCGACCGGCACGCCGGCGACCTCCGCGATCTCCTTGTAGGAGAGGCCCTCGATCTCGCGCAGGACGATCACTTCGCGGAAGTCGACGGGCAGCTGTTCGAGGGCCGCGCGGACGAGCGCGATCGTGTGCTGCTGGAGCAGCCGCTCCTCTGGATCGAGAGCATTATCGGGCCATTCGTCCTGTCCGTCGTTCAACCGTGTCCCCTCTGCCACGTTCGCCTTGCGCGAGACCCGGCTGTACCACGCATTCCGCACGATCGTGAACAGCCAGGCGCGCGCGTCGTCATCTCGCAGCGACGAAAAGTAGCGGATCGCCCGCACACATGCATCCTGGACCACGTCCTCGGCGTCCGTGTCGTTCCTGGTGAGCCAGCGAGCGTAGTTGAATGCCGCGTCGAGGTGCGGCAGAACGGTTTCCTCGAACAGTCGCGGACGCATCGATTCATCTCATAGACACGCAACCGACCCGCTTTATTCCCGGGAATAGCCCCCGTGCCGGCGCGGTCTCTACCTGCAGATGGCACTGGTCGGTCGCCTCCGGATTGCTCTGTTCACCGCGGGAACGCTGGTGGCCGTTACTGGGCATATCGGAGGACTGCTGGTGTGGGGTGCGGACTTTCTGCACCCGTAAGGGAGGTACGTGTGTCACGGACAGAAGATGAGAAAGAACTCGATCGACGGAACTTTCTGAAATGCATGGCATGGGTTGGGACTGGTGCGATCTGGACGCTGTCAAGCGGCGTGTTGAAAGGATCTCCGCTGGAGCAGGCCGTTCGGACGCCGATGATGTCGCACGACGCGCTCCGCTTCGTGCAGATCAGCGACAGTCACATCGGATTCGACAAGCCTGCAAACGCGGACGTCACCGGGACCCTGCGCGCCGCGATCGCCAAGATCAAGGCTGCGCCTGAACCGCCGGCGTTCGTCCTTCATACCGGCGACTTGACGCATCTGTCGAAACCAGCGGAGTTCGACACGCTGCAGCAGGTGCTGTCGGAGCTGTCCGTTCCGGTGTTCTACGTTCCGGGCGAGCACGACGTGCTCGAGGACGATGGCAAGAGCTATCTGGCACGGTTCGGCAAGGGGACGCGGGGCGCCGGGTGGTACAGCTTCGATCAAGGCGGCGTCCATTTCATCGGCCTCGTGAACGTCGTCAACCTCAAGGCTGGCGGCCTCGGCACGCTCGGCGGCGAACAGCTCGAGTGGCTCGAGAAGGACGTCAAGCGCCTCAAGAGCAGCACGCCGATCGTCGTGTTCGCGCACATCCCCCTGTGGTCGGTGTACCCCGAGTGGGGATGGGGCACGGAAGACAGCGAACGCGCCCTGTCGTATCTGAAGCGGTTCGGGTCGGTATCGGTGCTCAACGGGCACATCCATCAGGTCATGCAGAAGGTTGAAGGCCACGTGACGTTCCACACCGCGATGTCAACCGCCTTTCCGCAACCCGCGCCAGGCACTGCTCCATCGCCTGGGCCGATGAAAGTCGCCGACGACCGGCTCCGGAAAGTGCTCGGCCTGTCCCGGATGTCATTCCATGGCGTCAATCATCCGATTGCGATCACCGACGTGCCGCTCGAAACGGAGATGCAGACAGCCGACGCCCACGAAGTGGTGATGGACAACTTCAGCTTCACGCCAGGCAGCGCATCCGTGCCGGTCGGCACGACCGTCATGTGGACGAATCACGACGACGTGCCCCACAACGTAGTCAGTACGGAGCAGAAGTTCAAATCACCCGTGCTCGACACCGACGAACAGTTCTCCCATCGGTTCGACACGCCTGGAGCGTACAAGTACTTCTGCTCGATCCACCCGAAGATGACCGGCCGCATCGTGGTCGGATGACGCATGCGACGAATCACTTTCTTTGGCATCGTCATCGCGCTCGTGGCGGTCTCCTTGGTATTGAGAGCAGCGTCTTCAGGCGCGAATCCCGTGCCTGAAGTGCAGGTGGTGGCGAACAAATTCGCGTTCGAGCCGGCCGTCATTCAGGTGACGGCAGGAGAGCCAGTCCGGCTTGTGATTCACTCCGTCGACCGCGTACACGGGTTTTCGATACGCGACTTGAGCATCGACGTTCAAATTCCCCGAAGCGGGACGTCGTCGTCGAATTCACAGCCCCGCGCGCGGGGCGCTACGAAATCGCCTGCTCCGAATTCTGCGGGAGCGGGCACAGGCACATGAAAGCGGCAGTCGTGAGCGTGGCGCCCACGCCAACGGCTGGCAGCTGATTATCGAAAGGATCAACATCATGCGCAGGTTCTTCTTTGCGGCGGGTCTGGCCGCGTCGACGTTCGTTGTGGCTGCATGCGGCGGCGGTTACAGTACTTCATCGCCGTCTGGTCCCAGCGACACACCGCCTCCCGCCGGTGCAGTCACCATCAATGTCGTTCGCGAGAACGGCAACCAATCGTTTTCGCCGAATCCCGCAACCGTACCAACGGGACAGACAGTGGTATGGCACAACATCGACACGACGACGCACCGCGTGGTGCTCAACGACGGCAAGCTGGATACGGGAAACCTCGCACCGGGCGCGTTCAGCCAGCCCATGACGCTCGGTGCGCCCGGCCCTTATCACTGCTCGATTCATCCGGACATGGTAGGGAGCGTGATGGTCACGGCATCAGCCGGCACCCCACCTGTCGCCGGACCCTATTGAGCCCGGCAAGTGCACGCGGGATCCTGTGAATCGGGATGGCCGGCGAGTCGAACGCGGCGGTGCGGCGCGTATGTCGTCGTATCGACGCCTTCGGCGAAGCCGGCCTACACTCGCGAGCCACATAGCGTCGTCCAGAGAGAGGCGTTGATCGGATTCGGCTGGCTTGTGACGACGCTCGGTTGGTGCGCCGCCCGCTCACGATTTTTCGGCGAGATCAAGCAGCTCGTCTAACGTCATTGTGAGTAAGCTCTCTTCGGGGACATCGGTCCCACGCTCGCGGAGCATCATCACCAGGCTTTTCTTCTGACAACCATCGCACAGCCGCTCCTCGTTGCAGTCGATGAGCATCGGCTGGTCACTGCCCTGCAGCGATACCTCATAAGCGCGACCACAAGCGGCACACACATAGTCGAGCAGGACTACTTCGTGTGTGCCGATTGTCAGCGTGCCATTGCCTTGCCGAAGTCGTCGCTGAGTCGCCATGACCAATTCGCCGGCAATGGGTGTGTGCGTGTTCTTAAGCCCGCTGGCTGCCCGGGTCTCCTGCTATCCGTCGATAATGTTCGTCGAATCCCGGGATCCGGTCGCCAATGTATTTCGCGATCTGCGTTGCGGCGACCGCGATCAGCGCATTCCTGACGTTGTCCCACACTTCCAGCAGCTGCCCGGGAACGTTGCCGCTCGATTCGAATTCGAACTGACTACCATCAGACGGTTCAGAAGACCGTCGCACAGACCGCCCACGGACCGTCGCGGCGAGTAAGATACCCGCAGCAAAAGCTCCGCCCAGGAAGTATTGAGGTCTCGCTTGGTAATGCGCGCGCCAATCCGTGGCGGCCTCGACCTTCTCTTCGAGCTCGCGCAGGTTCGAACCGAGGCGCTGTCGTGTTCGGTCGATATGAGCCTCTATTTTGTCGGCTGCTTGATCCATTCGAGATTCTCCTTGAGCGAATCAATCGTTCGGTCCGGAACGGGCGCGACTCGCTTCATCCTTCGCACACCGACACCGATCGCAATGGCGCCGACGGTTGCTGTGATGAGTGCGATCACCAATGTCGCGGCCCACATGGCCATGACGGCCGAGAGCGCGTAGGCAGCTGTCCACAGCAGGAAGCTCCAACTGCTCAGGACAATGACGCTGCCAGCCGCCAGCCATAGCGCTGACGAGGCCGCTCGCGTGGCCTCCTCTTGAATCTCCGTCTTCGCCAGCCGGATCTCGGAGCGGAAGAGTTCCTGCGCATTACGTAACATGTCTTGCAAGACGTCTGCAATCGATCGATCACCAGCCACCGCAGGACTCCTTCCACGTGATCAATTGCGAACGACCGTCCGGCCGAGCATGAATCCGAAGACCGCCGCGATCAAGAGCGCCGGCCCGGGATTGTTCCGGACGAGAATCTGGACGTCGGCGATCATGCGTCTCGCGTCGTGCGAGCGCATGTAGTCCGCAGTCCCGCTCAAACTATCTGCGGCCGCCTGTGCAAACTCTTTGACTTTCTGCCCAGGAAGTCCCTCTGCTCGTTCTTCGATGATGGATGCGGCCGTGTCGAGTCGTTCAGCGACCGCCGGCCGCGCCTCGTCGACCTTCTTCGTTGCCGCACGGGCAGCATCGAATGTCGCGTCCCTTACCTCTCTCACTTTGTCAGCCGCTTCTTGGGCAAAAGGGTCGGCCTGAATACCATCCGCTGGGGTGAACTTGCCTGTCATGGATCTGCTCCTCTTCAATGTTGCGCAGTCAGCCTTTTCGACTGACGGTACGGACAGAGCAACTATCGCGCCATTACCGGTATTCCATCCGGGAGCACCCGCGGCCCTGGCTGTCTCGCGTGAGTTGTAGAGGCTGCAAAAACGGCGGCACATTTGAAGCGCCGAGCTTCACTCTCAATTCTTGCCCCGTTTCGTAGGCGTATGTTGGGGTGCAACGGATCTGACGGCGGGCTTTCCCCAATCAAATTGGCAGCGCCGCGAGATGTTCCCGCATGGCCGTGGCATCGGAGGCTCGCATGCTTGATCATGCGAGCGACCTCGCGGGCCAGTTCGTCGGCGCTGTCCGCGAGACGCACGGCGCGCGCATCAATCAACCAATACAATCAACGGCAGTGGTGTATTTTGCGGCATTCGCCGCCGCTCTTGTCGTCGACACAGTTCCGGTGTTCGCGCCGCCCGCGTGGACCATTCTCGCTTTCATCATCGTCAAGTGGGAACCGAATCCATGGGCCATCATCGCGGCGGGCGCAATCGGCTCGGTGATCGGCCGTTACATCCTCACGCTCTACATGCCGCGCGTCTCGGCCAAAATCTTCCGCCGCTGGGAGAACGACAACCTCTCGTTCCTGGGAAAAAAACTCGGCGGGCGATTCTGGCACGCGAACACGTTTGTCATGCTCTATGCGATTTCACCACTCTCGACAACGGCTCTTTTCACCGCGGCCGGCATGGCGCGAGTGAATCCATGGAATATTCTGCCGGGGTTCGGCCTCGGCAAATTCCTCGGCGACGCATGGGTTCTCTTCACCGCCAAAGCGACAGCAGACGAAGCAACCAATCTGCTGCACGGCAAGGTGTCTTGGCAAACGGCGCTGACGGCAGCCGCCGCTCTGCTGCTGATTTCCGGCGTGCTGTTCGTCGATTGGCGGGAACTGCTCGGGCGCAAAAAGCTGCGCCTGAACTTTGCCATCTGGAAACGTTGACCGAGGCTGGCTGGCCGCAGCCGAGCTGCATCATCCTTTCGTCGGTGATCCACGACTTGCAGCGCTTCGCAAGACACTGCGGTTGCGTAGCTGCTGGATGACGCCGTTCAACTCGCGATCGGTTGATGCGGACACCGGCGGAGCTCTCCGCGACGGCGATGGTGCGCGGATAGTACCCCTTCGCATGAGCGTTTTCGACTAAGCTCGCGTTCTAGCGATCTACTTCGCTACCACTCTTGGCGTTCAAGTGAACTCGGCCAACGACGGAGAGAGACGATGAATCGATCTCCTCTCGCGACGAGCGCGGGCAAATCGGGCTCCACGGCGGACGTGATCGCCGGCCTGGTGGCAGCGGCTGTCGTCCTCCCCAAGGCCATGGCTTACGCGACCGTGGCCGGTCTGCCCGTCGCGGTAGGGCTCTACACCGCCCTGGTTCCGATGGCGATCTATGCGCTGGCCGGTTCGTCGCGCGTGCTCAGCGTCAGCTCCACAACCACGCTCGCGATCCTGACAGGGACGCAACTCGCTCTCGTGGTTCCCGACGGCGATCCGGCGAAGCTCCTCACCGCCACTGCTGCGCTCACGGCGCTCGTCGGCGTGATGCTGATCCTGGCGGGAGTTCTCCGCCTGGGCTTCGTCGCCAACTTCATCTCGACGCCGGTATTGACCGGGTTCAAGGCGGGCATCGGCCTCGTGATCGTTCTTGACCAGGTGCCGAAGGTTCTTGGCATTCACATCACCAAGGCAGGGTTCTTCCGAGACCTTTTCCAGGTCGCGCATCACATTCCCGAGACATCGCTGATTGTGCTGGCCGTGGCCGCGGCAACCTTCGCGGTACTGATCGGCATGGAGCGACTGTGGCCACATTCGCCGGCGCCGCTGGTCGCCGTCGGAGGCGCGATCGCCGCGTCATGGTTTTTCGGCCTAGAAGCACGTGGAGTCTCGATTGTCGGGATGATTCCGCAGGGGTTGCCGGCACTCACGATGCCGGACGTCTCGCTGCTCGAGCAATTGGTGCCGGGCGCGCTCGGAATCGCGCTCATGAGCTTCACCGAGACGATTGCGGCAGGCCGCGCCTTTGCGCGTCCGGCTGAACCGCCGATCAAACCGAACCGCGAGCTGATTGCAACCGGCGTCGCCAATGTGGGTGGCGCGGTGCTCGGGTCGATGCCGGCGGGCGGCGGTACGTCCCAGACCGCAGTCGTCCGCTCTGCAGGCGGACAGTCTCAACGTGCTTCGCTCGTCACTGCGGCGGCTGCACTTGCCACGATGCTGCTCCTCGCACCGCTGCTCGGCCTTCTGCCGAACGCCACGCTGGCGGCAGTGGTCATCGTCTATTCGGTCGGGCTGATTCAGCCGGCGGAATTCCTCGGCATTCGCGCCGTACGATCGATGGAGTTTCGTTGGGCGCTGATCGCCTGTGTCGGAGTGCTGATCTTCGGCACACTCAGAGGGATCGTCGTCGCGATCATTGCGTCGATGATCGGGTTGGCCAGCCAGACCGCACAGCCGCGAGTGTCCGTCATCGGGCGCAAGCGCGGGGCAGATGTGCTACGGCCAGTGTCGGCCGAACACCCCGACGATGAACTCTTCGAAGGGCTGTTGATCGTGCGACCGGAAGGGCGCCTGTTCTTCGTGAACGTGCAGAACGTCGTCGATCAGATCAGCGCGCTCGTCGAAAAATACCAGCCGCGTGTGCTGACGCTGGACATGAGCAGGACACCGGATCTCGAGTACTCGGCCCTGCAAACGCTCATCGAGTATGACGAACGTGCGACCCAAAACGGGACCCTGGTGTGGATCGCGGGCTTGAACCCGGCCGTCCTCGAGGTCGTAAGGAACTCCGCACTGCATGAGCGACTCGGTCGAGAGCGCATGCTGTTCAATGCGCGCGAAGCAATCCGGCGCCACCAGGCCAGTCAGGCAAGCACCGCTCCGTCGGTGGACTCGACGACCGGCGCAATCTAGCGCGCGATGTCGCACTGGCCGATCGACATGTCCATGGCGGAGCGCAGCTGATCGCGATCCCAGCGCCTATCCCGTCGCGGCGATCTTCCTCTGCCCAACGTGCATAAGTCCCGCGGGCGAATCACCACCGACTTCCCTGGACGCATCGACGTTCACCCAGAGGGCGGCGCCTACGAGCAGCAGTGCCGCCATCGGGATGAACGGCGCGTCGTAACTGCCAGTACGATCCACGATGTATCCGTAGAGGACCGAGCCCGCAAGTCCTCCGACCTGGGCGAGCGTGTTCATCAGACCGACCATCGCCCCGGCGCTCCGCCCGCCGACGTCCAGACAGACGCCGAATACCCCGGACTGTTGGAGGGTGATTGCTCCATAGGTCAGGGCCAGGAAGACCACCGTCAGTACCTGATGGCGCGTGAACATGGCCGCCACAGTGAACACCGCGGCCGCCGTCAGCGCAGAGGCGCCAATGACTCGCCGGCCGCTCTTCACACCGAGCCGCCGCACCAGCGCGTCGCTCGCGACACCGCCGGCGAGGTTGGCACATGCGCCGACCACGAACGGAAGCGCCGAGAGGAGCAGACTCGCCTCGCTGAATCCGCGGCCACGAACGAGGAACGTATGAAACCAGCCCTGGAAGAAGTTGTAGACGTAGACGTAGCAGAACGCGAGCCCCAGCATCGACCACACGGTGCTGGAGCGACAGGCCTGTCGCCACGGGAACGCATGGCTTGCCGGCGAAGCCCCGGTGGCGGCGGTGAATGGCGGCGAGATGCGGCCACGCTTCTCCTCGGGCGAATCGCGGAACCACGCATACCAGACCGCCGCCCAGATCAGCCCGGTTACGCCGAATGCGTAGAAGGACATCCGCCAGCCGTAGCGCATCTGGATCGGCAGCACCAGCAGCGGCGCGACGGCGCCGCCCACCTGGCTCGCCATCAGGATCACGCCGGACATCGTGGCGCGTTGCCGCGCCGGGAACCATCGCGACACCACCACGGACGCATTCGGAAACGCGCCGGCTTCGCCCGCCCCGAACAGGAACCTGGTGAGCAGCAACGGGTAGAAACCGGTCATCGCGCCGGTCAGGGCGGTGAACGCCGACCACCACACCACGATGCGCGTGAGCACGCGCCGGGGGCCGCGGCGGTCGCCCATCATGCCGGTCGGAATTTCGAAGAGACCGTAGGCAAGCGTGAACACCCCCGTCACCCATCCCCACCCGATCGGGTCGATCCCAAGGTCGTCCTGCATGCGCGGCCCCGCCACCGAGATGCAGACCCGATCGATATAGGTGATGGCAAACAGGAGGACGAGCAGACCCACCACGCCGCGACGGTCGCTCGAGACACTCGGCAAGTTGGCTGATTGTGTCACAACGACGGCCTGATGCCGGACCACTCGCCCATCGCGACCGCCGCAACGGTCTTGTCGACCAGTCGCAGGAACGCGTCGATCGTCACCTCGAGATCGGCGTCAGGCGTGTCTTCTTCCTTGCAATGCGACAAGCCGTTGGTGGAACGGGCGAACATCATCACGGCCGGCATGACGCGGCTCATCTCGACCGCGTCATGAAGTGGTCCCGACGGCAATCGTGGCGCATGCCCCGTCAGTTCTTGCACCGCGGCAGCGCACAGGTCGATCAGGCGCGGATCAAACCTGCAGGGCTCGATCCGCCACAGGCGCCGCCACTCCACGGTCACGTCGTTGGCCATCGCAGCGCGCGATGCCGCCTCGTGCGCTTCGGCGAGAGCACGGCGTAACGTCTCGGGCTCGAGAGCCCGCTGATCGAGCGCGATTTCGCACACGCCCGGTATCGCCGTCACGATTCCCGGCTCGACCGAGACCGTGCCCACTGTGCACACCATTCCGGCGGCGGGCGTCGAATGGCGCCGGGCGATCTCGCGACAGGCGAGCGCCGTCTCGGCGGCCGCGAGAAACGCGTCACGGCGCATCGCGATTGGCGTCGACCCCGAGTGCGCGGCCTGGCCGACGAACCGCAGTAGATGGCGCTCGACACCGTAAGTGCCAATCACGGCGCCCGCGGATCGCCCCATCGCCTCGAGCACGGGCCCTTGCTCGATGTGAAGCTCGAGATAGGCGCGCGGCTGTCGATCGTCGAGTGCCTGACGCGCCTCGGGCATACGGGTCAGATCGACGCCGTTCTCCGCGAGCACGTCCTCGAGGCGCGCGCCGTGGCGATCCACCAGGGCTCGCACGCTGTCGGGCACGAGACTTCCACTCGCCGCCGACGACCCCAGCAGGCTCCGCGAAAAACGCGCGCCCTCTTCGTCGGCGAAGTCCACGACCGCCAGCGTGACGGGCGGGATGGTGCCCTTGAACCGGCAGAGCGCCTCGACGCCCGCAAGCACGCCCAGCGGGCCGTCGAGCCAGCCACCGTTCGGCACGGAGTCGAGGTGGCCGCCGATGATGACGGTGTCCGGGCGCGCGCCGCGCAGGGTGATCCAGTTGTTGCCGGCGATATCGGATTCCGCGCGCAGCCCCTCTTCGGCCAGCAGGTCGTGTAGCCAGCTGCGTGCGTCACGCCACACCGGTCCCCACGCGACACGCTGGGCCCCCTGCGCGTCGCTGGTCCGCGCCGCCAGGGCGCGAAGGTTGGCAATCACACGGTGGGTGTTCACGTCGCCTCCCGCAGCGTTACACGGAAACGAAAAATGGCTCTAGTCGCCGGCTGCGCATGACGATATCGCGATTCCGTGACTCGCTCGAGGCACAAGCCGAGGTAATCTGCATGAGGGGCAGAACATGCAGAACACTGTGGGAGCGCCGGATTGGTCGACAATCCCCGCGCCGCATGACGATGGCGCGACCCGCCACCTGCGATCGGCCCGCATGGCGTCCGTGCCGCTGCACTCGACTGGTGGCGAACTCGTCGATCTCTCGGCGCTGGCAGGTCGAACGATTGTCTACGCGTATCCCCGCACAGGGAAACCCGGCATAGACAACCCCGCGGGCTGGGACATGATCCCCGGGGCGCGCGGATGTACGCCGCAATCATGTTCCTTCCGCGATCACTTCGCCGAACTGCAGGCGCTCGGCGTCGATCACCTGTTCGGTCTGTCTACGCAAGACATTGAGTACCAGCGCGAAGCAGCGTCGCGCCTGCACCTGCCATTCGCGCTCCTCTCCGACGAGCAGTTGGAGTTGACTCGCGCGATGCGGTTGCCAACGTTTGAAACCAGCGGCTTGACGCTGCTGAAGCGCTTTACGCTGGCGATTCATAACGGCACGGTGGAGCACGTGTTCTACCCAGTGTTTCCACCAGATCGGAACGCTGGTGAAGTGGTCCACTGGCTCGCTCACCGTGAGGGTGCGCGACTCTGATCTGCGTAGACTGTGGCTGTGCATAGTCTCATCGGGCTCGAGGCCGTCGTCTTCGATCTCGATGGAACTCTGCTTGACCGTCGCCGAAGCTTTGAACGGTTCGTCCGAGATCAGTGGAACCGCTTCTCGCCCGTTCTTCAGTCTGTGGATCCGGCAGAGTACGTTCGGACACTCGTTGCGCTTGATCGTGATGGTTATGCTCCCCGCAACGAACTGTTCGCGGCGACCCTCGCGCAATTCGAACTGCCTTCGGATCTGGCGGAGACGTTGCTGCGGGATTATCGTGCCGGTTTCCCGAGTGCCTGCGTGCTGTTCCCTGATGCCGCTCAGACGCTCTCGTCGCTTCGTGCAGCCGGACTCAAGCTCGGATTGATCACGAATGGTTCCCTTCGCATGCAGAGCAGCAAGCTGAAGTCTCTGGCTCTTGTGCCCGCGTTCGACACGGTGCTGATTTCTGACGCCGAGGGCGTCAGCAAACCGAATCCTGAAATCTTTCGCCGCGCATCAGAGCGCCTCAGCACAGACCCCGAGCAAGCCGTTTTCGTCGGAGATCATCCCGACGTGGACGTGCTTGGCGCGCGACGTGCGGGGATGAAAGCCGTGTGGCGCCGGGATCGATCGCTGTCGCGAACGGTGGAGGCAGATGGAATCATCGAGAATCTTGGCGACCTTCTCCCGCTGCTTGGTTTGGATCGCAAGGAAGCCGCCATCTAACCGACAACGTCAGACCAGCCTCGACGGCTGGGCGCGCGGTGCTCACCTGCTTCGTTCGTTCGACGAATCAGCGGACGCACAGCTGCCATCACCGCGAGCACCACACCGAACGTGCACACGATGGTCGCCCCGGTCGGGAGGTCGAGCACGAGCGACAGATATACCCCCAGCGCCGACACGATCGTACCCATCGTCCAGCCAATCGCGAGGCGCCGCCCGACGGTGTCGGCATACAACATTGCCGCGACCGAGGGAACGATCAGGTAGCAGAACACCAGCAGCACGCCAGCGATCGCGACCGACGAGGTCACCACGAATCCGAACGACGCATAGAAGAGGAAGTCCCAGAAGCGCACCGACAGACCTTGTGCCACGGCGTTGTCGTGGTCCAGCGAGATGGCGAGAAACTTCTTCCGGAAGATGTAGTGGAAGACACCGATCGCGCCGTACAACGCCGCCGTCTTGCCGACTTCGCTCCATGAGACCGCGAGGATATTGCCCACGAGCATGTCCTTGAGGTGCTCACTCTCGGAGGTGGCTTTGCTCATCGCAAGAATAGCGGCGGCGGACGCGACGGCGTAGCAGATGCCGATAATGGCCTCCTGCGGGATGCGCGCCCGGTGGCCGCGAATGGTGGAGAACACGCCCGCTCCGATGAACGTGAACCCCAGGCTGATCCAGTACACGTCGGGCGCGTGCGGATCGCCGCCGCTCACCGGCAGCAGGATCGCGATTGCAGCCCCCAGCGCGGCGATCTGGGCCAGCGACAGATCCACGAAGATGACGCCGCGCTCGACGACATGCACGCCGAGATAGGCGTGAATGCCCGTCAGGATGAGGCTGGCGACGAAGGGCGCCGCCAGGAATTCCATCATTGCAGTGTCCATGGTGTCCTTACTTCGTCTGGGCGCCGACTTTCTTCAGCGCGCCGATGAGCAGGTTGATGTCGTAGTCGAACAGCTTGAAATAGTCGGTGACTTCCTTGACGCCGCCGACTGATGGCGGCATGACGAGGACCTCGGCGCCGGTGGCACGACCAATCGAGTTCGGGGTCTTCAGATCGAAGTAGGGCTCGACCAGCACCAGCTTGACGTTCTGGCGCTTCATGTCGTTGATCAAGTCGAGCGTGTGCTGTGGCGACGGCGGAATGCCCGGCCGCGGCTCGACGTACCCGATTACATCCAGCCCGAACCTTTCCGCGAAGTTGGGGAAGGACCGGTGGTAGGTGACGACCTTCGTCCCTTTGTACGGCGCCATCGTCGATTCCCACCGTTTCTCGGCCTCTGCCACCCGGGCCGTGAAGTCGGTGAGGCGCTGCTCGAAGAAGGCTCGGTCGCCCGGCCGGAGCTGCGACAGCTTGTCGGCGATCTCTTTTGCGACGAGTTTCCCATTTTCCGGATCGAGCCAGTAATGAGGGTTGCCCAGAGGGTGCACGTCGCCCTCCGCGCGTGTGATCTGCCCCTGGGGAATTTCCAGGATACGCGCCTTGAGAGAGGCGTCCACGTAGCCGCTGCCGCCCACCTGCACCTTCGCGTTGCGGCTTTGCTGGATGAGCGGCGGCAGCCAGCCGATCTCCAGGTCGCGGCCGACGGCGACCAGGATGTCGGCCTTCTGCAGCTTCAGGATGAAGCTGGGTTTGGCCTCGACGAAGTGCGGGTCCTGGTATCCACGCGCGATCGATTCCACCGTGATTCGATCGCCGCCGACTTCCCGGGCGATCGACGCGAGGTCCTCGGTCGTCGTGATGACTGTCAGCTTGTCCTCCGCGCCGGCGATGGGTACCACGAGCGACAGCATGCACGCGGCGAACCATGTCAGCTTCCTGAACGTCATAAACACTCCTCAGGCCTTCTGCCTGCTAGAACGGATGCGCACCGTGGGCGCCGATTGAAAACTGGAACTGGAAGAGAAATTCATTTGCGGGATCCCCAGTTGCGTAGTCGGTCCGCCTGTACTGGCCGCGCAGCTGGTTGAATTCGCTCGGCCAGTACGTCACGAAGAGCGATCCACCGGAATCGTGAAGCGTCGCCTCGTTGGCGTGGTCCGACCGGTCGTAGCGGGCGCCGCCGAACCACCTTCGGGCGAACTGATACTCTCCGGACAGGTAATAACCGAACGCGTTCTGCTCTCCGCCTGGCTGCTGGCGCCGACTCCAGATCAACTCCGATCGGCCGACGAACGAGCGGTAAATGGATCGCTGGAGCGGGCGCCACCGCAGCGTGGCGTCGATGCCATAGAGCTGGGTCGTGAACTGCCCCAGGTCCACCCCGGCGAACACACCCGACGCATTGTGGCCACGCGCGTACGACGTGCCGAGATCGATATTGGTGTTCTCCGTGAGGTCGTGATATCCGCGCAGGTGGGCGACGTACGATAGGTCGCTGGGCTCGCTCGAGTGGAACAGATCACCCGAGTCTCCGCGGAAGACCTGCCCGGTGGCTTCCAGGAAGAACCAGGGATTCGGCACGAGGCGCGCCACGGATAAGCCCGCGTCGCTGATCCCCTCTTCGCCGCCAACCAGGTTCTCCGTTACGAGCGGGCGATCGGCCCAGGGGAGCACATGGTTGTGCAGTGCATTGACCTTGCCGAATGCCGCGCGCACCTTGCCGGCACGGACCAGTAGACCACCGGGAACGGTCGGGAACGTTACGAAGCCTTCCTCGAGATCCACGCCCTCTTCACCGAAGGACAGGAAGAAATCCGCGCGCGCGTACGGATCGACGATGGCCTGAAAGGATGCTTCGGACTCGTGCATCGCGAAGGCCGGCGATGGGTTCACCGAGTTGTGCCCCGCCGCGCCGAGGAAGTCGCCGATGACGGCGATGTCCGGGTTGAACACTTTCGAGGATGCTGCACCAGCGCCGTAGACGGGCAGCGTTCCCGCAGCCCCCCCTCCCGCTTCCGCGCCGGGCGGTACCGGCGCGGTCGGCTGGCCGGCTGGCGCCTGGCCCTGCGGCGCGCCTGCCACGACCGGCTGTTGCGCCGCCGGCTCGCCTGCGTTCAGCTTCGCTTCGAGCGCGCTGAGACGATCGCCGTACTGCTTCTGCAGCGCATCGAGTTCCTTACGCAATTGATCGATCTCCTGTCGCAGCGCTTGCGCGTCCTGCGTCTGCGCCCACAGGGGCGCAGGCGCGATCAGCAGCGCACCGGAGACGGCATAGACGCGCGCGAATCGCAGACCCCGCATGATCACTCCAGTGCGGCCGGACACGCCCCACCACTGCGGGGCGGCGTGTGCAGGACCGCGAACCACCCGGACGCGCCCGAACATTTCGCGCAATGGCGAAGGGCGGACGTCACGAGCGATCGTGAAACCAGCTCAGAGCGGTGAAGAAATCAGGGTGTAGGCCGGTGGGGCGCGAGGCGGCAGTTCGAGACGAGCGGCGGCACGAGTGTGCTGAACCGCACTTCCGGGCGGCGTGGCAACTGGCCTCGGGACGATGGCGATGCGCGATACGCGTACGCCTGCAGCCCTGAAGGACTGCATCCAGTGGCAGAGCACGCAGTGGGTGGGCGCCTCCCGTGTCTGGGCGGTGTGGACTACGTGGGACCCACGAAAATGTCCGGCACCGGCTACCGCAGACAGCTCGTCCGCGCAGATCACACTGTGGGCCGTCGCGGACAAAGTGCCGAGGGCGGCGAACGACCAGAGAATGAGCGACGCCGCCCATACCCTCGCCGAGCCACGGAACCACTTCAGCATCCCATTCAAGGGTACGGGAATCGAGCCTTCTTCGCAATGAGGCCTCTTTTCCCCGTCACGCGACAAGGCTCACGAGGCGATCGCGCGGATTGGACCTGATCCGGCTCCCGGCTCCGGCACAACGCGGTCGAGGCTGGCGGCGAAACCGGCCGACTGTGCCGTCGTGCGCGCACGAGTAACCCAAACTTGCAAAGAGAACGGAGATCCGAGGTGAGCCATGCTGACTGAGACTCCAATCGTTCCGTATATCCCAGCCAAGGATATGGCTCGGGCGCGGAAGTTCTACGAAGAGAAGATTGGCCTCAAGCCAAAGCAGGAGTACGAAGGAGGGGTCATCTACGAATGCGGCAAGGGGTCGTGGGTGTTCATGTATCCAACGCCGAACGCCGGCACGTCACAGGCGAGCACGGCATTCTGGGCGGTGGAGGACGTTGCGGCCGAAGTGGCACAGCTGAAATCGAAAGGCGTCAAGTTCGAGGACTACGACATGCCGGGAATCAAGACCGTCGACGGCATCGCAACCGGGGGCGGCGCGAAGACGGCATGGTTCAAAGATACCGAGGGAAACATTCTCGCGGTGAGCCAGCGGCTCTGACCATGACGATCGATGGCGGCGGCGGCATGGCTGGAACAACCGAATTCCTGAAGTTCCTCGTGGCGCTGCAACGGACGAAAGGACGGAGAGCATGACGGACAAGATCACGATCGCAACCTGCCTGTGGTTCAACAAGAACGCCGAAGAGGCCGCGAAGTTCTATGCCGCGACATTTCCGAACAGCCGCATCACCGCGGTGCACAAGTCGCCCAGCGACTATCCAAGTGGCAAGGCCGGCGACGTGCTGACCGTGGAGTTCACCGTGCTCGGGCAGCCTTTCGTCGGGCTGAACGGCGGCCCCGAATTCACCTTCGACGAGGCAGTCTCGTTCCAGGTGTTCACCGATACGCAGGAAGAAACCGATCGCTACTGGAATGCGATCGTCGCCGGCGGCGGACAGGAAAGCGTGTGCGGCTGGTGCAAGGACAAGTTCGGATTGAGCTGGCAGATTGTGCCTCGCGCACTCATGGAGGCGATGAACGATCCCGACAACGCCGCCGCCAAGCGAGCGATGGACGCGATGATGACGATGAAGAAGATCGACATCGCGACGATCGAGGCGGCACGCGCCGGCGAGGCTCGCGCGGTTCGCCACGCGTGACGCCCGGAAAGGGTGATCGAGGTCGCTCGACTACTTCTTGGCGGCAGCCGCCGGCGCGGTCCCGAGCTGCACGGTGGTCGCCGTGATCATCTGCTTCTCCTCTGGCCCCTCGGCGACGATACGCTCCCCGACCTTCAATGCTGATGCATCAACCTTGTTCTTGCCCTGCGTGATCTTGGTCTTTGCGTCGAGCATCACCATGACGGTCTTGCCGTCGGTTGTCTTGACCATGAGGTTCTTGCCGTCAACGCTCGAAATGGTGCCCATCACTTTATGGGCATGACCCTCGTGGGCGCGTGACACTGCAGGAACGACGAGCACTGCCGCAATAATCAACCCCGTGATCAGCCACGTCTTCATTTGTGTTCTCCTGAATGTTGCATTGTAGATGATGGCGGTGCCGCAACGTCGCCGCCTTGCAGGAACTTCTCCTCCTCGATTTGCTGCAGAACTTCCTTTCGTGACCTCGGAGTCAGCGTGTCCATTTGCTCGATTTCTTCTGAA
>Ga0207645_10001555_pt1 | contig 18778 bp, 16 predicted proteins | sample KBSM53metaG_FD_184331 | JGI IMG/M metagenome (GOLD analysis project Ga0207645, IMG submission 184331) | Miscanthus rhizosphere microbial communities from Kellogg Biological Station, Michigan, USA - KBS M5-3 metaG (SPAdes) (version 2) | ecosystem: Host-associated > Plants > Roots > Rhizosphere >...
GGGCGGCAGCACGGCCGGCACCACCGGCACGGCTGGTCGCGGCGGCACCACCGGCGCGGGCGGCGCGGGTAACGTCGCCGGCGTCCTCGACGGCGTGATGATGACCGGGCCCTGCCTGCGCGACACCGAGCCTTCGGTTTGCGCGACGGTCAGCGGCAACTGCCCGAACACGGGTATCTCCGACATCGCGCTGCGCGGCGTGCTCACCACCGACAAGACGGTGACCCTGGGCGGCGATCCCGCCACGACCTACACGATCGTCCTGCACGTTCAGGGCGAGGTCGAGTCGAAGAACTACACCAACGGCACCGATCAGAACTCGTCGCTGACCTCGCCGAGGGCCGACGGCTGGCGCGGTCACAACGGCGGCGCGAACCCGGTGCCCCAGACCAACAACGCGTACAACGTCTACATGCTTCGCGTGACCGATCCGGGCGCGACGGCGCGTGACTTCTTCCTCAACTCGCTCGAGCCCCCGGGCGTCGAGAACCACACGACCTACGGCATCGACTACACGACGCCCGCGGCCGGTTCGCCGGGAGCGCTCACGGCCAAGGGCGGCGCCACCATCCGCGTCGTCGCGGCCGACTCGAACTGCAGCATGATCAAGAACTGCGGCCCGAGCGTCAGCGGCAGCACCTGCCTGTCGCCCATCATCCTGCAGAACATCGAGCCGACGGCGGTGTCGAAGAACCCGAGCTTCAACTTCAGCAACGCCTACAACGGCCAGTGGATCGTCCTGACGGTCAAGAGCGTCACGCCTTAGGATCCGGGCCCTGCCGACCGGCGATCGCAAGCGCGTAACAAAAGCGCAAAACTGGAGATCGCCGGTCGGGTTGTCGTTTACTGTCCCTGTGCTCGCCGGCGGCTTGGGCGGGCCTCCACGTTCCGTCCGATGAGGTGACCGCCGTGACAACTGCAAGCTCCGTCAGACGCCGCGGAGTGGTGTGCGGCCTCATACTCGGCGCGCTTCTGCTCGCCGCGAGGCCCGCTTCCGCCGACCTGATCCTTTTCGACAAGGACGGCTGGACGTTCTTCACCGACGGGCGAATCAACACCTTCTTCTCGTACGGCCAGGGCAACGACTTCCCCAGGCCGACGCCCAACAATCTCGATCCGAACGTCAGCCACGGCGTCGTCGGCGAGGGTCAGCCGTTCACGGCAGGCTTCCCGACCCAGCCGCAGGGGTTCAACGGCAAGTACTCCGCGGTCCGCCTGCGCAGCGGCTTCCTCGGCTCGATCATCGCGTTCGGTATCAAGCGCCAGGCCACCGAGTGGACGTCGATCAAGAGCTACGTCGCCCTGTGGCAGACGGCGGAGACGAACTTCCGCAACCGCGACTTCGATGTACTGGGCAAGGACAACCCCTACCGGTCATTCGACGTCCGCGAGGGCTGGCTCGCCATCGAGGGTCCCTGGGGCGCCCTGGTCGCGGGCAAGCAGGGCGGGATCCTGGGCGGCATCTCGACCGAGATCGACTTCCTCTACGGCCATAACTACGGCCTCGGCCTCCCCTGCGTCGAGTTCTACTTCCCGAGCTGCGGGCACATCGGAACCGGCGCGCTCGGCAACGGCGTCGCGGCCGGCTTCACGTACACGACGCCGTCGCTCGGCGGTCTCCGCTTCAAGGGCGGCCTCTACGACCCGGTCCGCCTGCTGGGCGCCTGGGAACGCGCGCCTTATCCGCGGCCCGAGGGCGCGCTCTGGTTCGAGCGTCGGATCTCGCCCAGCGTGATGTTCAAGGTGCAGGGCGAGGGGATGTACCAGTACATCGCGATCAAGGAGAACGTCCGGGAGGACAGGGTGTGGGGCGTGGAGGGTGGCGCGCGCCTCGAGGCCGGTCCGCTGCGCCTCGGCATCTCCGCGTACCACGGCAAGGGCCTTGGCTCGTACATCGCGCTCCAGAACGCCGCATCGACGTTCGACCAGGTCTATCGCGACATGCGGTACTTCACGGGCATGTACGCGCAGCTGGCGCTGGTGTTTGCGCGCGAGCAGTTCTCGACCGGCATCGGCCGCGTGATGGGCCACCTGCTGGACTCCGACAAGAACGGCCACGTGGTCCTGGACGACATGGGCCGGCCGATGCTGGACATGAACGGTAACCCGATCATCGATCTCACGCCCGCGTACGGGAACAGCAACCTCAAGTACCAGACCGGGTTCTCGCTCGCCTTCTACCACCACGTGTCCGACGTGCTCGTGCTGGGGATCGATTACTTCCGGTTCCAGACCGACTGGTGGGGCGCGCGGAATGCGACGCTCGATCCGACGACCTCCACCGTCACCATGCTGCAGCCGGGCTCCCTGCCGGGCGAGAAGCAAGTCGTCCACTTCTTGAACATGGGCGCGACCTTTCACTGGTAGGCGTAGCCGTGAGGAAAACCAACCGAGGTGATCTCGTGAACATCCTGAAAAAACTCAAAAGGTCGAACGGCGTACGCGTCGGGGTCTGCCTCGCTGCTTGCCTGCTGGGAAGCCGTGTCGCGCGCGCCGAGGTGAAGCTCGTTGAAAAGGACGGGTGGACGTTCACCTTCGACGGCCGCGTGAACGCGTTCCTCAGCGGCGGTTTCGGCGACGACCTCCCCAACTCGCCGGGCATGGCTCCCGACGGATCCTCGTACACCGTCATGGGCAGCCCGGCCACGGTCGACAGCATCCCCGACGTCGGCTGGCACGTGAACTTCGGCCAGAAGGACGTGAACGGCAAGTTCACCAACATCCGCGTGCGCAGCGGTATGTACGGCAACATTCTGGGCTTCGGCATCGCACGCAAGATCAGCGACACCACGTCGGTGCGGGGATACATCTCGATCTGGTCGACGGTCGAATCGCTGGGCGAGGACAAGTGGGCGCCCATCAACCCGGTCGCGCGCGAGGGCTACCTCGCCGTGAACGGCCCCTGGGGCACGGCCTACGTGGGCCGCATGCTGGGCTGGATCGGCCGCATGTCTTACGACATCGACAGCGCGTACGGTCACGGGTTCGGCGTCGGCTTGCCGTGCACCGACGCTCTGGGGCCCGCCTGCGGTCATACGGGCGCGGGCGCGATCTTCCCCGGCTACAGCGCCGGCATGATGTACGCGACGCCGAGCCTGGGAGGCCTGAAGCTCAACGTCGGCATCTACGACCCCGTCATCTTCTCGGCGAACAGCGACGACTGGTCGCGCGCCAGCTTGCCGCGCGTGGAAGGCGCCGTGACGTTCGACCGGCCGATCGGCGAGACGGCCCGGGTCAAGTTCGGCGTCGAGGGCATGTACCAGCAGGTCTCGCGCACCGACACCACGACCATGGCCGATGTCACCGGGTCGGTGTCCAGCGTGTCGGGCGGCCTGCGCATCGAGGCGGGCCCGTTGCGCCTCGGCGTCTCGGGCTTCACCGGGAAGGGCCTGGGTCTCTACTACGCGCTCCAGAAGACGTCCGCCACCGAGGACCAGACGCACAAGTTCCGGACCTTCACCGGCTTCTACGGGCAGGGCGGCCTCGAGTTCGGGCGCGTGCTGCTCACCGGCGGCTTCGGCATGAGCCTGGTGGCACAGACCGCCGACGACAAGATGAACACGATGCTCAGCGTGATCCGCTACCACCGCGGCATCTCGGCCGGCGTCTACTTCCACGCCACCGACAGCATCGTCATCGGCCTGGATTACTTCAACTTCGCGGCCGGATGGTGGGGCGCGCCGCTGGCGACGGGCGGTCATATCGCCGGCGAGCAGCAGCTGATCAACTTCGTCAACGGCGGCGTGACTTATTATTGGTAGGTGAAGCCGGGTCCGCTCGCCACCGCCGTCGCCGAACAGATCGCGTCGAACGATAGCGCGAGCGGCCACGAGGCCACCTTCGCGGACCACCGCGCCCGCCTGACGCGCGAGATTGCCGAGCGCGCGCCCGCGTCGGGCCGCGGGCGGCTGTGCCTGCTGGGCGCGGGCAACGCCAACGACGTCGACCTGGACGCGCTGGCGGCACGCTACGCCGAGATCCACCTGGTCGACATCGACCCGGGCGCCGTCGCGCGCGCGGCCGCGCGCGTGTCGGAGGCACGGCGCGCCCAGATCGTCGCGCACGTGCCCGTCGACGCGTCGGGCCTCTTCGATCGCCTGGAAGGCTGGGCGGCCAATCCGCCGGCGCCCGACGCGATCGGGGGCGTCATCGGCGCCGCCGTCGCGCGCGTGGTCGCCGCCCTGCCCGGCCCGTTCGACGTCGTCGCGTCGTGCAGCCTGCTCACGCAGCTTCAGCTGGTGTTGCTGCAGGTCATCGGCGACACCAACCCGCGGTTCGGAGAGCTGCGCGAGGCGGTCAACCGCGCGCATGTCCGCGTGCTGGGGGCGCTCCTGGCGCCGGGCGGCGTCGCGCTGCTGGTCACCGATCTCACCGACAGCGGCATCTACCCGCCGCTCAATCACGTCGCCGCGAACGCGGACCTCGGCCGGCTGATGAGCGACATCATCGCGGGCGGCCACTTCATCTTCGTCGCGCACCCCGGCCAGCTGTCATCCGAGATGCGGCGCGATTCCGAGCTGAAACAACAGTTCGCCGTTCGTTTCCCGATCGGCCCCTGGCTGTGGCGCAACGGGCCGAGCCAGGTGCTGCTGGTGTACGCCCTCGAGGTCCGGCGCAACGATTAGAAGGTCGCGAGCACGCCCGCGGACGCGAGCAGCGACGGCCGGCCCAGGCGTCCCGCGTCGACGAAGTTCAGCCGGATCAGGTTATCGGGCCAGGTGATCCCGACCTGCGCGTCGGCGACGACCGCGACCCGCGACACCACCGGCACGACGACGCCGGCGCCGGCGACGGCCAGCGCCGACCACGTGTTCGATTGCGAGCCGTCGTAGTTGGGCGCGCCGACGCCGGTGACGCGCGCGCGGTACACGCCGCCACCGACGGACAAGATCGGCTGCACGCGCGTGCCGGCGCGGAAGCCGCGCAGGAGCTCGATCACCCCGAACATCTGGCGAATCTGCGCGCTCCCTTCCGGCGCGCGCAGCTCCGCGTCGCTTCCCAGGCCCGCGACGGTGATGCGGCCGGCCCAGCCGCCCGTGCTGCCGTACGAGGCGCGCACGATCGGCTGCCAGACCGGGCTGACGGCGCCGGCGTTGTCCAGCACGCCGACGGCGGCCTCGACGCCCAGCCCGGCGGTGACGGCGGCGGGCGCGGGCGCCGCGGCGGCTCCGCCGGCGGCGCCTCCCGACGACGATGCCCGTCGTTGCGAGGCCAGCCAGTACTGCGCCAGGCTTGCCTTCAGCAACTCGACGGCCTGCACCGCCAGCACCACCGATCGCGACGGCTCGCCCGGCTTGCCCGCAACGTCCAGCCGCACGCTCTGGATGACCGACTTGCCGGCGATGCGATCGCACACCCAGATCTCCGCGGTGTTCACGGTCGCGGCGCGCACGATCGCGAACGCCGCGATCGGATCCAGCTCGCGCCCAACCGTCTCCAGCGCCGTGCGCACGTCCAGCACGGCGTCCTGGGGCAGCATGCTCACCTCGAACCCGGCGGCGGTCAGCTCGCCGCGCACGCGCGCCAGCGCGTCGGACGTCACGTCATCGGTGACCGGCGGCTTCAGCAGCACCACGCGGTAGCTCAGCTCGGCGCGCGCCACGGACGCGGCCGCGGCCACGGCTACCAGCCCGGCAGCGACGGCTTGGCGCATACGCCCCATACCAAGGGAATGGCCGCAAGTGCCCCTCGGCGTGGGATGAGATGCGCTCTAGTCGCGCAGCAGCTTCTTGGCGGGCTCGGCGTACGCCCCGGAGGGGAAGCGTTCCAGGTATTCCGACGCGATCGGGCGGGCGGCCGCGCTGCCGCGCAGCTTGTGAACGAGGATCATCCGGCGGCCAAGCGCCTGGGCGGCGTAGGTCCCGCGCGGGCTCTCGGACAGGTAGCGCTCGTACCATTCCAGCGCCGTCTTCGCGGCCCCGACGCCGGATTCGTCCTCGGCCAGACCGCCCAGGAAGAATGCGGCCTCGCGCGCCGGCCCCGTCTGCGAGAAGCGGTCGCGTTCCGCCAGCAGCGCACGCCGCGCGACGTCGCTGCGGCGCACGTAACGGGCGGCATCGGCCAGCGCGGTCAGGTCAGCCGCCGACGCGCTCTCGAACGTGCGCGCGAGCCCGCGCTGTTCGGCGTTCGCCAGCACCGCCTCGAACTCACCTTGCGCGATCAGCTTGCTCCAGCTGACGTCGCCAGCCACGGCCGGCGCCGCGACGTTTCGAACCGCCAGCGCCCGGGCGCGCGCGGCATGCGCCGGTGCCGTCGCCGGCGCGGCGATCGACGGCGCGGTCGCCGGATCGTCGACGAACGTCGGCTCGGGCGACTCTTCGCGCCGGCGCGGAAGGTTGGAGGCCTCGGGCGCCCCCGGCGTCGCGTCCAGGAAGAGATCGCCGTCCTTCACGCTCGCGACCAGATGCTGGCCCGCCTCCATCGTCAGCCCGCCGCCGGCCGCCAGCGGCCCGCGCACGATGACCTTGCCCCGCTGCATCTGCACGTCGAGGACCTCTTCGGAACCCGACCAGCGCACGTCGAACTCGGTGCCGACGACCTGGACCGAGTACGGCCCCGCGTCGATTGTCCACTTCGCGGCCGGCTTGTGCGTGACCCGCACGTGCGCGCGCCCGCTCTCCAGCAGCACGCGGCTGCCGTGAGCGTCGATGTCGGTCACCCGCGTGCTGGTCCCTGGATCCAGCGCCAGCGATGACCCGTCCGAGAACTGCAGCTCGGTCCCGCCTTCCGCCTTGGCGCGGACGTAGCCGCCGTCGCTGACGCTGCCGTTGACGACCGCGAAGGTCAGCGTCGAATCGGTGCGGTGGTACAGGACCACCGCCGCCGTCGCGCCCGCCGCCACCAACGCCAGCGACCAGGCCCCGAAATGCGACGTCGACCGCAACGTGCGGCGCGCGACCGCCTGTTCGAAGCGCACCAGGCCCGCCTGCTCGTGCCCCGTCAGCCCGTCGTCGAACGTGCTGCGCGCGGCGCCGATCAGCTGGTCCAGCGTGCGATGAGAATCGTTGACGTCCCGCATTCCGTCGAAGCTCCCCCCTAAATTCCCGGATGAGCGCCTCATGATCGCTCCCCCCCGGGAGTTTCCTGCACCAATTTCGGCCCGTAGTGAGCCAGCACCGGATCCCGCTCGACCAGCAGTAGTACCCGGGCCCACACGCGCGCCAGACGGCGCTTCGTCGTGGCCAGCGACAACTTGAGCGCAGCAGCGACCTCCGTCAACTCCAGCCCCTCCATGAAACGCAGCACGAACGCAGCACGGTCCGTGGCATTGACGCGATCGAGGATCTTGTAGAAACGAGCAAGCGCCTCCCGCGCGTCAGTGTCCGGTGTGACGATTTCCAGCTCGGCGGCGTCGGTCTTTCCCGACAGCCGAACCCAGCGGCGGACCCAGCGGCGCCGCAGCTCGTGGCGCATCGTCAGCGACGTCACCGAGATGACGAACGCCTTCAGCGCCTTCGGCTCGCGCAGCGCGCGCACCTTCTCGAACACGCACAGGAAGACCTCCTGCGCGAGATCGTCCAGATCGTGATCGGAGCCGAGCGTCCGCCGCAGCATCCGGAACACCATCGGCGCGAAGCGCTGCCACAGCACGCGCGGGGCGCGCGGGTCGCGGGCGATGAGCGCGCGCGCCAGCGTGGCGTCGTCCGACTCGGCGAGGGCCGCGCCGGGCAGAAGAATTACACGGGCACCGTCTTCGACGTCCCGCATCAATCTATTCTCCTTGAGGAGGGCAAGCCCCATTCCGCCGGAGAAGCGACGCTGCCGGACATCGACAGCTCACAATTCTACCCGTGTCGCTAACCCTTGCGAGCCCTACGCATTTCGAGCAAGCGATCGACGATGACCGCCACCAAAATGACGGCGCCACCGACGACATTCTGCCACAAAGACTTACCCACCAGGTTCACGGCGTTGAAGGTGATTTGCATGACGCCGGCCCCGATCAGCACGCCGAAAACCGTCCCTTTTCCGCCCTGCAGGGAACAACCTCCAAGAACGGCGGCGGTGACCGCGTGCAGCTCGTAGGCGTTCCCGAGCGCCGGCGTGGCGGCCGGCAGGTAGGCGACGTAAAGAATGCCGGCGAAACCGGAGAGTAACGCGCTGGCGACGAACGTGATGAGGCGGACGGCGCGCACCGGAACGCCCGACAGCCGTGCCGCCTCGGCGTTCGATCCGATCGCGTAACAGTATCGCCCGAACGTCGTCCGGTGCATGACAAAGGCGACGATCGCGACCGCGCCCAGCGCGAACCAGAATGGCATCGGCACCCCCAGGCCGACGCCCTCGCCGAGAAACCTGAAGGTGGGGAACTTTCCTTGAAATCCGATCTCCGCGCCGCCGGTCAGCACCTCGGCGATACCGCGCAAGAGCAGCATCGATCCCAGCGTGACGACGAACGGCTGCACGCCGATGCGCGAGATCACCAGGCCCTGCGCCAGGCCGATGATGATCGCCAGGGCGATCACGATGATCACCGCGGGAACGATGCCGAAGCCCTGCATCATCGTCAGGTAACTGGTCGACACCGAGATGAGGCAGATGATCGACCCGACCGACAGGTCGATGCCGCCCGCGATGATCACCATCGCCTCGCCCGCCGCGAACAGCGAGATCAGCGAGATGTGGCGGATGTTGTTGCGCAGGTTGTCGCCGGTGAGAAAGCTGCTCGGGTTCAGAGCAGCGGTGATGATCGCGAGGGCGATCATCACGCCCAGCATCGTCAGTTCTTTCTTGAACGCTTTCATTGCTTCCTTCGTCAGGCGGCCAGCTTCAGGATGTTGGCGTCGGTCAGCTCTTCGCGGCGCAGCTCGCCGGCGATCGCGCCGCGGCTGAGCACCAGCGCCCGGTGGCAGAGGGCGGCGATCTCGTCGGCCTCCGAGCTGGAGACGATGATGCCGCGGCCCTCGGCGGCCAGCTTGCGCACCACCTCGTGCACGTCGCGCTTGGCCTTGATGTCCAGGCCGCGCGTCGGCTCGTCGAGCAGCAGCACCGACGGTGACATCGCCATCCACTTCGACAGGACGATCTTCTGCTGGTTGCCGCCCGACAGCGTCGACGCGGGCGCGCCGCCGCGGAAGTTGAACTGCTTCATGTAGGGCGCGGCGATCGCGTGCTCGTCCTTCAGCAGCACGCCGCTCAGCGACGGCAGCGCCAGGTTGCGCTCGATCAGCATGTCCAGGATCAGGCCCTGCGAGCCGCGCTCCTCAGGAACCAGCGCCAGGCCCGCGCGAATCGCCGCCGCCGCCGAGTCGAGCGTGACCGGCTGGCCCTTGATCTTGACGATCAGATTATCGGGCCGGCGCCCAGGCCGCCCGCCGAACAGCCCCATCAGCACGCTGGTGCGGCCGGCGCCGACCAGACCGGCCAGGCCCAGGATCTCGCCCGCGTGCAGATCGAACGACAGCCGTCCCCGCACCTCCAGCACGACGTCCGACTTGACGGGCGGGGGCGCCTCCATGTCCGTCGAGTAGACGCCGCCCGCGCCGGCCAGGAACTCGACCAGGCTCTCGCGCGTCTGGCTGCTCGTCGACACCTCGGCGACCTTCTGGCCGTCGCGCAGGCAGACGATGCGATCGGTGATCTCGAGGACCTCGGCCAGCCGGTGCGAGATGTAAACCATCCCCAGCCCCTGCTTGCGCAGGTCACGCAGCAGATCGAACAGCAGCGCGGCGTCGTTCTCTGTCAGCGTCGCCGTCGGCTCGTCGAGCAGCAGCACCTTCGCGTTCAGCGACAGGGCGCGCGCGATCTCGACCCGCTGTTTCTGTCCGGGCGACAGCGATCCCAGCGTGGTGTGCACGTCGATGCCGCCGCCCACCCGTTCCAGGGCCTGCGACGCCAGCCGGTACAACGCGCCGCGATCGATGATGCCGTAGCGGTGCGGCTCGTGCCCCAGCATCACGTTCGCGCCGACGTCCAGGTCGACGGCCTGGATCAGCTCCTGGCGCACCAGCGAAACGCCCAGGCGGATGGCGTCCGCCGGGCTCTGGGGCGTCTGACCGGCCATCGTGACGGTCCCCTCGTCGGGCAGATAGGCGCCCGCCGAGATCTTCATCAGCGTCGATTTTCCGGCGCCGTTACCGCCGACGAGACCGACGATTTCACCGGGGGCGACCGAGAAGTCGACCCCTTGAAGCGCCTTGACCCCGCCGAAGGATTTCTTGATCCCTCGCAGCTCGAGCATTACTTCTGCAACTCTTTGAGCTTGGTCCAGAACGCGGTGAGGTTCTCCTTCGAGATCGTATCGATGCCGGGGTTCACGTTGGCCGGCACCTGCTTGCCGTCCTTGATGTCCTTCAGCAGCTTCATCGACTGATAGCCGAACTCGAACGGCTTCTGGACGATGGTCGCGTAGATCAGGCCGTCCTCGACCGCCTTCAGCGTCTCCTCGTCCTCGTCGAACGCGACGATGGCCGGCTTCTCCTTGCGCGACGACGCGCGGATGGCGCCCGCGATCGACGGACCGTTGTACGACCAGAGGCCGATGGTCAGCACCAGGTCGGGGTAACGCGCCAGCGCGTCCTCGACGTTCTTCTTCGCCTTCGCGCGATCGGTGCCGTCCAGGAACACCGGCAGGATCTCGAGACCGGTCGGCTTGAGGATCTCCTCGACGCCGGCGCGGCGCTCGATCGCGTTCTGCATGTCGATGCGGCCGACGAACAGCGCCACCTTGCCCTTGCGCTTGTCCCCCAGCGCCTTCAGCGCGGCGGTGCCCGCGGCGCGGCCCGCCTCGGTGTTGTTGGTGCCGACGTACGAGATGCGCTTCGACTTGGGCGCGTCAGAGTCGTGGCAGATGACCGGCATCTTCTCGGCGACGCGATCCAGCAGCGGCGTCATCGAGTCCGGGTTGACCGGCGACACCGCCATGCCCTGGAAGCCGCGCACCATCACGTCTTCCAGATAGCGCTGCTGCTCGGCGAGCTCGCCCTTCAGGGGGCGAAGCACCTCGGCCTTGATGCCGAAGTCCTTCTCCGCCTTCTCGACGCCTTTCTTGGCGATGTTCCAGAACCCCGCCGAATTGTTCGTCACGAACGCGAACGTGTACTGGCCGCCCGGCGCCGCCGCCGGCGCCGCGCCGCCCCCACTCGCGCCTTCGCCTGACTTCTTGCAGCTTCCGACACCAATCGTGGCGATCGCGGCGAATGCCACGATCAAACCACGGCGCATCATCGTCGTCGTCGTCATCGTCTCCCCTGTTTGCCTGTATTCCCGCTCGGAAGCTTTTCTATCACTTCCAGAGGCGTTTCTATCACTTCCGAGCGGAGGCAAGCGCGGCTCGCCAGGCATCGAGCACGCGCATGTTGCCCAGCGTGTCGGCCCAGGTCATCGCCGGCCAGGCCGGCTCGAGCGCAGGCAGGCTGTCCGCGACAAGCTCAGCCTCGATGGCGTAGGTCGACATCTCGGTCTTGATGTTGACCGTCTCGGGCGGCTTGCCGTCGCGATGGATGGTGTAGCTGGTCTCCAGGCACTGGCGCTTGCTCTGCGGGATCCAGGGATCGGGCATCACCAGCTTGCCCTCGTCGCCGAACACGACGCCGTACGTCCCCGCGTCGTGAAACACGGCCGCAGTCACCGTCGCCGTCATTCCGGATTTGAACGTCAGCAGCGCGGTCGCGGTCTCGTCGGCGCCGTGCGGGCCGACGACGCCGTTGGCCGCGAAGCCCGTCGGCTCGGCGAAGGGCGCGCCCTCGACGATGCCGGCGACCAGCCGCGCGAACGACACGACGTAGCCGCCGACGTCCAGGATGCCGCCGCCGCCCAGGCTGGTCGCGAACAGGCGCCCCTCCGGATCGCGCGGAACGCGGAAGGCGAAGTCGGCGCGCACGTGGCGGATCTTTCCGATCACACCCTCCTGCAGCCGCTTCACCACCTCGCGCATCAGCGGGTGGCCGCGGTACATGTACCCTTCCATCAGGAAGACGCCCTTCTTGCGGGCGGCGTCGATCACCTTCGCCGACGATTCGGCGTCGAGCGCGATCGGCTTCTCGCACAGCACCGGCTTGCCGGCCGCGATCGCCGCCATCGTCATCTTCTCGTGGAAGGGGTGCGGCGTCCCGATGTAGACCGCCTCGACGTTCTTGTCGGCGAGCAGGTCGTCGAGCGACGCCGCCGTCGACGGGATCTTCCATTTGTCGGCGAACGCCTGGGACAGCTCGGGCGTCAGGCCGGTGACGCTGACGATCTTGCAGCGGCTCGATTTCGTCAGCGCGTTGGCGAAGTCGGTGGCGATCCCGCCGGTGCCGACCACGCCCCAGTTCAGCTTTTCCTTCATGTTTGCTACGCCTGCCTTACTCGGTGGTGAACTTGTGAATCATCGTGTGCTTGTACGTCTGGCCGGGCTTGAGGATGACCTCGTCCTTCCAGGCCGGGACGTTGATCGAGTTCGGGAACTTCTGCGACTCGAGGCACAGCCCCGCGTACTGCACGTGCGTGACGCCCTTGCCGCTGGTCTTCCCGTCCATGAAGTTGCCCGAATAGAACTGCAGCCCGGGCTGGTCGGCGGTTATCGTCATCACGCGGCCCGACTTCGGATCCTTCAGCTTCGCCATCAGGCGCATCGCGTGCGGTTCGCCGTTGACGACCCAGTTGTGATCGAAGCCGACCGGCGTTCCGCCCGCCGCCTTCAGATCCTTGCCGATCGGCTTGGCCTTCGTGAAATCGAAGGGCGTCCCCTTCACCGGCTTGATCGTTCCGTCGGGGACCATGGGCGTGCCCGGCGTGTACGAATCGGCCGGGATGGTCAGCTCCTGCTCCAGGATCGTGCCGCCGCCGGCGAGGTTCCAGTAGCTGTGGTGGGCCATGTTGATCAGCGTCGTCTTGTCCGTCGTCGCTGACATGTCGATGCGCAGCTCGTTGTCGTTGGTCAGCGTGTACGTCGCCGTCGCGGTGACGGTGCCCGGATAGTTCTCCTCGCCGTCGGGCGACACGTGCGTCAGCTTCAGCGACGGGCCGTCCTTCGTTTCCTTCGGCTCCGCCTTCCAGATCACCTTGTCCCAGCCCTTCTTGCCGCCGTGCAGGTGGTGGGGCGCGTTGTTCGTGTTCAGCTGGTACGCCTTGCCGTCGAGCATGAACTTGCCGTTCGCGATGCGGTTCGCGACGCGGCCGACGATGGCGCCGAAGTACGGGCTCTTCGCGACGTAGTCGTCAACCTTGTCGAAGCCGAGCACGATGTCGCCCATCTTCCCGGCCTTGTCGGGCATGTGCAGCTCGGTGACGATCGCGCCGTAGTTCGTGATCTTCGCGATCGCGCCCTTCGAATTGGTCAGCGTATAGATGTCGACCGGCTTGCCGTCGACGGTGCCGTAGCTCGCCTTCTCGATCGCCTTGCCCTTCCCCTTGCCCTTGTCGGCCTTCTTCTCGGCTTTGTCAGCCTTCTCGGCCTTCTCGGCCTTTTCCTTCGCGGCGCTCACGGCCGATCCAGCGGCCACGAATACCATGACACCGAACAGAACACCCAACGACTGAACCAACCGGAATCGTCCGCGCATTGACGCTCCTTATCCTGTGAAACTGCTGACTTGGAAGAGGGTTACTTGTAGTGCCGTGTGTGGTCTTACGAGGCTCAGAAAACGGAATTTCCGGATCCGTGTCAACCCGTGGTCGTTTCGTGCGATCGACGCGAACGCTGGTATCCTGCCGCGCGTCGTTCAGGCCCTTCGCATGGCACTTTCTTGAGCCAGGCGACGAGCCTCCCGCATCTTTAACACTCGTAACTAATTCTGTCGATCCGACGCCGAGACGAACTATTCTCCGCGCCAAGACAAAGGAGAACGAAATGAATCGCCGCCCCAACATCATGACCGCTTCGCTCGCCGCGGTTTCGCTCGCCGCGCTTTCTGGAATCTCGTGCGGCGGCGGCAACGACAGCGCTCCCGACCCCGTGTGCATGACGCTCATGAGCTACACGGCGTCGACGCTGACGGCGCCCTCGTTCGCGACCGACATCATGCCGATCCTCACCAGCACGACCACGGGCCTCGCCACCGCGCCCGTTGGCTGCTCGCAGGCGTTCATCTGTCACGGCGAGCCCCCGATGCCGATCGATAAAGGGGAGACCAAGACGATGAAGTACCTGAACACGCCCGCCGCGGACGTGAGGACGCAGCTGCTAGGGATGGCGGTCAACGCGCCCTCGATGGCCATCGTCGTGCCGGGCAGCGTGAACAACAGCTTCATGGCCTACAAGATCTCGGGATCGGGCGGCCTGTCGTGCGTGACCTCGAAGTGTCAGGCCGGCGCGGGCGTCAACCCGATCACCGCCTGCGGCGCGCCGATGCCCAGCAACGGCATGATCACCGACGCTGACCGCACCAAGATCCTCGACTGGATCGCCCTGGGCGCGATGCCGTAGCGCACGCGTCAGACCGATCGGCCGCCGATCGGTCTGCGGTCCCGCCGCGACACGATGTGATCGGTGCGCATGGCGTCGGTGGGACCGCCGTTCTCCGGGATGTCGACCGGTTCGGGATAGCTGTCCGCGATCAGCGCCTCGCTGGACAGCAGCAGCCCCGCGATCGAAGCCGCGTGTTGCAGCGCGAGCCGGACGACCATCGTCGGATCCACGACGCCCGCGTCGACGAGATTCTCGAACTCGTCGCGGGCGGCGTTGTATCCGAACCCACCCTTGCCCTGGCGGACGCGCGTCAGGATCGCCGAGGCGTCGCGGCCCGCGTTCTGGACAATCTGCCGGCACGGCTCGTCGCACGCCCGCTGCACGATCGCCACGCCCGCCTGTTCCTCCTCGGGCAGGCCCTTCGCCGGTTTCGCGAGCACGCCCGCCGCGCGCAGCAGCGCGGTGCCGCCCCCGGCCACGATCCCTTCCGCGATCGCGGCCCGCGTAGCGAACAGCGCGTCCTCGATGCGCAGCTTGCGGTCACGCGTCTCCGCCTCGGTCGTACCGCCCACGCGGATCAGCGCCACACCGCCCAGTAGCTTGCGCAGGCGGTCTTCCAGCTGCCCGTGCTTGAACGTCGAGTTCGTGGCGGCGAATTCGCCGCGGATCTCGTTCACGCGCGCCTCCAGCTCCGCTTTGTTGGTGGCGCCGCCGACGATGGTCGTCTTCTCCTGATCGACGACGATCTTCTTGGCCCGCCCCAGATCCTCCAGGGTCGCCTCGCTCAGCTTGATCCCCGGCTCCTCGCCGACGAGGCGGCCGCCGGTCTGCGCGGCCAGGTCGCGCAGCCACATCAAGCGCCGGTCGCCGAATGACGGCGCGGTGATGGCGCAGACCTTCATCGTTCCCTTCAGCTTGTTGACGACCAGCAGCGACAGCGCCTCGCCCGACAGCTCCGCCACCACCAGCAGCGGCCGCCCTTTCTTCGCGACCTTCTCGAGGATCGGCAACAGCTCGGGAACGGCGTTGATCTTGTGGGGACACAGCAGGATGTAGGCGTCGTCCAGCCGCGCGACGATCCGTTCGGGATCGGTGACGAAGTATGCCGACGAGAAGCCGCAGTCGACCTCCGCCCCCTCGGCGACCTCCAACCGCGTCTCCACCTCGGTGCCCTGCTCGACGTGAATGATCCCGTCCAGGCCGACCTTGCCGACAGCGTCCGCGATCAGCTTGCCGACGACCGTGTCGCCGTTGGCGCTGACGGTGGCGACCTTCGCGATGTCGCGCTTGCCCGTCACGCGCCGGGACACCTTCGCCAGCGCCTCGACGACGCGCGCGACGCCGGCGTCGATGCCGCGCTTGAGCGCCAGCGGGTGATATCCGGCGGCGACCAGCTTCGTCCCCTCCCGGAAGATGGCGTGCGCCAGCACGGTGGCCGTCGTGGTGCCGTCGCCGGCGGTGTTGCCGGTGCGCACCGCGCTTTCCAGCACCAGCTGCGCGCCCATGTTCGCGAACGATTCCGGAAGCTCGATCTCCTCCGCGACCGTCACGCCGTCCTTCGTCACCAGCGGCGCGCCGTGCATCGGACGCTCGAGGAAGATGTTCCGGCCCAGCGGCCCCAGCGTCGGCCTCACCGCGCCGGCGAGCACGCGCGATCCCGCCAGCAAGCGCGCGCGCCCTTCATCGCCGAACAGAAATCGCTTTGCCGCCATTCGTTCGCTAGCTGGCCTCGATTGAAAGCGGCGTGTGCGGCGCGAGTCGGCTCAGGAATTCTCCTTCGCGTGTCAGGAATCTGATGAAACGCCGGCGTCGTGGCGCGGCGTCCGTCGATTATATCGCGCGCGACCGTCCTGGCGTCGGGCTTGCTGCAGGCGCATGCCCATGACTTATCGCCACCTCATCCTCTGCGCCTTCATTCTGGCGCCGGTTGGCTGCGGCGGCGCCGGCACCACCACGCGCTTCGATGCCGGCCCATCCTGCCCGACGGTGCCGACCTACTCCCAGCTGGTGACGTCCACCTTCAGCCCGCGCTGTTCCGGGCGCTGCCACGGCGGCGGCGGGCTCACGCCATCGTCGCCCGCCGGCCCGATCGATCTGTCGCCCTCGTCGAACCGCGGCCAGCTCGTCGATCGCGCGTCGATTCACGGCATGGGCCTGGTGTTGGTCGTCCCCGGCGATCCGGCCGCGAGCTTCCTCATGCGCAAGCTCACCGACGATCTCCCGGCCGACGGCTCGCTGGGCCTGCCCATGCCGGAAGGCGAAGCGATCCGGTGGTCGATGATCCCGCAGGCTGAAGTCGACGCGATCACCTGCTGGATCGCCGGCGGCGCGCCCTGACCGTCAGCTTCCCGGCAGGCGGGCCAGGAACGCGCGCAGCTCGTCCTGCAGGCGCGCGGGCTCGACGCCCCACGCGGCGCCCAGGTCGCGCGCGACGTCGACGATCGAACGCTGTCCGTCGATCATCGACAGCACGCCCGCGGTGAACATCGACGTGCGTCCCAGCGCCACCAGCGCGGGCGTGATCGGAATCGGCTCCAGCGGGTTGGCGACCCAGGGCGGGACGACATCCGGAATGTCGGCCGCCGCGGCTTCGCCGGTCTTGCGCGCGGCGAAGCGAAAAACCAGATCCGTACGGTGCGATCCGCTGACGGGCGATTCGAAGTAAGGCAGCTCCTGGCGATCGTTCGACAGCAGCTGGAACGCGCTGGCGCCGACGATCTCCAGCGCTTCCTCGATCGTATACGCGCGCGACAGCACCGCCTGAAAGCGCAGCGGCCCCAGGTTCACCCACAGACCGCCGGGCTTCAGCACGCGGTTGATCGCCGCCGCGGTCTGCCGCAGATCGACGCGCGCGGCGTCGATGAACCATGACGTCACGACCGCGTCCAGCGACCCCGCCGGGATGGGCGGGCGAAGCGCGTCGGCGAACACGAACGAGAGGCCGTCGCGCACCGCGAACGGACGCGCCAGGTGGCGCGTCACGACGGCGACCTCGTCAGAGTTCGGGTCGAGCGGAAACTCCGGCAGGTCGATCGTGTCGCCCGCCAGCAACTTGTCCGCGACCAGGAACGGGACCGGGTTCACGTCCAGCGCCAGCGTGTGCCCCGGCGTGCACGTCTGGTGCACGTCGGCGGCGAGCCGGCCGGCGCCCGCGCCGTACATCGCGACGCGCTCGAGGCCCGACGGCAACAGCGGCTTGATGAAGTCCAGCGTCAGCCCGCATTCGCGCTCGCCCCACACCCAGTCGCGGAACACGTGCTCGTAGCATTCGAGGATCGCCGGCTGCAGCGCGGGCTCGGGCCGACTGGGGACCACGGACGCGGCCATCTCGTCGGTCCCCGCGTCCAGCGGATCGAACAGCGCGGCGACCGCTTCGACCTGCTGCGCGAAACCGTTCGCGATGCGCAAAAGGCGCTGGCGCGTGCGCGGGAGCAGCTGGGCGCTCTCCGCCTCGCCCTGCAGCTCCTGCACGCGCGCTTCGACCGTGGTCGTGTAGTCGTCCAGCCGCCGCAGCCAGACGGTCCGCCACAGCGCCGGATCGTCGACGAGACAGGGGATGCGGCCGAACACTGGAAACGCTGTCGCGCATCGCTCGCAGCGCAAGCCGCCGGCGGCGTCGGCGAGCGTCCCCGCGCAGCGCGGGCAGCAGAGGATGTCCTTGAGCAACGCCTGCCTTTCCTACGGCATCGACGGCCGCCTGTCGAGCGCGGCGCACGCGCCCGCGGGCGCGGGACGCGTTGCGCGCGCCAAATTTGCGCCGCCCGGTTCGCCTGGCGTCACTTCTGCCTGTGATAGAGTGTCCGCCACTTAACGGAGGCCTTCATGACCCTGCTGTCGAACCGCACGAAATGGATGTTGCTGACTGCCATCACCTGTCTGTTCGCAGCGGGAACCGCGTCGGCCCAGTCGAACCCCGCCACCTGCGTGAACGACATCGACTGCATCGCGACGCCCCAGTGCGGCGGCGACATCTGCGACTGGAGCAACATCGCGGCCGGGATGCATTGCAAGCCCGCCGGGTCTCAGCCCAAGGGACAGGACGGCTGGTGCACGACCGACGCCGACTGCAAGTGCAAGGACATGGGCGCCACGTGCGTGGCGGCTTTCTGCACCTTCACGCGTGCCTGCGACGCGCCTAACGCGGGCGGATGCGCCGCCGGCGGCAGCAGCGGCACCGGCGGCAGCGGCAGCGGCGGCAGCAGCGGCACCGGCACGGCCGGCACCAGCGGCGGTGGAGGCGGAGGGGGCGGCTGCTCCATCGGCGCCACCGCGCCGACCGCGAGCTCCGTTTTGCTCGTCGCGTTGAGCCTGCTGTTCGTCTCGCGCCGCCGTCGCCGATAAGCCCGGATTTCGGGCGCGGTTCGACCCAGGGGACCCTCGCCGGGGCGAGGTAGGGCCTTCGCCTACCTCACAACGTTTCCACCGATTTGCCGACGGGTGGACATGAAA
>Ga0207645_10001558_pt1 | contig 18754 bp, 17 predicted proteins | sample KBSM53metaG_FD_184331 | JGI IMG/M metagenome (GOLD analysis project Ga0207645, IMG submission 184331) | Miscanthus rhizosphere microbial communities from Kellogg Biological Station, Michigan, USA - KBS M5-3 metaG (SPAdes) (version 2) | ecosystem: Host-associated > Plants > Roots > Rhizosphere >...
TGCAGCGCAGCGCCCAGCGCGTCGCGCCGGCTTGCTTCCAGGCCGAAATGGCTAGCGCGTACTGAAGCAGGCGCGAAAGCGCGTGGATCGTGACATCCACGCTCGCTACGGAGCCGCGACGGTAGAGGTCATCGTAGCGGGGCGAGAGCGGCGCTTCGCGTGCACCGAGCAGCGGCAGGCGAACCAGCGGCGCGCCTTCGAAACGGCGGAATGGATTCGGCTGATTCGCCCAATCGAGCTGGCGAGGACCGTCTGCGTAGCGGTTGAACCGGTGCTTGGTGCGCTCGTGATAGCGCATCACCGTCTCGACCGCGGCGACGTCGTCGATGTCGTGGGTGGCGGCGATGTTCGACATGTCAAACAGGGCCATTCTTGTCCCCTCCCATAGCCACTGTGCCGATGCGGGCCATTGATTGATGTTGGATCGCCGCAGGTTCATATTCGGCGCCGGGAGTCGTGCCCGATGCCTGCTGTGCGCGAAGCCGTCGTCGACGGCCTCTTCTACCCCGCCGGGTCCGCTGCGCTGCACGCGCAGGTTGTCGACTATCTCGCCGGCGGCGGCGCCGCCGACGACATCGGAGGCACTCCCAAGCTGCTGATCGCCCCGCATGCTGGCTACGAGTACAGCGGCGCGGTGGCGGCGCACGCCTATGCCCTCCTCGCACGGCGGCGCGAGCCGATCATCCGCCGCGTCGTGCTGCTCGGCCCCGCGCATCGCGTCGCGCTCGGCGGCCTGGCGGCACCCAACGCAGAGGCTTTCGAGACACCGTTGGGCGAGGTTGCCGTCGACCTCGCGGCGCTGGCCGGCCTGGACGACCTGCCGCAAGTGGTTCGCAGCGACCGCGTGCACGAGCACGAGCACTCGCTCGAGGTCCAGCTGCCGTTCCTGCAGACGCAGCTCGGCAGCTTCACCCTCGTGCCGCTGGTCGTCGGCGACGCCGACTCCGAGGCGGTGGCGCAGGTGCTCGAACGCTTGTGGGGCGGCGACGAGACGCTGATCGTGATCAGCTCGGACCTTTCGCACTACCTGCGTTACGAGCAGGCGCGGGTCGCCGACCAGGCCACCGTGCAGCGCATCCTGGCGCTCGACGCCGGCCTCGGGCCGCACGAGGCTTGCGGCGCGGCGGCGATCAATGGTGCGCTGCTGGCGGCGCGCCGCCACCGTCTCGCGCCGCGCCTGCTGGCGCTGTGCAACTCCGGCGACACGGCCGGCGACCGCGACCGTGTCGTCGGCTATGGCGCGATCGCATTCGAGGAGCCGCAGCGGTGAGTCCGCATCCGGCGCGCTGGTGGCACCCACTCGACGATGGTCGCATCCAGTGCGACCTCTGCCCGCGCGACTGTCGGCTGCATGAGGGCCAGCGCGGCATGTGCTTCGTGCGCCAGCGTGTCGGCGATGCGATGCTGCTCACCACCTACGGGCGAAGCTCGGGCTTTTGCATCGACCCGATCGAGAAGAAGCCGCTCAACCACTTCTTCCCCGGCAGCAGCGTGCTCAGCTTCGGCACCGCCGGCTGCAACCTGGCTTGCAAGTTCTGCCAGAACTGGGACATCTCGAAGAGCCGCGAGATGGATCGCCTGCTCGACGTCGCCTCGCCAGAGCGGATCGCCGAAGCGGCGCAGGCGAGCGGCGCGTCGAGCGTGGCCTTTACCTACAACGACCCGGTGATCTTCGCCGAGTACGCCATGGACACAGCCGACGCGTGCCACGCGCTCGGCCTGCACAGCGTCGCGGTGACGGCGGGATACATGCACGCCACACCCCGGGGCGAGTTCTACGCCAGGATGGACGCGGCCAACGTCGACCTGAAGGGCTTCACGGAGCGCTTCTACTTCCAGCAGACCGGCGCCCACCTCGCGCCGGTGCTCGACACGCTGCAATACCTGCGGCACGAGACCGACTGCTGGTTTGAGATCACGACGCTGCTGATTCCGGGGCTCAATGACAGCAGTGCCGAGATCGATGCGATGACTCGCTGGATCGCCGAGCGGCTCGGGCTCGACGTGCCGCTGCACTTCACGGCGTTCCATCCCGACTACAAGATGCTGGACGTGGCGCCGACGCCGCCGGCGACGTTGACGAGGGCCCGCGCGATTGCTCTCGGCAACGGTTTGCACCATGTCTACACCGGCAACGTCCACGACATCGAGGGCGGCACGACCTTCTGTCCGACCTGCCACGAAGCTTTGGTTCAGCGCGACTGGTATGCGGTGCTGTCCTGCCGGATCGAGACATGCGGCGACGCGCGCGGCACCTGCCCGCATTGCGGCACGCCGATCGCGGGACGCTTCGGGGCGTTCACGGGCGGCTTCGGGCGGCGGCGGATTCCGGTGCGAATGGCGGTGCATTGAACCTTTCGACCAGACCGTGGCGCCTGGCGCGCACCAATGGAACGACGAGATGCCAAACAGAATCACTCATGAACAACTCGTCGCCCACGACGACAAGGGCGCGCGGCACGTCGTCATGGTGACGCGCTCACCGATCCCGGGCTCGCCCCATCTCAAGGGACCGCCGCACTACACATGGCGCGACGGACAAGCGCTGCACCTCATTGACCCGAAGGCCGGCATCCTCGAGTGCGCGGTCACCGGGCAGCGATTGAAGATCGAAGCCTGGCGCGGATAAGACCGGCGCTGTCGACGTGTTTGCGGGCGAGGGAGCTTTCGACTCGTCCGATCTACGGCCAACCGAATAGATGGATGCTCCTCGCCCCGCACCACTTCGCCGATGCGGCTGCGCCAGCGTCATTGCCGCATCGTTGCTGTCGACCTTTCTATGGGCACCCTCCGCTGGCGCCCAAGACTTCGCGGCCGAGCGCCGAAAGATGGTGGAGGACATCACTGCGCTTGCTCGCGAGACCCGCGCCGAGACCGGCAGGTCGGCCTTCGATGAGCGGGTCATGTCCGTCCTCGCGCGGGTGCCTCGTCACCAGTTCGTTCCCGCCGATCAGGTTGCTTCCGCCTACCGGAACCGGCCATTGCCGATCGGCTATGGGCAAACCATCTCGCAGCCTTACATCGTTGCGCTGATGACCGATCTGGCGCGCGCCGAACCCGACCACAAGGTTCTCGAGGTCGGGACCGGTTCGGGCTATCAAGCGGCGGTGATGGCCCACCTGGCGAAGGTTGTCTACACCATCGAGATCATCGAACCTCTGGGGTTTCAGGCTGCGCAGCGCCTGAAGACACTGGACTACACGAACGTCCAGGTGCGCGTGGGCGACGGCTACAACGGCTGGGACGAGCATGCGCCGTACGACATCATCCTCGTCACCGCGGCGGCCAGCCACATTCCGCCGCCACTGTTGCGCCAGCTCAGGGCGGGCGGCAGGATGGTCATCCCGGTGGGCGCAGCGTTCATGGTCCAGCAAATGATGCTGGTCGAGAAGAACCTGGACGGCACGGTGTCCACGCGACAGATCCTGCCGGTGACTTTCGTTCCGCTGACCGGCAAGCGCTAGCAGGCCATCCCGATGAGCGGGAGACACGCGCGGACTGCTGTCGAGGCCGCCCCGCCGGTGATCGCCATTGCCCTGATCTCGGCCGCCGCGCTGGCTTTCGAGATCCTGCTGATGCGACTGTTCTCGATCATCCTTTGGCACCACTTCGCCTACATGATCATCAGCCTGGCGCTGCTCGGCTATGGCGCGAGCGGCGCCTTGTTGACCTTGGCACCCAGCGCCGTGCAGCAGCGTTTTGCGCCGCTGTTCTGCGCGGCCGCGGCGGCGTTCGGGGTCAGCGCGGTCGGCGGTTTCATGCTGGCGCAGCGTGTGCCGTTCAATCCGCTGGAGCTTCTCTGGGACCCACGCCAGCCGGCGTACCTGCTGGCCGTCTACCTTCTTCTGGCCTTGCCGTTCCTCTGCGCCGGCGCCTGCGTGTGCATGGCCTTTTCGAGGTGGCGCGGCATCGTCTCCCGCATCTACAGCTTCGACATCCTGGGTGCCGGTGCGGGAAGCCTTGCGGTCATGGGATTGTTGTTCGTGCTGTCGCCGCAGGATGCATTGAGGCTGATCAGTGCCTTGGGGTTCGCCGCTGCGGCGGTCGCGTGGCTGGAATGCGGCCACCCGCGGCGCTGGCCGGCAGCCACGCTGATGGTCATGGCGGGACTGCCCTTCTCGTTGCCGGAGTCGTGGGTCGCGCCCGTCATGTCGCCGTACAAGGGCCTGTCGCAGGCCCTGCAAATTCCCCGGGCACGGGTCGTGGAGGAACGCTCCAGCCCGCTGGGCCTGGTCAGCGTTGTCGAGAGTCCAGGCACTCCATTGCGCCATGCGCCGGGGCTGAGCCTCAACGCAACGGCAGAGCCGCCGCCGCAGTTGGGCGTCTTCATCGACGGCGAAGGCATGAGCGCGCTGACCCGCTTCGACGGCCGGCGCGAGCCTCTGGCGCATCTCGGTCAGATGACCTCCGCGCTGCCGTACCACCTGTTGCGCGAGCCGCGCGTGCTGGTGCTGGGGGCAGGTGCCGGCGCCGACGTGCTGCAGGCCCACTATCACGGTGCCCGGCAGGTCGATGCGGTCGAGCTGAACCCGCAGGTCGTCGACCTCGTGCGACGGCAGTTCGCGGCCTATGCGGGCGGCATCTATTCGGACGGCGCCGATTCGGGAATGCCCCGTACCGTGCGCGTCCATGTGGCCGAGGCGCGCGGCTTCGTCGCAGCCAGCGAGCAACGCTTTGACCTGATCCACGTGGCGCTGCTCGATTCGTTCAGCGCGTCGTCGGCGGGCCTGTACGCGCTGTCGGAGAACTACCTCTACACGGTGGAGGCCCTGCAGGACGATCTGCGGCATCTGGAGCGCGGCGGCCTGCTGGCGATCACGCGCTGGGTCACGCTGCCGCCGCGCGACGCGCTCAAACTGTTTGCCGCGGCGGTGGTGGCGCTGGAGCGTTCGGGCGTGGCCGATCCTGCGTCCCAGCTCGCGCTCGTGCGAAGCTGGCAGACCAGCACGCTGCTCATCAAGAACGGCGCGTTCAGCAGCGAGGACATCGAGTCGATCAAGGCCTTCTGCGTCGGGCGCTCGTTCGACGTCGCGTTCTATCCGGGCATGGAGCCGCAGGAAGCGAACCGCTACAACGTGGTCGCACCGCCCGACCTGTTCGACAGTGCAACGGCGCTGCTGGGTCCGGGGAGAGACGAATTCCTGCAGAGCTACAAGTTCCACATCGCTCCAGCCACCGACGACAAGCCGCACTTCTTCCACTTCTTCAGGTGGCGATCGCTGCCCGAACTGTTGTCGCTGAAGGAGCAAGGCGGCTTGCCGCTTCTCGAATGGGGATATCCGGTGCTCGTGGCGACGCTTGTCCAGGCGTTGCTCGCGAGCCTGCTGTTGATCGCAGCACCTGCGGCCTGGATCGCGTGGTCCGGCGCCCGGCGGAGCGCCAGCGTGCTTGCCGCCGGATCGCGCCGCCGCGTCCTCGTCTACTTTGCGGCGATCGGCCTCGCCTTCATGTTCATCGAGATCGCGTTCATCCAGAAGTTCGTCCTGTTCCTGAGCCACCCGCTCTACGCAGTGGCAGTCGTGCTGTTCGCGTTTCTGCTGTTCGCCGGAATCGGCAGTGCCGCCTCTAAGCGTTGGCACGACGGCAGCACGCCGGTGCTGCGGCACGCGGAGCTTGCGGTCGTGGGAGCGATTGCACTGTCGGCAGCGCTTTGCCTGAGCCTGCTTCCCTGGCTGTTCCAGAACGCGGTTGCGCTGCCGGACTCGCTGAGGATCGTGATCTCGGCGGCACTCATCGCGCCGCTGGCGTTCTTCATGGGCATGCTCTTTCCCATGGGCCTGGCGAGGGTGGAGGCCGGCGATGCCCGGCTCATTCCTTGGGCCTGGGCGACCAACGGCTGCGCATCGGTCACCGGCGCGGTGCTTGCCACGCTGCTTGCGATTCACATCGGATTCACCACCGTGATCGTTGCTGCGCTCGTGCTGTATGCGGTTGCAGCGACGGCCCGGCCCTTGACTTGACCGGATCGACGGCTTCGCGCGGAGGGACAGCAGAGGCCCGGCGTTTCAGGGTGCTGGCCGTACCTTGCGACATTTCCCCTACGAGCATCTCGCTTTGAGGCTTGCCATTGCCCCGGGAGGTCTACACTGGCGCCGTTGTTCACGACACGCTAGGCCACAGGGTCTCACCTCCGCTCTTCAGGGCCCGCTAGCGCCTTCAACGCTGCCGGCGAATGACCACCAGCCCGCCCTGGCGCAAGCCTCCGGCGGGCTGGTCGTTTCTAGGGGGCGCCTGATGGTCTTCTTCGCCCAGGGGACACCCATGAAGACAGCCGCCCATCTTCTCAGGTCAAAAGCTCACCAGTCCGTTCACACCATCACACCCGAGGCCTCCGTGTTCGACGCCATCAAGCTGATGGCGGACAAAAACATCGGCGCTCTGCTGGTGATGGAGGCCGATGAAGTCGCCGGCATCATCACGGAGCGCGACTACGCACGCAAGGTCGTCCTCATGTCACGGTCGTCCAAGCAGACGACGGTGCGCGAGATCATGACGTCGGCGGTGATGTACGTGGGCCCCGAGCAGACCAGCGAGGAATGCATGGTGTTGATGACCGAAAACCGGCTGCGCCACCTGCCGGTCATAGACGCTGGCAGGCTGCTCGGAATCATCTCCATTGGCGACCTGGTGAAAGACATCATTGCAGAGCAGAGATTCACAATCGAGCAACTCGAGCACTACATTTCCGGCGAGAGAGGCTGATCAATACATCCCCGTGCGGCCGCCGACTGCGTGCCTAGCGCCTTCGAGATCAGGACCAGCCATTCGGGCTCGCGCAGCGCGCTTCCCGCGGCCACCTGGGGGTCGAACGATCCGGGCCCGAGCCCGAGGCCAGCGCGCAGCTTTGTGACGAGGCGCGCTTCGTTGTATCGGGGTGCAGTGGGAACACCGACCACGAAACCGACCGAGGTCATGGGCGCTTTGTCCTCGCCGGTCGCTTGCTGCAGGTATTCGTTCTCGGCCGCACCGAGCAGCACCTTGCTCACCTCTGTCTGGCCACGGCACCAGAACAGATACGCCCACTGCTCGAGGTAGTAGGTCTTGCAGCGTCGCATCAGCGGCAGGGCTGCGCGCCCTGCTGCCGACGCCTCTTCGATGTGCCCGAGCTCGCAGAGGATCCCGATCAGGCTCGAAAGCACCCACGCCTCGTCGAACTCGGTGGACGGCCGGGCGCGCAGCTCCTCGGCAAGCGCGCGCGCAACCTCAGCCGCTTCTTCGAGTGGGCCGACCTGCCAGAGCAGATCGGCCAGGTTCGCGCGCGCGATCACCTCCAGCTGCCAATCCTCGGTCAAGGCGCTCAGGCGCACGGTCTCGCGGAAGATCGCGACCGCGTCCTCTAACGCGCCTGCCTCGCGCACCATGTGGCCGTCGAGCCGAAGCAAATGCGTGCGCAGCATCGCCGGCCATTGCGGATGTTCCAGCGCGCGCGCCTCTTCGGTGGCACGCCTGGCGGCCTCGCTCTCGCCGAGCGAGGTGCGATGCTTCGCGAGCTGGATGAGCGCTGAATAGACTCGGCGCGGCTTGCCGAGCTCGCGATAGAGCGCGGCCGCGCGCTCCGCTGCATCCGCCTGCAGGGCGCGTGGAATCCGGCCGTTCATCGTCGAGGCCGCCACTGCCCGCCAGTAGCGCGCGCGGACTTCGCCGTCGAGCCCGTCGCCTGCCACCTGCGGACGCAGTGCGAGCAACCAGTCGACGCACTCGGCACCGAAGTCGTCGAGCGCCGCCGCGCACGATGCCAGCGTCACCGCGACCTCCAGATCGCCGTCGCTCGCTCTGGCCCACTCGTAGGCCGCGCGCAGATTGCCCAGCTCCGGTCGGAGCAGCGCACCGTGCACCTCGGAGCTGACTTCGCCGTCGCGGTTGTCGTCGTCGGCGCGCGCGAATAGCGCAGCCACGGCGCGTGCATGGCGCGAACGTGCCTGCGCCCGCTCGCTGTCCTCGAGCTGCTCGAGCGCGAACGCGCGTGCCGACTCGAGCAGCCGATAGCGGACGGCATGCTGCCCCTCGACCATCACCAGCGACTTGTCGACCAGCGAGGCGAGATGGTCGAGCACGCTCCATGACTCGAGCCTGGCGTCGCCGGCGACCGATTGCGCAAGGTCGACGGTGAATCCGCCGGCACAGACGCCGAGCCGTCGCAACACGGCCTGCTCGTCGGGCTCGAGCAGGTTGTAGCTCCACTCGAGGGCGGCGCGCAGGGTCTGGTGTCGCGGCAACGACGAGCGCGCGCCGCCGGTGAGCAGCCGGAAGCGCGCGTCGAGGTTGTCCCGAACGGGAGCGAGCCCGAGGGTCGCGGCTCGAGCCGCGGCCAACTCGATCGCAAGCGGCAGCCCGTCGAGCCGACGGCAGATGTCGACGACGAGCGCGAGGCTTGCATCGGTGATCGCGAAGTGGCGCGCGGCGGCGCGCAGGCGGCTTTCGAACATCGCGACCGCGCCGTAGGCACGCGCGTCCTGGGTGCGCGACCGCGGGGGCGTCTCGAGCGGCATGACCCGATATTGATGCTCGGTCGGCAGATGCAGCGGCTCCTGCGTCGTCGCCACGATCGTCACGTTCGGCGCCCTTTGAAGGATCGCCTGCACGAGGCCGGCCACCGGATCGAGAAGATGCTCGCAGTTGTCGAGCACGAGCAGCACCGACCGTTGCGCGATCGCGGCGACCAGCTCGTCGGCAGGAGCTTCGCTCTTCAACGCCAGAGCGAGCGCCTGCGCGACTGCATGGGGAACGCGCCGCGGGTCTTCGAGCCCCGCGAGCTCGACCGTCCACTCACCGTCCGGCCAGCGGCCGATCAGTGAATGCGCCACTGCATGCACCAGGCAGCTCTTGCCAATCCCGCCGGCGCCGACGACGCTCACGAGGCGGTGCGCGGTCACGAGCAAGCGAACCGATTCGATGGCCGTTTCGCGGCCGAACAGCTGCGGAGGCGCGGCCGGCAAGTTGGTCAGCAAAGGGGTCGCTGCGCGGCCTTGGGGCGGCGCAGACACCGTCGTTCGGGTTGGGGTCGCGGCCGCGAGCAGGTCGTTCGCGACAGCCGCGGTGAAGCGGTAGCCGCGGCCGGGGATCGTCGCGATCGTGTCGCTACCGAGGACCTTGCGGAGCTGGCCGATCTGCACCGGCAGGTTGTTCTCCTCCACGACCACCCCGGGCCAAGCGGCGTCGAGCAGCTCGTCCTTGGTGACGATCCGCTCGCGCCGTTCGACCAGCGTCGCCAGCACGTCGAACGCCCGCGCGCCGACCGGCAGGCGCGCGCCGTCCTTCAGCAAGCGTCGACCTTGGGGCCAAAGCTCGAATGATCCGAAGCGAATCACGCGGTCGTTGCCGGATTCCACCGACCACCTCTTAGCGCACTTTCACAAGGCTTTAACCGTCGCTTCAGAACCCTTCAAGACGCCAACGGCTCGTGACGCGACAGTGCGGCCCACATTGTCAAACAAACCGCACCTTCGATGAAAGCACCATCGCTCAGGGCTCGCAGCGCCGCCGTCGCCGGCGCCGTTTTCGTGACGCTTGCGCACGTCTGGCTGATCGCGAACTACGCCTTTCCGCATGCCGAGACGCGCACGCTGGTCGGCGTCGCAAGGACGCTGACCGACGTGGCGCTTCCGACCGCCCGCCGCTGGCAGGAGCTCGGTTCGCTCCGCGCCGATTTCGATTTCCCGATGTCGCGCAACCCGGCGCCGACATCCCAACCGTGGAGGCTCCGCTAGCGATGGAAGCTCTTTGTGCCCTCACCGCCAGCAGCGACCTCGCTTCGCTGGCCGCGCTGTCGGCGATCTATGCCGTCGCCGCCGTCCTCAGCGGCCTGTCCGGATTCGGCTTCTCGGCGATCGGCTGCCTCAGCTTCGCCGTGCTCTCGCCCCAGCTCGCGGTGGCGATGCTGATGGGCCTGTCACTGCTGACCCAGGCCTCCGGCGCCGCCGTGCTGTGGGGCGACCTGCGGCAGCACATGACGCCCTGGCACCGGCGCGATGGCGTCGTGCCGTACCTGGCGGGCGGAGTTGCCGGGATGCCGTTCGGGCTGACGCTTCTGTCCGGCCTCGGCATACTGGAACTGAAGGTCGGGCTCGGCTTGATGCTGATCGGCTACTCGATGTGGTCGCTCCTGCGCCGGGCCCCGACCGGTCCGCGCCCGGCGTCGAGCGCAGCGCGCGCGTTCTTCGTCGGCGCGGCCGGTGGCGTGGTCGGCGGCTTCGCGGCGTTTCCGGGCTCCGCGCTTGTCGTGTGGAACACGCTCACCGGCGTCGGCAAGGAGCAGGGGCGCGCGCTCACCCAGGCGTTCATCCTCTCGATGCAAGTCGTCGGGCTGGCGCTTCTGCTCGCGCGCAATCCGGCGCTCTTCGGCCACGGGTTCTGGGGCATCTTCCTGGTCGCGGCTCCAGTCGCACTGCTCGGCAACCGACTCGGCATCGCGATCTATCGGCGAACCGGCGACATCGGCTACCGACGGATCACCTTGACCGCCCTTGGAACCGCCGGCCTCGGCCTGCTCCTCCAACTGGCGCTCCAGTGAAACGCCGGGCGCTGCCAGGAGCGGCTCGCTTCCACACGCTTCATCGACTCTTCAAGACTTTGCGGCGGCTGGCGCCGACAGAGAAGGCCCTCTTCGGATTGATTGGAGGTTTGTATGCAAACGAACATGAGCACTGCTAGGGTCGGCAATTGGGCCCGACGCACCTGGCTGCTTCCCTTGACCCTTTCGCTCTTCGGCTGCGGCGGCGGAGGTTCGGCGGACGAGACGCCGGCGTTGGTGCAGGCCACCGGTGGTGGCGGAGGCGAGATGGAGCAACCGACGAGCACGCCAGCGACGACTCCACCTCCGGCGACGAGTACGGCTCTGCCGAACGATCTGATTGGCCAGTGGAAGACGACCCTGGGCTACATCCCGGCCTACTACACCGGTCTTGTTCCACTTAGCACCACCGACTTCATCGGCACGATTGCCGTCACGGTGTACTTCCAGGCCGACGGCGCCTACCGATTCGACCTGAGTTCGGCCTCGAGGTATTTCGGCGGCAACTGCTTCCGCACCACGCAGTGGAGCGAGACAGGCGGGGCAAGCGTCGCAGGGGCCGACCTTACCTTCACGTCGACGCACGCGTCCAACATCATCACGGACTCCTGCGGCAAGTTCCAACACATCGACCCCGCCCCGACCGGTACCGCAACCTACGCCATGACACACGCGCAGGACCAGACCGGTTGGCCCATCCTGCGTCTGCGCATCGCGGGCGGCGATGACTTGGTGCTGGAAAGATGTCGGGATTGCCGATAAACCGCAATCAGCCAGCGTGCTCAAGGGCATCGACGACTCGACACGCCGTGCTGATCATTGCTGTTCGGCGGCCAGGCGAGCGCACGCGTGAGCAGTGGCTCACCGGGCCTGAGGAGCCGGCTGCACGACGAAAGCGCAACACGAAGTTCTGGCCTGCGTCATCCATGACCTCGTCGACGCGCGCCAGAACCGTTTCGGGAGGGCGATGCCGAGCGCAAAGCGCCGCTTGCAAGTTGACAACCACTTCAACCAGAGAGGTCGCCTGGATCGGCAGCGGCCCGTACGTTGGTTGATCGCGGTTGGCAAATCGTGTGCTCGCGTTGTTCCCCAGTTTCCCTAGTGACACCTCGGAGCACCACTTCTAAGCTGAGTCGCGCATCAGCGGGCTGCGCGCGCCAAGGCCGAACCGCGATCTGAGTAGCGCGAACAGGAGGAGACATGAACCGACAACGAGTCGCGGCCGCCGTGCTGCCGCTTGCGCTGCTGCTGGGCGCGTCCGTCGCGAGCGCGGCGACCGATCCAGCCATGATCAAGGCGCGGCAGAAGTTTTTCGGAATCGAGAACGTCGACGCGATGACCGGCGCGGTCAAGAAAGACAAGGTGATCGCCTCGTGGGCGACCAACACGACCTACGTCACCTCGCTGCTCGGACGCGTGGTCCTGCTCGACAGCTACATCAGCAGGCCCGAGCTGCCCACGGCGCCCATCGACCAGCGATATACGCCGCTGCTTCCGCAGGACCTCATCGACGTGCGACCCGAGGCGATCTTTCTCGGCCACGGTCATGGCGACCATGCCGACAATGCCGCGTACATCGCGAAGTGGACCAATGCGACGATCTACGCGTCGCCCGAGACGTGCGACGTCATGCAGCTGGATGTGGCGCGCATGGCCGCCGACCCGAATCCCCAGAACGGTGGCGTGCCGGTGGTGCCGAACGCGAACCCTGTCAATTGCGTCGGCGTCGTACCGCGCGGTTCCAGGCCGGGGCAGTACGACGAGGGGTCCAACGCGGGGCTGCTGAAGAGCAGCGCGACGAGGATCTCGACTCCGCTCGATCCGCTCGTCTGCGTGCTGGCGTTCAAGTTCATCCACTCCGGAACCGCGCCGGTCGACCCGTCCTTCACGCACACCACACTGTTCGACCTCGGCGATCCTCGCTATCCCGGTCGGACCATCACCACGCCCGCGCCGGCGATCACGTATCCGGCGATGTACCCGACGCTCACGCCGTTCACGCCGCCGACAACCGGCGCGGTCGCGGGACAGCTCGACACGAGGACCACCGGGTTCGGCGGCGCCGCCGGCTCGATCGAAATCTTCTACCAGTTCGTGCTGCGCGGCGGCTACAACTTCAATCTCGTTTGGCTCAACTCCGCCGGCCCTGCGAAGGAAGGCATCGGCGCGGACCCGGGCCTGGTGACGCTGGCCCAGTACAACGACCCATCGTTCCCCCAGGCGAACAAGGACCTTGCCCGCGCAATCGGCAACAGCCTCTACTCGCTCATGGACACGCTCCCCCGCACCGACGTGCTGCTCGGTTCCATCGTCAGCCTCGGAGCTGCGAACAACCAGGAGCGCGACATCATCCTGGTCCAGCAGCACCTCCAGCCCAAGGTATACATCCCCGGTCACCTGACCGACGTCGCGCAGAAGGGCTCCGGGATCTATCACATGCAGAGCTGGCGCCAGACAGCGCTCAACATGGGCTACCCGCAAAGCGAGTGGCCAGACTTCCGTTTGTTGACCGACCCGGTCGACTTCCTCGTGCCGCAGGTCTGGTCGCCGGGCGACCCGCGCTGGTTCCACGCCGCAAAGGGCGCCCGTGTCGCCCAGCTCTGCAATTGACGTGGCGTCGGCAGGAGAAGAACACGAGAGTGGCGATCCTCGAAGGCGGAGCGATCGAGTCGCTGCGGAACGCGTGGCAATCGACGTTCCGGGATCAGTCCTTGGCGCGAACAATATTTTTCTGTCGCGTGGTTGTCAGTCGAAAGCCGCCATCCTATTCTGCGGCTGCCAACCGACACCTGATAGGCGCGTGACGAACCCACCGTCACCGATCCGACGAAGAAGGAGACAGTTCATGGCGCGAACCTGGAAAGGAGCGCACGCTGCTGCGCTCGCATTGTCCTTGTGCAGCGGGTCGGTCTTGGCGCAAGCCAACATCGTCGTCAACGGAAGCTTCGAATCGGGTCTGGCCTCTTGGTCAGCGTCCAACTTTCTCTTGCAGGGCTTCGACTTCGGGATCGACTCTGCCGCGCATAGCGGATCCAACGCCTTCTTCGGCGGCGCTATCGAGAATCTCGGCTTTCTGAGCCAGAGCCTTGCGACGAATGCCGGCAGCACGTACGACGTCAACTTCTGGCTCGCAAGCGACGGGTTCTTGCCCAATCAGCTTCGCGTGGTCGTCAACGGACAGACGATCCTGAGCCGCGATGACATTCTTTTGCAGCCTTACGCCGCGTACCACACGACCTTCGTGGCGAACGGCACCGTCAGCCAGTTGCAGTTCGGGTTCCGCAACGACTCGGGCCTGCTGCATCTAGACGACGTTTCAGTCGCAGCGATTCCCGAGCCGGAGATCAGTCTGATGATGGCCATAGGTCTGGGCGCATTGGCCTTCGCCAGAGGTCGGCTCAGGCGAAGAGCGTGTGAAGCATGAACCAGAACGGGCGGACATGAATCGGGATCTCGCAAGGCCGCTGTTTGCACTGCTCATGGCGGCGCCTCTGGTTGCCTGCGGCGGCGGTGGTGGTGACGATCCACTCGCGGATCCCGCGGCAACCAGTGCGGCACCCAATAGCAGCATGGCTCTCGTGACCACGAACTCGGCGCAGCCGGATGAGTGCTCAACCGATCAGTGATCGGATACAACGTTGTGGAGATAGCGAGGATGAACCGTATCTCTTTTCGAGTTGCCGCCAAAGCAATCGCCGCGGCTTGCATCGTGCTTTCGTCGTCCGCCGTGCTTGCGCAAACGCAAGCAATGGTCGCCGCACGAATGAAGTTCTTTGGGCCCGATAACGTCGATGCCACGACAGGCGCCGTAAAGAAGGACAAGGTCATTCTTTCTTGGCCCGGTCATGTCACCGGGGTGTTGTCTCTCCAGGGCCGAGTCGTCATGCTCGATACATATGTCCCTCGTCTCGAGGTGACACCCGGGCGGACCCCGTTCGTGATCAAGGACTTGGTCGACTTGAAACCGGAGGCGCTCTTCTTTGGTCACGGCCACGGTGACCATGCCGACAACGGAGCGTTCATCGCGGCGAAGACCGGCGCCACCATGTACATGACTCCCGAGGCATGCGGTACAGCGCAGACAGCGCTCACCCGGATGAAGAACGACCCGTTCATGCAGGCAGATCCCTTCTTCGCGATCCCGCAAGGCGCCACCATCAATTGCATCGGCATCACGACGGCCGGATCGACGCCTGGGACTGAGGTGGTTCGGATCAACCAGCTGGAGCCGCTTGTCTGCATCAACAGCTTCCGTTCGCTGCATTCGCAGTCGGTGCCGGTGGACCCGGACTGGGGTCCGAACACGCTCACTGCGAACCCGGACCCGCGTGATGCCGCGCTGTTCCCGTCGGGAGTACCGCTGACGCCTACGAATCCGCGTCAACCGGGGCAGCAGGATCTCCGTCAGGGTGCAGGACCCGGAGGGGCGGACGAACTCGTGTATCAGTTCGTGGTCCGTAGTGGCTACAACTTTTCACTCTTCTGGAATAACTCGATCGGAGCATTGAAGGAAGGCATCGGCTCGAATTGGCTCAACGGTACTCCGGTGGATGGTCAAAGGCTTCTGGGTCTGCTGAGAAGTTTGCCGAACACCGACCTGTCGTACACCACTTTCGATTCCAACAATATTCCGAACAATGGTTGGCGAGACAACGTCTACTGGGCGGAAGCAATGCGGCCCAAGATCCTGACGACCGGCCATGCCGCCGTTGCCAACGCAATGACTTGGTATGTCGGACTGACCCGGCAGTTTGCGTTGATGGAACAGCCGAAAAACGCCTGGCCCGGCTTCCCCAGGTCGCAGTGGCCGATCATCCGCAACCACACGGACCCGACTGACCTGCTCAAGCCCGAGGTCTACAGCACTGGCGACCCGTACTGGGCCAATCCGCAGAAGCCGGCAAAGATGGCGCAGTTCTGTTCTTGATCAGGTAGGCGCGACCAAGTCTGAACCACGATCTTTCAAGCACGACCGGGCGCAATCCGATCGCCAGCGCCGCCACAACCGGCTCGGGCGAGACCCATGCGAAAGGCTCAAAGATGAAACTCGATCTGGCCACACGAATCTGTGCGCTGTTCGCGGGCGCTGCTCTCGTCGGCTGCGGCGGCGGCGGGACGACGTCCGCTGGCAATGCCGCCACGACCGAGGCCGCCGCTGCGGCCGCTGCCGAGAGCGCGAAGGAGGCGGCCGCCATGGCTGCCACCACGCCCGTACCGCGCGAGTGCGCAACGGAGTGAGCCTGCAGGAGACAAACGAATGGGAAATCGTCACATCCAGCGCGCGCTCGTGAGGGCGCTTGTCGCGGCCGGCATTGCGGTCGCTGCGTCGGCGGCGCCTGCAGCCGACCAAGCCATGATCGACGCACGCGTCAAGATCTTCGGTCCCGAGAATGTCGACGCGGCGACCGGCGCGATCAAGAAGGACAAGGTCGTCTTTTCATGGCTTGGACACATCAGCGGCGCCGTGTCGCTGATGGGACGCGTGATCATGTTGGACACCTATGTCCCGCGCCTCGAGGTCACCCCGGGCCGCACACCATTTGTGATCAAGGATCTGGTGGACATGAAGCCGGAGGCGCTCTTCATCGGCCACGGCCACGGCGACCACGCCGACAACGCCGTGTTCATCGCCGCGAAGACCGGGGCGACCATCTACATGACTCCCGAGGCTTGCAGTACGGCGCAGACCGCGCTGGCGCGCATGAAAGCTGACCCGTTCATGCAGGCCGACCCGTTCTTTGCAATTGCGCAGGCCACCACGGTAACCTGCGTGCCCATCACGACGGCCGGTTCGACACCTGGAACGCAGGTCGTCCGCATCAACCAGCTCGAGCCGCTGGTGTGCATCAACGCCTTCCGCGCCTTGCACTCGGTGTCGGTTCCTGCGGATCCGGACTGGGGACCCGTGCCAGTCGTCGACACGCCTGACCCACGGGATCCGACCTTGTTTCCGCCCGGGGTGTCGCTCACGCCGCCCGCGAACCCGGCGAATCGCCAGCCTGGTCAGCAGGACGTGCGACAGGGCAATGGCCCCGGGGGTGCCGACGAATTGAACTTTCACTTCACGCTGCGCAGCGGCTACAACTTCACGCTCCTCTTCAACAACTCGGTCGGTGCGATGAAGGAGGGGCTGGGAAGCAACTGGCTGAACGGGACCCCCGCCGACGGCCAACGGCTGCTCGATTTGATCCGCAACCTGCCGAACACCGATCTGAACTTCGCGACGCTGTCGTCCGGCAACACGGACAACAACGGCTGGCGCGATGCGGTGTACTGGGCGCAGGCGCTGAAGCCGAAGATCATGACGACCGGCCACGCGCCGATCGGAGGCGCGCTGCAGTACTACTCCGGATTCCTGAACCACCTCCAGCTGATGGAACAGCCGAGGAATGCGTGGCCTGGATTCCCCCGCTCGCAGTGGCCGATCGTTCGCAACCACACCGATCCGACCGATATCCTGAAGCCGGAGCTCTACAGCACCGGTGATCCGTACTGGCTGAACCCTGAAAAGGCTCCAAAGATCGCGAGGTTCTGTTCGTGATGCGTTGATCGGTAGATGGCGAGGAGCTGGGCGCAACGCGCAACTCCTCTCCTATGGCTCCAAGGACAGGGTTCGCGACACGCGCGGCTCGCGCGGCGCGTGACGACGAACGGGATCGGCGGAGGTCCGCTCTGTTGTGGGAGTTCCACTTCACCGCCTGCGAGAGCAGCCGTTAGCCGAATCAGCCCGTTTTCCTTGTTCGAGACCGCGACGGTTTCAGGTGCTGCGCGACAGTCCCAGCGCGATCTTCAGCCCGTAGATGAGGATCGGCGCGACGAGCGATGCGACGAGCTCCCTGACGATCTTCGGGTTGAACGGCCAGGTCGATGCCGCGAGTATCTGTCTCTCGTACGCGCCCAGCACGACGATCGGCTCGTAGAGCCCCGCGGAATCGCCCGCTCCGCGTTCTTCCAGCTTCCGCTTCAACTCGCTGCGGGCCTTGCTCCAGTGCTGATGAACGACGACCAGTTCGCGCTGCTGCGCCGCCACCAAGGCATCGTGAATGCTCCAGACCGACATGAAGAACAACGTCAGCGGAACGACGACCATGATCGAATAGATCACGAGCGACTGCACCTTGGCCAGGCTCTCGTAGGACTGGAAGAGCAGGCTCAGGCAGGTGCCACCGACGAAAGTCAGCGAAACGATCTGCCCCCATCGCGCCAGCGGCGTGTACGAGCGGCGCTCGAAGAGGTCCAGTTGCAGGCCGGAGCGAACGATGCGCGTGAGTCGCAGCGTGCGTACAAGGCAGTCGTAGATCGTCAGCGCCATCAGGCTGAACATGACGATGTTCGAGGCGAAGACGTAGAGCAGCAACCATCGATCGTGGAATTGCCACGGATTGGTGACCCAGACCGAGAAGGCGGCTCCGACCAGAAGCGCGGTCCACTCGCCCTGCCTGTGGACTGCGTGAGCCTGTTCGACCAGCTCGGGCCGATCGGCGAGGAGTCGCAGCGCATCGATCGCCAACGTCCAGCGTCTTTGGAGCGGTGGATAGATCGCGAAGATGTAGAGAATGACCACGGGAGCCAAACCCAGGTTCCAGAGGCGCCACCGGCCGCTCACTGCGACCCCGCCGTGCGCGAAGACGACCACGATCAGCAGGAGTACGAGCAAGCAGGCAACTGCGAGGCCGAAGGCGAGTCGAGGGAGACCGACCTGGCCGATCAATCGGTCGACGAGCGACTGGGGTCTCGTGTTCATCTGGACGAACTGTTCAAAGCATGCGCGCGATCATCGCTCGAATGAGTCAATGGGAGGACGCACGCGTCTCGGGCGGGACTCGCGGCCAACCGAAGCGGGTCGCCGAGTGGCTCACAACGCGCAGCTGGGCCTTCGAGCCGGCGCGCGGCCGCCGCGGCGGCTTCCCCAAAGCGGACCGCGCGGACTATCTCGCTCGTATGTCCGGCCAGCAGCCGGGCACCCGGCGAGCGGGCCCGCGGCTCGAGTTCATGTTTTAGCCTCGATGATCAGGCGGCGAAACGCCTAGCAAAGTCGGCACTTTGCGGACCTCGAACCCGGATTGAATTCGGCCGCGTATTCCAGAATGTTGGAATTCGAGTTCCAAATTCGACACACCAATGAAAACGGGCACCGCTAAGTGCCCGTTTCCATTCGATATTTTGGCGGAGTGGACGGGGCTCGAACCCGCGACCCCCGGCGTGACAGGCCGGTATTCTAACCAACTGAACTACCACTCCGCT
>Ga0207645_10001560_pt1 | contig 18746 bp, 19 predicted proteins | sample KBSM53metaG_FD_184331 | JGI IMG/M metagenome (GOLD analysis project Ga0207645, IMG submission 184331) | Miscanthus rhizosphere microbial communities from Kellogg Biological Station, Michigan, USA - KBS M5-3 metaG (SPAdes) (version 2) | ecosystem: Host-associated > Plants > Roots > Rhizosphere >...
ATGTTGCTGATTCGCCTACGCCTTAGTCCGGTTCACATGAGTCTGGGAGATCCCCGGACAATGCCCTAACAGATGGAACAACAGTCGTTAACATCACGCGCACTTGCCGGGCCAAACGAATTGTTGTTTGGTTTCAATACGATAGCTGTCTATGACTAGTATGTTTATATGAGGAAGCGGAGGAGAACAAACGTTAAGCCTCCAACTTTTGGAAGATTGTCACATCGGAGGGTATTCGACGTCACGTCTCAACGTGATTGAGTCGTGACGGATGCTTAGGCTCTACTTCTGCTCGGGTTTCGACTTCGTGATGATGCGGCCGGCGCTTCGCCGCTCGACAACACCTTTGCCCTCTTCGATCACCAATTCCTGATCTGCCTTTTCGCCGGAAATCTTATCTACCGCGCCCGAGGGCCAGCGCACCGTGATCACATCCACACTCGTCGCGTTGCCGATTCCAAAGTGCAGCCTCGGATCGCTCGCCGATACGAAGCTGCTTCCTGATCGGACTTCGTCGACATAGGTTGTCCCGCCGGCCGTTAGCTCGACGCGGGCACCATAGCCGTCGTGGTTCGATTTCGTCCCTTTCGTTTTGATCCGCAGCCAATGGTTGGCTGAATAGGTCGGAGGGCGCAACAGCACCGGTGTGCCGTCCAGTACGGTCATCAGCACATATTGTTGTCCGTCATTCAAGAAATCGGCGACGGCTGCTCCGCGTCCCACGTAGCGCTTGGTAAAGGCGGGACCATTCGACGGACCAACCTCAGCGAATTTTCCGCCCCCCACGTTGTGAAAGAGAAATGGACGCTCGGCATACGTTACGCCGAACGTGTGGCCGTCAACCTGGGGGTCGACGTGACCGTTTGCAATGAAGATGTCTTTCCATCCGTCGTTGTCAAAATCGAAATACTTCGCCCCGAATCCGAGAAACGGTACGCTGATAGGCCCGAAATTTGCCGGTCCCGCTAGATCCGTAAATTCACCGTTGTGATCGTTGTGATAAAGGTTGTTGGTATCGTCCGAAAAATTCGTCTTAATGATGTCGGCCCAGCCGTCATGATCGTAGTCGGCTGCATCAATCCCCATTCCAGCTTGCTCACGACCGTCCGCGCTGTATGCGACACCCGCCTCAGCCCCAACTTCAGTGAAACCGCCCTTACAGTTGTTGTGGTAAAGCATGCTGGGTGAAGAATCATCGGACACGTAAAGATCCAGGCAGCCATCCTTGTCGTAATCGAGCCACAACACCCCTAGCCCGTAATAGCGGCCGTCATCAATGTTGAGTTTTTCGGTTACGTCGCTGAACGTACCATCCCCGTTGTTGTGGTAGAGACGGTCTCGCGCCCCTTGCAACCCGCGGGGTCCACAATTAACCGGAATGCCGCGGTACTGGCAGAACGGTCCTTTCCCGAATTCGGGCAGGTTTTTCAGGTCCAGATCGACATAGTTAGCGACATATAAATCCAGGTAGCCGTCGCCATCATAATCGCCAAACGCTGCACTCGTTCCCCAGCGCTCTAGATTTCCGACGCCGGCTTTAGGTGTTACGTCTGAGAACGTGCCGTCGCGATTGTTGTGATAAAGAACAGCTCCACCAAAATCTGTAACGTAAAGATCGTCCCATCCATCGTTGTCGTAATCGCCAACAGCGGCGCCAAATCCCCAGGCACAGTGGGCGAGACCGGCTTTCGACGTCGCATCAGTAAAGCTGCCGTCGTGATTATTGCGAAAAAGTTTCCCCGAATGACATTTCTTGGAGGGCAGGTCTTGCAACGTCGAACCATTCACGAAGTAAATATCCATCCAGCCGTCATTGTCATAATCGAAGACCGCTACCCCGCCGCAAAGCGTTTCCAGGATGTAGAGCTTTTCGCTCCCGCCGCAGGTGAGGTGAAAGTCGAGGCCCGCGCTACGGGTTACATCGACGAATTGTGCAGGGTTGCCCGATGGCCCCTCAGCCGGCGACCGAGAACTCTTGCTGGTAGCCGGCTTCTGTTGGGCAAGAATCGCAGTGACGAGCAGCGCCAAGGCAATGGAAACCCGAGCAGTGTGAGCAACGAGACGTCGATTGATCATCGGTCGCGGCTAGTGGCCATTCCGGCCTTGGCCGGCTGAGATTTTTTCAGTTCTGCAAACAATTCGCGCTCCCGCTTGGCTCCATCTTTGTCTCCCAGCTTATCCAGCGCTCGCGCAAGTTGGTAGTGCGGGCTAGGGTCCGCTGGCTTCAAAGCGATGGCTTTGTTCAATGCAGCGGAGGCGTCCTGCGCGCGACCTCCCAAGAGCAATGCTTTGCCCAGATCATAGAATGCGTCGCTGTTTTGCGGATTTAATTCAACGGCACGCTGCAGATGAGTGACTGCAACGCCCCAATCTCCGGCCTCGAGCCTGCAACGTCCTAGCTGATACAAAAGCTCTGGATGTTCTCCCGATGCGCTTAATTCCTTTTCGTACTCGGCAATTGCCTCCCCGTTGCGCCCCATGCTTTGGTATGCGAATCCCAAATGATAGTGTCCAAGCGGTGTTTTAGGTTCTAATCGCAGCGCGGTTTTAAACTCCTGAATTGCTTGCTGTGAGCGATTGGTGTTGAGGAGTGCTCGACCGAAAAGCACATGGGCCAGCGGGTTCGATGGGCGTATTTTGATCGATTTCTCCAGTTGGGTCGCCGCGGGTTCGTATTGGCCATCGCTCAATAACACCAGGGCCAGATCGAACGCGATGTCTGCATTGGACGCGTCCAGCTTCGCGGCCCGCTCCAGTTCCTGACGAGCCGGGGCGTTTTGCTGTGTCTTGAAATAGGCCAATCCAAGCCAATGATGAATCGTCGCGTCTTGCGGAGCCTTTTCAGCTGCCTGTTTCCCGATCGGAATCGCGAGATCAGGTCGTCCAGCCTGCAGATAACTCACCAGGAGTCCTCGCGAAACCTCGGCATTGTCCGGTGCGACATTGTGTGCTTGTTCAAACAGTCGGACTGCGGCCGCGAAATCGCCTGCATCGAGCGCCGCGTGGGCACGCTGGACCAGTGAGTGTATTTCTGGTGCGCCCTGGGCAAACAAACTGGGGGATAGGAAAATTACGATCGTGCACGCCGTCGCCAGTCCCGCAAGCTTCAGGTAGAAACGAGGAGAAACATTGCCACAACCCGCAGGGTTCCGGATCAGCTTGGGCATGGACGGCTCGAAGAAATCCTATCCCCTCGTGGAAGAAAGGCGCAAACCGCAAAAGTTGTCGGCATCGCAAGCTCGCCAGTAAAGTAGTGGGAGAGTTTGGGAGGGTTCTTGTGGATTTCGAGCAGCATCTGCGGCGCCTTTTTGTGTATGACGAGTGGGCAAATCGAGAGTTTGTGCAAGCGTTGGCTGCACTGCAAAGCCCTCTGGAACGATCCCGCAAATTGCTGGCGCACATTATTGCGGCCGAATGGGTGTGGCTCGATAGGCTGGAAGGTCGCCCCCAGAGCATGCCGGTTTGGCCCGATCTGACAATTGAAGAGTGTCGGCGTCAGACCGATGAGCTGCCTCTGTTATGGCGGCGCTATTTGGCCAGCTTGCCTTCCGAGCAACTTTCTTCGCGAATCACATACAAGAACAGCAAGGGCGAAGCTTGGACCAGCGCCGTGGAAGATATTCTCGTTCATGTAACCACGCATTCCGCTTACCATCGGGGGCAGATCGCCGCAGATTTTCGTGCTGCCGGAATCCAGCCTCCTTACACCGATTACATACATGCGGTGCGAGAGGGATTGATCGCATAATGCCAAGCAACGACTCGAGCTTTTGGCCGCTCGTGATCCTGCAGTTGCTCAGTGCTTCGGTGCTGCTCGGTCTGATATTTGCTGCGCCCGGGCCGTGGGATCTTCAACGTCTTGGTGGCGCCATTCTTGCATTCGTTTCGCTGTGTCTGCTTGGAGTTTCGCGATTCCAGTTGGGCCGCTCTTTTTCAGTGACGCCTCAAGCGAGAGCGCTGGTAAAGCGAGGCATCTATTCTCGAATTCGAAATCCTATCTATGTGTTCTCTGGTTTGATGATCGCAGGAATCATCCTTGTACTCCGCCGTCCCGTACTGTGGTTCTTTCTTGCTCTGCTCATACCCATACAGATCGTTCGCGCAAAGAGGGAAGCGCGCGTGCTCGAAGAACACTTCGGCGAGGAATATCGCGCGTATCGTAGCCAAACGTGGTTTTAGTCCGCGACTTTGTCAATCTCGCCGTCTCCCTGTAAGCTCTCTAGCTTCATATCGCGACTAGATTTTTGTCACGGAGAATGATGGCTCGCCACTTCGGACGTTTAACGCGCCTCGCCATAGTTGGTGTTGCGTGCGCAATGCAAGCATTCGCTCAAACCCCGGCCCCGGATGGCTCGGGTCTTCCGGGCGCGAACGTTTTGCGAGCGACTCTTTCGCAAACAGCACTCTCCGAGCGCGTTGTCGAGTATGAAATTGATGCACGCTACAACGCAGATAAGAAGTCTCTGGACGCGACTGAAACCCTGACCTATCACAACCTCACGGGCCAACCTCTCGACACATTTCCTTTTCACCTCTATCTGAACGCATTTCAACCGACATCTACGTTCATGCGCGAGGTACGGCTCGACAAGCCTTCGTTTGAATGGCAGGAGAAGTATCGCGCGTCCGCTACCGTGAAATCTCTGGAAGTTGTTGGAATGGGAGATCTCACGTCACAGATGAGATTTGTAGCACCCGATGACGGCAATCCAGAGGATCGCACCGTCTTCGAAGTCAAACTTCCTCGGGCGATCGCGCCCGGCGAGAGCGTCAAGTTTAGGATCGTCTTCCATGACCAGTTTGGCGAAGTGTACGCGCGTACCGGGTACAAACGCGACTTCATTATGGGCGCGCAGTGGTTCCCGAAAATTGGTGTTTGGTGGCAAGGGAAGTGGAACTGTCACCAATTTCATGCGACTACAGAGTTCTTTGCGGACTTTGGCACCTTTGACGTCAAACTGACCCTTCCTCAAAACGAAATCGTTGGTGCCAGCGGCGTGGAGACAGGCAACGTTAAGAATTCAGATGGAACCAAGACCCTGACGTTTCACGGCGAAGATATCCATGACTTTGCGTGGACTGCCGAACCACAATACCGCGTATACGAAGGGGATTTCGTAGGCAGTTTGGGTCACACTAAGATTCGTTTGCTCATGCAGCCCGGCCACGCTCGGCAAGCGGAGCGCCATATGCGGGTCATGAAAGAAACGATGGCGCGCTTCGATCGTTGGTACGGGCCATATCCCTACCCGCAGATCACGGTTGTCGATCCTCCACATGGTGGTAGCGAAGCCGGCGGCATGGAGTATCCCATGCTGATCACCGGAGATACCACGTGGTGGCTGCCCGATGGCATCCGTCTCGTGGAGTTGGTTGTCGAGCACGAGTTTGGGCATCAGTACTGGTATGGGATGGTTGCAACCAACGAATTTGAAGATGCATGGCTCGACGAAGGCATCAACAGCTACACAGAATGCAAAGTCCTTGACGATATTTTCGGGAAGGATAAATCCGCTTTAGATTTGTGGGGGATCACAGGCGGCGACGATGGTCTGCAACGAGACACCTACCTCTCAGCAACTGATCGAGATCCACTGACTCGACCCGCATACGAATATCTCAACTATGCTTCGTACGGCGACGTCACCTACGGCAAATCCGCAACCGTGTTGCTTACGCTTGAAAAAGTAATTGGCGAGGAGACGCTTCAACGCGCGTTGCGTGCTTACTTCTTGAAATATCGCTTCAAGCATCCAACCAGTGAAGACTTTCTAAAGACCGTGGAAGAAGTAAGCGGGCAGGATTTGCGTTGGTTCTACGACCAGGCGGTCTACGGCACGCAGCTCTTGGACTACGAAATCCTTAGAGCCAATTCCGATGTCACCGATTGGGATCGCTCCTCAAAGAGCGAGCTCGATGCCCGTCGAGAACTCTTTCAAACGTCGGTTGTCGTCCATAGGAAAGGAGATTTTGTCTTTCCCGTGGACGTCCAAGTTCAATTCGAGAACGGCGAAACCGCGACGGAACACTGGGACGGCAAAGACCGGTGGCATCGGTTCTCCTATCTGAAGAACACGCGGATCCTTTCCGCTCAAGTCGATCCGGCGTATGCCATTCCTCTCGATAAAGATTTTTATAACAACAGTGTTTTGAAGCCTGGAGACCATGCCGCTCGCAACAAGCTTACTCACTACTGGATCGTGTTCGTGCAATTTCTCTCGCAGCTACTGGCGTGGCTCACGTAATGCAAAAGGAAACTGAAAACGAACTGGGAACAGCCAATGAAGGTTGAGAGTAGCGGTGTCTTATCGGAAGGCGCACGTCGCGTGTGGCGCTATCAGCGCATTTTGTGGTGGATGTTTGCAGTGAACGCATTGCTGGCCCTGTTTGGGGTGCGGCCAGGAGCGGAACAATTTGGTAGCGTCCTCAATTATAGCCAGCACGCAGAAAGGCTTTCCAATTCTTTTGACGTATTCGTTTTTTTAGAACTGATTGCGAAACCGGAGATTCAACTCGGCTCTGTAAACGGTGGCGCGGTTTGCTTTGCGGTTGTTTTCTTTTTCTTCTCACTCTTCCTGACAGGTGGAATTCTGGAAGGTTATCGAGCCGGACGAAAACTACGAACTGCTGAATTCTTTCACGCATGCGGAGTGTTTTTCTGGCGTTGGGTGCGTCTCACTTTGTCGCTAGTAGTTTGCTTGATACCGATCATGTTTCTTGCGTCAATGCTTTTCGGTTGGTCTGCGGACCTTTCTGAAAATGCCGCTCCAGAGACGCTAGGCTTCTGGGTCTTGTTGGTGGGAGCATTACTCATTGTTGGGCTGTCCATGGCGATTCGCCTATGGTTTGATATGGCGCAGGTGCACACAGTGGCATACAACGAGCAGGCCATTCGCAGTAGTTTGCGGCATGCCTTACGCACCACTCGCCAAAACTTCGCGTCACTCTTCTGGATGTATTTTCGGATCAGTTTCGTCTCGTGGCTGATTCTAGCGATCGCACTTTGCGTTTGGAGCCGCATGCCGGGGCGGATGTTTGGTTGGTCAGCGCTGATGCTCGAAGTTGTGGTCCTGGCATGGTTTGCGGCGCGCCTCTGGCAACGCGCCAGCGAAACCGTGTGGTACGAGCGTTGGGAAGTCGCGCAAGCTACGCAGCCATCCCCGGCTCGTCCGACTGGTGTCCCGAGTCCATCAGCATCTGTTTCGCAGACGGCTGGCTGACAACCTTTGAGACATATGCGATTCCTTCCGCCATCGGGCGGATCAAGTACGGCCCATCGGATACTGCCTACTCCCTTGTGCCTGCACTACAATTAGAAATCCACCAATGAAAAAAGTAATCGTCATTTCCGTCCTTCTCTTGCTAAGCCTTGTGTCTGTTTTTGCCGCATCTGACTGGCACATCGACCCATATCCCGCGCCTGTATCAAACAACGCGGTCGCTTTTCTGAAGATAGGCCGCGAACGCCTGCTGTTTTCATTGATGGGAATCGGCGGCAAGAAAACTTGGGATGCGATCACCAATCGTGCATTTCAACTCGACATCGACTCAGGAAAATGGACGGAGCTTCGGCCAGTGCCGGGCGTGGCTGGTCGTCTAGCCGCATCTGCTATTGGCGTGAGACAGCAGGTGTACCTGTTTGGGGGATATGTCGTGGACGCGCAGGGCGGCGAAATTACCGTGGGCGATGTCAACGTTTACGTCCCTACCCAGAGCCGATGGTATCGCGGCGCGGATATTCCCTTTCCCATCGACGACTCTGTGGTTGGTTCATACCGTGACCGTTACATCTATCTGGTAAGCGGTTGGTCTCGTACAGACAACGTGCGCAACGTACAGGTTTACGACACGGAAAAGGACACATGGTCTCAGGCCACAGCTATACCAGGCACGCCAGTCTTCGGACACGCCGGAGCGATCGTTGGCGACACGATCGTCTATGTGGACGGGGCCTACAAGAATCCGTCAGGCAATCCTCATTACGTTGCCAGTGACGAATGTTGGATGGGCAAAATTCAAAAGGGCGATCCAAACAAAATTGAATGGACGAAACTGCCCGCGCACCCTGGCAACGCGCGTTACCGTATTGCCGCGGGAGGGTCAGACAAGGACCAGAAAATCTATTTCACCGGTGGAACAGACAACCCATACAACATCAACGGAATTGGATACGACGGCAAGCCATCGGAACCGTCACCCATTACGTTCGCTTTTAATATCAAAACCAGTAAGTGGGAAGTGGTGAACGAGAACACGCCTGAGCCGACCATGGATCACCGCGACTTGGTAGCGACAAAAGAAGGTCTGATCGTGGTCGGCGGCATGGTAAAGGGCCAGCAGGTTACATCCAAGGTGAGCGTGATAAAAACCGGAAAATAATTAACGGACGTGCCCATCGGAAAGTTTAAAGGGTCGTCCCGAACCCCCGCGAGGTTTTCTCGAGCGTAGCCGCGATAAGCGCTCGCGGGTCGACCGCCTTGCAATTCTATGGTTCTGCTACGACCCTCGGTGATCTTTTAACACTATCCCTACAGCGTTACGATTCAATTGCCTGGAACGCGGAGACACTTGCTACCGGGCAGCCTCCTGACGAGGGCGGCGAGATCTGCTCCGGTCTCGCCGCTTCCATTCCTGTTGTGAACGTAAATCCGACAATCAATTCAAGTCGGACAAGACGGTGGACGAAAATGAGCCGAATGAATTGTTCAGACCAACAACGCTGCGGATCTGTCCGGCGCTCAGGGAAAGCGGCCCGCTATCGATGAAGATAAATTTCTGCCCCGGCTGCGTAAACCAAACCCGATAAGTTCCAGCTCCGAGCGATGTGTACGAAGAAGCACTCTCAAAGCCCATACTGCTGAGCACTGGGGTAACCGAATTGATGTCCGTTCCATCTGGAACAATATAAACATCAGCAGGCGCCAGTCCTGGTGCTGCATTGATGATCCTCAATTTTGCATTGCCCGATGTCGGTGCCGAATTGTCGTCCTGCAACGTAACGGCATTTAAGCTGGTTGCGAAGTTCGCCAACAAAACGGTCGTGTCCGATCCGGACCCGAGACTCAGCGTTTCGTCAATGACTGGCGTCGCCGTATCCGAGGGTTCCATCTGCAAATGGCGTGAGCCGCTGCTCAGCGACGTGTAGCTTGTCGCGGTTCCGAAGGTAATTCCGCTGGCGATGGTTTTGCTGTCGATGAGCACGTCGATACTTCCTTCATCCGGCGACGCATGCACAACGCGCAGACGGGCGTTACCTCCGCCGCCCCCGCAACTGCTGATCAGCGTTACCAGTCCCAATCCCAGTGCCACAGTACCGACTACCGCAATTTGACGAATGGATCGGCGCACAGTGTCTCCCCTCATTGGTTTGAATTTTGTTGAAGCGTGTAAGGTGAAACCGGAGAGATGCCCTGCTTAAGCGCGCGAGTTGTAGCGTTACCGTAAAGACTTCGTCAATCTACGAAAACTCTTGTAAAGCGGAAACCCATGATTGGGAAGGTGTTGGTCCCGACTGGAGATGCGACGGCAAGCGTCCGTGCGTGAAGAGCAGCGATGAATGACATCGAGCGAAGCCGAGGCGAGAAGGAAATTAGAAAAGACCGAGCAGCCATTTACAAACTTTTACGTCGATTGACGTGATCTTTACCGCTCCTTCCTAGCTGGGGACATCTCATTCAGCACAAGCAAACGGCTGGCGCCGCCCTTCTTCCTCTTGCCCACACGCCTGGGCGGCGCCAGCGCCGTGGTGGTTGGCATTTATACAATCCCCTTCATAAAGAATCAGCGGATGGATCTGGTTGAATCCATCCGCCGCGTACTGGCTGTGTAATTCACAAGGAACTACGGAGCCAGGATCTCCTGCAAAATGATTCGTCTCTACAACAGTGCCATTAAAGTCTGCCTTCAGCGCATACAGCAGTGACACGAGCCACGAGTCGGCGTGAGATGGCTCACAACATTGTGGGCAAGAAGCGATTGACACCGTCCGAACAAGGCAACTCGTCACCGTCCGACGCCCAATGGAACCCACGAATCGGCCGGTTGACAACTTCGCGGAATGAATAGAAAATTTAGACGTTGTTGGTGGTGTTCACGGAATGCAACGCTGGCGCTGGGCGCTTTTGATGTTCGAGCTTTTCCTCTTTGCGCTCATCCTGATACTTCCTCAGGTTGAATTGCCGGAGACTGCCTTCCAAGGCGGAACAGCACCAACTGTAATCAAGGCCCGGGTTTCATCCTTACCCGCGCTGGCGGCGGTCCTGTTGCCGCTCGGCCTACTCTTGTTCGCTCAGTCGTGGGAATCGCACTTGGAGCGAACCGAGGCCCCTGCCAGCACGAACCCTCATTCCCGTCTTGCGCTTTTGTGCACGCTTATTTGTTAACGCGGTCAGCCGACTCTTTTTAAGCTGCTTGAGTTTGGCTCCGCGAGGGGCGTGCCTCATGGAAACTGGGGTCCGCGGGGCCCGGAGCAGCCGCCCGGTAGATGCGCATCCTGTGGAAGTATCTGCGCTGCTGGCATCGGCTGCTCCGTTCTAATAAAGTGACAGAGTCGCGAGTGTCACGCAAATCCCTCGCGGGAGTAGCATATTGGTAATGCGCCGGGATACCCTCTCGGAGATGACGGTTCGAACCCGCTCCTCCCGCTCCACTCCCATTTAACGTGCCCTCGCCAGAACCAGCGTGACATCATCGGGTTGTTCATTGTCCCCGATCCAATCCTCGACCGCGCTCGTCACAATCTCAGTGATCCGCTCCAACGACAGGTGGCGATTGTCTTGCACCAGTTCGAGCAACCGCTCTTCGCCGAACTCACCATAGTCATTTTCGGGCTCAGTTACGCCGTCGCTATAAGCGATAAAAATGTCACCCGGACTCAGTCTGACGGATGACTCATCAAAACTCAGGTTATCGAAAAGTCCCACCACGGTTCCACCTTGTTCCAACCTACGGACCGAGCGATCTTCACCCAAGATAAGCGGCGGCAGGTGTCCGCCATTGCTGTAGGTCAAACGTCGAGATGACGCCTCATACACGGCAAGAAACAGCGTCGCGTATTTTTCCAACGGCGTGCTCGCATACAGCTGATGATTTAGCAGTGACAGCAACGCGCCCGGAGATGCTTCGATGCCGTTCAAACTGTTTGAAGCAAGGACCAGCTCCGCTCCCCTCCCGGCTCCAACCGCCATGCTCTCGCGCAGCATCGGCATTCCTTCCAGGCTGTATGCGCGCACTGCCGAGTGAATCGTCGCCATCAACAACGCTGCCGAAATTCCTTTGCCACTGACATCTCCGACGGCCAAAATCAACTTCTCGGAATTAACTGCAAGAAAATCGTAGTAGTCTCCGCTCACCGTGCGGGCAGGTCGACAGAATCCGTGAACCTCGAGAGACTCGAGCTGGGTAATTTCGCGTGGATAGAGCTGCGCCTGCACTTCCTGCGCGATCACTAGCTCGTTTTGCAGACGTTGCTTTTCTTTCTGTTCAAGAATGAGTCCCTCGAGCGATGACGTCATCGAGTTAAACGAATTGGCGAGCGTTGCCAATTGATCATCGGATTTCACCTCAATCCGATGACTGAAATCTCCTCGATTGATGTGAGTCGTTGCCTTATACAGCTGTGCCACCGCGCCGGTGATCGAACGGGTGAGTCGCGTGCCCACGATCAACGCGATAAGTTCGATAATGGCCAGAACAATTGCTACCACGATCAGGACGTATTCGACCGCCTGCGCAAACTTCCCTAATGCCGCGAACAGCCGCTCATAAAGCACGGATGGGCGCGTTTGCACTCGCACCAAGCCACCCGCTGGTTCCCGCTCGCCAGTTTTCCAGTCCACTACAGCAAGAGGTGCAGGAAAGGTGATCTCTCGATCCAACATGTTTGTGGCCGCCGGCACGGTTCCTGCTGTGAATGCAGGTTTGAGCGGTGCCGACTCTTGCTCAATCACCATGCCTTTTCCATCGGCTCCCCGATGAAATGTCACGGTGTCAGTTTTTTGTTCTCCGATAACCACAACTGACGATGACGGCTTCCCGGTATTCGGGTTCACCCTCGGTTCGATACCCGAGGTGTACAACGTCAGCTCACCCAGACTCTGAGCGATTTTGTCGACCATCGTCTGGTCGACAATTTCACTGGAAACCACGTGCAGCGGCTGTGATCCTACGGGCAGCACAGTGCTCGCCCTCAAATAAAGTTTGCCATCGTCGCGCACGATGTCGCGCATCTTGTCGACTGCGGGAGCCGTAAGGTCAAAGGCCGCCCCATTGGAGTTGCCCGCGCATAGTCCTAGCGGCTTTCCTTGGTACCAGGCACACACTTCACGATGCCCCCAGTCGGGTCTTTGGCTACGCAACACCGCGAGAGACTCGGCCTTAGGCGTTTTGCCCGCCTGGATCTCGGCAGCCAGTTCGCCTGCCAGCGTCTCGTTCACCGATGACATGCTTCGCAGATGTGCGTCAATCTCCGACGTCACCACGAAGCTCGCGAACTGTCCCGCAAACAAATAGATCGTGATGAAGGCCATCGCTATCAGCAACACGACCGGGATGACCCCGATAAACATGTAGGTCACGATCAACCGGTTTCGCAGCCTCCACAGCATGTGCTGTCGAATCCAGCGAATCCCAAGAACAATGAACAGGATGATTGCAAGCAGGCTTAAAAAGGTCACCCAACCCGCCAGACTATCGGCGAGCCATGCCCCTTTTACGAGGGGAAGCACTTTTTGAAGAATGAATAGAAATATCGCCAGCCCGAGTGAGAACCACGCCCAGCGCGCCAAACGAGACGCGGGCCACAGGCCCTTCATGTACAGCACATGCCGCAGCTTGACGAGCCAGAACTTCATCGAGTTCGCCGATTATAGAAGACCTTGGAAGGCATTGCCGGACCGACCGAAGACGCGTCTCACTGCTAATTCCGTCTTCCTTCGTGTCTCTTGGTGTCACTCGTACTTAATTGTTCCTTCTCGATGCCAGGCAATTCTAAATTTCAGGATACAAATCGAAAAAAGCCTCGAGACTTGTTTTTAGCTGTTTCTCAATATCTTCCTTGCTGCCCTCGAGCACGTGCATGGTCACGCGCGCGTCTCGCCCGCCATTCAACTTCACCTCTGCATCTCCCACTTCCGCAAGGTCATCCGAAGGAAAAAGCCGCATTCCATAGACTAACGTTAGGTTTGCCATCTTCCCATTCTACTTTGCCAGTGAACGACTGGATGCACAGAACAGTAACTTCCCCACGCTGATGTTAAAATCCTCGTCGTGTTCTCGCCCAGAATTCTGCTTTTGACCGGTCTCATCTGGTCTATCAGTGTGGTTGCGCAAGAGCCTCAGGTGAAGGTGAATGTGCTCAACGTCTGTTCGCCTTCGGCTGATGAGCAGAAGGAAATCGGCGCCGCACTTGCCAAAATACCCCGCCAACCCCAGTTCGCCTCCGACTTCGAGGTTTCTCGTGGCCGCTCAACGCTCTCCGACACTCCAGACTTCTTGAAAATGGGAGCAACCGCGCAGGTGTCGCCCGAAGTCGCAACGTCCAACTACGTGCGCGTGCGCCGGGAGTTTGCCGGAAAAGCTCTTTTCTCGACCGTCCAGTATTCGTTTAGTCAGGACGCCAAGAATCTCGTCGAAACTTTGGCCCTGCGGCTACGAGAACCCAAAGATCTGATGCAGGTTTCGATCGAGGACAACGCGTCCGCGATCACGACTCCAGCTTCGATGCTCGCGACGAACACGCCGGTCTCACGCATAAAGCTTGAACGATTCGGAAAGTCCTCTATCGTGCTTGCCCGTTGCCAGGGATCGGAAGGTGGACCGCCACCCGATCAAAGCGCCTACGAGCCGCTCTTTCGCAGCGCAACCTCCATAATGTCCGACTATAGGGGCCTGTTAAACGCCCGGCGGATGGTACCGGACGAACTTGCGCGCGTAAGCGCGGTCGGAGCAGCAAAAGCGAAATCAACCGGAGCGCCTGCCAAGCCCGCGCCCAAGAACAAATGAAGTTTGATGATTCAGCTTTAGACGAAGGCCTCTCGAGGACCGCGCCCTGTCCGCAGCGCGGCGAGAGATCTAGTCAGCGCCAGAGCACTGTTCCTGCACCCTGCATCCAAATCGAAGTTCATCAATCTAATCATTGACCACTATGGATACTCGCAACGTCGTCATCATCGGTTCCGGATGTGCCGGACACACCGCCGCCCTTTACAGCGCGCGCGCCAATTTGAAGCCACTTGTCATCGAAGGACATGAACCCGGCGGACAGCTTTCGCTCACCACGCTCGTCGAAAACTTTCCGGGATTTCCTGAAGGCGTTCAAGGCCCCGAACTCATCGAGAACATGCGCAAGCAAGCTTCGCGTTTTGGCGCCGAATATCGCACTGGACACGTCGTCAAAGCCGATCTCAGCAATCGCCCTTTCACCCTCACCATGGGTAAGGAGACGATTCACACCAAGACGCTCATCATTGCGAGCGGTGCGTCTGCCCGGTGGCTCGGCCTTCCGAACGAGCAAGCGCTGATCGGCCACGGCGTTTCCTCTTGCGCGACCTGCGATGGTTTCTTCTTCAGCGGTAAGGAGATTGTTGTGATTGGTGGCGGTGATTCCGCCATGGAAGAAGCGACATTCCTGACCCGCTTTGCCTCCAAGGTCACGCTGATCCATCGTCGTGACGAATTTCGCGCCTCCAAAATTATGCTGGATCGAGCCCAGGCAAACCCAAAAATCTCGTTTCTCACAAACACTGTCGTCGACGATGTACTTGACGCCAGCAAACAGGAAGTGACCGCCCTTCGACTGCGCAACACGAATACAGGAGAAAGCTGGGAATTTCCAACCAGCGCAATGTTTCTTGGCATCGGTCACATCCCAAACGCAAAAATATTTGAGGGACAACTCGACACGGACGCGGACGGCTATCTAGTTACCCAGAAAAACGTTTTCACGAAAGTCCCCGGCGTCTACGCTTGCGGAGATGTCCAGGACCGCCGCTACCGCCAGGCAATCACGGCTGCGGGCTCTGGCTGCATGGCAGCCTTGGAAGCCGAAAAGTTTTTGGAAGACCACGAGACTGAATAAAGCAGTCTGCGAATCTCCAACCACGATCGAGGAAGGACGGCCCGCGTCAGCAGGCGTCATCCGGCAGTTAACAGGAGAAAAATTTATGGCACAGGAATGCAAGCACCTTGATCAGATTCACAAAGTTACGCCGAGCGGCAAAGGGTGCAAAGAATGCCTTGAGATGGGAGATACATGGGTCCATCTCCGCCTCTGTCTCACATGTGGCCACGTTGGCTGTTGCGACTCGTCCAAGAACAAACACGCCTCGGCGCACTACCGGCATGTGAAGCACCCAATCGTCCGCTCATTCGAACCAGGAGAAAACTGGATGTGGTGCTATGCCGACGAAATCTTTATGGAGTAAAGAGAAAGCAGACCACTCGTCGACCCATGAAAAAAGCGACTCACCAACCAGCCACTAAGCTCGACCAGATCCGCGCTCGCCTGAGGTCATCGACACCAATTCTTCCTATCGGTGTTCATCTCGGATTTCGCGTCACGGCCGTGCGAAAGGGTCGCGTAACGATCGAACTGGATGTGCGTCCCCATCACGCCAACGCGATCGGAACCCTGCACGGGGGCGTTCTGTGCGATATCGCCGACGCCGCTATGGCCCTGTCGCACGCCACGAATATCGCAGCCGAAGAAACCTTCACCACCCTCGAACTGAAAATCAATTTTCTAAAACCGGTGTGGGAAGGAAAACTGCGAGCTGAAGGCAGAGTGATTAAGCAGGGACGCACCATCGGCCTTACCGAATGCGACGTGTTCGACGAACAGGGAAGCCTGGTAGCCCACGCTACCAGTACGTGCATGACCCTGCGAGGAAACGAAGCCAAAGGCCGTTAGTTGCCGTCGCGAGACCTTTGGACGAAATTGCATTCGTGACTGTTTTTTAGAGAACTGGTGTCTGTGCCGACGACCGCTCGTTCCCAACGGTCTTGTCATACACCCATAAAGCTATCGCCGTAGCGACGCCAACGCCGGTCACAACCCACCACATCCGTCCCGGTTGGTGAGCAACTTCACCAAAGTGATGGAGCAGAGTTCCGCCAAACCATCCGCCAATCAATGAGCCCAATCCAATCGGCAAGAACGCAAAGCCCATGTAAGTTCCTTGCTGCTCTTTTGGCGCGAGTCGCGAAATGTATTCGTAGTAGCGAGGTGCCTGAATGATTTCTCCAAGGGCCAGTACGAAAATCGCCAGCACCGCGCCCCATACCGTCGGACGAAACGCAAACACCAGCCACGACACCGAGGTGATCAACGTGCCGATAATGATCGCCTGAAACGCGGGAATTTTCTTCGTCAGGGCATTGATGGCCACTGTCAGAGCAATAACCGCCAAGCCATCCGTTGCTAGAATTCTTTCGACCCTCGCGTCGGCGCTCACATATTTGGTGAGATACCCCGGCAGGCTGATGTACTGCTGCCAGAACACGATCCAGTAGCCGGTGAAAATCACCAGGAACCACATGAACTTGCTCATGCCCGCGAGGCCCAGCCCGATCAGCGGCACCCACACCCACCACGGAAATGTCACCGGATACAGCGCCTGGATCGCAACCAGCAGAACCCCCACCCCTGCCACCGGCAACACCAGCTTCGCGTTCCCAACCACAACACAAAAATTTCGCACGACTTGGGCTACCGAAGGTGGTGGAGCGTCGTCCAATTTTCTCGGCTCACGGAAAAATAGAATTACCACGAAGAACATCGCGAACACGCCAATCGCCGCGATCCGATACACATTTTCCAGGCCAAGATTATGGTGCGCCCAATCGGCATACAACGCCCCCACCACGCCACCAATATTCACCATCGTGTAGTAAATCGAATAACCGATGGATCGTACGTTTTCTTTCGACGCGCGCGCTGTCGTGCCAACTACGCACGGCTTCACCAGCGCCACACCGAGCGCCGGCAGCATCAGAATGACGCCGACAAACAATCCGAGTGGCACCGCGTTTCGTATCGGGCTTAGCCACGGAGCCGCAATTGAACCAATCAGAAAGTACGCGATCGCGAGAATCACGTAGGCCAGTGACAAAGCGCGCCGGAACCCCATGCGATCGGCAGCGGCGCCCCCGAAAATTGCCAGGAACCACACCATCCCGCCGAAAATTCCCGTCAGCGTTCCCGTCTCCTGCGTCGAGAAGTTCAGCTTTCCCTGCAGGTACAACGCGAGCGACGAAAACGCCCCGTAATACGCCAGCCGCTCGAAAATTTCCGTGATGTTCGCAATCCAAAATGGACGCGCAAACCCAGTGCGGACTTCCTCCAGCCGTTGAGAAAAACTCAATTGTGGCTCCTGTAGACCAGTCGCTGAATTCAACCGCCACGCGGTACATACACAACGCGCCGGCCCGAAGACCGCCTGTATTTTCCAACGCGGCAAGAAATCAGCATGCCGATTGCTAACGACTAAGCCCTAGCCTGCGCTGCAACTCATCACCCGACAATCCAACCACCCGCACCGTCTTGTTCCGACTCGTCAATCCGGCAGCAATAGTAACGGACGTCTTCGGTACCTTCAAAAGTTTCGCGAAAAACTCCACACAAGCCTGGTTGGCCTTTCCATTTGCGGGAGGTGCCGTCAGCGAAACCTTCAAAGCGTTACCGACTTCACCATTGATGGCATTTCGATTAGCGCGCGGATGCACACGCACAGCGAAAGAAGCGCTGTGTACATTTTCAATGATCGGGATCAACTTGCGGCCTCATCGAGAACAGCAACTCTAACAAGACTGGGACTGCTTGCCGCAAGCCGTGTGGTCCGTACATACGCCAGCGTAAGATCTCGAAAACAAGCGTTGCCAGATTGGCGCCAATGCAATAGACGCGGAGACCCTGGACTCCATACCCGTTGCGAATTCGTAGAAAGTTGAACATCCCAACTAATATCCAGAGAAGCCCGACATCAAGAGTTACTCCTCGCGGATGGACGATTTCTGTATGCAAAATGTGGTAGACGCCAAGCAGAAATATCAACCATGCGCAAATTCGATCGACAGACTTAGTTACCATCCAACCACCTCATCACACTGCGCTTCCTTCGTGAGCCTTTCGTGTTCTTTGCGGTATAACGTTTTTTGCCCAGATGGCGTTTTCGAGAAGCTGGCTGCTTCACGGGTGTTCAGGTGGTGTTGCCGAACGAAAAGCCGGTCTCCACCAACAGCAGCCCGAATATCACCACCACCTGCGGGTTCGAGAGCGTCTTCTCTCCTCCGATGCTCGCCATCAAGGCCGCGACAAAGACGGTCATCACCACATTTGCACCAACGCAAAACATTTTCAGACCGCGTACTGAATAGCCATTGCGAATCCGCAACAGATTCAGCATTGCAACGAAGAGCAAGGCCAATCCTGTACCAAAGATCCATATGCGTCCCGTGTAGTCGCGTGGCACGAGCCAACATTCGACGATCGCGAGCAAGAACAAGGCACCGGCAAAAACTCGATCGAGGTGCCTCACCGATGCACTCTCTCAAAAAGGCTTCGTCCTTCCACCCTAATGTCCCTCGCGGTTAAGCCTTCGACCGAAAATGGCACTGCCAATGCGTACACAGCTGGATCCTTCCTCAATCGCTACTTCAAAGTCATGAGACATGCCCATCGAAAGCACTTCCATCTCTACGGCCGGCAAGGCCCGCGCAGAAATCAGATCGCACAACTCGCGCATCCGTCG
>Ga0207645_10001561_pt1 | contig 18736 bp, 21 predicted proteins | sample KBSM53metaG_FD_184331 | JGI IMG/M metagenome (GOLD analysis project Ga0207645, IMG submission 184331) | Miscanthus rhizosphere microbial communities from Kellogg Biological Station, Michigan, USA - KBS M5-3 metaG (SPAdes) (version 2) | ecosystem: Host-associated > Plants > Roots > Rhizosphere >...
AGTGAAGAACGAAGGCAAGCCTGAAAACATGATCGAAAAGATCGTCGAAGGTATGCTGAAGAAACACTTTGCCGAGCGCTGCCTTTTGGATCAGCCGTTCATCAAGAACCCTGACCAAACAGTGGGCGACTACTTGAAAGAGCACAACGCAAAATTGGGTGAGAACCTGGTTATTCGCCGCTTCAAGCGCATGGCGCTTGGCGAAAGCAAATAGTACATTTGTAGGTAAAAGAGGTCGGGATTCGGCCTCTTTTATGTTGTTAGATAATTATTCGAAAAGGAGAAAATATGGAAGGTTATTCAGAAGTTAACGTAACGGACGGCGACATGGCTGCGGAATGGGGAGCACACATTGCAACCCACCAGGCAGAAGGAGTTAAGTGGGATCCTTTAACTGGTTATTCTGCGGAGCAGCTGCATAAGAACGCCACCGGCACACAAACAACTGGCGAAGGCGTATATGCGGAACCGGTCGAACCGATACAAGAGCGCAAGCCCGGCGAAAGGGAGTTTGGCCCCGCTACGCGAGTGCTTAGTCCTGCGCAAATTGTTAATCTCGGAAAGCCTGTTGTGCACTCAGTAGGTGAACAACCGGAAGGCGATGATGATACTACACACAAAGTTCCTGGCGGCGTTATTGATAGCTTCTAGGCTGGTTTTTTAACACGAAATAGCGCATGAGACGGCTCATGCGCTATACTTATACCTATAGTTTATAAGCAGGAATTTCTATGAATCCAACTCAAATCGTCGATGACGCCACTAAAAAAATGCAGGCTGCCGTAGAGCACTTCCAGGATGAACTGCGCAAACTGCGTACCGGTCGCGCGCACGCCAGCATGCTTGACGGCGTGGTAGTGCAGGCATATGGCACGCCGATGCCGCTCAACCAGGTTGCCAATGTAACCGCCCCCGAAGCCCAGCTTTTGCAGATTACACCGTTTGACCCGAACAATATTCAGGCGATCAGCGCGGCGATTCGCGATAATCCGAGCTTGGGCCTCAACCCAAGCGACGACGGCCGTGTGGTTCGGGTACCGATTCCGGCTTTGAACGAAGAACGTCGCCGCGAAATCGTCAAACAGCTCGGCCAGAAACAAGAAGATGCGATGATTGCACTCCGCAATGTACGCCACGACGCGCTTGACGCTGTTTCGACTGCCAAAAAAGACAAACAAATTGGTGAAGATGACGCAAAGCGTCTCGAAAAACAGATCGACGAAGCTATGAACAAAGCGCGCACCAATGCCGAAGCTGCGGCCAAGGCCAAAGAAACCGATATTATGACGGTGTAATTCCTGCGCATATTTCGCGGGAGGCTGGTACAATACAACCATCATGTCAGAGAGTTCCGCGCTTACGCCACGACACGTGGGCTTTATCCTGGACGGCAATCGCCGCTGGGCGCATGAGCATGGCTTGCCGCTTATTGAGGGACACCGACAGGGGTACCAAACGCTCAAAACCATTACGCTCGAGGCTTTTAACCAGGGCGTAGAGTACGTGTCGGCTTATGTGTTTTCCACCGAAAACTGGAATCGCAACAAAAATGAGGTCAAGGCACTATTGTCGCTGTTACTGTGGGTTTTCAAACACGAACTCACGACGCTTAACCGTGAAGGCATCCGGCTCAAAGTGTTGGGCTCAAAAGTACGGCTGGGTGCAGCAATGCTCAAAGCTATCCACGAAGCGGAGCAGCAAACGGCCGGCAACACCCGTGGTACGCTCGCGCTCTGTTTAAACTATGGCGGCCAACAGGAAATCGTAGACGCTACGAAGCGGATCATTGCCGACGGCCATGACGCCGAGGAGGTTACTGCTGAACTGTTCGACCAATACTTGTATGCCCCCGAAGTGCCGCCCGTTGATTTGGTGATTCGGGCGTCCGGGGAGCAGCGCCTCAGTAATTTCATGACATGGCGGACGGTGTATAGCGAATTATTATTTACAAAATCGTACTGGCCAGATTTCAGCACAGCGGACTTACACGATGCGCTCGCTGAGTTTGCCCGACGACAACGGAGGTTTGGAAGCTAATGGCGATTTTTCTGCTGGTGCTGAGTATCATTTTGTTTGTAGGGTTGGTGGTTGTGCACGAGCTCGGTCACTTTTGGGTTGCGCGCCGCAATGGCGTCGTCGCCGAAGAGTTCGGCATTGGTTTTCCGCCGCGAGCTTGGTCGCGCAAAGTCGGGAAGGGCAAGAAACAGTTTATTTTTAGTCTTAACTGGCTGCCAATCGGTGGCTTTGTAAAGCTTAAAGGTGAGCACGACGCCGATACCGAACCGGGGAGCTTTGGCGCTGCGAACACTTGGGCTAAAACCAAGATTATGCTTGCCGGGGTGCTCGTAAACCTCGGCATTGCTCTGGTTATGTTGATGGTTCTGGCCTGGGTCGGTATGCCGCAATTGGTCAAAAATCAATTCAAGGTGGCAAGCGACACGAAAGCTATAAACAGCACGGTACTTGTAGGCTACATCGAACCGAATTCGCCCGCCAGCAAGGCAGGGTTGCAGGTTCGTGATCAATTACAGGCTATTGGCACGCCCGGCAATATGAAAACGGTCAAAACCGCCGATACTTTGCCTGCCATAACGCAGCAATTTGCTGGTAAAACGGTGGATGTAACCATTTTGCACGACAAGCAGCACCTTACCAAAAAAGTGACGCTCCGCAGTGCAAACGAAGTCGACCAGGCAAAGAAATCCGGCAAGCCAGTCGGGTATTTAGGTGTTTCGCCAAGTGAATATTCGTTGGCGCGGTCCACCTGGTCGGCACCCGTGGTTGCCTTAGGTACGGCGTGGCAGTTCACAGCGCTGACATTCCAAGGCTTGGGTTCGGCAATTTCAAGTATTTTCCACGGTCATGCCGCGCAGGCGAGCGAGCAAGTCTCCGGCCCGGTCGGTATCTTCGTCGTGCTGAAAACGAGCAGTTTGTTAGGGTACCAGTTTATGCTGCTCATTATCGCGATCATTTCGCTGACGCTCGCTATCATGAATGTCCTGCCGGTTCCCGCACTTGACGGTGGCCGATTGTATGTCATGTTGATTTCACGTTTGTTTAAAAAGCCCCTAACCGAGAAAGCGGAAGAGTTGATCTATGGGGGAAGCTATCTCTTTTTGCTGGCGCTGATAGTTCTAATTACGATTTCCGATGTCAAAAAATACTTTTAAAACGACCGGCTTCAAACCCAGCGTAACTGAATCACCAACTGCTGCGTCGACGGCCGACGAATCGAAATCGAATCGCGCCGAGTCGGCAACTATAGCTACACCGAAAGCCAGCTGGGGCGGGTTCACGGCGATCATCGTAGCGATAGCTATTTATTTTATTGCGGTGATAGTAAGTAGTACGACGCTGTCGTTATTTGCGCGTTTACACCACTGGTCTGCCGAATATGCCGATAACTGGCTGCACAGCTCGATCGTGGCGCAATTCTTTTACGTGCTGATCAACGAAGTCGTTACCGTGCTGTTATTGTGGGCATTCGTACGGATTCGCAAATACAAGAATTTTATAGAGGTCGTTGGTCTCAAATCGCCACAAGGCAAGAACCTTCGGTATATCGTCGGCGGGCTCGCCGTGTACTTTTTTTTGTATGTCATTACGGCAAACTTAGCGATTAATACCACGAATTTAAACCCTCAGCAGCAGCAGGAAGTCGGCTTCAGCGTGCTGACGACGAACACGGATTTTGTATTGGCCTTTATCAGCCTGGTTTTGTTGCCGCCGGTCGTAGAGGAGATCATGTTCCGCGGGTTTTTGTTTGCCGGGCTGCGGCGAAAGTTTAAATTTATAATCGCCGCTTTGGTCACCAGCGCGGTCTTTGCGTTGCCCCATCTCTTTGAAACAAGTGGCGGACTGTTGTGGATGGCGGGCATTGATACCTTTATTTTATCGCTCGTACTCTGTTATGTGCGTGAAAAAACCGGCACTGTATGGGCGGGAATGATCATCCACGGCCTCAAGAACTTCGTAGCATTTTATATTCTATTCTTGAGCCACAACTTTTTGATGCGCTAGGTGTATAATGGGGGCAGCATGACACGATTTTCCTCAGTTATCCTCAAAATGCTTCCGGCTCCGCGGCCGTTTATATGTTGTCTGTAAAAACCTGAGAATCTACAAGAATTGAAGCGAGGAGAAAAAATGAAAGTCTCACAACTGTTTACCAAAACGAGCAAAAACGCACCTGCTGACGAAGTGGCTAAAAATGCCCAACTATTAATTCGTGCTGGCTATATTCACAAAGAAATGGCTGGCGTGTACGCATATTTGCCGCTCGGCAAGCGCGTACTCGACAATATTGCCAACATTGTCCGCGAAGAGATGAATGCTATTGGCGGCCAAGAAGTGCAAATGACGGTCTTGCAGCCAAAAGATATTTTTGAGCTGACCGACCGCTGGGACGATGCGAAAGTCGACAACTGGTTCAAAACGAAGTTAGCGAACGGTACCGAGCTCGGCATGGGCTTGACGCACGAAGAGCCGGTGGTGGATGTACTGAAAGACTTCGTAAACTCCTACAAGGACTTGCCACTCATGGTGTACCAGATCCAAAGCAAATTCCGCAACGAGCTGCGCGCCAAGAGCGGTCTGATGCGTGGCCGCGAATTCGTCATGAAAGACATGTACTCGTTTTCGCGTTCCCAGGAAGAGCACACTGAGGTTTATGAGCGCGTGGCTGAATCGTATGCGCGCGTGTACAAACGGCTCGGTCTCGGCGATATTACCTATCGTACCTACGCCGATGGTGGTATTTTCACCGAAAAATTCAGCGACGAGTTCCAAACAATCAGTGAAATCGGCGAAGACACCATTTACGTGCATGAGCAAAAGAAAGTCGCGGTTAACAAAGAAATTTATACTGATGAAAACTTGGCGAAACTTGACCTCAAAAAAGAGGAACTCGTCGAAAAGCGCGGTGTTGAGGTGGGGAATATTTTCCCACTCGAGAGCAAATATTCAGACGCCTTAGAACTGTTTTACACCGATGAAGCCGGGGCACAGCACTCAATCATTATGGGCTGTTATGGTATTGGGGTGAGCCGGCTGGTGGGGCTCCTTGCGGAACACTTCAGTGATGACAAAGGACTGGCTTGGCCCGACGAAGTTGCGCCATTCCGCGTATACTTGGTATCGATCGGCGTATCAGATGAGGTAAAGGCAGCGGCGGATGTTATGTATAAAAACTTGACTGACGCTGGCGTTACGGTACTATATGACGACCGAGATGTACGAGCGGGCGAAAAATTTGCCGACGCCGACCTTATCGGACTCCCTTATCGCATCGTAATCAGCGAAAAGGGAATCGCGAACGGGCAATATGAGCTCAAAGGCCGAAAAGAGACAGATGCACGACTCATTGCTCCGGAGGACATTATTAAAGAAATCAGTTCTTAAGGACCGTAAACATAAAATTTGCATGAGGCGACAGAATTAGAAAGGAGACATCAACATGAAGAAACTATTCCACTTAACACAGACAGGGGTCGACGAGCTCCGAGAGGAACTTAACGAGCTGGTTAAGCTGCGTTCAGAGATCGCGGACCGCATTAAGACGGCCCGTGAATTCGGCGACCTTGCCGAGAACATGGAATACAGCGCTGCCCGCCAAGACCAAGAACGTAACGAGGCCCGTATTTCGGAGATCGAGCACATTTTGGCTAACGTGCAGGTTATCACCGCGCCAAAGAAGGACGACAAAGTCGTACTTGGCTCGACGGTAAAACTAAAAAGCGAACGCGGTAATGAAAAGCAGTTCCAAGTGGTTGGTACGGTGGAAGCCGACCCATTGAACGGCAAGATTTCCGACGAATCGCCCATTGGCCGCGCGCTCATTGGTAAAAAGCAAGGTGACAGCGTACAGATTCACACGCCTGCTGAAACCAGCACCTATAACATCGTAGAAATCGGCTAGACGTATGTCTCGCATAATTTTGTTCGCCAAGGCAAAGCTCCGGTCGTAGTACCCTTGGAGCTCTCTCAAAGACACCCCGGTACTGCGACAGCTAATCGGGGTGTTTTCATGGTAGAATAAAGCGAAACAAGGAAATATAATGGCAACACTAAAAGAGCTCCGCGATGAGCGATTACGGAAACTTGAAGACTTACAAAAACTCGGCATCAACCCATATCCAGCACGGGTAAACCGCACCGAAACCTTGCAAGCGATAAGTGAGCGTTTTACTGAACTTGAAAATCAGCAGGCCAGTGTGGTTGGCCGGATTATGAACATCCGTAAATTCGGCAAAATCGCCTTTGTGGTGATTCGAGATATTACCGGTACGCTTCAGTTATTTTTGGCCGCCGACAAAGTTGAAGCACTTAATGCCGAAACCAGCCAGATCGGATTCGAACAGTTGCCGCTGCTCGACGCCGGTGATTTTATTGAAGCCTACGGCACGGTAGTAAAAACAAAAACCGGTGAAATTTCGATTGCTGTAACGCGCATGCGCTTGCTCACCAAGAGCCTGCGCCCGATGCCAACACAGCACGATGGCTTTACCAACAAAGAAGAGCGCTTGCGCCGCCGATATGTCGACATGAACGTTAACCAGGATGTACGTGACCGCTTTGTGCGTCGCAGTAATTTCTGGCAGGCGACGCGGCAATTTTTGCTCGAGAACGGCTTTACCGAGATTAATGTACCGGTTTTAGAGCACACCACCGGCGGTGCGGACGCCAACCCGTTCGTGACGCACATGGACGCACTCGACCAAGACTTTTATTTGCGCATTAGCCATGAGCTGCCGCTGAAGCGTTTGCTCGGTGCAGGCTTTGAAAAAGTCTTCGACATCGGCCCGCGTTTCCGCAACGAGAATTATTCCGATGAACACTTGCCCGAGCACGTCGCTATGGAATGGTATTGGGCCTATGCTGACTGGGAGCAGGGCATGAAGTTCACCCAGGCAATGGTGCGTCGCACCGTAGACGCTACTTGGGGTACCCGGCAATTTACGCTGGCAAACGGCCAGCAAGTCGATTTTGGCGCGGACGACCAGGATTGGCCGCGCGTGAGCTTTGTTACGGTGATGCGCGAGCGCTACGGACTCGACGTGTTTACTTGCTCGCTCGAAGAAGCTGTTGCCGAGCTCAAAAAAATCGGCGGCGAAGTTGAGAAAATTGACAACCGCTCACGTGTGCTCGACAAACTGTGGAAGAAAATTCGCGTTGAAATTGCCGGCCCGGCGTTTTTGGTCGACATTCCCACGTTCTTGCAGCCGTTGGCCAAAGTGCAACAAGGGGATGACCGCATAACCCAGCAATTCAACTTGCTGCTCGGCGGCACCGAAGCCTGCAAAGCTTACAGTGAGCTCAACGACCCCGTCGACCAGCTCCACCGCTTTGTCGAACAGCAAAAAATGCGCGACGAAGGCGATGACGAAGCGATGATGCTCGATATCGACTTCGTGGAGATGCTGGAATATGGCATGCCGCCGGCGTGTGGGTACGGACACAGCGAGCGCTTGTTCTGGATGCTTGAAGGCGTGACGGCCCGCGAAGGTGTGGTGTTCCCGCAGTTGCGTCATGAAATCGATGAAACGACCAAAGCGCTGTATCCGGAAGTGCATTTCGAGACATCAACACCTAAAACCGCTGCACCGGCAGATACAAAAGTCTTGCCGCTTTCTGCAGCTGACCAAGGTACCAAGAAGCTATATCTCGACGATTACCAGATGACCGCATGTGATGCACGAGTGGTACAGGCAACCGAGCAGGATGAGGGTGGCGCCGAGCTCGTGCTTGACCAGACCTGTATGTACCCCGGGGGCGGTGGCCAGGATTTTGACCTCGGCACGATTGCTTGGGATGGTGGTTCGTTGCAACTAACAGAGGTATTTAAAGACAAAGATGGTGTCGTGCATCACCAGGGGGTGCTCGAAGGCACGTTGCCTGCCGTCGGTACGGCCGTGCAGGGCGCTATCGATGTCGAACGGCGCAAGCTGAACTCACGCTTGCACTGCGCTGGTCACTTGATAGACTACGCCATACAGACGCTCGGCAAGGAGTGGAAGCCCGGTCGCGGCGCGCACTATCCGCATATGAGCTTTGTTGAATACGACGGCGAATTTGATCCTGCCGAGGCCGAATCGCTTGCAGGGCAGATCGAAGAAGTTCTTGGCAGGCTGCGTGCAGAAGGTGGTGCTATCGGTGTAAAACGCGTTCCCAGTGAAGAAGCACGCAATCTGAGCGCGTACATTCCCGAGCAAATTTTGCAGCAATATCAGCAGGTACATCTGGCGACGTATCCGCACGACTTCAATATTTGTTGCGGTGGAACGCATCTTAAGGATGTGTCCGAGCTCGGCGCGGTCACGGTCACGAAAATCAAGAAAAAAGACGGGCACATTCGCGTCAGCTACGCTTTGGCGTAAGGTTTCGCCAAAGCGTGCGCTGCTAACACCTCTCATTGCTATAATAGAAGCGTGAAGTGGTTTACGCGATTTACACGAATATTCCGCCGCGCTCCGCGCCTTACGGTAGCAATTGACCAAGGCAAGGGCGAATCGATCGTACTGTTGCATGGTATTGCCAGCAGTGGCGACGCCTGGAAGCCGCTTGCGCGACAGATGCAAGGCGAGCCATACCGATTGTTCGCGCCGGACCTGCTGGGATTCGGGCGATCGCCAAAACCGGGCGATGCCTCGTACGACGTCGAAACGCACATGCAAGCTGTTGTGGCTACGCTGCGTCGCAGTCGCGTAAAGCCGCCATATACGCTTGTCGGGCACTCGATGGGCTGCCTCGTAGCGGTGCATCTTGCGGCGCGATACCCACGGTTAGTAGACCGTGTGATTCTATTTGAACCACCGTTATTCGTTGATATTCCTGAATTTCGGACGCATCAGAAGCGTCGTGCACAGTACTTCAAATTTTTTGAGTACATTATAGAGCGACCGGAGCTCGCTCTGGCACAAGGGCGGGCAGTGCTGCGTACGCTACGCAAGATCAGCGGCTTCGCCCTGAGCCAGGATATGTGGACATCATTTGAGCGCAGTTTACGTAATACGATCATGAATCAGCAGGCGTACCGTGAACTGCACGATATTTCGGTGCGCACCGATATCGTACATGGCCGATTCGATTTCGTGGTAACGCGTGCCGATGTAAAAGAAATGTTTACGAAAAATAAAAATATCCAGCTGCACATTACCAACCGGTTCCATGGTATTTCGCCGCTGTCGGCGCGGTACCTCGCGCGGCTTATTATGCGCCAGCCGGCAGAATAAATGCGGCATGAAGGCTATACTAAAAGAGTAAGGAGGATTACACATCATGCCATACAGTTCAATAAAAGACTTGCCCGATAACGTGACCAATGTGCTGCCAACGCACGCACAGGAAATATTCAAAGAGGCATTTAATAACGCCTATGATGAGTACAAGGATTCCGATAAACGTCGTGGCGATGATTCGCGCGAAAACGTAGCACGCAAAGTTGCGTGGGACGCCGTAAAAAAGAAGTATGAAAAGGGTGCCGACGACAAGTGGCACCCAAAAAGCTAGCCGGTAAAGTATACAAAAAAGAGCTCTCGCAATTGAGAGCTCTTTTAGTGGGCGTATCTGTTATCTAAACAAATTACGCGGTGTGGCGCTTGAGGTAAGTCAAGCGGCCAACATATGCACCGGCTGCAGTAACAACGGCAGCAATCGGAGCCAAGAAGGTCGATGCACCGGTGTTTGGCAGGCTCGTTACTTCGGCTGGTGTAGTCGGAGTAGGAGTGGTGGGGGTAGGCGTCGGGGTTGTAGGGGTAGGTGTGGTTGGAGGCGTTACCGGTGGAGTCACTGGTGGCGTCTTTGGAACACTTACTTTTACGATTGCGACGTCACAACCGTTTTGGTTGTATTTAGAACCGAGGTTGCTACCGCTCGTGTAGCAAGCCTTATTCACCAGTTCACCTTCGGTAGTGGTCGTAACTTTTACCTGGTATGACTTGGTGACAGTACCCTTAGCCTTGATGTTACCGAGGTTTTCGGTAATCGTGGTTTGGCCGGGGTTGCTAACCAGTTGCACGCCAGCAGGCAAGGTATCGGTGAGGACCGTGTTGGTCATCTCGTCTTCGCCTTTGCTGCCAGGTACGGTTTCCTGGTTGCTTACGGTAATAGTGTAGGTGAGGATATCACCTTGGGTTACGCTCAGGGCGTGAGCGGCGTCATTAGCGTCAGAAGCGGCGCTTTTCGTCGTTACGTCTTGAACAGTCTTGAGGATTTTACCTTGCGGGTGGCAGGCAAAAACCGGAACGGCTACCATAGCTGCGATTGCAACACCGGTAACAGTACTTCCACCCAATACTTTGAGACTCTTCATCGAAACTCCTTACGGTTGGGGTGCTCTCAAACACCTCGAACCCATTACGATACCAGTATACTCCTTTTTTATAACTAGTCAATATTCAGGCATAAAAAGCAATAGCTGTTTTGGAGGTAGACTTGCTATACTGAAAGAAATAGTAAGTATAAGGGGGAAGTATGAAAGCGGTCTGGCACGACATGGTAATCGCTGAGGCGCCAAAAGAAGAGCTGATTTACATCGAAAAGAACTGGTATTTTCCGCCCGCATCAGTAAAAAAAGAGTTTTTACGCGAAAGCGCAACCCCTTATACTTGCCCATGGAAAGGCGTTTGCCAATATTTTGACGTCGGAAAAGACGGTGATGGCTGGAGTGCAGACAGCGCGTGGTCATACCCGCATCCGCTTAAATCGGGGATCGAGACAGTCAAGAAAGATTTTAGTAATTATGTCGCGTTCTGGCACGACGTAACGGTGACCGAATAATGGAACAAGCGATATTCGCAGCCGGTTGTTTTTGGGGCGTGCAATTCTATTTTGATCAGATTCCCGGCGTCCAGAAGACCATGGTCGGGTACACCGGTGGCGAGACTGAAGATCCGACCTACGAAGAAGTTTGCAGTCACAAAACCGGACACGCTGAAGCGGTGTGGATGGAGTTCGACCCGAACAAAGTGAGTTATGAAACGCTGGTGCGCCACTTTTTCCGGCTGCATGATCCGACGCAGCTAAATCGTCAGGGACCGGATATTGGCGACAATTATCGTTCGGCTATTTTTTACCTCAACGAGGGACAGCAGGAAGCTGCCGAAAAAGTACGCGATGCCGTTCAAGCAGATTATGACGACGCAATCGTTACCGAAATCACCCCTTCCGGGTCTTTTTACCAAGCCGAAGCATATCACCAAAAATATGCCGAGCGTACTGGGCGGGGCATGTGTCATGTCCCATATGCGCCACTGTCATAAAAGTCCTGCTAAAACGGGGGTGAGTCTGTATAATGACTAGCATGAGTAAGACCGCGAACGCACGGAGCAAATCAAAAGCAACTGCAAAAACAGTAAAAGCAAAAACCACGGCGCTTACGGCCGCCGCCCCGAAAGTCGCGCCTGAGCAGGTGCCGAAAAACACCGTAACTTCAGGCGTTTTACGGCGGTGGAATGTCTGGGCCAGCGTTATCTTTTTGGTGCAAGCGGCGGCTATTTTGGTGCTCAGTAATACGCGTCATTTGCCCGTAACGACGAGTTATGTGGCCAAAGATCCGCTTTCCGAAGCGGCTGGCAACACCCAGCTCGTACCGGCGATGCACCATCTTTTTGACCTGAATATCACGTATTTAGTAGTGCTGTTTCTGCTTATCGCGGGCGTGATGCACATTATTGCCGCTACCAAAGGCCGTGACGGTTATGAGCGTGCGCTGGGCCAACGCGTAAACGCTTTACGCTGGATGGAGTACACCATAACCGCAAGTGTTATGCTCTTGGTGATGGTGGTGCTTGCGGGTATATTCGATGCCACGACATTATTGCTCGTGCTTGTGCTTAGTATTGTTATGCATGTTTTGGGCTTGCTCGTGGAGCTCCATAACAAGGACAGTAAGGCGGACTGGACTACCTGGCGTATCGCATGCTTGGCGGGGAGTATGCCCTGGATCGTGTTCGCAATCTGCGCTATCGGTACCGGCGTGTATGGTATGACGCATTTGCCGGGATATGTATATGGCATTTGGGCAAGCATGTTGGTGATTTTCCTTGGTTTAGCAGTTAATTTTTACCTGCAGCGGAGCGCGCGTGGTCGCTGGGCCGACTACCTATATGGCGAGAAAGTCTTTATTGTCTTAAGCATCGTGGCAAAGACCGCGCTTGCGTGGCAAATTTTTGCGGGGCTACTGCATCCATAATGGAAGATGACGTCATTATTTTTGATTTTGATGGCACCATTGCCGATAGTTTAGGTTGTACGATTGAAATCTTTCGCGAGCTAACCGGCTGGAAGGGCGCACAAACACAGGCCGAGATAGATGTATTCCGCCGCATGCCGTTACGCAAGGTTATCAAAGAAGTGAAAGTGCCGGTGTATCAGGTTCCTACATTGCTTATGCGCGGCCGTAAAATGATGACAAGCCGCATCACCGAAGTGCCTGTTTTTGAAGACATGGCGCGGGTGATCAAGCAGCTGCACAAAGATGGCCGCCGCATGTTGGTAATGAGCTCGAATAGTACTCAAAATGTCGAAACTTTTTTGCGCCACCACAAATTGCATACATATTTTGAAGCGGTGTACGGCGGTGTGGGGTTATTCAACAAAGGTGCGGCGCTTAAGCGTACGCTCCGGCTCAATAATCTCGACCGCAGCAAGTGTGTGTACATCGGTGATGAGCAGCGTGACATTGAAGGTGCGAGGCGTGTGCATGTTAAGGTAATTGCCGTGTCGTGGGGGTATAATGACCCGGAATTGCTCGCACAACAGCGACCAACCGCAATCGCCAAAACACCGGCCGATATCTTAGAAATTGTAAGTAAGTAGGACAAAGGAACGATGACAGAAAACACCGAAGATGTTCGGATCGATAGCTTAGTGCACGGTGGACAAGGGTTAGCGACGCGCGCCGACGGCCAAAAAGTATTTGTATGGAACGCCTTGCCGGGTGAGTTGGTGCGAATCCGAATTTTTCGCAAAAAACGCTCATATGCCGAAGCTATCGCCGAAGAGATTCTCGAACCTTCCAAAGACCGGATTCCAGCGGTAGAGGAAAACTATCTGGCAACCAGCCCGTGGCAAATCATGCGCTATGCGGCAGAAGGCGAACATAAACGTGCCATTACCGAAGAACTTTTTACCCGTGAACATGTGGAATTGCCGAAAACCGGCGTCCAACTAGTCCAGCAACCAGCCGACGAAGCGCATTTTTTCCACTATCGCAATAAAATGGAATACAGTTTTTGGGGCGATGAAGACGGGTTGCACCTGGCGTTGCATAACCGGGGAAGTCATCAGAAATCGATAGTTATGGGCAGCGCATTGGCATTGCCGGCGATAGATCAGGCGGCGCACGCCTTGCTTGTCGAATTGCAAAAGCAGAACCCGCGCGCCGGTGACCTTAAAACGATAATCGTTCGCTGCAATCAGAAGGGCGAGGCGGTTATTTCGTTGTTTACCAAGCTCGAGAAGTTTACTCAAATTACGCTGCCGGATGGCGTAAAAGGGTTCCGTGTGTACCATTCTAATCCGAAAAGTCCGGCGTCCGTGCCGACAAAACTTTTGTACGAATTGGGCGACGTGACGCTCGTCGATACCTTGCTGGGCCAAAACTTTACTTACGATGTAGATTCATTCTTCCAGGTGAATATTCCCGTGTTCGAGCTGGCGCTTACCCGTATCAAAGAATTTTGTGGCAAAACTGACGTCGGCGATGTGTATGCCGGCGTTGGCAGCATTGGGCTGAGTGTTGCCGACAAGCGAGTGGATTTGATTGAACTCGACCCGGCAACTGCTGCCATGGCGCGCGTCAATGCTGCGGCGAGTTCGCTCGATGCGCAGGTGATCGAGGCTCCTGCAGAGGCCGAACCGGGCAAGTACATAACCTGCGACGACGGAGTGCTTATTTTTGATCCGCCGCGCGCCGGGTTGCACCAAAAAGTTATTACTGCCATCGAAGCTATCCAGCCACCAAAACTTATTTATTTGAGCTGTAATCCGGCGACACAGGCGCGTGATTTGGCCCTGCTGCAAGACTCATATACGATTGAGCACCTTGAGGTATTTAACTTCTTTCCACGCACGCCGCACATCGAATGCTTGGCAGTGCTCACACGCAAATAAGTTTAAATGGTTGCGCCTAGCGGTACTGATCTGTTAGGCTGCATTGATAAACAAGGAAGGTGTAGATGTCAAGAGGAATAGAACGGAGCGTTGGTCGCCGCGTAATGCATAATGGTTGCCTTGCTGTGGGTGCGGCTGCGGCGGGTGCTGCTACCACCTTGTTGGTGCATCCGACGCCACCGGCCGAAACCTCGGCCGCCGCCGACACGTCGCAGTTTATTCCTCCTAACTGCGATAAAATGCCGAATCCGCATAGGTGGGAACATCCACTTTGCCAAAAAATGGTAGTCATCGGGCGTAACGTTCTGGCCGCTTATAACGACGGAGATGTGCGTGACAATGCGGCCTACGCTTGGAAACTGACCCAGCAGCCGGACGGCTTCTCGCTGGACGTTTCTGGTGAACTGCCCGGAAGGTATAGCGCGCGCTACCATCGCCTAAGTACCGGGGTACAGCTGGTGGAAGTTCAGCAGACCGTGCAGGTTACTGACGGCTTGCAAGAAAGGTTCAACCTTGAAATAGAACCGGTTACAGCATCGCCCGAAAGCCAATTGCATTTTTTTGTGACAAGACCAGGGAATAGCGCTTCAGATGTACCAATATTTTTGTTCGATTCACATACGCAGGCCTCCGACATCGGTAGTGCCGACGCTATGGCCGCTCGTGTGACGCCAATCGTTGCTCAGAACGGTGCTATTGCAGTACAATAAGAGCAATGAATTATTGGAGGGAGCGGAGCCAGCCGTACAAACCTGGTCAGACGGCACCGTTTAAGGTGAGCCGGAGTAAGATCGAGCTGTTCAAACAGTGTCCGCGCTGTTTCTGGCTCGATGTGCGGCTTAAAATTAAGCAGCCTTCAGGGCCGCCATTTAACATCAATAAAGCCATCGACGAATTATTCAAAAAAGAATTCGACAGTTATCGCATAAAGGGCGAACCGCATCCGCTTATGGTGGAATACCAGGTCGATGCGATCCCATTTACCCATGACAAACTCGAGGATTGGCGCGAAACTTTCGTGGGCGTGCAAGCGCCGCACAAGCCGACTAACCTGTTGGTGTTCGGCGCGGTCGATGATTTGTGGGTGGACTCGGCTGGCGAAGTGATTGTGGTTGACTACAAAGCGACCGCCAAAGACAAAGAAGTGGGTATTAGCTCTGGTTGGCAGATCAGCTACAAGCGTCAGGTTGAAGTGTATCAGTGGCTGCTGAAGCAAAATGGCCTCGCGGTGAGTGAGACGGCATATTTTGTGTACACCAATGGCCGCATGGATCTCGACGGTTTTTATGACAAAGTTGAGTTTCGCACCAAAGTGATTCCGTACAAAGGCAGCACTGACTGGGTCGAACCGACCTTGCTACAAATGAAAGCTTGTATGGACGGTGATATGCCGCCGATGGGTGAATCGATTATGGGCGGTCCGTGTGAGTTTTGCACCTATGCCCGACAACGCGCCGAACTGACGATTGCAGCCCTCCAAGCCCGCAAAAAGCCAGCCTCGAAGTAGAATTAAGCCGATGATTATGGTATAATAATCATTCTATGAGTCGCATGCTGTTTGGTGAGAAAACCCCGGAACTTCCGCAGGCCGATGTGGAGGCTTATTTTGAAGACTGGCTAGCACAGGCTGCATACCCGAATTTAGCGACTGTTGCGCCACATCCTACTGATAACAATTTCGTACTTCGCGGCCGATCACTTCACTCCATCAATAACGGAGGTCGGCGTATCGAGCAAGATCTCGTAGAAGCTGCCGCACATCATCAAATGCTGGCCGAACTCGGCTTGTCAATTCCGGTATATGAGCACGCCATTTGCAGGCAGGGGCTGGAATCGCGGTTCATGCTGTTCACCGCGGTAGAACGAGTAACACCCCATAAGACGAGTGAAGATGAAGAGCGGCAGGCTAAATATGATTATCGAAGCATCATACGCAAATACTATGCACATGTTCAGGATGAGCAGTTGCCATATTTTTTATCCGACATAACTTACCCGTTCCAGGGCATGTATGGAACTGGTGTTCTGGACGCCACGAAAATTCCGAAGGTGCAGTTACTTGATGTTGATCCTCGCCTCCACAAGATACGGCACAATGACCCATACTATCCCGAGCTATTTTTGTCATTTCAACGACGATTTGTCGACAATGTAAGTGACGAGCGTTGGCAACGTTTTGCATTCGCTCAGCCGCAATTCGATGAAAACGGTGCTTTTATAGCGCCACAGTAGTCCAAAATTCACGACTTTTTACCGGTAGTGAGCTATAATAAAGGTATGTTAGACATTCAGTTCATCCGGGACAATGCCGACGCGGTCCAAGCGAAATCCCAGCAAAAAGGTTACAAAATTGATGTACAGGCGCTACTCGCATCTGATGAAGAGCGTCGCAGTCTACTCTCGAATGTGGAAGCCTTGCGCCAAAAGCGCAACGAAAACACCGACACGATCAAACGGGCCGGCGGCAAACCAAGTGATGAGCTGATCCACCAGGGCAAACTGATTAAAATGGAACTCGCACAGGCCGAGGAACAGCTTGAAGGCGTCGAAACGCATTACCTCGAGTTGTTGAAAGCCGTGCCAAACATGCCACTCGACGACGTTCCGGTCGGCAGTACCGAAGAAGAAAACGTCGTCGCCAAAATTGTCGGCGAGCCAACGAAGTTTGATTTTGAACCCAAACAACATTGGGAGCTGGCTGAACCTCGCGGTTTGATCGACAAAGAACGGGCCGCGAAAATCTCGGGCAGCCGTTTTGCCTACATAAAGGGCGATTTAGTACGTTTGCAATTCGCCATCGTGCAATTTGTAATGCAGACGCTGGGCGACGAAACGGTTATCGCCAAACTGATCAAAGAAAATAATCTGAACCTAAGCACTAAGCCATTTACACCTGTGTTGCCGCCGGCAATGCTGCGCACCGAACCATATGTCGCGAGTGCTCGGCTTAATGCCGAAGAGGTCACATACAAAATCGAGCAAGACGATTTGTGGCTGAATGCCAGCGCCGAACACACTTTGTGCACGATGTACTGGAATGAGATTTTGCCCGAAGCCGAACTGCCGATCCGCTACATCGGGTACAGCACCAGCTTCCGCCGTGAAGCCGGAACTTATGGCAAAGACACCGAAGGCATCATCCGTATGCACCAATTTGACAAGCTCGAGATGGAGATTTTTAGCACGCCGGAAACCGGCCTCGACGAGCATAAGCTTGCAATCGCCATTCAAGAATACTTAGTCCAAAAAATCGGTTTGCCGTACCGCTTGTTGCAAAAATGCACCTTTGATATCGGCAAGCCGAATGCTCGCGGCGTCGACATCGATTGTTGGTTCCCGGGTCAAAGTAAGTACCGGGAAACGCACACTGCCGATTACATGACCGACTACCAGGCGCGCGACCTCAAAATCCGTACCAAGCGCACCAAAACCGGTACGGTTGATTTAGTACACACCAATGATGCAACGGCGTTTGCGCTCGGCCGCATCATGGCGGCAATTATGGAAAACTTCCAGACCACCGATGGCCGCATTATTGTTCCCGAAGTTTTACGCCCCTTTATGGGTAATCAAGCAGAAATCTAAAATTAAGGAGGTATCTGCCATGATCAAAAAACTTGAAATTACCGGTGTCCACATGGAGGTTGGGGAAGACCTCAAGAAATACATTACCCGAAAGATAGGCGGACTTGACCGCTATGTATCGCGCCACTCGCGCGAAAGCTTGCACGCTGAAGTGAAATTAAAGGAATCGAACACGCGTGGCAAAAATGAGCGGACGTGCGAGGTAGTGCTGCATGTGCCACACGAAACTTTGACCGTCAAAGAATCGACTATTAATATGTTCGCCGCAGTTGATATTGCCGAAGAAAAAGTGAAGAGCCAGCTGAAAAAGTACAAAGACAAGAATGGTGCACGTGGTTTTCACCGCCGGGTGCTCACGCGCTTTAAGCGTAACCCGACGCAAGAGTAAGTCTAAGGCTGCGCTGGCGACGTTTCCTGCTCGCCTGAAGGTTTGTCGTAAGGCGGCCGACCGTGTACTTTGCGCGCAAAATGACTCAGTATGCCCCATTCTAGGTAGTCATTGAGTTCGGTAATCTCTCTTTTGGGCACTGGTTTTCGGTGGAAATAAGGTGGCAGCTCACCGCTTCGATTCTGTTGGTACGTAGTCTGAGTAACTACGAATGCATCATACGGATTTCTTGAGGGGTCATAAAATGCGTCATACCTAACAATTCCTGTTTGTTGGTGAAAACGGATATCTCCCCACGGGTCAGCAACATCATAGTCATCGCGACGCTGAAAACGGAGTTGGGACAGGCGCACAATGTCCTTCGGATAGCGTTCGCGGATATGCGCATGTTCGGCCCATCTGACTGCATTGAGGTTTGGATGCTGCCAGGCGCTTACGGCCTCCTCGCGTTCAAAAATATATTCTCCCTGAACAGGGCGAGGTAAATAACCTTCAACAACGCCGGGAAAAGGAACTAGTGGTTGCTCTGTTATGCCGGCCGAAGCTGGACCTTGCGGTGGGACAATGCGGGTTTCACCCATAGGATCCAAGAATCTGTGTGTAGCAATAACGAATTCCCATGCCGGTGTTACAGGCGTGAGATTATTTAGG
>Ga0207645_10001562_pt1 | contig 18728 bp, 13 predicted proteins | sample KBSM53metaG_FD_184331 | JGI IMG/M metagenome (GOLD analysis project Ga0207645, IMG submission 184331) | Miscanthus rhizosphere microbial communities from Kellogg Biological Station, Michigan, USA - KBS M5-3 metaG (SPAdes) (version 2) | ecosystem: Host-associated > Plants > Roots > Rhizosphere >...
CTGGTTCAGGAACGTGTAAGTCACAGGCAGCCCATTGACCTGCGCCGGCGCGCGGACGTTATACGCGCGCTGTCCGCCGCCCAGGCCGTACATCCAGAACACGCCCGTCTTGATCGTGTGCCGGCTGGTGACGAACGAGACGTTGAAGCGTCCGTTCGACTGATGCGAGAAGCTCATGCCCTTGCCGACGCCGACGCCGTTGTAGGTGAATCCCAGTCCGGTGTCGTTGATCGACACGTTATCGACAAGCTGACCGCCGCACCCCTGGTAGTCGCTGAGGAACAGGTCGTCGCCAAATCCCTGGAAGTTGAACTTGCTGACTGTCACCCCGGCATCGAAGAGCAGATTCGTCGACTGAGGCCGGCTCCATGTGCCCTGCGTGACTTGATGCGTCTGGCAATAGCCCTGATTCGCTTCGTTCTTGATGGTTCCAGTTTCGAGTTGTCCCGTCAGCTGGTCCTGAAAATTCCGCTGCTTGTCGAACGAGAACGTGAACTTGTCTTTGGGCGAGCCCTGAAACGTCAGGCGGAAGCCGCCGCCCTTGTCGTTCTCCACTGGCTCGATCGGGTTGGACAGGTCCGGCGTATAGAGGAAGTCGTGTGTGTCCGCGTCGGCATACAGGTTCGCCACGTGCGTTTTATTGCCCCAGAGACGTCCAGACGCGAAGAACCACAACCGATTCGGCATGAGGGGCCCGCCGAACGCGACGTTGGCGTCATACACCTTCTTCACGCTGTTGACGGACGTCAGTCCCTGGCTGATCAGGTCGTCGTCGAGGTTGTCGCTCTGCAGGCCACTGTTGGTCCCCGCCAGAAACAACGAGCCCGAAAAGTTGTTGGAGCCGCTTCTGGGGATGCTGTTGACTTGAGCGCCGCCCAGGGAGTACTCGGCCGATCCCATCGTGCCCAGGTCGACCACGACTTCGTCGACCGAGAGCGGGTTGATGTAGTAGCCGCGGCCGGTGCCCTCCAACGCTGCCGTGAACACCGGCGCCGGGCTCGTAGGTGTCGATGGCGTCGTCGCGTTCGGCTGGCCAACGCCGGGCGTCAGCGCGTTGTAGCGCATGCCGTCTTGCAGCAGACGTGAGTCGAAAGTCTTCCCACCGTGAACGGAGATGCGCACCGACCGCTCACCCTTGCTCCCGCCCACGTCCTGCGCATTCGGCGGTTCGACGACGGCAGGAATGAGCGCCGCGATGCCGAGCACGCTCTTGGCAGTCGGCACCGTGTCGAGCACTTCTTTCGAAACGGTGCGCTGCTGCGTCGCGCTCTGTACGTCCACCAGCGGCGTGGCGCCAGTCACCGTAATCGTCTCCTCGAGCTGACTGACCTTGAGCTCGGCGTCGAGTTGAGCGGTAAAGTTGGTTCGCAGCTCGATGCCCTCGTTCCTGACCGTCGCAAAGCCTGGAAGCGAGAACGTCACGGTGTACACGCCGGGCCGCAACTCCGGCAGCCGGTATTGGCCCCGGTCGTCACTGACCGTCGAGCGAACTTTCTCGATCAGCGCCGGACTTGCGGCTTCGATGGTCACGCCAGGCAGGACAGCGCCCGACGCGTCGCGGATGACGCCGGCGATGATCGCCGTGCTGGTGCCTTGCGCGAAGAGTGACGCGGGGATCATGCCCAGAACGACGACGAGGCATGCGCGACGACCGAAAGGTGCGAAGACCACTGGTCCCTCCTTGATGATGCCGGTAAAGGAGGCGCGCGTCGGGGACAGCACCCGCCAACGCGGCCGAGCGGATTATGAGAAGCGGGTGGACCGTGAAGCAAAGCAGGAATTGTCATCAATTGTCATCCTTCGCTCGCCTGTGGCGAGCTTCGGCTGACAAGTCAGCGAGACCGAGACCGGCAAAGGATGTCCACCATAGCGCAAAGCGCGAAGGTGGACGCGCGTACGAAAGGGGCCCCTGCACAATGGCTGTGGTCCAGTAGAATGCGTGTCGATGCAGATGGCGATTCAGCGTTCAGCGAGCGAGCTCGAGGCGGCGACCATCCGGCGAGTGACGCTGCGGCTCGTGCCGTTCCTGATGGTCTGTTACTTCGTGTCGTTCGTCGATCGAGTCAACCTGGGATTCGCCGCGTTGCAGATGGTGCGGGACCTGCGCCTGTCGTCGACCGTGTTCGGCCTGGGTGGCGGGATCTTCTTCCTCTCGTACTTCCTGTTCGAAGTACCGAGCAATCTCGTCCTCGCACGCGTCGGCGCCCGACTGTGGATTGCGCGCATCATGATCACCTGGGGTGTGCTGGCCGCAGCAATGGCGCTGATTACCGGGCCTCAATCGCTCTACGCCATGCGCTTCCTCCTCGGGGCCGCCGAGGCAGGGTTCTTTCCAGGCGTCATGCTGTACCTCACGTACTGGTTTCCTCCCAAGTACCGGGCGCGAATCATCGCGCTCTTCACGGTTGCCATTCCTGTCTCCGGCTTCCTGGGATCGCCGATCTCTGCCGCACTTCTTGGCCTGGACGGATGGCTCGGCATCCGTGGCTGGCAATGGATGTTCATCATTGAAGGCATTCCCGCGGTACTGCTCGGCCTGCTGTGCCTGGCGGTGCTGACCGATCGTCCTGCCCAGGCACGGTGGCTGCCGGCCGATGAGCGGGAATGGCTGCAGCAGCACCTGGATGGCGACGGTCAAGTTCGCTCGCGTCGCGTGCAGGGAAGTCTGTGGCAGGTGCTGTGGAGCCGGGACGTGCTGATCCTCAGCCTGGTCCTCGCGGGCAGCACCGCCGTCAGCAGCGGCCTTCAACTGTGGCAGCCACAGATCATCCAGTCCTACGGACTGACGAACATGCAGACAGGGCTACTGAGCTCGCTTCCGTTCGCGCTTGCCGCCGTCGTCATGATCCTGTGGGGGCGCCGATCCGATCTGACGGGTGAGCGCATCTGGCACTCGGCGCTGCCGTTGATACTGACCGCGGCCAGTCTTGCCGGCGCGCTCGTCTTCGACTCGCTCGCCGCAATCGTGATCATCCTGTGTCTCGCCGCGATCGGCATCTACGCCGGCAAGGGGCCGGTCTGGGCGGTCTCAACGGAGTGGCTGTCGGCGAGCACCGCACCGGCCGGTCTCGCTCAAATCAACGCGATCAGTAATCTCGCGGGGTTCGGAACAACGTACGCCATGGGCGCCATCAAGGACGCCACGGGCCGCTTCTCGCTGTCGCTCGTCCCGCTTGTCGCGCTATCCGCGGCCGCCGCGATCGCGATCCTCTGGATGGGCCACGCCGATCGCGCACATCGTCGCGCGAATCGCTGACGCGACGCTCGAGGACTCGTATGCCGGGTCTTGCTTTGTAGACCCGGCTTTTGGCGGGTCCATAGAGCAGGACCCGCCCTACGCTGCTACTTCTTCAAGAGCGGGTGTACGTAACCGGCTGGCAGCACGTGATCGGGATCCGGTCGAACCGACACGTAGTCCACGTGATCGTCGACGTCGGTGAAGCCGTGATAGACGCCGGCCGGGATGATGACGATGTCGCCGGGACCGACCTTGCGCGTCTGCGCTGCCTGTTTGAACGTGCCCTGGTTGCTCGGGCCGACCGCGATCTTCACGATCTCGCCGTCCGCAGGAAGCGGCTTCACGCCTTCCACAGTCCCGCCCGTCAGCAACGTTCCGGAGCCAGAGACGATGTAATACACCTCGGTCACGTGTTCGTGGTTGATTGCACCCACGGGCGCGCCCGGCTTGGTCTTGGCGCGCCGGAGGACGCCGACGCTGACGTTGTACTTGCCCATGTCCACGACCTTCATCTGTCGATCCCCGCCACCGGTGGGCGCGTTGATCACAGCCTGCACTTCGGCAGCGGTGATATCGGTCGCGATCTTTGGCGGTTGTCCGCCCTGTGTGAAGGTACCGGCCTGCGACAGCGTGAACAGGATGCAGACGGCTCCAAGAGTGATGCGATACATGACAACTCCTCGTTAGGATTCCCAAGACCAAACTCCCAACTCCCAAAACCCAAGTCCCAACTTACCCGTTGCTTGGAAGTTGGAAGTTGGGAATCGGAGGTTGACAGGTTATTGGTCGATCACTGCTTCACAAATTTCTGCAAGCATCCGCCGGAGGGGCTCGCATCGCAGCCGCCGGTGAGGCCGCCGAAGACGTTCCCCAGTTCATCTGCCGCCATTCCCTCGGGACGAGTGCCCGGGATGAACAGGCGCAGCGAGCCATCCTTGGCGCTCCCAATCCTGATGCCGTTCTGCCAGCCAGGATTCCGGATCGCGTTGCCACCGCCCTCGGGGGCATCGGGCGGTCCGCCGATCGGCTGGCTGGATTCGGAGTCGGACACGACCAGCGTGTCGTCCTTCAAGATTGCGACGCCGCTGGGCCGCCCGAAGTGCCGCCACTCGTCGACGAACTTCATGTCCTTGTCGAAGACCTGGATGCGATTGTTCGACCGATCGGCGACGAAGAGCCGGCCCTGCGAATCGAACGCCAGGCCGTGCGGACCGATGAACTCGCCAGGTTTGGACCCATGACGGCCGAACTCCTTGATGAACTTCCCGTCGCGCGTGTACCACACGAGCCGGTCGCCATCCTGCTGCGAGTTCGTTGGCCGCGGCCAATGACCATCTGCGATCAAGATGTTGCCATCAGGCGTCTCGATGCAGCTGGCCGGCTGGAGGAACGTGTCGGTGCCGGCCTTCGCAACGCCGGCTTTTCCCAGTGTCAGCAGCAGCTTCCCTTCGGGACTGAATTTGAAGATCTGGTTGCCACGCACACCGGCATCAGGCGCGTCGTTGAAGGGCCCGCTGTCGGCCGCCCACAGGTTGCCATCGCGATCGCGGCAGAGGCCGTGTGACGAGGAGAACGTCACGTCGAACTGTTTGATGATGTCCCCTGATGCGTTGATGTGCAGGATCGCAGGCACCGACCGATGCTGCAACCACACGCCGCCTGTACCATCGGGCACGATGCCGATCGCGGCTCCCGGCTTGATGGTGCCGAGATGTGGCCAAGCCGGCAACATACGGTACCCACCGTTCGCCATTGTGCTGGTGACCCGCGGCGGTTCGCGCGTCGGGACAGCACCACGGCCGGCCGCTGGTGGCGGCGCGGCTTGCGAAGATTGGGCAGGTGGCGCCGCGAGTTGTGCCGGTGTGAGTGCGTTGGGCGGCAGCGTGTCCGCGAGTCCCTTGAACACGAATCGCTGCGCACGCGCGCCGGGCGCGACCTCGCCGGTGTAGATGTTGCCCTTGGAGTCGATCGCCAGGTGATGCAATCCCTGGAAGTCCCCCGGCTTCTCGCTGCGCTGGCCGAACTGATAGAGGAGTTGGAGGCTTTTCCGTTCGAGCACCAGGATGTGCGAGTTGCCGTAGTCGGCGACGTAGAGGAATTGCTGATCGGCGTCGGGGGAGAATGCCAGGCCGGCCGCTGACTGCGGCGATGGGCCCGATCGATTGATGAACGTCTGCGTCAGGTATTTCCCATCGGGCGTGAAGACCTGCACTCTCCGGTTGGGACGATCGGCAACGTAGACCAGCCCGTCGTTCGAGACTTTGACGGCGTGCACTGGTCCGCCGAACTGCTGCGATCCGGGACCCTCGGTGTCGAGAGCCGGTGCGGCGCCACGACCGGCGGCATTTCCGCCGGCGGCGTTCGCACCGCCACGGGCACCTCCCGCGGCTCCGCCGCGCGGCGCGGCGGGCACATCGATGGGTGTGTTGCTGAACGCACCCCATTGCCGCTTGAACGCGCCGGTGTCGGCATCGAACACGATGACGCGGCGGTTCCCATAACCGTCGGCCACGAATGCCTCATTCGTCTTCGGCCACACGAACACGTCCGCCGACTGATGCACCGCTTTCGTGTCAGCGTTGCCCTTGCTGACGCTCCTGCCGCCGATCTGCAGCAGGAACTTTCCCTTGTTGTCGAATTTCAGGAGCATGTCATCGTCGAGATCGCGAAGCGACGGTGCGACGGGGGCGCTGCCGCCAATCCACACATGGTCCTTGTAGTCGACGGCGATGCCGTGCTCGCTGTCCGGCCAGTCATAGCCGTTGCCGGGTCCGCCCCACGCGTGCACGAACTTTCCCGACGCGTCGAACTCGAGCACCGGCGGCGCCGCGTTCTTGCGGCGATCCTCGGGAATCGTGTTCGGCCGGTGCAGCATCCACACGTGATCGTGGCGATCGACCGCGACGGATGCGACGTGACCGACGACCCAGTTGTTCGGCAGCTTCGGCCAGGTGGCGTCCACTTCGAAGACGGGAACCTTCCGCCCTGGCGCCTGCGCCTGTGCGCTACGGTTCGAGAGCGCCGCAACCGCTGCCATCATGAGGATGCCTGCAGTGACGATGCTGAGATTCCGCCGCGTTGATCGATTCATGAACTGCCTCAGAAAGACCTGTCAACTCCCAACAGGCTTCGCATGGTCCCAACTCCCAAAGTTTGGGAGTTGGTCAGGCGACAGCCGTTGGGAGTTGGGAGTTGATGATCATTTCGTGTAGTTATCGTCCCAGCGGATGTTCAGCCAGAAAATGTCGGGCGTGACCTCGCTGAAGCCGTGATAGAAGTTCGATGGGTGGAAGAACACGTCACCCGGTTTGCTCACAACCGACACGCCGGTGTTGGGCACGCGCTCACCGTCCTTCACTTGATACCCGGTGTTCACCGTCGCGCCACCCGCGAGCATGACCCACGTGTCGATCGTCTGTTCGTGCAGTTCCACGGTCGGCGTACCGTTCCAGCGCAGGTTCACGTTGTAACGCCCGCCCTCGATGAGCCGCGTGTTGACGGACTTCTTCAACCGCATGCCCGCCATGATCTGGTCCAGTTGCTCCTTCGAGAAGAACAGCTCGCCGCTTCCGCCATAGCTGTAAGGCAGCACTTGCTGACTTCCGGGAGGTAGCGCTGGTCCACGCGCTGCGGGAGGAGCCGCGCCTGCCGCGCCCGCCCCGCCGGCGCGCGCCGCGCGCGCTTCGACGGCTCCCTCACGCGGCGCACCGCCCGCGCGCGCGCCAGCCGCGCGACCGAGGAGACCGTTCAGGTTTCCCGCCCCCATCGGAGAGTCGGGCGGCCAATCCGTGTCCCATCGCACATTGAGCCAGGTGATGTTGCTATCGACGCCGCTGACGCCATGTGGCAATCCCGAGGGGATGTACACGACGTCGCCTACCTTGATCTTCCGGCTCTGGCCACCGTTGATCTTGCCGTTCTCGAGGACGCCGCCAGTCGTCAGCGTCCCGCCACCTTCGAGCACGACCCACAGGTCCGCCGTGATCGGATGCACCAGCCCGGTTTCAGCAGCCGTGATACGGCGGATGTTCACGTTGTATTTGCCGCCCTCGATCATGCGAAGCGTCTGGAGCTTCTTCGCATCCATGTCCTTCAGGTACTGGGCGAGCTTGTCCTTGGGAATGGCGATCGAATGGTCCTTGGGCGCCTGTTCCAGGATGACCGTTCGGCCCTCGCCGCCCTGTCGACCTGCCCCGCCGGCAGGCGCCTCCACCCCGGTCTGGCCTCCGCCCTGCGCGAGCCCGATCGAGCCGCAGACCACGACGAATGCCGCCCGGATCGCCATTTTCCGCATGACCGCTCCTTTGCTGGGGATATCGTCCGGCGCGCATTATGCTCGGCCGCCCGCAGGGCTGCAGCCCCCGCATTTGTCATCAATTGTCATCGCTCTGGGGACACGCCTGAAGCGTTCCCGTATAATCGCGCTTCGTTCGCCCGCCCTCGCGCCTTGCGCTTCGGCGGGACAGGCGGGACAGAGGCTCAGTGACCACGACGTCATCCCGTTTCCGCCGTCGGCCCGGCGCTCGATGCCGGCTCGCGATTGCGACCGTATTGGTTTCGCTGTGCGCGACCGCCTGCTCGTCGGGGGCCGCAGCCACGCAGCCGCAGCAACTCACGCTGCTATCCGGCATCGCGCAGGATTTCACCAACGACCTCATCCAGCGCTTCAATACGGCACTTCCCCAGACGCACGTCGGCTTGCAGCCGACATCGGGCGGCGTGGTGGTGGTCTCGGCGGTAGACAGCGGAGAAGGGCAGCTCGGACTTGCTCAGTCCGACGTCGTGTACCTCGCGTATCGCCGCGGCATCGAGAAGAACCAGTATCCGCACAAAAACCTGCGCGCGATCGCCGTCCTGTGGGTCAACACCTTCTACGTTCTGGTTCGGAAGGACAGTCGCTTTCGATCGATCGACGATCTGAAAGGGCAACGCGTCGGCGTCATCCGGCCAGGAACGTCCGGTGAGTTCTCGACACGGATCGTGTTGGGTGCCCACGGCATGAGCTACGCGGACGTGCAGCCGATCTTCGAGGCCACAGATACCCTCATGCCCAAACTCGGGGCGGGCGAGATCGATGCGGTGTTCAGCGCGAACCCGCTCCCACTCGCCGCGGCCCGCGTGCTCAGTCAGACCGTCCCACTCCGCCTGCTGCCGATTGGCCGCAAGGTGACTAATCAGCTGCGTGGCAGTTATCCATTCCTCAGGCCGGTCACTATTGCGGCCAACCAGTTCGCTGGGCAGACCGATCCGGTTGAGACACTCGGCGCGGAGTGGCTGCTCGTGTGCCGCAGCGATCTCTCCGAGGATCTCGTCTACCAGTTGACGCGCGCGTTCTTCGAGCAGCTGCCGGCGATGGCGCGCGAGCATGGCGAAGCCGCCTTGATCGATCCCGAGCAGGCACCCGCCGCACCGATCCCGCTCCATGCAGGTGCGGCTCGCTACTACCGCGAGCGCGAGATCCTGCGATGATCGAGACAGGCTCCCCCTTCGCTGAAGCAAAGGGGGACAGCTCCACCTCCGCTAAAGCTACGGCGGACAGGTCGGAGGCGTTCGTCGCGACGGAGCCCCAGCGGCCGATCGCCGACGCCTTCGCGCGGATCCGGCGGCACGTGACGTTCCGTCGGCGGCGCGTCAGCGACAGCGCGGTCGGCCCTTCGCCGTGGCGATGGCAGGACTGGTCCCCATTTGCCACGGCTCCGGCGGGACAAGTCCGCCTCCCAACGGTCATGACGTTCGTCGTCGCGATGTTCGCGGCGACCGTGGCGCTGGTGTGGTTCGGCTACATCGCGACGCGCGAGTGGCGCAGCGGCACCGACCTGCTCCTCGAGCGGCGCGCGATCGAGGCGCTGGCGCACGTGCGGGCAGCACTCAGCGCCGACATGAAAGGGGCCTGGATCACCGCCATCGTCCCGTTCAACACCACCAACCTGGACGAAGATCCGCCGTACAGCATGTTCCAGGTCGCGGCGCGCACCTTCGCGCGGTTCCCGTATCCCGAGTCTTTCGTGCTGTGGAAGCAGATAGCGCATGACGAGGGGGCCACCTATGTGTTCAACCGCGCGGATCGCCCGCCGCCGTGGGAGACGCGCCCCTCGTCAGACGACCCGTTCCCGGTGGTACTGGTCCGCGATCCGTCGGCCCTGGCCGGGCTCGTTGCGGCCATCCGGAAGGAGGCGACAGCCGCATCGCCGTTTATCATGCTCGAGCGGGACATCGATGGGACCCCGTACCAGATCGTCGCGCACGCGCTGTTTGCGTCCGGCCCGCCTCACGCACTCCTCGGCTTCCTGGCCTTCACGGTCAACGAGCGGTGGTTGCACACGCAGTATTTCGATCCGCTGATGGAACAGCTCGTGCAGATCGAAAGGGGCCTGGGCGGCCTCGCGATCGCCGTGTCCGACGATGCAGGCCGCGTCGTGACGAAGGCTTCGCCGGTAGAGCCCGACGTCGGCGACCAGCACTCCCTCTTCTCGCTCCTGTTCATCGATCCGGCGCTCGTCAAGTCAATCCCGTTGCGCGCGACGCGAGTTCGCGAGTGGACGGTGCACGTCCGGTCGCTGCCTGACGACGCACTCCTCGCGACACTCCAGGGCGCCCGGCGGATGTTCATCCTGATTTCGATCGCGGCCGGCGCGAGTCTCGTAGCGCTCATCCTGACGGTCCGCGCCGACCGGGCGAGCGCGGCGCTCGCGTCGATGAAATCCGATTTCGTGGCCGCGGTGACGCACGAGCTCAAGACGCCCGTGGCATCGATCCGTTTGGTAGGCGACACTCTTGCCAACGGCCGCTACACATCAGCCAAGACGGTGCAGGAGTACGCCGGCCTGCTATCTGTGGAAGCACGCCGTCTCGGCGGCTCCATCGACAACCTCCTGACCTATGCGCGCTATAGCAACTCCAGCGCGGTGGCGGCCACCGAGCTCGCCGATGTGGAGCTGGCCGATCTGGTCGAGGACGCGCTGCAAGGACTGCGACCGGTGCTCGCCGACCGCGAGTTCGATCTCGTCATCGACGTGCCGCCCGATCTTCCGCAGATATGCGTCGATCGTCCCGCGATGATCCAGGCGCTCGAGAACATCGTGGACAACGCGATCAAGTACTCGACGACTGAGAAGCATCTGGCGGTGACGGGCACGGCAACCGCCAGGAATGTCACCTTGACGATCCGGGATCGAGGCACCGGGATCGCTCGCAAGGATCTCTCGCGTGTCTTCGAGCGCTTTTATCGAGGCGGCAACGTCACGTCCAGCGGCAGCGGCCTCGGCCTGCCGATCGCCAAACGCATCGTCGAGAGCCATGGCGGCCGGATCGAGGTGCGCAGCACCGTGGGATCGGGAACTGAAGTCGACGTGACGCTGCCGATCGGACGCGTTCGAAGCGCGTGAGCGTGTGTGAAACAGATGTGCAGAGTTCCGAGTTCCGGGTTCCAGGTTCCGACATGACCAAACGCGTGCTGATCGTCGAAGACGACAAGGCAATCGCGAGACTGCTGCGCGACAATCTGGAGTACGAAGGGTTCGTGGTCGAAACGTGCGACAACGGCCACGAGGCGCTCGCGACGGTCAAGCGGTTCACGCCGGATCTGCTGCTGCTCGACCTGATGCTGCCGCACGGCGCCGACGGGTTCGAAATCTGCCGGTCGCTCGCCGATGGTCCCACCCGCGTCCCGGTGATCATCCTGTCGGCACGCGGCCTGAAGGAAGATCGCATCCGCGGACTGACGCTCGGGGCTGACGACTACGTGACAAAGCCCTTTGCCCTCGACGAACTGCTGGCGCGGGTGCATGCTGTCCTGCGCCGTACCAAGCCACCGATCGATCAGCTTCGCCTCGGCAATACCGTCATCGACTTCAGACGGCTGGAAGCGTACTGCGGTGCGAAGCGACTGGAACTGACCGATCGCGAGTTCGAGATCCTGCACTGCCTCGCCGAACGGGCCGGACACGTCGTCACGCGGGATGAACTGCTGCGGCTGGTATGGGGCTACTCGGATGCGCCGCTCACACGCACAGTGGACAACTTCATCTTCCGGCTTCGTCACAAGCTGGAACCCGATCCCCGCCATCCCACCTACATCCGCAAGGCGTACGGCGACGGATACCGGTTGGTGACTGGATAACGCTTCGCCACGAAGATCACAACGCTTTGGGCCACGAAGACCACGAGCGCATCAACGCTTAGCCACGAAGATCACCAAGGTCACGAAGCTCACGAAACGTTTCAACGCTTCGCCACGACGGTCACGAAGTTCACGAAGGTCACGAAGCTCACGAAGACGAGCCACCGGAGTTCGACACACCCGGGCTTAGAGATACGTGACTGTCGCGTGGCTCTGGGGTGTGCGGGTGGCGCGCGCGAATGCGCGACCCGGCTGAGGTCCACGATTGAGCACATGTTGCTCCGCGTTTCCGCGCCTCCGCGGTTTGTGATCAGTAATCGTCGTGCGCCGTGGACCGCAGGTTGGTATCAGATGGATCCCCGGTGCCTCGGCGCCTCGGTGTGTCGTGGACAGCGTGAGGAGCGGGCCAGCGGCTGACCCGCTCAACGGATACCTTGGAAGTCGGAGATTGGGCGTTGACAGTGTCGTCGACGTTATTCATGCCGCAACGCAATCGCTGGATCAACCGTCATCGCCCGGCGCGCCGGGATCCAGCATCCGAGCGCCGCGGATGCGACGAGAACCACTGTGGCGACCGTGTAGGTCAACGGATCGCCGGGTGAGACCTGGATCAGTTGTAACTGCAGTAGACGGTTGATTCCAAGCGAGCCGATCAGACCGATCGCTAAACCTATACCGAGCGGAGCCATGCCTTCTCGCGCCACCAGGCTCAGGATGTCGCCCGCAGATGCGCCGATCGCCAGGCGAATGCCCATCTCCTGCGTCCGCCGCCTCACCGAATACGCAATCACCGCATGCAGGCCGACGGATGCGAGCAGCAGCGCGACCGCCGCAAAGATCAGGAACAGCGTCGTCGTGAACGCTTTGAACTGATGGCTGCGCGACATCAGCGTCGTCAGCGGCACCGGACCGATGCCGATCGACTGCTCGGGATCGATGGCCGCGACCTGGTTGCGGAAGTCGTTGACGAGAGCGGAGGGCGGAAGGCTCGCGCGCACCAGCAGCCATCGGTCGCCAAAGGCGCGCGGCGATTCGATCCCGCGCCGCGGGTACGGCAGATAGACGAGCGGATCGAACTGTCTCGTGAGGCGATTCTGCGCGATGTTCGGAGCGATCCCGACCACCGTCATCCATGCGCCGTCGCCCTGACGCCCAACGATCCGGAGCCGCTGACCGATCGCATCGCGGTTGGGCCAGTGCTGGCTCGCGAAGCGCTGGTTCACGAGTGCGACGAGCGCGCCAGACTCCACTTCCAGGTCAGTAAAATCGCGCCCCGCCACCATCCCCTCCCCGAGCGTCGGGAAATACGACGGCGTGATGAGCACTCGTCCGATGCGCGGCTGCTGCTGTTCGTCAACTGGCGTCGCGCCTGCGATCTCGAATGCCAGGCGCACCGGATCCGATCCGGGAACGGCGTCCGCAATCGCAATCGACTCGATGCCTGGCGTGGCTTCGAGCCCTTTCAGCAGCCGATCGTAGAAGGACGCCTGCGATGCGGCGTCGTCATACCTGGTTGTCGACAGGCTGACGTGCGCCGTGAGAAGCCTCTCGGCGCGGAAGCCGGGATCGGCTGTGTAGAAGTTCAGGAAGCTCCGGATCATCACACCGGCTCCGGCCAGGAGTATCACCGCGAGCGCAACTTCGACGGTCACGAGCAGCGACGACAGCCGGCCGTGTCCATTCGACACCCTGCTGTGCGTGCCTTCTTTCAACGCCTCATTGACATCGAAGCGTGACAGCCGGAGAGCGGGCACGAGACCAAAGGCCACAGCGGTGCCGACGGTCATCGCAAGAAAATAGAGGACGACGCGGTAGTCGATCGAGTAGTCGAGCACTTCGTCGAACCAGCTTCCGAGCTCGTCGGAGATGCCCGACGCACCGACGACCGCCGCGAACAACGGCATCGCGAATCGCACCAGCCACCACGCGAAGAACCCGCCAAGGCTCGCGAGCACAGCGCTCTCGATCAGCAGCTGGCGCACGATTCGCCATCGGCTGGCACCGAGAGCGACACGCATGGCCATCTCACGCGAGCGCCCTGCGGCGCGCGCGAGCAGCAGATTCGCGAGGTTGGCGCAGGCAATCAGCAGCACGAATCCCACGGCGCCGACCATGGCTCTGTAAATCAGCGCGGCATTCTCCCCGATGAAGAATTCCTCGAACGTGCGAACCTCGGGGCGCAGCGACGCGTTGCTCGCCGGCCACGCACGCGCGAGCCGCTGACCGATCGTGTCCATCTCGGCGCGCGCACTCTGGATCGTGGCGCCATCGGACAGGCGGCCGAAAACGAACCAGGTGTTGCGGCGATCTCGTCGCATCACCTCAGGTGTCGGCACAAGCGGCACCCACAGATCCTGGTTCTGCGGAAACGAGAAGCCGCGCGGCATGATGCCGATTATCGTTGTCGGCACGCCGTTCAACCGCACGCTGCGGCCGATCACACCGGGGTCCTTCGCGAATCGGCGCTCCCAGAAGCTGTAACGCAGGATGACGACCGGCGGTGCGCCGGGCAATTCGTCGGCGGGCGTGAAATCACGTCCGAGAACCGGCTTCTGGCGCACCAATCCGAACGTGTTGGACGTGACCTCGGTGACGGTGTAGTCCTCGGGAAAACCGGCGCCGTCGGAGAGCGTGATGCCCAGGCCATGCACGAGCGCCATGTCGTCGAACATCGTCGCCTGCGCACGCCAGTCGTTGAAATCCGGATACGACACACAGCACTTGCCGTTATTGCTGATGTAGAGAATGTGATCGTTGCCGGCGACGAGCGGGAATCCCTTGAAGAGCGCCCCATTGGTCACTGAAAACACGAGGGCATTGACGCCGATACCGACCGCGAGCATGGCGACGGCCGCGATCGCAAACGTCGGGCTCTTTCCCGTCGTGCGAACTGCCTGGCGGACGTCCTTCAACAATGAATCCATGTGTGGCTACAACTTCCAAAGATCAGCCAGAAGCTCCTGAATACGACACACGGCGCGATCGAGAAACTTTGAAATCTTAGCAAGCGCCAACGTCAGGCGATGGCCGACCTGGACTGGTTCGCACGGTACCGGCATCGTGAAGATCTTTCACTGTGTGACGCTCGGCACTTGCTGTCTCGTCAGCAATGCGCGCAGCAGCAGCGGCGACTGTGAACTTGGCAGGAATAGTGCTGAAGGAGGACGTCGATAGTCGGAAGCTCATTCACGAGGAGTTCCCATGCGATATGTCACCTCGACGATAGCCGCCTTCACGCTCGCCAGCGCGGTCAGCGTGTTCGCGCAGGAGCAGGCGCCGGCACAACCACCGGCAAAAGAGCAGGCGCCGAAATCAACTCTCACCGGCTGCGTGGTGCAGGCCAAGACGACTGACGGCGGTACTGCATTCGTCCTGACCAAGGTCCAGGGCGGATCGGCGTCGATGTACGTGCTTGGCGGATCGGCGCAATCAGACTGGTCAACGAACGTCAACAAGAGGGTTGAAGTGAGCGGGGCGGTCCAGGAACCGGTAGGCGCGGACAAGGAGGCCGGGGCGAATGCGAACGTCGTGCGTCCGCCTCTGATCGTCGTCGAATCCGTGAAGGTCGTGGCAGAAAGCTGCGCGTAAGCCGCCCCACGGGGTAGAGGCGGGTCTTCCTTGGCCTGACCATGTCGAAGGCAGACCCGCCTTGATCCCTCTACGCTTTGACGGCGGGTCTCAAGACCCGCCGCTACATCGCCTGAAAAAGTTACAGATTGTCTTGACGCGCGAAGCGTCCCAGGTAAACGGCGCTGCCCTCGCAGCGCTGCAGCACGATCTGCAGGAGTCGTACGCCTGGGTGAATCACCAAAGTCCTGCCGGATACGTTTGACATCTCGAGCACCTGGCGACTGGCGACGCCGGGCTGTACGAAGCCCGAGGTGACGTGGATCATGAGGCCGAGACGCGCGAACCGGCTGCGGCCCTCGAGCCATCCGCCGATGTCGCCGGGCAGCGTTATTCGCTCGCGCGTGATGCCGTGGATGGTTTCACCAGGTGCCAGCGGGTACGGCGTTACCAGCGATCGCACGTCGGTGATGGCGCGATAGTCAACATCGTCAGTGACGGGTACCGGCGCGGGCCCGGGATGCATGACGCGGATCTCGTCGCCGAGATGCAAATCGATGGAGGCCGGCCCGACCTGGTCGTCCACGAACGGGTCGATGACGACCCGGCCCGCTGCGATCTCGCGGCGGATCACGTCACGCGTGAGAATCATCTGGTTATTGTATTTGCGTCAGACAACGCTCAGGCCGGCCGGCAAGAGGCCGACCTGAGCGCCGGGATCAGGCCGCCGAGACGACGGCCGGCGAGGCAACGTCGAATCGATCGAGATTCATCACCTTGCCCCACGCAGCCACGAAGTCGCGCACGAACTTGTCCTTCGCATCGTCGCACGCGTAGACCTCCGACAGCGCACGGAGCTCCGAGTTCGACCCGAACACGAGGTCAACGCGACTTGCGGTCCACTTGGCGGCGCCGGTCTTACGATCGCGGCCGGTGAACGTCTCCGCGGCGCCGGATGTGGGCACCCACTCCGTGTTCATGTCGAGCAGGTTCACGAAGAACTCGTTGGTCAGCGCGCCGGGCTGCCTGGTGAACACACCGACGTTCGACTGCGACGTGTTCGCATTGAGTGCACGCAGGCCGCCGACGAGCACCGTCATCTCTGGCGCGCTCAGCGTCAGCCTGAAGGCGCGCTCGATCAGCAGATGCTCGGCCGGGACGTCGTGCCCTTCTCCGAGGAAGTTGCGGAATCCGTCCGCGTCCGGCTCGAGGACAGCGAACGATTCCACGTCGGTCTGCTCCTGCGATGCATCCGTGCGGCCCGCCGTGAACGGCACCTTCACATCAACGCCGGCCTTCTTTGCCGCCTGCTCGATGGCTGCGTCGCCGCCGATCACGATCAGATCGGCCAGCGAAACCTTCTTCCTTCCACCGGCCTGCGCGTCGTTGAACTCTTTCTGGATCCCTTCAAGTGTCTTGAGCACCTTCGCCAGCTCCGGCGGATTGTTGACGGCCCAATCCTTCTGCGGCGCGAGGCGGATGCGTGCGCCGTTGGCACCGCCGCGCTTATCAGTGCCGCGGAAGGAGGATGCCGACGCCCATGCCGTAGAGACGAGCTGTGAGCTGGACAGACCCGATGCGAGGATCTTGCTCTTCAGGGCAGCAACGTCCTTCTCATTGAGCAGTTCGTGATCGACCTTGGGAACCGGGTCCTGCCACAACTGCGGCTCCTTCGGAACCTCCGGGCCCAGGTAACGCGTGATGGGACCCATGTCGCGGTGCGTCAGCTTGAACCACGCCCTGGCGAAGGCGTCCGCAAACTCCTGCGGGTTGTCCTTGAAGCGGCGCGCGATCTTTTCATAAGCCGGATCGAGCCGGAGCGCGAGATCCGTCGTCAGCATGTTCGGGGCAATTTTCTTCGACGGGTCGTGTGCAGCGGGGACGGTGCCCTCACCGGCGCCGTTCTTCGGCTTCCACTGCTTGGCGCCAGCCGGACTTTCTGTCAGTTCCCACTCATACTCGAAGAGGTGCTTGAAGAAGTCGTTGCTCCATTTCGTCGGGGTCGTCGTCCACGTGACCTCGAGTCCGCTTGTTATCGCATGGGCTCCTACGCCCGTGTTGTAGCTGCTCTTCCAGCCGAAGCCCTGCTCCTCGAGGTTGCCGCCCTCGGGTTCACGGCCGACATGCTTGTCCGCGGGCGCCGCGCCGTGGGTTTTGCCGAACGTGTGTCCGCCGCCGATGAGCGCCACCGTTTCCTCGTCGTTCATCGCCATGCGGCGGAACGTCTCGCGGATGTCGCGAGCCGCCCTGACGGGATCGGGGCTACCGTTCGGACCTTCCGGGTTCACGTAGATGAGACCCATCTGAACGGCGCCGAAAGGATTCGCCAACTGGCGGTCGCCGCTGTAACGCTCGTCGCCGAGCCACGTGGCTTCGGAGCCCCAGTTGACCTGTTGGGGCTCCCAGACATCCTCGCGTCCGCCGGCGAAGCCGAATGTCTTGAACCCCATGGACTCGAGGGCAACATTGCCGGTGAGAACCATCAGGTCGGCCCATGAGATCTTCCGGCCGTACTTTTGTTTGATCGGCCACAGCAGACGGCGTGCCTTATCGAGGTTCGCGTTGTCGGGCCAGCTGCCCAGAGGGGCGAACCGGAGCTGACCTGAGCCCGCGCCGCCGCGGCCGTCGTGGATGCGATACGTACCCGCGCTATGCCACGCCATCCGGATGAAGAGCGGCCCGTAGTGGCCGAAGTCTGCCGGCCACCAGTCCTGCGAGTTCGTCATCACCGCCGCGATGTCCTTCTTCACGGCACTCAAATCGAGCGACTTGAATTCTTCTGCGTAGTTGAACGCCTCGCCCATCGGATCGCCTGCCGGGTGGTTCGTGTGCAGGGCGCTCAGATTCAGCTGATTCGGCCACCAGTCGCGATTCGATCTCCCACTGCGTGACGGGGCCGAGACCGGGCACTTGCTTTCGTCTGCCATGTGTATTGACCTCTCGAGTGATGGGTTGCTCGTAGGGCGGGTCTTGCTTCAGAGACTCGCCATTACTTGTTCCGGGCGATTCTTTTCTGAGTTCGTTGACGAGAACGTCGCGTACCCGTAGTGTCCGGCTTCAGCCGGACCGTGGCCGATGTGTCCGGCTTCTTGACCACCGAAGCTTTCGCAGCGGTTAATCGGACTGTGCCACGCGTCGCTCTCACTTTGGACTTCCCCTGGCAATCCGGGCAACGTCCCCAATATGCGACCTCGGCCTCGTCGATCTGATAGCCGTTGTCGTCGTGGGCCGTGAGGCAGGGAGCCTTGCCGACTGAACAGTCGACGTCGACGACCCGACCGCAGGCTCGACAGATCAGATGATGATGGTTGTCGCCAACGCGATCCTCGAAGCGCGCCGGTGAACCCGCGGGCTGGATGCGCCGGATCAGCCCCTCGGTGACCAGCACGCTGAGCGCGTCGTATACCGACTGGAGTGAAATGGCGCCGATCTCGGCGCGCACGGCATCGGCCACAGCGTCGGCCGTGATGTGCGGCTCGCTCGATACCGCTCGCATCACAGCCAACCGCTGAGCTGTTACCTGAATGCCGCGCTGCCGAAGGAGATCTGCCGCGCCCGTGACCACACGACATGCTAGATCAAATATTAGAATGACTCAAATATTTGAGTATCAGAGCCTGGCTTCGCGGCGCGTGACGGCACGCGCGGTGCGTGACGAGCGCGCTTCGTGACATTGATTCGTGTTCGCATGGGCTACGATGCTCGCCGTGGCGGGCGAACCGGATCCCACGACAACCATCCTGAAGTGGCGAGTCCTGGCAGTCGGCGGCGTACTGGTATCGGCCGCGCTGATCGGGACAGCCG
>Ga0207645_10001565_pt1 | contig 18698 bp, 16 predicted proteins | sample KBSM53metaG_FD_184331 | JGI IMG/M metagenome (GOLD analysis project Ga0207645, IMG submission 184331) | Miscanthus rhizosphere microbial communities from Kellogg Biological Station, Michigan, USA - KBS M5-3 metaG (SPAdes) (version 2) | ecosystem: Host-associated > Plants > Roots > Rhizosphere >...
GGGGTGCAGAACAAGGCCAGGCTCGCCGCATCGATCAGCGCTTCCAGCGCAGGGTCGCCGCGCTGGAACAGCACGATCAGCTCGACCTCCTCGCCGGGCACCTGCGCCAGTCGCGCCGCGAGCTCGCCAATCTCGAAGAACAGCAGCCGCTGCGGCATCGCCGCGGCTTCTTGCAGCAACCGATAGCCGGAGAATGCGCGCAGCGACTCCGGCAGCAGCGCCTCGTCGGCGGCAAAGCCGAGCGGCCGCACGCTCTCGGCGCCGCGCCACAGCGGCAACGCCGTTGACGCGCCGGTCGACACCAGCGTCCCGAGCGACGCGCCGAGCACGAGTTCATGCAGGCGGAATGCCACCTCGTCGGGCGCGCTGATGTACAGCGCGAGGCGGTCGAGCCCGAGCTGATTGAAGGCGATGCCGCCGCCGGTACGCAGCCGGATCCGCAGCCCGCCCTTGGCGCCTTGCGCCTGCGGCATGCGCGCGAGCGGCAGATCGGGCGCGTGGCTGAAGTACTGGACGCTGACCAGCTCGATCGGCCACAACGTCACCGCATGCGCGCTGCGGAACTCGCAGCGCGTGTCCTGCCCGCGCGGCAGCTCCGACACCAGCGCGCTGCCGCGCGGCACCGGGTAGCCCTTCGCCAGGTTCGGGTCCGCCGCATCGATGCCCAGGCGCGCGATCATCATCGACGGCAGCGGCGCGAGGAAGTTCGGATAGGTCGCTTCAAGCAGCTGCGCGATCAGCCGCGGCTGCTCGGCCTCGAGCTTGAGCTGCACGCGCGCGGCGAGGAATGCGAAGCCTTCGAGCAGGCGCTCGACATACGGGTCGGTGACCTCGACGCCCTCCATGCTCAGCCGCGCCGCGATCTTCGGAAACTCGTGCGCGAACTCCGCACCGACCTCACGCAGGTGGGTCAGCTCGTCGCTGTAGAGGCGCAGGAGGCGTGGGTCCATGTTCAGGGCCTGGTAGGGAGTCGATCGCGCGTCACCATTCGTCCAATGGGCCAACAGCACGGAGCCGACCGATGAGTTGCGAAGGGATATAAATCTGCGTCGCACCGCCACGACCACCGCCGGCCCAGTCCCAATTCGGCGATTGGGGACTTGCAGTTCCCTCTACTGCGGGCAATCCAAGCGACACGACATAACCGTGCAATCGACGACCTGATCCACCACCAAAGATTGCGAGATCGCTGCAGCTGGCGCCGCGGAGGCAGAACCAGTTCCCCACCCGAAGCGATGCGTCGTTGAAGGACGGATTTCGAATGTACTGAAAGAGCTGCTGACCGGACTCCAACGATTGCTCATAGGTCGCCATGTTGAAGTCGAAGCCTGAAACAATCTCCTCGATCTTTCTCAGCGGCACACGATAGCCTCGAAGGAAGGCGCGTACACCATCTTGATTCAGTTGCTTCACGTCGGCTCCCATTGCGCAAGCGTCGAAGGCCGCGCCCAATGCTGCTATCTAACCTTCAATGACAGGCCACTACCGACATCGCGTACCTCCACCTGCCCCGCCTCCAGATCCAACTGCGTGCGCAGCAGGATCTCCAGCGGCACCGGCTGCGACCACAGGTGGCCGCGGATCTCGAACTCGATGACGTTGTGCGTGTCGAGCACGCTGCTGGCTTCGAGCGCGCGCACCTGCAAGGTGTCAACGAGGATGCGCGGCTCGTAGCGGACGATGGCCTGGCGGATCGCGCGCTCGAGCACGCTCACGTCGAGCTTGGACGCGAGCTGGCCCGACAACGGCGGCAGCCCGAAGTTCAGCACGCTGTCAGCCAGCTGCGGGTAGGCGTCGGCGGCGGCGCCGAGCGGCTGCACCGCGTTGAACAGCGCGCCCAGGTCGCGCAGCACCGCCTGACGCAGCTGCGCCTTGGACATCACGCGGTGGTCGTCGATCTCGCTGCGTTCACCGCGCGCCTCGTCGGTGAGCCGGTCGAGCAATGCCGGCTGGAGTCGGTTGCGCGCGTCGACGATGGCCATGGGTCGGGACGCTCGGGCCTGTCAACGCGACGCGTCTTCGTCGGGCTGCTGCGGCGCCTGCAGCACGATCTCGCGGACTTCGAGCAGGCCGAGCTCGGCGCCGCTCGTGGTCAGCAGCCGTTGCCCGAGGCCGCGGTACTGGTTGGGCGCGAGCTCGAGCCACTCAGTCTTGCGCGCGAGCTGCAGTGCGCCGTCGGCACAGGCGCCCGAACCGGGATAGCGCGCGGGCAGCAACGCCACGGTCTCGCCGCCATTGCTCAGCTCGAAGCGCGCCGGCGCCCAGACCAGATCGCGCAGGTCGACCGGCGGCTCGATGACGACCTTGCTGACGGCCGCATACGGCACCCAGCAGTAGCGGCCGTTGACGACCGCCTCGAGCACCGGCCCGAGCCGCGAGTCGGCATCGGCGATCCAGTCGAACGCGTCGCCGTTCAAGGTGCCGGGCGTGGCCGGCGCGGCATCGAAGGCTTCGCTGCGCAGGCGCGCCGCGGCGGTGTCGTCGCCGCGCGCGTCGGCCTGCAGCGCCTCGGCCAGCCAAGCGACCCAGGCCTGCGGCTGGCCGAACGCGATCGGCGTGGTCTTGCCGGCGAACACCGCCTCGCGGACGAGCTCGCACTGCACCGCCGCGCGGTACGTGTTGACCATTGGCAGGGTCGCGGCATCCATTTCGCCGCAGACGGTGAGCTGGGTCAGCGCCCGCTGCCACAGCCCCAGCACGCTCAACAGCTGGAACAGGAACACGCGAAGCTTCGCGTCGGCCGCCCGTTCGCGCACCTGGCGCTGCAGCAGTTCGAGCACGACCTGCGGTTCGCCTGCTGCCAAGAGCTCCTGTGCGGTGGTGGCCATGGTGCTCAGCTCGTCGCCATGACTTCGTCGTTGAACGAGAACGAGCCGGTGCCGAGCCCCGCGCTCTCCTGCTGCTTGTATTCGATGTCGATCTTCGTGAACGCGAATTCGACCCGCTCGACCGGCCGGCCGTCGGCGCCAACCTCGATCTCGACTGCGACGACCCGCGCATCGCTCAGCGTCATGCGAAAGTAGTCGAGCGCCTCGCCGCCGGCCTTGCGCATCCCGAGCGTCGCCTCCTTGACTTCGTCGTTGGTGACGAGCGCGCTGAGCAGCCCGGTCGAGGCCGAGTCGATGCCCTTGGTCACGACGAGGTGCTTGTAGACACGGCGCGCGGTGCGTTCGGTGGAGCCGATCGCGGTGTTGGTGCTGACGCCCCAACCCCACGTGAACACGCCGATGTCGTCGGCGTGGCCTTCGGTCGTGCCCTCGCCCTTGATCTTTCCGGCGCGCCTGGTCTGAACGTGCAGAAAGATGTCGGACGCCGCGTCGCCCGCGGGTTCGTTCATCGACATCGCCATGGTGCCCTCCGTTCAGCGGCGCAGCAGGCCGAGCGACGCGGAGCAACCCGCGCGCCGGCCTTCAAACTTTCTTGTTGGTCGTCACGTCCCAACCGCCGACCACTTCGCCGCCGAGCGAGCCATCGGGCTTTTGTTCCTTGTACTTGTATTCGATCTTGCCGAAGTTCAACGCAACCTGTTCCATCGGGATCACGTCGGAGCCGGACGAGCCGCTGGACTGGTAGCTGCTGACCAACACTGGCGACAGCACCACGGTCAGGAATTCCTGTTGGTCGCCGCCCGCCTTGCGGCACACCAGCGTGGCGGTCTTCAGGTGCTCGCCGGTGCAGCACGCGGTGAGCAGCTTGGCCGAGGCCTTGTCGGTCTTCTTGACGATGTGGAAGTCCTGCATTGACACCTTGCCGGTGCCGCCTCCACCGCCGCTGGAGAACGAACCGGCGTTGGTGCCGCCGACGCTCCAGGATTCGAGCTCGATCTCGCCCTTGTGCTTGTCGTCGGTGGACTCGCCGTCCACACCGTCGATCTTCAGGAAATAGTCAACGTGAGCCATGGTGCTTCATCTCCAGGAATGTTGAGCGTCGTTCGAGTGTTCGGAGGCTTTTGGGGAAGCACACACGACGCGCAGTGCTTCTGTGCTTCAGGCGCCCTTGGCGTCACGCGGCCTTTTGCGAGGGCAGCGTGGAGACCAGCCGCAACGACACGGTCAGGCCTTCCAACTGGTAGTGCGGTCGCAGGAAGAACTTCGACGAGTAGTAGCCGGGATTTCCCGGAATCTCTTCGACCGTGACCTCCGCCGCCGCCAGCGGCTTGCGGGATTTGGTTTCTTCCGAGGAATTCGCCGGGTCGCCGTCGACGTAATTCATGATCCACTTGTTGAGCCAGCGCGACATGTCGGCGCGCTCCTTGAACGAGCCGACCTTGTCGCGCGCGATGCACTTGAGATAGTGGGCGAAGCGGCAGCACGCGAACATATACGGCAGGCGCGCCGACAGGTTCGCGTTCGCGGTCGCATCGGGGTCGTCGTACTCGTCGGGCTTCTGCAGCGACTGGGCGCCGATGAAGGCCGCGAAGTCGGAGTTCTTGCGATGCAGTAAGGGCATGAAGCCGTTCTTCGCGAGTTCGGCCTCGCGCCGGTCGCTGATTGCGATCTCGGTCGGGCACTTCATCGCGACGCCGCCCTCGTCGGTCGGGAAGGTGTGCGTCGGCAGGCCCTCGACCGCGCCGCCGGACTCGACGCCGCGGATGCGGGTGCACCAGCCGTACATCTTGAACGAACGGTTGATGTTGACGCCCATCGCATAGGCCGAATTGGCCCAGGAGTACGCCGCGTGATCACCGCCGGCCGTCTCTTCCTCGAAGTTGAAGTCTTCGACCGGGCTGGTCTTTGCGCCGTAGGGCAATCGGGCCAGGAAGCGTGGCATTGCCAGGCCGATGTAGCGCGAGTCTTCCGAGGACCGCAACGAGCGCCACGACGCGTATTCGGGCGTCGTGAAGATCTTGGTCAGGTCGCGCGGGTTGGCCAGTTCCTGCCATGAGGTCATCTGCATCAGGTTCGGGCTCGCGGCAGCGATGAACGGCGTGTGCGCCGCGGCGGCCACCTTGCTCACCTCGCCCAGCAACTCGACATCTGGCGGGCTGTGGTCAAAGTAGAAATCGCCCACCAGACAGCCGAACGGGCTGCCGCCGAACTGGCCGTACTCTTCTTCGTAGATCTTCTTGAACAGCGGGCTCTGGTCCCACGCTGTGCCTTTGAACTTCTTCAAGGTCTTGCCGAAGTCGAGCTTCGAGATGTTCATCACGCTGATCTTCAGCATCTCGTCGGACTCGGTGTTGTTGACGAGATAGTGCAAGCCGCGCCAGGCGCTCTCGAGCTTCTGGAAGTCGGCGTGGTGCAGGATCAGGTTGACTTCCTGCGAGAGCTTGCGGTCGAGCTCGGCGATCATCGCCTCGATCGACATCAGCACGTCGGCGCTGATCAGGTTCGTCTGCGACAGCGCCTGCTGCGCCAGCGTCAGGACCGCCTGCTCGACCGCCGTCTTGGCGTCGTCGGACTTCGGCTTGAATTCCTTGTTGAGCAGCGCGGTGAACTCACCGCCCTGGTATTCGATGCCCTGCAGCGCTGAGGTCGGGGTGACGGATTCTTCAGCCATGGTGCGTCTCCGCTGTGCGTTCGGGGATGGGGGTCAACCTTCGATCGCGGGCTTCTTGGCCGCGGCCAGCGACTTGAGCAGTGCCTCGTCCTTGATCACCTTGGCGATCAGTTCCTCGGCGCCGGTCTTGCCGTCCATGTAGGTGACCAGGTTGGCCAGCTGCTGGCGCGCCTCGAGCAATTGCTTGAGCCCGTCGACCTTGCGGGCCACGGCCGCCGGCGAGAAGTCGTCCATGCTCTCGAACGTGATGTCCACCGCGATGTTGCCTTCGCCGGTCAGCGTGTTGGGCACCTGGAACGCGACACGCGGCTTCATCGATTTCATGCGCGCATCGAAGTTGTCGACGTCGATCTCGAGGAACTTGCGGTCCGCCACCGGCGGCAGCGGCTCGCTCGGCTTGCCCGACAGATCCGACAGCACGCCCATCACGAACGGCAGCTGAACCTTCTTCTCCGCGCCATAGAGTTCGACGTCGTATTCGATCTGGACCCGCGGCGCGCGGTTGCGGGCGATGAACTTCTGACTGCTGGTGGCCATTCGGTTGCTCCTTGGGTGGATGCGGCAGGCTTCACTCGCGGCCCGGGCCGGCGAGCTTCTCGATCTGACCCAGGCCTTCGGGCACAAGGTCGCGGATGATCTCCAGGAAGTTTTTCTTCATCAGCCGCTGCGCACGCTGTATCAGCAGCGGCGCGGGGTTGCTGGGCTCGTTGCGCTCGATCCACTCGGACACGCGCTGCAAGGTGCGGATCGCGTCCTCGCGCGATTGGATCGCGCCCGCCGGCCGGGAAACCGTGGTGCCGGAGCCCGCTGGCGCGCCGCCGCCTGCCGCGGACGCCGTCGGAGCCTCGCCCTGCGCCCGCCGCCCCGCTTGCGCGACGAACTCCAGCAGCTTGGCCAATGGGGCCAGATCGGGCGACTGGGCCGCGCCGAGCCGGGCATCGAGCACTTTGGCGATGGCCTGAACCGCTTCCACGCCCCCCGCCATTGCCGTGGCCAGCTGCGGCGACTGGCCCTGGGCCGCCGCCACCGCAGGCGTGGCACCCTCCTCGGTGGGGACGGATTCGCCCGGCAGCGGATCGACGCGACCGAAGGCCAGCTCGAGTTCGCGCACCGTGATCGAGCCGCGCGCGCCGGTCAGGCCGGCGGCGCGCAGATCGGCCAGGCCGGCATCATGGTGCAGCGGGTACAGCGCGTTCAGCCGAGCCGTCGGGTCGTTGCCGTCGCTCGGATCGAGCACCGGATGCACTTGCTCCCAGTAACGCTCGAGCAGATCGCGCAGCAGTTGCAAGCCGCGAACCGCACCTTCGAAGCCGTCAATGCGTGCGGCGGCACGGATGAGCCACACGGCCACGCGCAGGTCGCGCGTGCGCGCTGCCAGCGCCAGCGCCTGCTCTCGCACGGCCGGCCACTCGGGTGGCTCGGCGGGGATGATCGTGCCACCGTACTGCCGCTCCGGTTTGCCGGCCGCCGCTTCTTGCAGTGCCTGGAACGCCGGGTCGTATTCGAGGTTCGCGCCACACGGCCCATCGCCGGGCAGCGGCGCGAGGAGCGATTCGATATCGAGATCGGGCATACCGCCGTCCTGCCATTCCTTTGTCTATTGGCGACGACTCTAGACCGGCGCCCGCGGATGCACAGTGGTCGAAAGTCACTTCACGGGCCCAGGCCGCGCAGCGCGTCGTACAGCTTGCGCGGCTGCACTGGCTTGAACAGCACGGGGTGCCCGCTCTCGGTGGCGCGCCGGATTTCGGCGTGCGAGGTGTCGCCGGTGATCAGCATCGCCGCGACCTCGCAGCCGCACTGGCGCCGGATGGCCTCGATACCGGCGATCCCGTCGGGCCCGTCGCCCAGGTGCAGGTCGGACAGGATCAGGTCGGGCGGCGTCTCGAGCATCTCGACCACATGCTCGGCCTGGGCAATCGAGGCGGCGGGAATGGCGTCGTAACCCCATTCCTGCAGCAGCATGCAAAGCCCCTCGCGGATGGGCTCCTCGTCGTCGAGGACCAGCACCGTGCGCGGTTGCAGGGGCGGCATCGGCAGCGTGTCGGCCGCCGCGGTCACGTCCTGGATGTCGGGCAGCCCTCCCAGCGCAATGCGCACGCGGAACATCGTTCCCTTGCCCGGCCGCGACGCAACGGTGAGCTCGTGCCCAAGCAGGCGGACCAGCCGCTTGACGATCGCCAGCCCCATCCCCAGGCCTTGCGCCCGCACGCGTTCGCCGCGCCCGACCTGGTAGAACTCGTCGAAGATCTTGCGCAGGTCGGGGGCCCGGATGCCGATGCCGGTGTCCCAGATCTCGACGCTGATGTGCGTACGGGTCGAGCGCGCGACCACGACGATGCCACCGCGCTCGGTGTACTTGATGGCGTTCTGCACCAGATTGCCCAGCACACGCTCGAGCAGCTGCGGATCGCTGCTGATCGACTTGCCGCCCGGTGAGAAGCGCAGCCCCAGGCCTTTCTGCTCGGCCTGCCCCGCGAAGTGCATGTGCAGGCGCCGGAACAGGTCGCGCAGCGGAAAGTGCTGGAAGCGGGGTTCGATCGCCCCGGCCTCGAGCCGGGAGATGTCGAGCATCACGTTGAACGAGCGGTCGAGGCCGTCGATCGCGCGGCTGAGGTTGCGCACCAGCGGCTCTTCCGCCGACCCCTCGAGCCGCTTTTCCAGCGTGGCCGCGAACAGCCCGATGGCGTGCACCGGCTGGCGAAGGTCGTGACTCGCGATGGCGAGAAAGCGGCTCTTGTCCTGGTCGGCCTTGACGGCAGCATCGCGCACCGCCTCGAGCGCGCGCACCCGGTCCTCGTGGTCGATCGCGGCACGCGCCGCAGCGCGCCAGCGGCGGTGCCGGAACAGCGCCAGCGCGGCGGCCATCGCGCTGGCAAAGGCAGCCGCGAGCGCAAGCGTGGGCGGCACCGCCGCCGCATGGAACACGTTCGCGACCGTCGCGGACAGCGGGAGCGCGGCGGCGAGCGCGGCCAGGCCTTTCAGCGGTGCCAGGCCACAGGCGCCGACGAACGCCACGGCGCTGATCACGAGCGCGACGAGAAAGGCCGCTTCGGCCGCGGAACCGGCCTGCACCGTCCAAGGTGCCGAGGCAAGAATCAACCCCATGACGCTCCCCAACAAGCCCATGCGGCGGTGCAGGCGGCGCGTGTCCTCCCGGCGCTGCGCGCGGCGCGACACCAGCCACCAGGCCGCGGCGGCGCCGGCACCGGCAGCCAGCGCCGCAAGGCTCCAGCCGCGCACGAGGATGTCGCCCACGAACAGGTCGCATCCAACGAGGAAGACCACCGACGCGGCAGCGCTGGCGAACAGGAGGTGGCGGGCGTCGAACACGGCGGCCACCGCCTGATCGCGCAACCGACGATCCATGGCGCGGCGCTCGGGCCGCCACGAGCGCGCCAGCTTGGGATCGTCAAGGCCCGCGCAAGCAGCAACCGCAACGAAGGATGACGACGAAGCTTCGACGATGGACACCTTGACGGTCGCAGGCGCCGCCCCGGTATGGTCGCGAACGATTCACCGGAACAGGCTGATCAGGTGAGAGCGCGAAGTGACGTCGAGCGCCAGCAGCAGAGACGACACGTAGTTCTTGACCGTCCCGAGGGACAGCCGGGTGGCGTTGCAGATCTCCTGATTTGCGCAGCCCGACAGCACCAGTTCCAGAATCTCGAGATGGCGGGGCCCAAGTTCGGCTACCCGGTCGAACATCGCCGACGACGGGAAGCGCGGAAACAAGGCGGCGCTGGCCGCATGACCGCGCAGATCCGGAAGGCCGGCGGGCCACAGCAGCGTCGACAAGGTGTCGCGCAGCTGGGTGAGCATGGTGCCCTTGCTGACATAGCCCGCGGCGCCGAGGGCACGCGCCTGGCGCACGACGAATTCGTCTTGCGTGGCACTGAACACTGCCACACGGGCCCGCGGATGAACCTGCAGGAACTGGCGCAGCCCCTGGAGGCCCTTGCAGTCGGGCAGGTTCAGGTCGAGCATCACGGCATCGATATCGCCTTCGCGGCCGTAGGTTTCGATGGCTTCCTGCAAAGAGCCGGCTTCCACCCATTCGATCGGGACGCCGCCGATGTCGCCGTGCAAGGCGCGAATTCCGAAGCGGACGAGTTCGTGGTCATCGACCAGCAGAACCTTGCGCGTCGCAAGTGCGCCGACGGCGCCTGGCGCGACCAGATTCGCCATCTTGGAAGCTCGACCAGGGCTCGCGGTCGTATCCATGCGCTATTCCCTCGCAACTGAAGGCCTCACCGGGTTGGCGAGGGTTGCTCGCTACAAGCGGAACAGATAGTAAGTCGCGGTTGTGATCTCCGCACCATCAAAACTAGGGAGAATGTCAAGCTTAATTATGAATCGACGAAACTGCCGCCTCCCAAGGTTTGCGCAGTCATGCATGTGCGACTTCGCATTGGTTGTCGATGAAAGCGACGAGAGCGCCGCTTCTTCTATAGGCATCACGGCTTCGTCAGCAGTCGCAACCCGCAGACCTTCGTCGTTCCAATCGCGCCCTTCGCCAGAGAAGAGCTGATGCGACATTTTCTGGCACCCCGTCAGGACATTCTCCGAAAATTCGAACGTACTTGTTGATCGCCGCTCGTACGCATCTCGTCGATGGCACGAGACGCTTTACCTTTGGTGGGGGTTCCTCTGGGGGAATCAAACGAATCTCAGAATCTCAATGGCTTCCAATGAAGCAACGCTGCTATCGAACGTTGATTTCAGTGACGACCTCGTGAGGCAGTGGACAGCCTGGGCCGGAAATCCGAAGACCGCTTTCTGTCGAGGACTTCCGCGACATGTATGGCGCTCATCGAGGCTCAGCCGACCGTCCGGGCGATGGAGTCAATGCCTGGAAGTGGACGCTCATCCGCGCCATCGCTTGGCGAGCGGCCGCAGCCCTTGCCGAGGTGATCGTGCTGAGACCTTTTACTTGGATGAGATCTTTCGGAACTCACGCGGTCCCGACTTGTGATGCCGGCGGAACTGGCGAGCAAAGTGCGACGGGTCGAGAAAGCCGCAGCGTCGCCCGATCTCGGCGATGGTCAGGTCGCGAAAGCGCTGATCCAGCAACATCCTCGTCGCTTCATCCACACGCACCTTCACGAGCATGCCTGCAAATGTCCCGCCCTGGCCCGCAAACGCACGGTGCACGGTGCGCAGCGAAACCGAGCAGGCCTGGGCTACCTCCGATGCGACAAGCCCTGGCCTGGACATCCGGCTGCGGATGACGCTCAGGCAACGGGCGTAGAGCTCGCAATCGGCCTGCGGCGCTACCGGCCGCAACCCGCTGGCAAGAGCGAGCAGCGCGCCAAGCTGATCTTCGATCAGTTCGTCAGGCACGCCGAGCTCGACGAGGTCACGCGGCACCAGGGCTTCCTTGACGCCTCGCAAGGCGAGCCCCCAACCCTCGGTCGCCTCAATAGGCCGTCCGATCACCTGATGGGGATCCGGGAGCCAGCGCTCCACCCACTGGACGGGCAGCTCCACGGAGAGGTCGTCGAAGCCGCCATCGAAGGCAAATGAATAGGGAATCCGTGAGTCGATCAGCACGGACTCACCTGGCTTGATGAGGCGATCGTGCCCCGCATGACAGCTGCGCCAAGCGATTCTCGACTGCGAGATGAGGTAGTAGGCATTCTTATCGCCACGAGCAATCTCGAATCGATTGCGACTGATCTTCTGCGGCGAGCCTCGCGCCTGGTGCGGGACGATGTTCGACAGCGGGCACAACTCGATCTCGCTGTGGAAGTCCGAGCGCATCGACGGCAGAAGATCCATCTCGACGACGGCTTCGTGCACCGAATCTCGCCAGTACCGGACTCGCTGCTCCGGAGCCACTTCGTCCGTCGAGCGGACCACCAGCTTCCTCATGTCGTCTCCAGGTGAGCTCTGCGCGGCTCCATGGTCGGCATTCTTTTCCAATCGCTCGCCGATCACAAGCGTCGATGGCACCGACATGCCGAGTTGGCACGCACGGGCTGGTTTCGTGGCACGAATCGGCTGGTTGGTTGGCACGCAGCCGCCGGTTGCCTGGCGCGAAGCGGCGCGCGCAGCGGCAACCCGCGTTCTACGCTTTGCATCGATCGGTCCTCGCGGCGATCGTCGATGACGAATGCAGCGGCGATACGCATCACCGCTCCCTGCCAAACAACGTAACGGAGAACCACATGACCACGAGAAGTGAACCCGCACAGGTCGTCGCGCGCGCGCAGGTCGCCGCCGCGGGCGAAGGCGTGCGCGCCCAGTCAACGCCAACGATCAGCCAGAAAGCCGTCACCGTCGACGGGAACGTCAAGCTGAACTACCTCGAGGCCGGTTCAGGCAAGACGATCGTGCTGGTGCCGGGCTGGTCACAGACCGCGGAGCAATTCAAGTTTCAACTGGAGGGCTTGGCCGCGACCTATCGCGTCATCGCGTTCGACATGCGTGGCCATGGCGACTCTGACAAGCCGAGCCGCGGATACCGCATTCAACGATTGGCGCAAGACTTGTACGAGGCCATGGCGACGCTCGACCTGACGGACGTGACGATCCTCGGCCACTCGATGGGTTGCTCGGTGCTCTGGTGCTACATCGACATGTACGGTCCGGCGCGCATCGCGAAGTTCGTCTTCTGCGACCAGGCGTCGTTCCTGACGACGAACCCGACATGGTCGGCGCAGCAAGTCGCCGACTACGGGCCAATCTTCACGCCCGACAGCGTGACCTCCACCGCCGCCGCGCTCACCGGCCCGAACGGGGATGCGGTCACCGTGGGATTCCTCCAGTCGATGGTCACCGCATCGATGCCGGCCGACCAGTTCCAGTGGATCGTCGACCTGAACCTGAAGATGCCGCGCCTCGCCGCGGCCCAGCTGCTCTACAACCACTGCCACCAGGACTGGCGCGACGTGCTCGCGCGCATCAAGTCGCCCAGCCTCTTCATCGGCGGCAAGGCGAGCCTGGTGCCCTACTCCTGCATGACCTGGGAGTCGACGCAAGTGCCGGGCGCGCAGCTGTCGATCTTCGAGGTCGCCGAGTTGGGATCTCACTTCATGTTCATCGAGAACCCCGGCAAGTTCAACTCGCTCCTGAGCGCGTTCGTCGGCTGAACAGATGCACTGCTACAAATCCTTCGAGGAGACACCCATGAACGACCCATTCGGCATTCGCCGCCGTACCATGCTGCTCGGCGCCGGTGCGGCCGCTCTCGTCACGCTGCCCGGATGCGGCGGGAGCGACGACACGCCGGCGGTCACGACCACCAAGAGCTCGGTGCAGGTGAGCGATGGCACCCGCCTGAACGTGCTCGAAGCCGGCAAGGGCAACGGCACGACGCTGGTGCTGATCCCGGGCTGGTCGCAGACCGCCGAGCAGTTCAAGTACCAGATCGAGGGCCTGGGCAAGCGTTACCACGTCGTCGCGATCGACATGCGCGGCCATGGCGATTCGGAGAAGGCAAGCAACGGCTACCGCATCGAGCGCCTGGCCAAGGACGTCGACGATGTGCTCGCCGCGATGGACTTGACGAAGGTGACTATCCTCGGCCACTCGATGGGCTGCTCGGTGCTGTGGTGTCACTTCGACCTGTTCGGCACGTCGCGCATCGCCAAGTACGTGTTCTGCGACCAGGCATCCTTCCTGACCACCGACCCGGCGTGGACGGCACAGGAGATCGCCAACTATGGCCCGATCTTCACACCAGACAGCGTGACCGACACCGCCAATGCGTTGGTCGGTCCGGATGGTGTCGCGGCGACTGTGGGCTTCCTGAAGGCGATGGTGACCTCGTCGATGCCAGCCGACCAGTTCGAGTGGATCGTCGACATGAACCTGAAGATGCCGCGCAGCGCGGCCGCCGACCTGCTCTACAACCACTGCCACCAGGACTGGCGCGAGCAGCTGCCGCGCATCGCGCTGCCGACGCTGTTCATCGGCGGCAAGGCCAGCCTCGTGCCCTACAGCTGCATCGCGTGGAACGCGTCGCAGGTGGCCGGGTCCGAGCTCCAGATCTTCGATTCGAACGAGAAGGGCTCGCACTTCATGTTCATCGAGAACCCGACGAAGTTCAACGACTTGTTAAGCTCGTTCATCGCCTGACCGGCAGCATGGCTCATTTGCCGTCCGACTGGCGCGCACGGGCTGCCGCAGAATTGCGAGCCCTGAACTTCTCACACAGCACCGAACATCATGAACACCCAGACCCCCACCCGCGTTGCCGTCGTCACCGGAGGCGCCCGCGGCATCGGGCAGGCGATCGGCGAATGGTTTCTTCACCATGGCCATCGGGTCGCGCTACTGGACCGGGATCGCGCGACGCTCGATCGAACGGTTGCGGTCCTGGCGCGTCAGCACGACCTGCTGGGGATTCACTGCGACGTCTCCGACCCGGCGCAGGTCGACCGCGCGGTCGCGGAGGTGATGCGCGCATTCGGACGCGTGGACGCGCTGGTGAACAACGCCGGCGTCGCGGTGTTCAAGCCGGCGCTGGAGACGTCGTTCGAGGAGTGGCGCATGGTGATGGCCACGAATCTGGATGGCGCGTTCCTGTGCACACAGGCGTTCGGCGCGGTGATGGCGACGGGCGGCGGCGGTTCGATCGTCAATGTCGCGTCGATCTCCGGCCTGCGGGCCAGCACGCTGCGCGTCGCCTATGGCAGCAGCAAGGCCGCGCTGATCCACCTGACCAAGCAGTACGCGGTCGAGCTCGGCAACGTCGGCATCCGTGTCAACGTCATCGCCCCGGGACCGGTCGAGACTGAGATGGCCAAACTCGTGCACAGCGTCGCGATTCGATCCGACTACTACGACGCGATCCCGCTGAGCCGCTACGGCACCGTGGAAGAGATGGCGAACGCGGTCGGGTTTCTGTGCAGCGACGAAGCCAGCTTCATCACCGGACAGGTCATCGCCGTGGACGGCGGCTTCGACGCGGCAGGCGTTGGCCTGCCGACCTTCCGGCGCCGACTGGCCGAGGGTGGTCTGCAGCCGCGCTGAGCCCAGCCCGCCAGCCGCGGCCGCCAGCCGATAAGCTTCATCGCCCTCACCAGATCTCATCCCACGCACCGGAGACAACCATGCACCTTTCCCGTCGCCACATCCTGCGCGGCGCAGCCGCCGCCGCCGCCCTCGCGATGCCGATGCGAGCCGCGTTCGCCCAGAAGGCCGAGTTCACCTACAAGTACGCGAACAATCTGCCGCTGACGCACCCGATGAACATCCGCGCCAAGGAGATGACCGACGCGATCCGTGCCGAAACCAGCGGCCGCGTCGACATCCAGGTCTTCCCGAACAACCAGCTCGGCTCCGACACCGACGTGCTCAGCCAGCTGCGTTCGGGTGGCGTCGAGTTCTTCACGCTGTCGGGCCTGATCCTGTCGACGCTCGTGCCGGCCACTTCGATCAGCGGCATCGGCTTTGCGTTCAACGACTACGCGGGCGTCTGGAAGGCGATGGATGGCGAGCTCGGCGCCTACATCCGCGGCCAGATCACGAAGGCCGGCCTCGTGCCGATGGACAAGATCTGGGACAACGGCTTTCGCCAGATCACGTCGTCGTCCAAGCCGATCGCGACGCCCGCCGACCTGAAAGGCTTCAAGATCCGCGTGCCGGTGTCGCCGCTGTGGACCTCGATGTTCAAGTCCCTCGACGCGGCGCCGGCCTCGATCAACTTCGCCGAGGTCTACTCGGCGCTGCAGACCAAGATCGTCGACGGCCAGGAGAACCCGCTGGCGATCATCTCGACGGCCAAGCTGTTCGAGGTGCAGAAATACTGCTCGATGACGAACCACATGTGGGACGGCTTCTGGTTCCTCGCGAATCGCCGCGCCTGGGAGAAGCTGCCGGCGGATCTGCAGGCCATCGTCGCCAAACACATCAACGCCGCGGGCATGAAGGAGCGCGCCGACGTCGCCGAGCTGAACGCCAGCCTGCAGAAGGACCTGGCGGCCAAGGGCATGGCCTTCAATCAACCGGATGGCGCCGCGTTCCGCGACCAGCTTCGCAAGGCAGGCTTCTACGCCGAATGGAAGGGCAAGTACGGCGAGGATGCCTGGGCCATCCTCGAGCGCTCGGTCGGCAAGCTGGCATGACCGCGGGGCCCCAGATCGACGGGGTTGGACTCGATCTCCATGCAGATGCCGGGATGCCGCGGTCCCCGGCCGGCCCGGCGTCGCCGATCGTGCGCCTGGATCGCCAGCTCGGGCGCATCGTCGACGTGTGTGCGGGCGCGCTGGTGCTCGCAGACATCGTCGTGCTGCTGGCCGGGGTCGTCGCACGGTTCGTGTTCCACAGGCCGCTGGTCTGGTCGGACGAACTCGCGTCGATGCTCTTCATCTGGCTGGCAATGCTCGGCGCGGTGATTGCGCTGCGCCGCGGCGAGCACATGCGGATGACGGCGCTGGTGTCCAAGCAAGCGCCCGAGCGGCGGCGTCTGTTCGAGGCGATCTGCGTCTGCGCGTCGCTCGCATTTCTGTCGATGGTGGCCTGGCCGGCCTGGGAGTACGCCGCGGAGGAACGCTTCATCACGACGCCGGCGCTCGAGATATCGAACGTGTGGCGCGCCGCCGCACTGCCGGTTGGCATCGGCCTGATGCTTGTCTTCTCGGTCTTTCGTCTGTTCAAGGAGTCGGACGGGCCGACGCTCGCGAAAGCCATCGTGATCGTGCTGGCGATCATTGCCGCGTTCGCACTCGGTCGCAGCGTGTTCCAGGACCTGGGCCGGCTGAACCTGCTGGTCTTCTTCGTCGGCGTCGTCGCCGCCAGCGTGTTCAGCGGCATTCCGATCGCATTCGCGTTCGGACTCGGCACCTTCGGCTACCTCTCGCTCGGCACGCAGACGGCGCTGCCGGTCATCGTCGGTCGCATGGACGAGGGCATGTCGCACCTGATCCTGCTCGCCGTTCCGCTGTTCGTGTTCCTCGGCCTGCTGATCGAGATGACGGGCATGGCCAAGGCGATGGTCGCCTTCCTGTCCGGGCTTCTCGGGCATGTTCGCGGCGGGCTGTCTTATGTGCTGGTCGGCGCGATGTACCTCGTCTCGGGCATCTCGGGGTCGAAGGCTGCCGACATGGCGGCGGTCGCGCCCGCGCTGTTTCCGGAGATGAAGAAGCGCGGCGCCGACGAAGGCGACCTGATCGCGCTGCTGGCGGCGACCGGCGCCCAGACGGAGACCGTGCCACCGAGCCTGGTTCTGATCACGATCGGGTCGGTGACCGGCGTCTCGATCGCCGCCCTGTTCACCGGCGGCCTCCTGCCGGCCGTCGTGCTCGGACTGTCGCTGTGCATCGTGGTCTGGCTTCGTTCGCGGGCCGAGGACCTGCGGCACGTGGTTCGGCAGCCGTGGGCTCAGGTGGCCAAGCTGGCGGCGATTGCGCTGCCGGCACTGGCATTGCCCTTCATCATCCGTGCGGCCGTCGTCGAAGGCGTCGCGACTGCCACCGAGGTGTCGACGATCGGCATCGTCTACGCCGTCGTCGCGGGGCTCGCGGTCTACCGCCAGTTCGATTGGAAGCGCCTTGGGCCGATGCTGGTCGCCACGGCGTCGTTGTCGGGGGCGATCCTGCTGATCATCGGGACCGCGACTGCGATGGCCTGGGGGCTGACCCAGTCGGGCTTCTCGCGTTCGCTGGCGCAGGCGATGGCAACCCTGCCGGGCGGCGCGCCGATGTTCCTGGCTGTCTCGCTGCTCACGTTCGTGATTCTCGGCTCGGTGCTCGAAGGGATCCCGGCGATCGTGCTGTTCGGGCCGCTGCTGTTCCCGATCGCACGTCAGTTGGGCATCCACGAGGTGCACTACGCGATGGTGGTCGTGCTGGCGATGGGACTCGGGCTGTTCGCCCCTCCGCTGGGTGTTGGCTACTATGCCGCCTGCGCCATCGGCCGCATCAATCCGGACAGAGGGATTCGTCCGATCGGGGCGTACATGATGGCACTGCTGATCGGGACCGTCGTCGTCGCAGCGGTGCCGTGGCTCTCGGTAGGCTTCTTGTGACTTGTGAGTTCGGACGATAGCTCTAGAAACGATTCTAAGAATGCGTCCGAGAAATATGGTTGCTTTGAGTGCCGCATCTGTTTAATGAGAAAGAACGTTCCTCTGCGAGGACCTTACTAAGGAAGTCATTTTTCGGAGTTGAAGCAATAGAATTGCGAGGCCAACTCGTGACGCGGCCGCGTTGATTGAGGTCACCTAAACCGTTGGGACCGTCCCTCCGTCTATCAGGTGTTCCGAGCCCGAAATCGAACCCGCGCGCGGTGACACCAGAAACGTAATCAGGTCGGCCACTTCCTGTGGCTTGGCGGGCCGGCCGAGCGGGATACCGCCGAGCGATTGCATGATGATCTGCTTGCCACCTTCGTAGTCCGTCCCGGCCTGGCTCGCCAGACGCTCGGCCAGCGCGACGGAGGCTTCGGTCTCGACCCACCCGGGCGAGACACGTAGTACGCGCACGCCCTTCGGCGTCACCTCTTTCGACAATGCCTTGCTGTACGTTGACAAGGCCGCCTTGGCGGCCGCATAGGCTGTCGTCGATTCCGGCAGTGGCAGCAGGCGTTGAATCGAGCTGACATGGATGATGACCCCTGAGCCTTGCGCCAGCATGGAAGGCAGCAATGCGCGGTCGAGCCGCACGGCAGGCATGAGGTTCTGATTCAGCTCATGCAGCCACTGCGCATCATCGAGGGCCGCAAAGCCACCGCCCGGCGCACTTGAGCCGCCGAGTACGTTGACCAGGATGTCAACGCCGCCCCAGCGCTCGAGCACCGACCGCGCCACGGTAGCCGCACCGTCGGTGGTCGAGAGATCGGCGGCGACATAGGTCACGTCCATGGTCGACTGAGCGGGTGCCGAGCGCGCCGTGGCCATCACCTGCACGCCGGCGGTGCGCAGGCCTTCAACGACGGCAGCGCCAATGCCTTTGGTACCGCCCGTGACCAGCGCCCGAAGGCCTTTCAGTTGAAGATCGAAGCTCATGCCGTGATCTCCAGCGATGCGATCAAGCCGCGCTCGAGGCGAAAGTCATATTGAAGATCGACCGGGCTGCCCGGGAAATTGCCGGTGACTCGACTCCTGACGACGTGGGAGCTCCCCGTCTGATCCAGAGCGAACGGATCGACCGTGTACGTGTATGCGGTCGATGCCGCGGCCTTCCACGCCTTGATCGCGTCGATACCGGTGTGGATGCGTCCTTCGTCCCTTACGACTGCCTGTGCCGTGAAGC
>Ga0207645_10001570_pt1 | contig 18644 bp, 14 predicted proteins | sample KBSM53metaG_FD_184331 | JGI IMG/M metagenome (GOLD analysis project Ga0207645, IMG submission 184331) | Miscanthus rhizosphere microbial communities from Kellogg Biological Station, Michigan, USA - KBS M5-3 metaG (SPAdes) (version 2) | ecosystem: Host-associated > Plants > Roots > Rhizosphere >...
CAACAAGCGCCGCCGCGCCGAGGGCGGCTTCCCGGGCTCGATGCGCATCCTCGCCAGCCACTTCGGCGACAAGGCGCTGAACAGCCCCAACGACATCGTCGTCGCTACCGGCGGCGCGGTGTACTTCACCGACCCGTCCTACGGCCGGATGCCGTACTACGGCGTGCCGCGACCGCAGGAGCTGTCGTTCCAGGGCGTCTACCGGATCGACACAGACGGCAGCGTGGTGCTGCTCGCGGACGACTTCGCGCAGCCAAACGGCCTGTGCTTCTCGCTAGACGAATCGCGGCTGTTCGTCAACGACACCGAGCGCCAGCACATCCGTGTCTTCAACGTCAAGGCCAGCGGCGACCTGGGCGGCGGCGCGGTCTGGGCGGTGACCGAAGGCGAAGGTCCGGGCGCTCCCGACGGCATGAAGATCGACAGCCGCGGCAATCTGTATTGTTGCGGGCCGGGCGGCGTGCACGTGTTCGATTCGTCCGGTCACCGGATGGGCATCATCCGCATGCCGGAGGTGGCCGCGAACTTCACGTTCGGCGACGAGGACCTGCGCAGCCTGTTCGTGACGGCGTCGACTTCGCTCTACCGATTGCGGGTGCGCGTGCCGGGATTGCGACTATTCTGAAACGGCGTGGTCCGCCACGGCTGCCCGACACCCGCGGCGGCCCCAACAACCGAACGGAGACAAACGACATGAAGATCCATCCCCTGAAGCAGACGATGACTCTTTGCGTGCTGGGCTGCGTCATCGCCGCGAGCCAGGCACTGGCCGATACCAGCGGCAAGAAGATCGCGTTTTCCAACAACTACGCCGGCAACTCGTGGCGACAGGCGATGCTCAGCAGCTACGACGCCGTCGCCAAGAAGGCCGTCGCCGACAAGGTGGTGAAGGCCGCCGACGTGTTCACGACCGCCGACAAGGCGGTGCCGACGCAGGCCGCGCAGATCCAGAACCTCATCCTGCAGGGCTACGACGCGATCGTCATCAACGCATCGTCGCCCGATGCGCTGAACGGGGCCGTCAAGAAGGCGTGTGACGCCGGCATCGTGGTCGTGTCCTTCGACGGACTCGTGACCGAGCCGTGCGCGTATCGCGTCGTCGTCGATTTCAAGGACATGGGTCGCCAGGAGATCGTGCAGATGGCGAAGTTCCAGCCCAAGGGTGGCAACCTGCTCGAGATTCGCGGCCTCGCCGGAACGTCGATCGACGACGCGATCCATGCCGGCATCCTGGCCGGCGTCGCCGAGCATCCGCAATTCAAGATCGTCGCCTCGGTCACCGGCGACTGGGACCAGACGACGGCGCAGAAGGCGGTGGCCACGGTGCTGCCGTCGCTGGCGCCGATCGTCGGCGTCGTCGACCAGGGAGGCGACGGCTACGGCGCCGCCCAGGCGTTCGCTGCGGCGGGCCGGCCGCGTCCGACCATCATCATGGGCAACCGGCAGGACGAGCTGCAATGGTGGAAGGAGCAGAAGGCAAAGGACGGCTACACCACGTGGTCCGCTTCGATCGCGCCGGGCGTCTCGACGCTGGCCTTCTGGGTCGCGCAGCAGGTCCTCGATGGTCGCAAGGACATCCCGCACGACATGCTGGTCCCGTACCTCGCGTTCACGCAGGCCGACTTCGAAGCTGCGCTGCCCAAGATCCCGGCCGGCAGCGTCGCCACGAAGGAATACACGCAGGAGGAGGCGATCGCCGCGATCAAGACGAACCTCAAGAAGTAGCCGCGGCGTCGCCGACGCGCGCTGCCGCATTCCGGGCTGCCTAGAATTGCGCGCGTGACGCCCCGGCTCGCTCCGCCGATCGTCGGGCTGGAGGCCGTCGAAAAGCATTTCGGCGCCGTCCGCGCGCTCGAGGGCGTTGACTTCGACGTCGCGGCAGGCGAGTGCGTCGGTCTGATCGGCCACAACGGCGCGGGCAAGTCGACGCTCGTGCAGGTGCTCGCGGGCGCGCTCGCGCCCGACCGCGGGCGCATTGCGATGCACGGGGTCGTGCAGGAGCATCACTCGGTGACCGGGGCGCAGCGCCTCGGCATTCGCTGCGTCTTTCAGGAGCTCTCGCTCTGCCCGAACCTGAGCGTCGCCGAGAACACGCGCATCAACCACCCGTCGCTGCGCGGCTTTGGCTGGCGCCGGCGCGCGGCCCGGCTGATCGCCGACAAGCTCGACGAGATCTTTCCGGGTCATGACGTCGACGCAGCGGTCGACGTGCGCGACCTCTCGATCGGTCGGCGCCAGATGGTGGAGGTGGCACGCGCGTTCACCATCACGCACGACCCGCTCGACCTGGTCGTCCTCGACGAACCGACGTCTTCGCTCGACGCGCACACGGCAGCTCAGCTGCTCGCCTTCGTGCGGCGCTTCGTCGCCGCCGGCAAGAGCTGCATCCTGATCTCGCACCTGCTCGGCGAGGTGCTCAAGAACGCCGATCGAATCGTCGTGATGCGCGACGGCAAGGTGGCCGCCGCGAATGCCGTCGGCGCCTTCGACCATGACTCGCTGGTCGCGGTGATGGGCGGGGCGGAGGGCCGCAGCGCTGCCGGCGCCGGCAGCGCTCGCCCGCGGCGCGAAATGCGCGCGCGACGCGTCCGCGCACGTCCGGTCGGTCAGAAAGACGGTGCGGAGCTGGTCGCCCACGAGGGCGAGGTCGTCGGCCTCGCCGGGCTCGCGGGGCACGGGCAGACCGATCTGCTGCTCGCGATCTTCGACGCGGCGGATCGCCGCAGGCCGGGCATCGAGGTGGATGCACCGGTGGCGCTGGTCGCAGGCGACCGCCAGTCGGACGGCATCTTCCCGCTCTGGTCGATCGCCGAGAACGTCGGCATCGGCTCGCTGGCCAGGCTGCGCCAGGGCATGCTGATCTCGGCCCGCAGCGAGGCCGCGCTCGCGCAGCACTGGCAACGACGGATCAACATCCGCACCCGCGACGTGCAGGACAACGTGCTTTCACTCTCGGGCGGCAACCAGCAGAAGGTGCTGTTCGCACGCGCGCTCGGATCCGACGCGCGCATCATCCTGATGGACGATCCGATGCGCGGCGTCGACGTCGGCACCAAGCGCGAGGTGTACGACCTGCTGCGCGACGAGGCAGCCAAGGGCCGCACCTTTCTCTGGTACACGACCGAGCTCGACGAGCTCGACCACTGCGACCGCGTCTACGTGTTCCGCAACGGCCGCATCGTCGCAAACCTCGAGCGGAACGAGGTGACGGAGGAAAAAGTCATCCAGTCGTCGTTCAGCGATGCCCACTGAGACCGCAGCGGCCATGCCTGTCACGAGCGCGCGCAAGCCCGCGCAAGGTGCGACGGCGCGCGCTCGCCTGATCCGCGCCTGGCTGCCGACGCTGTCGCTCGCTCTCGTACTCGCCGCCATCGCCTGGCTCAACCCGCGCGCCATCAGCTACTTCGGCTTCAGCCTGATGCTGAACCTGGCGATTCCGATCGTGCTCGCGACGATCGCGCAGCTGTTCGTGATCAGCGGGAACGAGCTCGACCTGTCCATCGGCTCCTTCGTCAGCTTCGTCGGCTGCGTCACGGCGACGTGGCTGAACGATGCACCCTGGCTCGGCATCGCCACCTTGCTCGCCGCCGTCTGCGTCTACGCGGCGCTCGGCGCGTTGATCTACCTGCGCAACCTTCCTTCGATCGTCGTCACGCTGGGCATGAGCTTCGTCTGGCAAGGCCTTGCGATTCTGATGCTGCCGACGCCGGGCGGCAAGGCGCCCGCCTGGCTGCAGGGCTTCGCCGCCTTCAGCTTCCCGTTCGTGCCCTTGCCGATCGTGGCGGCGCTGGCGATCGGCGCGATCGTCCACTTCGGCTTGATGCAGACCTCGTACGGCGCGATCCTGCGCGGCTCCGGCGGCAATCCCGCGGCACTGGCGCGCGCCGGCTGGTCGCTGCTCAAGACGAAGGTGGTGCTGTTCGCGCTGGCCGGGTTCTTCGGCGTGCTCTCGGGCATGGCGCTCATCAGCATCACGACCTCCGCCGATGCGAACATCGGAAGCGGCTACACCCTGCTGGCGATCGCCGGCGTCATCCTCGGCGGCGGCGAGTTCGTCGGCGGCCGCGTGTCGCCGTTCGGTGCCGTCGTGGGCGCGCTGACGATGGCGCTCGCCGCCTCGCCGCTGCTCACCTTCATGAAGATACCGCCCGACTGGCAGGTCGCCGCCAACGGCGCGATCCTGATCGTCGTGCTCGCGGCGCGCGCACTCGTCAGCCGCCGGGAGGATTGAGCGGTGGAGCGCTCCCGCGCAGTGTTCGCGAAGCCCTGGCTGTGGTCGTTTCTCGGCGCACTCGCGGTCTGGCTGGCCGCCATCGCCTTTACCGGCGGCCACGGCGGCGGCGGCATGCTGTCGGCGGCGCTCGCTCTGGCGCAGTTCACCGTCATCGTCGGCATCGGCCAGATGTTCGTCATCACGCTCGGGCCGGGCAACGTCGACCTTTCGCTGCCGGCCAACATCGGCCTTGCCAGCGCGGTGGCGATGAAGGTGATGCACGGCAGCGATTCGATGATCGCCGTCGGCTTGCTCGCCGCCCTTGCGTGCGGCGCGGCGATCGGCGCGGCGAACTACCTGCTCATCCGGGCGCTGCGCATCCCGCCGATCATCGCGACGCTCTCGGCGAGCTTCATCATCCAGTCGGCCGACATCAGCTACGGCCGCGGCCTGCAAATCAAGCCGCCTCCCGGCTTCGCCGACTTCACGAACCTGGAAGTCTTCGGCATACCGATCCTCGCCATGCTCACCGCCGCATTCAGCGTCGTTGCCGGAATCGCCCTGCACCGGATGGTCTACGGGCGCTCGGTGCTCGCGATCGGGCAGAACAGCCGTGCCGCGTGGCTGGCCGGCATCCATGTCGGTCGCACGCGCGCGCTGACCTACACGCTGTCGGGCGCCCTCGGCGGGATCGACGGTGCGCTGCTGGCCGGCTATTTCCGCGGGGCCAACGTCGACATCGGCAACGAATACCTGCTCGCCTCTCTTGCAGTGGTCGTGATCGGCGGCACTTCGGTAGCCGGCGGCAAGGCCAACGTTCCAGGCATCTGGGGCGCGGCCCTGTTCCTGGTGCTGCTGCTGACGATGCTCAACACGTTCGGCGTCAGCGCCGGCGTTCGGCTGCTCGTGACCGGTCTCGTCATCGTGGCCGTGATCGCCGCTGCGGGCGGCCAAGCCGCGCAGCGCTAGGGAGCCACCGCCCCGGACGGCACGCCTTCAGGCAGGCGACCTCGCGCCCGCTCCACGCGTGTTCAGATAGACCGAGTACAGCGACGTGGTGCCGCAAATGAACATGCGGTTGCGCTTGGGCCCTCCGAAGCACAGGTTTGACACCGTCTCCGGAACGAGCACCTTGCCGAGCAACTCACCGTCGGGCGCATGACAGTGCACGCCGTCGCCGGCACTCAGCCACAGGTTGCCGTGCACATCGACGCGCAGGCCGTCGTAGAGGCCCACCGGGCAGGTCGCGAACACCTCGCCGCCGGAAAGGGCGCCGTTCGCTTTCACCCGGAAGCGGCGCACGTGGTGCGGCCCGTCGTCCCGGTGCGTGGCACCGGTGTCGACGATGTAGAGCAGCGATTCGTCGGGCGAGAACGCGAGCCCGTTGGGCTGCACGAAGTCGCTCGCGACGACGCCGATCGCGCCGCTCCCGGCGTCGACGCGGTAGACGCGCTGCGCGCCGATCTCGCTCGGCGCCGCATCACCCTCGTAGTCGCTGTCGATGCCGTAGCTCGGATCGGTGAACCAGACGCTGCCATCGGACTCGACGACGACGTCGTTGGGCGAATTGAAGCGCTTGCCCTCGAAGTGCGAGGCGAGGACGCTGCGCGAGCCGTCGTGCTCGGTGCGCGAGACGCAGCGGCCACGGTGCTCGCAGGTGACCAGCCGGCCCTGCAGGTCGACGCTGTTTCCGTTGCTGTGCATCGACGGCTGACGGAACAGCGAGACCGAGCCGTCGGTCTCGTCCCAGCGCAGCATCCGGTCGTTGGGAATGTCAGACCACACCAGATAGCGGCCAGCCGCGAACCATGCCGGACCTTCGGCCCAGCGGCAGCCGGTATGGAGCTTCTCGACGTGGACGTTCGGAAACGTCAGGCTGCGAAAGCGCGGGTCGATGACTTCGAAGCTGGGCGTGAGCTGGAGGGCCATGGTCTTGAGCTTCGAATTCTGGCGCATCAAGCAAGACGGAATCTACAACCATCGTTGTCGACTCGCTTGCTCGATTGAGCGAAGGGCTTCCACCAGACTCGAGACTGGACGTTCGAGCGACATGATCCCGAGCGCTTCGAATCGCGGTGCGCATGGGACGGACACGGGCATGGATCGTGACGGGCCGGCTCATCCAGGCCGCCTGGTTGTTATCTTTGGCGATGCCCGTCCCTCTGGTTGTGCTTGTCGTCCAAGCGCTGAGTCAGGCGGCGGAGGTCGACCAATGCTCGCTCATGGATGCCGCTGCCGATCTCCTGTATCTCATCGCGTGCAGTTACCGTGAAGACGATTCGCCGGTTTTCTACGAGCGTCACGACCGCTTCGGCCGTGACCCGCTGCCCCACAGGCGTCGCCGCGAGGTGTCTGATGTTGACGACGGTGCCCAGCGCGGACTCACCGGGCGGCAGGTACTCGCGAACAGCGTCCAGCGCGGCGTTCTCCATGAACAGGATCATCAGTGGCGTCGCGAGTACCGGTGGCAGGGATGGATCCTTGAACCGACTCGCCAAGTGCTCGGGGCCGACAATCATCGAAAAACTTCCCTTGGCTCCGACGGGGATCGCACTCATAACTACACCTCCTGCAAGTCGACTTCAACGAGTCTATGGCCAGGGCGGCGAGGCGCTCGGTTACCTCCCCATTGCCGAAAGCCGCCCTCTTCTAGCGGACCTGCGGCTCGACGGCGGAGTTGTCCCGTTCGGGACTCAGGCCTCTTACCGCTGGGCGCAAAGCAGCAGTTGTGGCCCTCCGGTATTGTCCGGGCAACGCCCTGAGCGTTCAGGGCATTGCAATCACACAACCCTCGGGCTTCTAGCCTAGCCTGATGCTTCTCACCGCCAATTACCGCCGCCTCGGCAAGGACGGTGCTTTCGGTCGGTCTTTCTTGCGCAGCCGTCTGGCTTACGGAGGCCCGCCAGAAGCCAGGCACCAGGGGCACATCCTGCTGCAGGGCCAACACCTACGCCACCTGCGCGGTCAGAGGTCGGTTCAATGGATGGCGAACACCACAGAGAGTGAATATGGAATATCGCAAAGTAGGCGGTTCGGATCTTCAGGTTTCGGTCTTGACTCTTGGCACCGCAACCTTCGGTGGGGCGAACGAGTTCTTCAGGGCATGGGGGGAAACGGATGCGGCAGAGGCGACGAGCCTTGTCGACATCTCGCTGGACGCGGGCGTGACACTGTTCGACAGCGCCGATGCCTACTCGAACGGCCTTGCCGAAGAGATTCTCGGCAAGGCCATTGCCGGCCGCAGGAACAGGCTGTTGATCTCGACCAAGGCGGCGTTCCGAACCGGTCCCGGACCGGACGACATCGGCTCCTCCAGAAAACATCTGTTCGAGGCGTGTGAGGCGAGCCTTCGTCGCCTCGGCACGGACCATATCGACCTGTGGCAGCTGCACGCCTTCGACGCATTGACGCCGATCGACGAGACCTTGCACGCGATGGACGACCTGGTGCGCGCCGGAAAGGTGCGCTATATCGGATGCTCGAACTTTTCCGGCTGGCATTTGATGAAATCGCTGTCGCTGTCCGACAGACACGGTTGGGCGCGTCATGTCGCCCATCAGGCGTACTACTCCCTGCTGGCACGCGAGTACGAATGGGAGCTGATGCCGCTGGCCATCGATCAACAGGTCGGAACGGTCGTCTGGAGTCCGCTTTCGGGCGGCCGCCTCACCGGCAAGGTCGCTCGCAACGAGCCGATCCCCGAGGGCAGCCGGACGGCGAAGCTCGGTGCGCATGGCCCCGAGCTGCCGCTCGAACAGCTCTACCAAGTGGTCGACGTGCTCCGTGCGATCGCCGAGGAGCTCGGGCGAAGCGTTTCCGAGGTTGCGTTGAACTGGGTGCTGCATCGGCCGACGGTGTCCACGCTGGTGATCGGCGCACGCAACGCCGCCCAGCTGCGGGAGAATCTCGGCTGCGTCGAGTTCAAGCTCACGCCAGAGCAGGTGAACCGCCTGGACCAGGCAAGTGCGTCGCGACCCGTTTATCCGTATTGGCATCAGCGGCAGACCTTCGCCGAGCGCAATCCCCCGCCCGTCGCGTGAGTGCACAGGCCACCGGCGCGCCCCGCAATCTCCGTGAAGGTGACGACATGACATCGGCTCGAACCTCCCGCGCCATCAAGCTCTGTGGCACTGAGCAGCCTGACGGCGTTGTCCGTGTGCTGAAAGCGGGTCCGCTCTCGGTCGAGCTGGACAACGGCAACCTGCGCTACCTGCGGGTCGCAGGCGTCGAAGTGCTGCGTGGTCTCGCCTTTCTCGTGCGCGACGAAAACTGGGGAACGTGCATTCCGACGCTGAGCGACCTCGTCGTCGAACAGCGCCCGGACAGCTTCAGCGTGCGCTATCGCGCCGACTGCGAGCGCACCGGCCAGAAGCTCAGCTACGTCGCGCACATCGAAGGCCGCAGCGACGGCGGCCTCGAGTTCACCAGCGAGGCGACGCCCACGACCGACTTCGTCACGGCGCGCACCGGATTCGTCGTCCTCCACCCGCTGAAGGGCGTGGCCGGCTGCCCGGTCGAGGTCGAGCACACCGACGGAGTGGTCGAGACATCGACCTTTCCGATGGAGGTCAATCCGGTGCAGCCGTTCTTGAACTTGCGCTCACTGAGCCACGACGTGATGCCCGGCCTGAAGGCCGTCGTGCGCATGCAGGGCGACACCTTCGAAATGGAAGATCACCGCAATTGGACCGATGCGTCGTTCAAGACCTATGTCCGGCCGCTGGCACTCCCCTGGCCGTACACCCTGAAGGCGCGCGAGACCGTGTCGCAGTCAGTCAGCATCGCGCTCACTGGCGCGGCGCCTCCAGCAGCCGCGACGGCAGGCGCTGCGAATGTCCGGATCACGCTCGGCAAGGCGACGAACGACACGATGCCCTCGGTCGGTCTTGGCATGCCAGCGCAGGAGATCGACGCGGCCATCGAAGGTCTGGACCTGCTCGAACGGGCTGCACCGAAGCTGCTCATCTGCCAGTTCGACCCGCGCCGCAAGCACGGCCGAAAGGAACTCAACGGCTATCGACTTCTGTGCGAGCGGACGGGAGCGCAGTGCGAGCTTGAAGTTGTGGTCGAGAGTGTCGACAACTTCAGCGCCGAGCTTTCGAATGTCGCTTCACTGGCGCGCGAAGCGGGGCTGGCGCTGTCGGCAGTGGCCGTGTGCCCGGTCGGAGACCTCAAGGGCATCCTGCCGGGCAGTCCTCGGCCGCCGGCGCCGCCGCTCGCAGACCTCTACCGCGCGGCCCGCGCGGCATTCCCCGGTGTTCGTCTGGGTGGCGGCGCGTTTTCCTTCTTCACCGAACTCAACCGCAAGCGACCGCCGGCGGAACTGCTCGATTTCGTTCACAACGTCACCTGCCCCATCACGCATGCGGCAGACGATCGCTCGGTGATGGAGACACACGAGGCACTGCCCTACCAGGTGTCGACGGCACGTGGGTTCATCGGCAAGACCGCTTACCGAATCGGGCCCAGTTCGATCGGCTGCCGCGACAACCCGTATGGCACGACATTCGCAGCCAATCCGGACAACGAACGCATCTGCCTGGCCAACAGCGACCCGCGACAGCGCGGCCTTTTCGGCGCCGCATGGACCCTGGGCTATGTCTCGAGCCTGGCCCGGACCGGGGTCGAAGCGGTGTCCTTCGGAGCACCGACAGGGCCGCTCGGCATCATCCATCGGCGCGACGATGAGAAGCAGCCGTACTTCGGCACGCTCGGGCGCAGCGCGGTCTATCCGGCCTACCACGTCGTCAGCGGGCTGGCGCGCGCAACTGGCGCGACGCTTGTTGACGCCACATCATCGGACGACTCGCGCGTCCGCAGCCTCGCCTACCGAACGACGGGCGCCACCCTGCTCTGGGTCGCCAACATGACTGCGCACGATCAGTCGGTGACCGTGTCCCACGCCGGCGTGCGTCCGTTCGGGATCGTGCTGGACGAGGCGAGCTTCGAGCGGGCCACCACCGAGCCGGCGGCCTTTCAGGCGGATGTCGAGTCGCTCGACATGCGCCGGCTCGCGCTGCGCGCATACGCCGTGGCGCTGATCTGCATCAGCGACCGCTGAAACTTTCGCCCGAGGGCGCGAACCCGGACCGCGCATGCGCCTCTCGCGCCGCCTTCAGGCGGTGCTCGATGAACCCCTTCGCGTGGCGCGCAAGATCTGCGCTGTCCTCCCACAAGTTGCGCCAGATTCCAAGCATGCCAGACAGTTGCTTGTTGACCACCGCCGACGAGAACGATTCGAAGGTGATCGGTCCCTCGTAACCCGCCTTGGCAAGGCCGCGGAAGACACGGTCGAAGTCGATGTTGCCGGCGCCGAGATAGCCGCGTCCCGATTCGCCGATATGAAAGTAGCCGAGCATTGCGCCACTGTCGATCAGCGCCGATTCGAGGTCGGCCTCCTCGATGTTCATGTGATAGGTATCGAGGTGCACCTTGACGTTGGGCAAGCCTACGCGTCGCGCGAACGCGACGGCCTGCGCCGCCGTGTTCAGCACGTTGGACTCGTAGCGGTTGACGACCTCCAGGCCGATGGTGATGCCGTGCCGCGCCGCACTCTCGCCGACGCGCCGAAGCACTGCGATGGAGCCCGCAATGCCGGCATCGGTCGGCGGCTCAAAATACTTCTGCAAGGCTGAATAGAGAATGCCGCAGACGTGGGTGGCGCCGATGTCGCGTGCCACGGACAGCACCTGCATCAGCCGGGCTTCGCCGCGAGCCTGCGTGTCGGGGTCGGCGGACGAGATGTCAGTCGAAGCGTCGAGACCGAGCGACAGCGTCGTGCCGAGCTTGTACCGATCGAGCATCTTGCGCGTGAAGACCGCGTCGATCGACGACGGGTCGAGCGCCGGTATTTCGATCAGGTCGAAGCCGAGTTCGGCCGTCTGCGCGATTGCGCGCTCGCATTCGTCGTGGCTCCAGCCTCCGACCCACACAAGCGCATGGACACCGAGCTTGTTCATCGTACGACTCTCCACTGCGATGGCCGACGCGTAACGGCAGCTCCGTGCATGCTATTGCGTGTCTTGCCGGCTCGCCAGGCGATGCACGACACGCCTTGAATCCTGATAGAGATCCAGATAGTCGCGGTAAAGGGCGTCGTACGTTGGACGCAGCGAAGCATCGGGATCGATGCTTCGACCAGTACCGACCCATTCGGTGATCTGTTCGCGCCGCAGCAGCCCGGCCGAGCAGCCCGCGAGAAACGCATCGCCGTAGCACGCTCCCAGAGTGATCGCGGGAACTTCCTGGGACACCCCCGCAACGTCGGAGACGATCTGCAGCCAGATATCGGTCTGCGCCCCGCCGCCGACGGCGACGACCCGGTTGGCTCGCGCGCCGATTTGCGCCATGGTTTCCACGTTGTGCCGCACTCCGCAGGCGACTCCCTCCAGAATGGCGCGAAAGACATGCTCGCGCGAATGTGCAAGGCTGAGCCCCGCAATGACGCCGCGGGCGAGGCGGTCGTTGAGCGGCGTGCGCTCGCCGCTGAAGAATGGCAGGCAGACGAGGCCGCCCGCCCCCGGCGGCACACCGGCGGCCGCAGCGAACAGCGCGCTGGCGTCGCCCTGCGGCAGATCGCGCCCCAGTTGATCCTGGAACCAGCGGGTGAGGCTGCCCGTCGTGCTCATGCCGGCGGCGAGGTTGTACTGCCCGGGATAGGCGCCGGCTACCGTCCACATTCGTTGGTCGGGCGTCGGCGCGCCCTGCACGAGGATGAAGAAGGTCGTGCTGCCGTACATGACCATCAGGTCGCCCGGGCGCACGACGCCGACGCTGATCGCCTCGCTCAGCGCGTCGACCGCGCCGATGGCAACGGGTGTCCCGACCGCGAGTCCCGTCGCCTGCGCCGCGGCGGGTGTCACCGAGCCGGCGACTTCGTCGCTCCAGCCGGGCGCCGGCAGCATCGACACCGGGGCGACGTACTCCGCATAGCGCTCGTCCCACTCGCCGGTGCGGGGGTCGTAGAGCGGCATGAAATGGCTGGCTGTGTGGCGATCGATGCGGTGCTCGCCACACAGGCGCCACGTCAGGTAGGCGCTCGCCGTCGTCAAGCGTCTCGTCCGGCGCCATACGTCCGGCTCGCGTAAGCGCAGCCAGCGGATCTTCGGACCGATGGCCTGGCTGGTGAGATTCATCAGCGAGAACTGCAGGATCTCCTCGCGACCGATCAGCGCATCGAGCTCGGCGATCTCCTCGCCGGCACGAACGTCGACGCCGTAGAGAATTGCCGGGCGCAGCGGTCGACCCGCATCGTCGATCGGGAGCAGGCACGGGCCGATTGCGCTCACCGCCACGGCCGCGACATCGCTGCCGCGGAAAGGCGCCCCGTCGAGCAGCTGCCTGCACAGCGCACAGAGGTCGCGCCACCAGATACCGTCGGCGTCCTGCTCCACGTGGCCCGGAGCGGGAGTCGCGATGCCGTGCGGGACCGTCGCCGTGCGCAACACCTCTCCCGCCAGCGTGACCAGGGCGGCCTTGCTGCTGAAGGTGCCGATGTCGATGCCGAGCAGTAGCGTGTTCACAGGAGTTCAACTGGGCGGGAGCCGACGGCGGCGCAGTCTAGCGGCTCGAAGTCCTTGCGATATGCTGGAGCGAGCAACCCACTCGCTCGTCGCATCGACGAGCGGTTTTAGCAAGCGAGGAAGCTTCCATGAAGACCCGCAACTTCAAGACCCGAAACGGCACGGACCTGACCTTTTCAGCGATCGGCCTGGGCACGGCACCCATGGGCGATCTCTACGAGCTCCTCGACGAAAAGACGGCGATCGCCACGGTCGAGCAAGCGTACCAAAGCGGCGTGCGCGTTTTCGATACCTCGCCGCACTATGGCAACGGGCTGGCCGAATCGCGCATCGGCGCGGGCCTGCGTCGTGCCCGACGCGATGAACTCGTCGTCTCGACCAAGATCGGCAGGGTGATGGATCCCTTCGGCAAGCCGCCCGAGCGAAACAAGGACGCCTATTCGCCCGGGTTCGTCGGCGGCTATCCCCATGCACCACATTTCGATTATTCGTATGACGGAACCATGCGTTCGGTTGAACACTCGTTGCTTCGCATGGGCCTGAGTCGCCTGGACGTGGTCCTGATTCATGACTGTGACGTCTGGACGCACGGCAAAGCGGACGCCGGGCGCCGTTTCAAGGAAGCGATGGACGGCGCCTACAAAGCGCTCGAGAAGTTGCGAAGCGAAAAGAGCGTCGCTGCCATCGGTTTCGGAATCAACGAGGCCGACACCTGCGTGAAGTTCGCGCGGGCCGGTGACTTCGATGTCGCGATGATGGCTGGCCGTTACTCTCTGTTGATCCAGAACGGCCTCGCGGAATTTCTGCCGCTCGCTGTCGAAAAGAAGATCGGTGTCATGCTGGCGGGCGTGTTCAATTCCGGGATTCTGGCAACCGGGCCCATCCCCGGCGCCAAGTTCGAGTACGCGCCTGCGCCTGCGGAGATCATCGATCGCGTGCGCAAGATCGAAGCGATTTGCGCCAGTCACGCCACATCCCTTCGGCGTGCGGCCCTTCAATTCGCGATGGCGCATCCGGCCGTTGTCTCCGTCGTCCTCGGGGCAGTCAAACCCACCGAAGTTGAGGCGGATGCAATCGACGCCGAGCACAAGGTGCCTGCGCAACTCTGGAGCGACTTGAAATCGGCCGGCTTGCTCGATCCGGCCGCACCGACCGGCTGAGGGCCACTCCCGTTGTCAACAGACAACCCAGGCACTAGCATCGACGATGCTTGGCACTTCACGCGGGCAGACAACAAATCCTCGCCGACAGCGAGGCAACTGGGGACAGCAATGAACAGACGCAAGACGTTGAAGGCGTTGGGCAGCGCGGCGATGGCCAGTGCGGCGGGCTTGACCAGCCACATTGCATTCGCAGCGAATTCGACGATGGTGACCGTGGTCAAGATCGCCGGCATTCCATGGTTCAACGCTCTCGAAAAGGGCGTCAAGAAGGGCGGCAGCGATTTCAATATCGATGCGTCGATGGTCGGCCCCGCCAACGTCGATCCGGCGCAGCAGGTGAAGCTTCTCGAGGACCTGATCGCCAAGAAGGTGACGGTGATCGGTCTCGTTCCGCTCGACGTCAAGGTTTGCGAGCCCGTGCTGAAGCGCGCGCAGGCCGCCGGCATCAAGGTCATCACGCACGAAGGCCCGGAGCAGGAAGGTCGCGACTGGAACGTCGAGCTCATCGATTCGGTGCGCTTCGGCGAAGTCCAGATGCAGCGACTCGCCAAGGACATGGGCGAGGCCGGCGACTACGTGGTCTATGTCGGCACCTTGACCACGCCCCTGCACAACAAGTGGGCCGATGCCGCGATCGCGTATCAGAAGGCGCACTATCCGAAGATGAAGCTCGTCGCCGACCGCTTCCCCGGCGCCGACGAGATCGATTCCTCGTACAAGACCACGCTCGACGTGATCAAGGCCTACCCGAACCTCAAAGGCATCCTGGGCTTCGGTTCGAACGGCCCGATCGGCGCCGGCAACGCGGTGCGTGAAAAGAGGCTCGGCAAGAAGATCGTCGTCGTCGGCACGGTGTTGCCCTCTCAGGCGAAGGATCTGATCGCCGACGGCATCATTCGCGAGGGATTCCTCTGGAACCCGACCGACGCCGGCTACGCAATGGTCGCGGTCGCACGCCTGGTTCTCGACGGCAAACCCATCAAGGACGGCGTCGACATCCCGGGGCTGGGCAAGGCGTCCGTCGATGTACCCGGCAAGCTGATCAAGGTCGACAAGATCATGCGGATCAACAACGAGACGATCTCTGGGCTTATCGCCGGCGGCCTCTGAGCGGCGGGAATCGCGCACCGGCGAGGCCGTCCTCGCCTGCGATCGACACGGCCAATCTTCCCATTGGCGCCGACGTCTTGGGCTCCCGGAATTGGCCAACTTTCTCGACGTCCACTCGATCTCCAAGCATTTCGGCGGCGTAGTCGCGTTACGCGACGTAGATCTTTCCTTGCGGGCCGGCGAGGTGCACTGCCTGGTCGGCGAAAACGGATCGGGCAAATCGACGTTGATCAAGATAATCTCCGGCGTGCTGCATCCGGAGCCGGGCGGGCGGATCGTCATCGAGGGGCGCGAATACCCGCACCTGAACCCGGTGCAGTCCACGGCCTGCGGCATTCAGGTCATCTATCAGGACCTCTCGCTCTTCCCCAACCTGACCGTCGCCGAAAACATTGCCATCGCCGGCCATCTCGGCCCGCCGCGGCTGGTGAATTGGCGCCGCTTGCATCTGACAGCCGAGGCGGCGATGGCACGCATCGGGGCTTCGCTCGATGCGGACGCACGCGTCGAGGATCTCTCGATCGCAAACCGCCAATTGGTCGCCATCTGCCGGGCGATGGCGGCCGACGCGAAGCTGGTGATCATGGACGAACCGACGGCCTCGCTCACCCGGCACGAAGTCGACGCGCTGGTGCGCCTCGTCGCCGATCTGAAGCGAGCTGGCATCTGCATCGTCTTTGTCTCGCATCGTCTCGATGAGGTCATGGAAATCGCCGAGCGCGTCACGGTGCTGCGCGATGGGGCGAAAGTCGGTGAATTCCCCGCGCGCGAAATGGACGACAAGAGGCTCGCGACCCTGATGACCGGCAAGGCCTTCGCCTATCGGACCTATGCGACGGACTTCGGAAAGTCGCAAACGGTCCTTGCGGTGAGCCATCTGTCGCGCGCCGGCCAGTACGAGGACATCAGCTTCGAGATACGGGCGGGCGAGATCGTCGGCTTGACCGGCCTGCTGGGTTCAGGTCGCACCGAGCTCGCGCTGTCGCTGTTCGGAATGAACCGGCCGACGTCCGGGGAGATCCGCGTCGACGGCAAGCTCCTGGCGCTGAAGACCAATGCCCAGGCCATCGAGGCCGGCATTGCGTACGTGTCCGAAGACCGTCTCAATCTCGGTCTGGTGCTCGAGCAGCCGATCTCGTCGAATATCCTCCTGACGGTGCTCGACAAGCTGCCCAACCGCTTCGGACTGGTCGCCGAAAAGACGCGCCAGCGCGTGGCGCGCAAGTGGATCAAGGATCTCGCCATCAGGGCACCCGATCCCGACAATGCGGTGCGGACCCTCTCGGGCGGCAATCAGCAGCGCGTGGTCCTCGCCAAGTGGATGGCAACCCAACCCAGGCTGCTGATACTCGACAGCCCGACGGTAGGAGTCGACATCGCAGCCAAGGACGGGATCTATGAAGTGGTGCGCGCGCTTGCGGCCAACGGAGTGGCGATCCTGTTGATCTCGGACGAAGTAGCCGAGGTCTTCTACCACGCGCATCGTGTCCTGGTGATGCGCCGCGGGCGCCTCGCCGGTGAATGCGTTCCGCACGAGTCCTCAGAGGCGGAACTGCAGGCCGTGGTCGATGCTTAGACACGGCGACAGCTTGGCCGCCGCGCCGGGGACTCGTCGCGCGGGCGCCGACACGTCTCGTCCGGCTCGCGCTGCCGCGTTGCTGCGCTTTCGCCGCAGCCACGAGTTCTGGCTGCTGACGGTCATCCTGGCGCTTTCACTGGCACTGTCGGTGGCCACCGACAGCTTCCTGACCCTTCAGAACCTGTTCGATCTTCTGACGTCCAACGCCTTCGTCGGCATCCTGGCGTCCGGGCTCCTGGTGGTGTTGATCGCGGGCGGGATCGATATCTCGTTCACGGCGACCGCCTCGGTCGCGCAGTACGTCGCGCTGACCCTCGGGATCCGCCATGGCCTGGGCTGGTTTGCCTTGTTCGCGATGGCCGGCGCGGTCGGCGTCCTGTGCGGCCTGATCAACGCGATCTTCATCACCCGGTTGCGCATCTCGTCGATCATCGTCTCGATCGCGACACTGAACATCTTCTACGGCTTGCTGATCGTTTCGACCGGCGGCAAGTACATCACGTCGCTGCCCAAGTTCTTTCGCGACGGCATATCGTGGTTCGAGCACGATGACGCGAGCGGGGTGCCGTATGCACTGAACCTGCAAATCCTGGTCCTGTTGCTGGCCTTCGCCGCCGCGTGGCTGCTACTGAACCGGACCAACGTCGGCCGCCAGATCTACGCGATGGGCGGCAACAAGGACGCGGCCCAGCGGCTGGGCTTTCACGTCCTGCGCCTCAACATGCTGGTCTATGGCTACCTTGGCTTCGTCGCCGGCATCGCCTCGCTGGTACAGGCCCAGCTTGCCCAGTCGGTGACGCCGACGGTGCTGGTCGGCAAGGAACTCGACGTGCTTGCCGCTGTCGTTCTCGGCGGCGCGAGTCTGACGGGAGGGGTCGGCACGGTGTTCGGCGCCATCCTGGGCGTTGCCCTGCTTGCGATCCTGCAGAACGGACTCGTGCTGGTCGGTGTTTCCTCGTACTGGAATCAATGGTTTGTCGGGCTGACGATACTTTGCGCGGTTTCGATCACCGCCTGGTCGGAGCGTCGGCGCCGTGCGGCCAAGGCGATCAATTGAAAGAACGCCGGCGATGACCACCCAAAGTCGAGCGTCGCCAGCGGCGTTCATGCTGGCTCATTTCCGGCGCGGCGGTGCGGTACCCATGCTGTCGCTCGTCCTGCTTGCGCTGGTCGCCATTTTCTGGCTGCTGCTCGGCGAACGGATCTTCGGCGTCGGCGCGCTTCAGTCGATGGCCTTCCAGCTCCCCGAGCTCGGCATCCTGTCGCTGGCGATGATGGTCACCTTGCTGTCGGGTGGCCTGAACCTGTCGATCATCGCCACCGCCAATCTCTGCGCCCTCAGCATGGCCTGGGTGTTGACAACGCATGTGCCGGGCGCGCATGGCTTCATGTGGGGCGGTTGGCAGGCGATCGCCTTGCTCGCGGGCGTCGCGGTCGCGGCTGTCATTGGGCTGATCAATGGTTTCGTGGTTGCCTATCTGGGCGTCTCGCCGATTCTCGCGACATTGGGCACGATGACGATGTGCAAGGGGCTGTCGATCGGCATGACGCGCGGCAATGTCATCTCCGGCTTCCCGGAACCGATCGTCTTTCTCGGCAATGGCACATTCATGGGCGTTCCGCTCGCACTGATGATCTTTGTTGGGTTGTGCATCCCCATGGCCGTGTTGCTCAACAAGAGTCCCTTCGGCCACAAGATCTACATGATCGGGTCGAGCGAGAAGGCGACGCGATATTCCGGCGTCGACACCAAGCGCGTCCTGCTCGGCGTCTATGTGCTGTCGAGCCTGCTCGCGTTCGTCGCCGCGTTGGTCATGATGGCGCGGTTCAACTCGGCGAACGCTGCCTATGGCGAGAGCTACCTGCTGGTGACGATCCTCGCGGCGGTATTGGGCGGCGTCGATCCCTTCGGCGGCTTCGGCAAGATCGGCGGGCTGATCATGGCGCTGATCCTGCTGCAGGTGATCTCCTCGGCATTCAACCTTCTCGATTTCAGTCCGTTCCTGACCCTCGCGATCTGGGGAGCGCTCATCATTGCCGTGACTGCACTCGCCGTC